>UMCO01110018.1_pt1 | contig 21161 bp, 14 predicted proteins | sample 1964251 | NCBI WGS metagenome assembly UMCO01 (sample SAMEA4835970, study PRJEB28245) | human gut metagenome | biome: gut microbiome; material: fecal sample | place: Denmark | collected 2008
AAAAAAAGCACTGAGAGAGCTTTGGGAAAAAGCAATAGAAAAAAATATGACGATTTTGCAATCATATATTCTGCAGCAGCTTAATGCGGACGGCATTTCCAAACGAGATTTCCATATTTGACATTAGAACAGGCAAGTTCTGCCTGTTCTTTTTTCTTACCGTAGAAAATCCGGCATATTGTCTGTATAAAAACAAAAAGAAAGGAATTAAAAGAAATGGAAAAAACAGGATATTTAACTGAAGTATTAGAGTCAGGAATCGTAAAATATCGGGATTTGGACGCAGGCGTGACAAGATATCACGACAAAGAGAATAAGTGTGATATTGACCTTGATGTGGAACCAGGAGTCAATAGAGTTGAAATATTTGCCAACTTGAAGATGCCAGACAGCGATAAGTGCTTTCCTGATGTTGAAAGACTTGTTATTTCTGGTGGAGTTTATAGTATTGAAATCAAAAACGAGCTGTTTCCAAATGTGAAAAAGGTAGAATCATACAGCAATTATTTTGAGACTCATGAATGCCTTATTGAAAATGATTACAACAAAGGTAAGACCCTACTTAACACATTCTGTAAGAAGGAAGATGATTTTCTTTCATTCTACCGTGTAGAAAGAATTGCAAAAAACGCATTCCACGGCTGCAGATGCACTAATATCAGGGGGACACATGATATCAGGGTCTGGAGAAATATTGAGGAAGGCGCATTTGATGGTTCTGCACTGATAGAACAGCCGTTTGTGAATGGACTTAAACTAGCTGATACCCTCGTTCTTGACATTGATTACAATCAGGATGAAATCGTCCTTCCTGACAATGCCGGAAGAAATATGTTATTTACAGAAGGCATAAATCTGACGCAGGTAAAGAAAATGGTAATACACCGCCTGGATTCTCTCAGATGGGTGAATTATCATACCGGATTTCCTCAGAACCTCGTCCTGGATGTCGACTACTTTGTTGACCCGTCCGAACTGATTGAGATGGCGGAGCTTAAAGCTTACGATTATTATGTTCACACTTTCGAAGTAAGGAGCCCCGATTATGTTACTATTGGCGGTGTTGTATATACGCGAAATAAGAAAAAAGCCGTCACATGTAATGCTGATATGGAAAATCTGGTAATCCTTGATGGAGTTGAGGAAATTATCCCGTTTGCTTTTTCAAGAAAACAAAAGCTTAAAACGGTGAAACTTCCGGATTCTCTTGAAAAAATCGGAATGAATGCTTTTGAACTATCTCCTCAGCTACACAGTGTTGACTTCGGAAGAGGAGTGACAGTTATTTCTGACAGCTGTTTTAAAAAGTGTAACGCATTAAAGACAATCACCCTGCCGCCACAAATCAAAAAGATTGAGCGTGCTGCATTTATGCAATCAGGTCTAGAAACTATTATCCTAAACGAAGGTCTGGAGTATGTGGAAAGTAATGCTTTTGTTGACACATTCATTAAATCCATAAGGCTTCCAAGAACACTAAGGGATTTTCATCATACGGCAGTTTCTGTAAGTATGTCTGACATCACAATGGAATCTTATATCCCTCATATTAAAGCCGGAATTGTCAAGCCGTATAAACCAGACAATGATACTGACAAGATAATAATACTACACTATGAAGATAGACATGCGATTCTTCCAAGACACATAAAGAGCACTACTTACGGTGAATATCTATTGGCTGTAGATGAGTTCTTTAAGAATGAAAGTACCAAGCACACTGAATTCTGGCAGTATGCATACACTGCAAAAGGCAAAGAAGATGGCGCTTTGGAAGAGTATCTCTTTTCCGGAAGCGAAGACGCAAAAGAATACGTAAAAAAGAATTCTAAAAAAATTGCGTTAAGGCTAATTGATGAAGGTGAAGAAGAGAAATTGGTGAAGTTGTTAGAGACCGGAGTCGTTTCCAAGCCAACGCTGAAGGCTATTCTTCCGAAGGTGAAAGAGCAAGACCTGACAGCGGCACAATCGTATGTATTGGAGCAGCTGAACGGCAAAGGAATTTCCGAAAATAAGTTTGCGATTTAATTTTTCTGTTTGCTGAAAGCTGGCGCGAGAGCGCTGGCTTTTTTTTGTGTGTGAGAAACAAGAGGCATCGGCGGCCGGATAAACCGGATAATAGGATGTTGACGTACGAAAGATTCAGTCTTACCTTATACAAAAAACGGAAGAGAAGTCAAAATACCACACACCCAAGGGTATGTGGCTTGTAACACCAACCGGAGTGGATATCTCAAACCAACACAACCCTCAAGGCTGGGCTTACCGCTGTCATTGTGGCTCGTCCGCATTCAGGCCAAATGCCATCTCTGCTCCCACAACAGTACCTGGAAATCCTTCAGGGTCGCCGCGGCTTCGGGACACTTGACAGGTACAGCTTACGGTCAGGCTGTTAAGCCTTAAGGTACACCATACCATGCCCCCGTTGTAAAATTTAAATCAATTTATGTATTGTCTTATCGAATTAATACGAAAGAGTTTCCTGCTATTGTGTTCTCAGTATTCTTCTTTGCTGCCTTAGCGTTCCGCTTCTTGTCATTTGGCTCCATCTTAGTAAAAGATGGTTTTTTATCGCCTTTCAGATACTCAACACCAAGAAACATTAAGTTTAAAGCTCCGACTTCGTCGTCGTTTTCTACATGTCCGCATTCCGGGCATATATATTCATGTGTATCTCGATGTCTGGCTGCTTTATCGTATCTTCCACAGTGAGGGCATCTCTGTGATGTTTTGTATGCATCAACTTCAATCACCTGCTGCCCCCTCAAAACCGCCTTGTATTTTAATTTTTCTCCAAAATCATAGAACGCCCACGACCGCAGCTCATTTGTCTGTTCCTTAGAGTGGAAGTTGCGTTCTTCAAAAGATACCCCGGTAAGGTCTTCAAGCACAAACAATGTATCTTCAGGATAGTTTTCGCAGAGTGCCTTGGTGAGACAATGATTCACATCGTTCATATAGCCGTTCTCTCTGCCGGATAATCTCTTCAATACACGTTTTGCCCCGCGTGTTCCCTTTTTCTGGAGTGAAGTTCTTGTCTTATTGTACCTTGCTCGGATTTTTCTTGCGTCATCGCCGCTGTATCGTGCGGTAAGACCGCTCTGGTCGGCCGCGGTAACGATATTGACAAGCCCGCGGTCAAGCCCGACAATATTAGAAATATCTTCGTTATTAGTCACCGGAAGCTTTGCTGTTACTGAAATATGGACATACCATTTTCCACCGGAGGAAAGGAGTTTGGCTTCTCCAAATTTCCATCTCGGGTCTTCGATGTTTAAGCCTGGCATATCCGAATTGTTAATGACATCATCAAATTCTTTTACTACAAACCTTACTTTTGTACGTCCTGTAAGCGTAGCGATAGAAAGAAGGAGACCTCCATTCTCATCATTTACAAAGCTCCAGTCGCGCCCTCTGACAAGGTCTGCCTGTGGCCGTTTATACACAACCGGATGCTGCAGCCAGTTCAGGTCTTTTCTGTATTTGGTCGTATTTCCATCTGTATCAATATAAGTGTAATACTGCTTCTTAAAGGTTGTGTCAATAGCCTTATATTTCGCTGATACGGATTTGATGAGACTTTCTGCAAGCTGAGACTTCATATCTTTCTTCTGTCTTATGTTGTAATAATATTTATCATGCAGTGTCTTGCGGTCAGTTATCATTTCCGGGCTGGAAAAGTCGTTAAACATAAGGTCAGAAAGCCATGTTGCCGCCTCACTATATGCTGTAGTCAGTTTCTTAAATTCCTCAATGGTTTTCTGGTCAGGATATAATTTTACTTTTATGGATATCGTTACATTCTGCTCTTTTACTGCCATTGGCTCTCCTCCTTTCAGTAGATTTGATTGACTTTTGCTCAGTCATCAACGGACGGGAAATCGCAGCCAGGCTTGCCGTAGGCTGAGTCTATAGACGAAGCCATATTGAGCGAAGCGAATCTGGTAACGAAGCCGAAGGCCGAGTTATCAAACTTGTTTTCCCGTTGGTCTGAATATAATTGGACGCGTACGTGGGAGTCTGAAATCCCGTCCGCTCAGCATCGCAGACTTCCGTCTGCTTCGCACGCACGTCGTGCTGGTGCAAGAGAGTGTAAGCTCACTGCATCATATTCAATATGCTGAATTTTTCAGGAGAGAGTAAAAAAAGTATCTTGACCGGCAGAGCCGGAAGGGCGCTGCGCCGGATGCGGAGTGTGAGCCAAAAAAATATTCGCGAAAATTTCAGGTTAACCAAAAATACAGGCATACTACAAAAAGAAACAAAAAAAATAAACTCAACACCTCAGCTATTCGTCCACTGTCTGCTGGTGTCGCATGCTGCCAGCAGCCACAAAGAGGAGAAAAAAATGGAAGAAAAAGACAACGAAAAAGTAATAATAATTTCAGCAAAAGACTTAATAAAAGAAAAATGTATTATTTCGTATATAAAATCACTCACAACTGGAGACATGGTATCTCTTGTCATAGAAGACCCGGACAGAAAACTGACAGATAATATGCTGCTTGCCATTGCGTCCAGCGATAGGATTGAAAATCTTGAGATTAAAGGTAATTTCAGATACAAATGTGTTGACGGTATTGCCTACAGCAAATCAATGGTAGAGCTGATTGCCTGTCCGGCAGGAAAAACTGGAAAGGTGATAATTCCCGAAGGAGTAAGAATAATTAAAGCAAGAGCATTCAGCAAGTGTGAGATTTCTGCCGTAAAACTTCCGGACTCCATTATTACAATAGAGCGCTCCGCATTCAGATGGTGTCACAATTTAAGTGAGATTGATTTCGGAAAAGGAATTAAAACGCTCGGTTCTTATTCTGCTGAAAGCATCTTTGCAAACTGCAATATCCAGAAACTGGTTCTACCGCCGCAGATTAAGTCAATTGGAATGGCGGCGTTCCAGAATAATAATATCCAGAAATTAATTCTTCCTGACGGTCTTGAAGTGATAGAAAGTAACGCTTTCTTCGATAATCCGTCGCTGGAAGAAGTTATAATCCCAGAATCGGTGACAAAAATTAAGGAAAATGCATTTCCAGATATTAAAAAAATCCACGTTAAAAAATATATCCCTGACCTGGAATTTGCGATAACTCAGTCATATATATATTCAGACCTTAAAGTCGGAACTGTAACAATAGAATCCAATAACCGCGAGTTAATAATCCCGAAACATCCAAAGTCACCGATTGGAATGCGAGGTATCATACATAAGTTCATTGAGGATGAGTCATACGAAGTGCCACCAACATATATTTTTGCCCATAATGTAATTGAACGGCAGGAAACAGCTCTGCGCGTTTTTGCAAAAACCCAAGATAAAAATGCAAAAATGTACTTAAAAAAATATTCCAGAATGACTTTTAAAAGACTAATGGAAGAAAACAGAAATGAAGAGGCAATCCAGATGGTTCGGAATGACCTGATGTCGAAAAGAACTCTAAGAGAAATTCTGCCAGAGATTGCTGAATATCCTGATGTATCGGCGTATATTCTGATGAAGCTGAATGAAGATGAGCAAACGAAACAGAAACTTGTGATTTAAAGAGACTGCTGCAAACCGCAGCGGTCTTTTTCTTTTTGCCGGCAATTCCCGCATATTAAATACGAAATAATCAAAAAGAAAGGAAAAGAGAAAATGAAAAAAAATCTAGAATGCAAGGTTATTGTTAAAGACGGCGTCAGATACTATGTGGACGTTGCAAGTAATACCTGTATTGACATCATTTGCGATGATGAGAATGCTGATGAAGTATGTTTTGACGAGGGATTTGATAACGTTGAAATCAAGCTCAAATCGGCTGGACAGCTGGACAATATCAAGAGAATCTATATTGGCAAGTCTATCAAGTCAATAAACATTCCAAATAAGGTATTTCCAAATGTCAGGGAAGTAAAGTCCGACAACGAGAGATACGTATCCGGAACAATGCTTGTTGAAAAAAGAAAATATTATACCGTGAGTGGTGACAGACTGATGCTTCTTAATTCTTTCTGGCTGAGAGAAGATGAGACGCTGGACCTGAAAGGCATTGTCGTTATTGATGAAGATGCGCTGGCTGGATGCAGTGCAGGAACTGTAATTAATACAGAAGATGTAAGGAGCGTGAATAAGACAACGTTTTCAAGGTCAAACCTTCCGACAAGAGAACTTCCTGAAGAATATAATGTCAGTATGATTGGAACGATAATTACTGATGTAAATATAGAGCATGGATTTAATTCCTATGTAATTCCTAAAGACACAACACTGATTGCTAGAAATGTATTTTTCCGAAGCAACGATGTAATTGATGTACGATGTAAAAACAGTGTATTCTTTAGATGCAGGCCATCTTTGTGGATTCACAGCAGCACGCTGATTTTTAATGCTGAAGATGATATTAATGAAAGCGAATTTGAGAATCTGAAAGAATGCTGTGTCAAAATCGGACCAGCAAATAAGCATTATGTTGATATCAATGGAATTATTTACACTTCTGATATGAAACATCTGGTTAAGAGTAATCAATTGGATGTGGATTTAAGAAAAATTATAGTTCCAGATTCTGTTGAAAAAATCTGCAAATATGCATTTTACAAAGATACGTCTTTGGAAAGTGTAGAGATTCCTGATTCTGTTAAGGAGATTGGCGATTGTGCATTTATTGGATGCAGGAACATTACTTCTTTAAAACTACCTGACAGTATTAAAAAACTTGGATACCGCAGCCTCTGTGGGATGGATAAGCTTAAAGAACTGGAAATCCCAGGAAGTGTAGAGGATTCAAACTACTATTGCGAACTGGAAGGAATGACCACTACGATTAAATTCGGCGAAGGCATTTCAGAAGTATATTTCAGTTCTTCTTGCGCATTAACGTCATATCAATCTATGGCCAGGCGAGTAGAACTTCCATCAACGGTCACTAAATTCAGTGATTATAAACGAGATGAGCTGGCGCGTGTAAGGATGGTAACTCTCCAGACCGAGAATATACCAAAAAACCTGCTGCTTGCAATGACTCCGGAAGTGAGATATAAGCCGAAGGAGTACAATTATTCATTTTATGAGGCATTAAAAAATGAAATCTACTGTATCCAGACACCGGAACGGACGATATATATTCCGTCAACCGTTCCTGAAAAAAGTATCCAAGATATTAACGATACTTTAAACAGGATTGGCGCTTACATTCCAGCGAATCTTTTTCGGTACTGCAAAGATACCAAACAGAAATTACCGATGGCTTTTCTGGAATGGCAGAATTCTCACGACGATATAACCAAAAAATACTTAAAAAGAAACAGAAAAAAACTTGTCCAGGATTTGATAGAAGAAGGAATGGATGAGGCTCTTGCGAGATTTCTTAAAACAGGTATTTACGAAAAGAAAGAGATACAGGATGTGTATGACATTATTGCTGAAGCTGATAATATGAAGATGTCAAAGGCGTATGCCCTAGATATTATTGGAAGCGGAAACAAGAATACATTCAGATTGTAAGATTTTATGCCCGAAGGAGAACTTCGGGCGTTTTTTGTGAAGAACAATTTCTCTTCCAGCAGAAATCCGGCATATTGGATATATAAAAACAAAAAGAAAGGAGAAAAAGAAATGGCAAAAATACTTTCCCCGACAAACATAATCTTTCTGGACGTGGACGGCGTCCTGAACAATATGGCGTATCTGAAAGGAAAGGACATCGGAGAAGAGATAAACATGCGGGCAGTGGAACGTCTGGCAGAGATATACAAAGAATGCGATTGCCGGATTGTTCTGTCGTCATCTTGGAGAGAACTTTGCGGCAGCGAGACAAAAGAACCTCATTCTATGTATAGGTATCTGGAAGACTGTCTTGGAAAATACGGAATGGAAATCATGGATGTAACACCGGTGATAATGTCTAACCGGCCGGAGGAGATTGCAGCCTGGCTAAAAGAAAACGTGAACATGGTTAAGAATTTTGTATCACTGGATGATGATTTTGATGAAAAACATTACAAAAATTTCGGGCTTGAAGGTCATCTTGTTAAAACTAAATTCTATGTTGACGATGAAACGAAAGGCGGTTTGCTGAAAGAACATGTGAAAAAGGCGAAGAGGATATTGAAAGGGAACTGAAGAGGCGTTCGCCTCTTTTTTTTGTGTAACCCAAAATCTCGCATACTAAACATGATAAAAAAACTAAAAAAATCCCAAAAGAAAGGAACAAAAAATATGCCAAACACAAAAAAAATTCTAAAAAAAGTAGACCACACCTTACTTTCTCAGACTGCAACATTGGGAGATATCAAAACTGTCCTGGATGATGCAGTTAAATATGATACTGCATCTGCCTGCATTCCTCCTGCGTATGTTAAACAGGCAGCAGAGTATCTGAAAGAAAAGGGCAGCAGCCTTCCGGTATGTACTGTTATTGGTTTTCCGAACGGGTACAATACGACTGCTGTTAAAGTGTATGAAACCAAAGATGCAATTAAAAACGGGGCATCTGAAATAGATATGGTCATCAATATCGGAATGCTGAAAGACAAGAGATATGATGAGATTACGGAAGAAATCCGGGCAATTCACGAGGCGTGCGCTGGAAAAGTGCTTAAGGTCATCATTGAGACCTGTCTTCTGACAGAAGAAGAAAAAATCAAGATGTGTGAGATTGTCACCGCTGCAGGTGCGGAGTATATTAAGACGTCAACCGGATTTTCTACAGCCGGAGCGACTCCGGAAGATATCGTCCTGATGAAAAACCACGTCGGTCCAAATGTCAAAATCAAGGCAGCAGGCGGTGTTAAGGATTTTATGGATGCAGAACTGATGATTAATCTGGGTGCAGACAGGCTTGGAACAAGTCGTCTGGTCAGAGTTCTGAAAGCGAAAAAAAACTAAAAAATCCTGACATACGGAAGAGGCGAAGGCCTCTTCTTTTTGTTTTGTTGAGAATATATCGTCGCATCCTCGTGACTTTGATAACTCATCGGCTACGCCGAATTCGTTACCAGATTTCAATAGTCGTGAGTTAGACGGCTATCGCTTTTTAAATACATAAAAATGTCGTTTACGACCTTTTATTTCTCTACGTTTCGGCGTAGAGAAATTTTTATTTTCTACAAAATTTTTCGTAAAAATCGTCCAGTTTTAGATTTTTTCGGCATATTAAATGCATAAGAAGTCTAAAGACAAATTTTCACAAAAGGAGGTGCCTTGTATGAAAATCACTTCAAGTTATCAGGTAGAAATTTTATCAAATACAGATATGAAAAACACAGTACAGATTTACCGCAGGGCACTTGCCTTCGTTATTGATGTATGTGATAAAGAATGGGGAAGCATTTCGGTTCTTGGTGGCACAAAAGAAAAAGACCACTATGTAGAGAAATTAATACATCCAACTAAAAATAATCCAAGCCCTAAATATCCATTTGATATCAATGGGTCTGAATTCTATAAATTTCCATCATATCTCAAAAGAGCAGTTATTGCTGAAGCAATCGGAGCTGTAAGCAGCTATCACAGCAATTATAAGAACTGGAAAGATAATGGAAAGAATGGAAAAGCTCCAGCGTTACAGGTAGACAGGCATGCAATGCCGGTATTCTACAATACGAACATGTACAAGGAAGACGCACCTAAAAATGCCAAATATCCCAAAGGCATGAATCCAAGCGACAGCAATATCAGATGGCTAAAGTTATATCAGAATAACGACTGGGTGTGGATTCCTGTCAGATTAAGAAAAACTGATATTAATTATATAAATAAATACTGGGGAGCCTGTGAAGACAAAAGTGCCCCTACTTTAGAAAAAATACATAACAAATACTATCTGAGATTTTCTTTTACGGAAACCGTAATTTTAAGCGATACACCTATTGCAGAACAGATTATCTGTGCAATAGACCTTGGAATCAATACGGATGCAGTGTGCAGCATAATGAAGGCAGATGGAACTATCCTTGCAAGAAAGTTTATCGATTTTACAAGTGACAAAGACCGGATGATTCATGCGATGAACAGAACACGCCGTAAGCAGTCCAAGCATGGTCCAAAGAGCGCCAGAGGCCTTTGGGCTTATGTGAAACGATTAAATGAAGACCGTGCAAAGAAAATATCAGCGGCAATCGTAGAATTTGCATCCCAACATTCCGTAGATGCTATCGTAATGGAACATCTGGATTTCAAGGGATGCAGGAAACGGGGAAGTAAGGCGCAGAGATTATCTATGTGGAATCATGGAATCATCCGTGAGAAAGTAGAACAAAAAGCGCACCTCCTTGGTATAAGAATTGCGACAATTTGTGCATGGAAAACAAGCGCTCTCGCTTTTGATGGAAGCGGAAGCGTTACCAGAGAAGATAATAATCATGCACTTGCAATGTTCACGACAGGCAAACGGTATAACTGCGACCTGAGCGCCAGCTATAATATCGGTGCCAGATATTTTATCCGTGAACTTCTTAAATCTCTTCCGGCGACGGAAGAGTCCCGCGTAAAGGCAAAAGTTCCTGACGTTGGGCGTAGAACCTCCTGTACATTATCAACACTGCGGGTGTTTGTAAAAGAGCTTTCCGCAGCTTAGAGATGTACTTGCCCACCTGTCTATGTTCTAGTTTTTGTGTGGGTCTCTGTTTCGTCAGATTCAGAGATTCAGCATCCTTAGGGATACTCTAACTAAGCTTAAACCGTATTCACAGACAGGGTGCTTTACCGATTAAAAAGGTAGAGGGGGCATGACACATTACTTGAAGCACGTGACTTAAGTCATGTGAGGTTCACCAGTCAGCGTTTTATGTATGCAAAAATCTAAATAACTTTGTACTTCCAAAATCGTTGCGGGTTGTAGGAGATGAGGCACTACAGTATGCCAAAAAAGTAACGATACATGGTGAATTGCCGCATAATCTTATGCGTGCCGTAAGCCCGATAAGCTGGACTACACATTCAGAATATACCCACAGAAACTGGCCGATGGTGGTTGAACTTGTGACAGATGATAATATTTATTTTTTACCAAAGTATATAGAATTAGCCAATGCAGCGGATTGCGAATGTGCATTAAATTCCGGGATGCCGGAAAAGGTGCAGACAATGTACAAATACTGTAATTCAGGGGATACTTCTGCTGATACCGCATATGCGGCATATATGTATCTTTTGGAGTCGGGCCAAGAGCCGTGCGAAGACTTAAAAAAATATGTAAAACGTATGAGCAAAAGCATTGCATCACGCTTGATAGCAACAAATCGCAATGCTGAGGCTGCCAAGTTTATCGGTCTTGGACTGCTTACCCCGGCAGCGATAAAGAGCCTGTATGAAAATGCTGTCAATAATGGAAACAACGATATTGCAGCGTATCTGATGGAAGAAATGAAAAAGAATAATAAAAAACCTTCAATGAAGCTGTAGGCTTCTGAAACTGTAGACTTTGAGACGGCGCCCCGCAAAGTAATTGCGGGGCGCTTTTTTCTGTATGGAAAATCCGGCATATTGTATATGTAGATATCGCCAGAAGACTGGTAGAAAAAAGAAAGGAATGAAAAATATGAGTAAAGCAAATTTGAAAAATTATCGCTGGGAGACCGTTGATGATGTTGATTTTTTTACGAATGGCGTAGTATGCACTGATATTAATATAAAAGATACTGTCAAACAGCTGTGTTTTCAGCATATGGTCATTGATATTGACCGGGATAACAAAAAGGTTTTCCCGAATATTGAAGAAATCTACATCAGCCCGAAAGTGGTAAATATCTGTATCCCGAACAAAATGTTCCCTAATGTCAAAAACGTTAAGTCTGACTCAAAAGTATTTAATGGCGGAAAGTATCTGGTAGTTAAATCAACGCTCAGATTGTTGAATGCTTTTGGACAAAGCGAAGACACGCCGCTTGATGGCAGCAATTTTCTCTCAATCAATGAATACGCCTTGGATGGGTGCAAATCTCATGAATTTGTTAATCTGTTTCCAGGGGGCAAATTTACAACGTATGAAAACTCTTTTACGGGCTCTGGGTTCATGGAACAGCCTTTTGTTAATGGTCTTAAGGCATTCAAAACGCATTATGGAACCACTATCCTTGACATTGATGAGAACGCTGACATCGTTATCCTCCCAGAAGGCAAAATCAAATTCCATCAGTTAAAACCTGCAAAATGCGTTAAGGTTTCGGATGCGAAAAGCTTATATTATGCAGCAAGACTGGCTCCGGAAAAGCTTATCCTGGAACCGGGCAGCAGCACGGCGGAACCTTTTGATGGCGACGATTTTCTGATGGCTTTATACGGCATACGGTCTTTGAAGGCAATAGAATCGCATCTTCCACAGTGTAAAACCATAGATGGGATTTTGTATAGTAAAGATATGAGTGCGTTGCTGGTCTGCCCGCGTGGCAAAAATGAAAGCATCACAATCCCTGAAGGCGTCACAGAAATTAAAGCATTTGCGTTTGCTAATTCTGAAATTGAAGAAGTATCTTTTCCCGACAGTCTTAAAAAAATTGAAAAGCATGCTTTCTACGAATGCTCTCGCTTAAAAGAAGTATCTTTTCCTGACAGTCTTAAAAAGATTGAAAAACTTGCTTTCTACGAATGCTCTCGCCTGAAATCTGTTGACTTTGGAAATGGAATTGACGAAATTGACGGTGCCATGGCGTTTGCATATTGTTCTATCACTAAGCTTGAAATTCCTTCTCAAATTAAAACAATCGGAGATGGAGCATTTTATAATTGCGATAAATTAAAAGAAGTGAAATTCAACGAAGGATTGCAGAAGGTTGGAAATGATGCATTTTTCGGATGTGACTTAATCAAAAATCTTGATTTTCCTGAAACACTAAGCGATATCGGAAATCATGCCTTTCATCCAGGCATCATAAGAACCGAAGATATTACGGTAAATCTTAAATCCATGCCCCGTAATTTTATCGCTGCTTTTGTAAAAGCGGAAAATTTTTCAGGAACCATATGCATTAATGTCCATGTGGATAATGCAGCTGATGTGTTTGATTTTGTAATTCCTGAATACATGTCACATCATGGGTTCCTAACTACGGCTACGGCATTCGATATGCTGCCTGACAAAAAAGCCGTAGAGACATTGAATGAAGCATATCTTTTTGCCCAAAGCACGACAATCCGAAGTATTGCTGCATTTAAAGCATACCGAAAAACAAGGGATAAAAAAATAAGAAAGGAGATTCAAAAAAACTATCTGCTAACCGCGCTTAGTATTATTACATTCACGAATGAAGATGATTTTATGGATTTTCTGAAACTTGTAGAAGTAAGATATAACAAAAGAATTTTAAACGGCCTGCAGAAAAAAGGATGGTTGCCAAGTGTCTCATATATTTTACAGAACATAAAAGAAACAGAAAAAGAAGACTTTGCTTTATCATAAGATTTATTGTAAGCGTCAGCTAATGCTGACGCTTTTTTTTGTGCATGCTGAACAAAAATGCTGCGACAAAACATATGCCAGTACGATGCGCAGGTTAGCCATGTTTTGCAGTTTTTCTGCACGAACCATACACGTACACACAATCCGTATATGCAAAATTGTAAAGAAATGCAAAAGTTTTTACATGTTTTGCCCGTCATCAAATCCTGCATATTAGCCATGTACAAAAAACAAAGAAAGGAAGAAAAAAAATGGCAAAAAGAAAAACAAGTAAAGATACAGAACTTGCTGGACTGGAAGTACTGAGTAACGGGCTGCTTGTAAGAAAAAGTAACATGGAGATTGTTGGAATCCATGGATGCGCGGACAAGAACGATTTGAGGCATCTCGTAATCCCAGAAGGCGTAAAATCAATTGGTGAGAAAGTTTTTTCAAGACACGACGAAATTATATCCATAAGCTTCCCTGAATCGCTGGAAAAGATTGGGAATTTAAGTTTTTGGATGTGTAATGGACTTCAGAAAGTCAACATCCCTAAAAATGTCAAAATCATTAAAGCTTCTGCATTTCAGGGCTGCAGTAATTTGATGGAAGTAAAGTTGAATAAAGGCTTACTCATCGTAGAAGATTATGCTTTTGCAGGAACTGAGGTTGCGAAACTTGACCTTCCGGAATCTGTCAGGGTTCTTGGAAATAATGCATTTGAACGTGTAAATATAGTCAATGTTCGCAGCGATAACCTACCGCATAATTTAATGCGTGCAGTAAGCCCGGCAAACTGGAATGGATATTACAGGTATGATGTAAACAATATCCCGATGACCGTTGAAATTTCAATAAAGGGGCGTGTAATATATCTTCCGAAGTTCATTAATGAATCGGCCATAGGTCTTTGCGAATGTGCCTTGAATTCTGGAATTTCAGAGATGGAAGAAAATCTCTTCCAGTACGGAAAGAGCGGTAAAGCATCATATGATACTGCTTTTGCAATGTATTCTCATCTTTACGCTTTTGGATACAAACCGTCTGATGAGTTAACAGCATATATCAGGAGAGTAGGCAAGAAGATAGTAGAATATATGATTGAATCTAACCGTACACAAGACGCAATTAGGCTTATCAGTTTTAACATTCTTACATCAAATGCTCTTAAATCTCTTCACGAATCAGCAGTGCAGAAGAATTGTGCAGAAATTGCGGCTTATCTGATGGAAGCAATCAGAAAAAGCGGAAAGAGTACTTCAATGCGATTATAATTTTACAGCAGCGCCTTCGGCGCTGCATTTTTTTGTGCCAGAAATTCGGCATATTGTATGCATAAGCGAAAAAAGAAAGGAGAATATAGTATGTTAAAACACAAAATTGGCCCGTATTCTGTAGTTGATGACTTTCTCTACCGTGGTTCACAACGGATTCTTAACCCGGCAATGGCGGTAATCCGTGATGGTGAATGCTGTATAGTGCCCAAAATTGGAGGAAAAGCCGGTATCCTAAAATGGCATACGAATTTTACACGGCTACATCCGGAAGCCGCAAAAACGCTGTTTGTTATTGTTCTGGAAAAGGAGAAAATTTCTGCTGATGATGTATGTACCATTTTCAATGCAGTAATGAATACCGCTTCGGAAAAAATCATAAATGCAATAATGTCAGAAGACGAGAAACTAACGAGAGAGTATATTAAAATGCTACAGCAGGCAGGCTACTGAGAGAAGGCGAAAGTCTTCTCTTTTTCTCTTAAAAAAGAGAACTCAAGCGTTTCGGCGGTTTTTCTCTATTTAAAAATCATGCATATTAATTTCAGAAATGTAAAAAGAAAGGAGAAAAAGATGAATAAAAATAATTATGAGTGGGTAACGATTGGGAATGCTAAATTCTACACTGATGGTACAACATGTACTGATATTGAGGTAATGAATGAATCAAAGACTATTTCGTTTATTTATCAAAAATTCAAGATTGACAGAGAAAAATGTCAAAAAGTGTTTTCAAGTGTTGAGAATCTGATGGTTGGAAGGAACGTTCTCTCGATTATCATTCCAAATAAGATGTTTCCAAATGTGAAGAATGTAGAATCCAAATCCAGTAATTTCATGACTGGCAAATATCTAATTGAAAAAGCAGGGATGCGACTCTTAAATGCATTTGGGCAAGATGAAAATGCTGCAATTGATTTTACTCAGTTTAATCGGATTGAGAGTTATGCATTTGAAGGCTGTAAGGCAAAAAATGCGATTGGTCTGAATGAGATGAAAATCTCAATGATTCAAGATACTGCATTTGAAGGCTCTGGCTTTTTAGACCAGCCATTTATTGGCGGCATTAAATGCCTCGGTCCGTTTATTATTGATATTGACGAAACGGCAGACGAAATCATCTTACCAAAAAACAATGTTCGTTTTTGCGTTCCAAAAAAGCCAAAAGAACGTGTTCGCGTTCCTAATGTAAATGCTTTTGCAGCAATGAAAAAATTACCAAAAAAGGTAATCATTGAGGATGAAAAGATTAATTATGATGACGCGCTATTGTATAATTTTTGCAGTCGTGATATTGAAGAGCTGGAATCTCGAGTACCACGATACAAAACAGTTGACGGAATTTTATACTCCGCCGACATGAAAACACTGATTATCTGTCCAACGGGGAAAACCGGTACAGTGGTTATTCCTGACGGAGTAACGAGAATCAGAGATAGCGCATTTTCCAGGTCTAAAATAAGTAAGGTCATTTTTCCTGACAGCATGGTTAGTCTGCAAAACGAAGCATTTTATGGATGTGAATACCTGACAGAAATTGATTTTGGACATGGAATTGAACAGATTGGAGGAAATGGAAATCAGCATATTTTTTCTGGATGCTCTATGAAAAAACTCGTATTTCCGCCACAGGTTAAAGAAATTGGAATTAATGCCTTTTTCTCATGTGGTAAGCTGAAAGAAGTGATTTTTAACGAAGGTCTGGAGACTATCCAACGTGGAGCGTTTAGCAGCTGTCCAAGACTGACAGAGATTAATTTGCCGGCATCCATTAAAAAAGTGGGTCCGGATGCGTTCATGTGTGAGATTTTACGAGAAGGAATTCAGGATATTAACGTTAACATGTCAACAATTCCAGAAAACTTTGGCCGTGCATTTATTCACCCTGGAAATATACAGACACCGCGATGTATTAATGTCCATATTGACAATAAGAACGGAATCTTTGATTTTGTTCTGCCGGACTACGTTTCTGCTGTAACTACAGGGTATTCCGACATTATTTCCGCATTCAATCTGATGGCTGACCAGGAATACGATAAAAAATTCTGGCGTCTGGAATGCCTAAAGACAGCGTTCATGTATGCTTCCAACTCAAGATTCAAATGCGTTGACGCATTTAAAACATACAAGAGAACAAAAAATGAATTGGCAAAAGAATATTTAGCAGATTATCAAAAGAGGGCCGCTAATGCGATTGCCCTGGAATTGACAGAAAAAGACTTTGTTGATTTTCTGAGATTGGAATTTATCAATCTTGGGTATGATGAAGATATTGTAAAACGGCTGCAAGAGCAGAATTGGAATATTGCTCTTGCATATATGCTGGAAGAAAGAAGAGATGGAAGTGATGATGCACTTGTGATTTAACTTTAGACCGCTGGCGAGAGCCGGCGATTTTTTTTGTGAAGAAAATAATATTAATTCATGTTGCAGTTCGGAGCTTATATTCTACGGGTGTTTTTCTTTGTCTTGAAATTCCGCATATTAGTTCTATAAATGCAAAAAGAAAGGAGTTAAAGATATGAATAAAAATAATTATGAGTGGGTCACGATTGGAAATGCTAGATTCTACACCGATGGTACAACATGTACTGACATTGAGATAACGAATAACGCTAAAACAGTTTCTTTTATCTATCCAAAATTCAGGATTGACAGAAAAACATGCCAAAAAGTATTTTCAAGTGTTGAAAATCTTATGATTGGAAGAAATGTTTTATCAATCGTTATTCCAAATAAGATGTTTCCAAATGTGAAAGAAGTTAGGTCTAAATCAAGTAGTTTCATTAACGGTAAATATCTTATTGAAAGAGCTGGAATGAGACTGGTAAATACGTTTGGACAGGACGACGGGGCTGCAATTGACTTTACGCAGTTTAACCGGATTGGAGATTATGCATTTGAAGGCTGTAAAGCAAAAAATGCTGTTGGCTTGAACGAAATGAGGATTTCAATGGTCCAAGACGCTGCGTTTGTTGACTCCGGGTTTTTAGACCAGCCGTTCATTGGTGGTATTAAATGTCTCGGTCCATTTATTATTGATATTGATGAAACTGCAGACGAGATTATTTTACCAAAAAATGATGTTTATTTTTGCGTTCCGAAAAAGCCAAAAGAACGTGTTCGCGTTCCTAATGTAAATGCTTTTGCAGCAATGAGAAAATTTCCCCAAAAAGTAATCATTGAGGATGAAAATATCAGATACGACGATACCTTAATGTATAAGTTCTCAAACAAATATATTGAAGAATTAGAATCTCGGGTTTCACGATACAGAACTGTTGATGGAATCTTATATTCTGCTGACATGAAAACACTGATTCTTTGTCCGGCTGGAAAAACAGGAGAGATAACCATTCCCGATGGTGTTGAGCGAATTAGAAAACAAGCATTTTTTGGTTCAAAAATAAACAAGGTTATTTTTCCTGACAGCTTGGTCAGACTACAGAAAGAAGCGTTTTATGGATGCGAAAATCTGAAAGAAATTGATTTTGGAAATGGAATTGAACAGATTGGAGGAGATGGCAGCCAGGATATCTTTTCTGGATGTGCCTTTGAAAAACTTGTATTTCCACCACAGGTTAAAGAAATTGGAATCAATGCGTTTTATTCATGCAGTAAATTGCAGGAAATCATCTTCGAAGATGGTTTAAAATATATCCGTGGGGGAGCTTTCAAAAACTGTCCGAAACTGACAGAAATCACTCTGCCTGCGTCTATCAAAGAACTGGGTCCGGATGCGTTCCTATGTGAGATTTTACGAGAAGGAATTCAGGATATTAATGTTAACATGTCAACAATTCCGGAAGACTTTGGCCGTGCATTTACTCACCCTGGAAATATGCAGACACCACGATGTGTTAATGTGCATATTGACAACCAGAGCGGAATTTATGATTTTGTCCTACCCGACTGTGTTTCTGCTGTGGCTCCAGGATATTCTGATATTATTTCAGCATTTAATCTGATGGCTGCCCAGGATTACGATAAAAAGTTCTGGTGGTTAAAATGCCTGAAGACAGCGTTTATGTATGCCTCAAATTCAAGATTCAAATGTGTTGATGCATTTAAGACGTACAAAAGAACCAAAAATGAAGCAGCGAAAGAATATTTAACTGATTACCAAAAGAGTGTGGCAGATGCTATTGCCCTGGAATTGACAGAGAAAGACTTTGTTGATTTTCTGAAGTTGAGGTTTATTAGTCTTGGGTATGATGAAGGTATCGTGAAACGACTGCAAGAGCAAAACTGGAATGTTGCTCTGGCATATATGCTGGAAGAAGGAAGAGATGGAAGTGATGATGCACTTGTGATTTAACGTTAGACCGCTGGCGAGAGCCGGCGATTTTTTTTGTGAAACTGCAAAAAAGGCTGCGTCAACAGATGATGATGTAATGCTGTATGATGATGAGACAACAGAAGACGCTGATGCAGAAACTACTGAGGAAAAATGTAACTATTAACGGAGAACGGAAAATCCCCGGCCGACAAAAAGTCGTCCGCGGGTCAAATGTTCAAGTTTTTAATTTTGCACGCGGGTCTGAATCCCCGTTCGAAACACGCTTCATCGCTGGACGGCAGTCAGCGTCTGGTGATGGCGAACACAAGTTCGTCGAACCACTCAGCCTTACGGCTTCGCTTGTCAGCGGTAAAAGCCGCTTGGTTATATTTATTCTGGTAACGAAGGCGTAAGCCTGAGTTATCAATGTTTAACCAAAAAAGAATCCTTGCTTTTTGCGGCAGGGATTTTTTTTATCCTCAAAAATATCTCGCTTTAAAAAAATCCGGCATATTGGAAATGAAGGAGGCGAGATATGGAGAGCAGGAAAGAAAAAGGGCAGTATATGACACCGAAAAGAATCGTTGTAATGATTCTTGATGATATTGGATATGCTGGAGACAAAGTCCTGACGAAAAAGATAATGGAGCCATCATTTGGTGACGGAGCATTTCTTTCAGAAATCGTTAAAAGAATCATTAAAGAAGGACGAAAACAGTCATTACCAGAAAAAGAGATATCTGACATTATTCAAAACAATGTGTTCGGCATAGAGAAAGATGAAAAAATATACAAAAAAGCAATCAGCAAACTTAATGGGATTTTGGAAGAATACAAAATACCGAAGATTGAGTGGAAGAATCTCATAAACTGGGACACGCTGACAGAGTGGGAAAAGCATAAAGAAAAATATGATTATGTTGTCGGGAATCCGCCATTTGTAAGGATACATAATATTCCTGAAGGATACCGTAATATCGTGAAAAGCTTTCAGTTTTCGGATGGTATGGCTGATTTGTATGTAATCTTTTACGAAATCGGAATTAATATGCTTGGCGAAAATGGCAAACTTGGGTTCATATCGCCAAACACATTTATCAGAAACGCTTCGCAGCAGAAATTCAGGGATTTCCTGATAAATAATAAATATATTTCTGCAATATATGATTTTGGAGCATCAAAAATATTTTCTGATGCTGATACGTATACATGTATCTGCCTGATTAGTAAAGAAAAAGAAAAAAAGAATATAAAATACAAGGAATATAATATGTATCTGCCGGTTTCAGAAAACATGATTGATTTTGAGTATCTGAAAGAAAATATGGCTGAGAGACCCTGGAACTTTGGCTCTGATGATGATATGAAATTCCTGAAAGAAATCAATAGCAGACCAAAGAAGGTTTCAGATATCGTAACCGTGCAAAACGGCATAGTTACAAACCGTGATTACATCTACATAATCCATGCATACACCGATAGGGAACTGACAAAACCGTATGCCGGCAAAGGTGAGACTGTTTACTTTAAAGACAAATCCGGTAAGGTTCACGAGATAGAGTCTGACATATTGCGACGGTGTGTAAAAGCCTCAAAATATGAAGGCAAAGCAGATAATACATACATAATTTTCCCGTATGCAGAAACACCAATTTCAGAAGACAGATTAAAAAAAGAATTTCCAAAAACATATGCTTACCTTGATTCATACCGCGATGAGCTGGCAAAGCGTGACATGGATAAAAACACTGATTGGTTTTTGTTTGGCAGAAGCCAGGGCATTCAAAACAGCGGGCTGAAGAAGATAGTGTTTAAACATATAATTGATAAAAATGAGCCAAAAATAGAACCGTTTATTTTGGATGAGGACGTTGTAGTGTATTCAGGGATGTACATTACGGCAGAGACAAAAGAAGACTTGCAAAAGGCATATGATGTTTTCAAATCAGAAGAGTTTGCAAGATATTGTGCCCTTGTTGGAAAGAACAAATCCGGTGGGTATGTGGAGGTGTCAACGAAGGCGGTTAAGGAGTTTGGGGTAGATATAGAGAAGCAGCCATCAGCGGAAAGCTGATGGCTGCTTTTTGTGCGTGAAAATAAAAAAATAATTCAAAAAATATTATTTTTTGCTGCTGATTTGTCATTTTACCTTCAACGGGCTTTTAACTTAAAAGCCCGAAAAGGAGGAAAAAAATTGGCAAATGAAAATTTACATAAGGCTAAAGAAGCCAAAAATGACGAATTTTA
>UMCO01125595.1_pt1 | contig 20953 bp, 24 predicted proteins | sample 1964251 | NCBI WGS metagenome assembly UMCO01 (sample SAMEA4835970, study PRJEB28245) | human gut metagenome | biome: gut microbiome; material: fecal sample | place: Denmark | collected 2008
CAGACCAATGAGATGTCTGGTGGCTACTCCGGTAAGAAGGTCGAGATTCCCTCGATCGCATCTGACGGTGCAAGCGACCTGACCATCAAGGTCTATGAGTTCTCTGGCTCTCTGATGCGTGAGGTTATCCAGTACTGGGTCAATGGTGTTTCTGACCTTCAGTCCGGTCTGTCTCACTACTATTGTGATGACACCCCGAACGATGTGAACTACAACCTGCCTGTTTGCCAGGCTAACCAGACTGCCGAGTTCATCTATGTTGCAACTGACCAGACTGGTAAGAAGGTTGAGTACGCTGCTCTGTTTGCTAACTGCTTCCCGAAGAACATCCAGTTCGAGCAGTTCAATTATCAGGCTGGCGAGCATAACCTGGTTGAGATGGACATCCAGTTCACCGCAACTCGTTATATGAGCCCGCAGATCAATGAGAAGGCAAAGCAGCTGCTGATCAAGCACAATGCCCTGATGAACTCTCTGAACTTCAACAGTGGCTTCACTGATGATCAGCTGTATCCTGCTGGTGATAATGGTACTTACTACGACCTGAATACCGGCAAGCTGGTGAAGAAGTCTTCTCGCCAGAAGGGTACCTTCATTGTGACCTAATAGTTACCATTAGGCTTGGACATAAATCTCATGGTGACTATTCGATGGTCATCTACGATTTTCTCCTTTTATAATATATAAAACCTAGCAGGTATAAGATATATTTCAATCTTATACCTGCTAGGTTCTTTTTACCAATTATTGGTTATTTTCGTCTCCGGTATCCATATCGTCAACATCCTGATTCTCAGGGTTCAGAGGATCTTTCATACCTTCGATATTAGATTTCTTGAAAATCTCTTCTATGTGGTCGAAGTTAAGCATTGCCAGACGATCTTTTGCAAGATTCTTCTTAAAGACAGACACCTGTGCTGCCTTCTTAGGATCATCTGCAAAGTCTTGACCATAATAAAGACTAGTTAAGAACTCAACCAGAGTATTATGGTTATTCAGAAGATCGTTGGTGATATTACTATTTGCAGACTTCGGCTGCACGAAATTAAACTGGAGGGAATCAATGACCTGTTCCGGAATATTCGTAGCATACCTACAAATCTGTCGATACAGCTGTGTGATCTGCTCATTATAATCAAGCTGGAACGAAATGACACGACCCTGAAAACGGTTATTTGCGAGTTCCAAAGTCTTAGCAAAGTCAGCCTCATTATAGTAGTTGAGCAGAACGTCAGGAACGCCAGTGCCAGAGATATATGCTTTCTTCAGCATATCCATAAGATCACCATTGATCTGGACATCCTGACCAGAAAGAATCTCCGTCTCGATACCACGTTCATTTCCCTTACCCGTAGGCACATACATCTCGTTACCCTGACCAATCTTATTAATCAGAGTAGTATAAGAAAACATATCTGCCATGGTAATCTTACGTTCCTGCTTCTTACGAGCAATCTCTTGAATCTTATTTGCCACATTCTTATCAATACCAGATTGACGAATATAGTTCACCTTGGTATCATTACTATTCGTAACGATAGAAAGAATCTTAAAGAGCAAGAGCATCAGATATAGCTTTGCATAGAAAAGGGAGTCCTCAATGATCGAGACACCATTTCCGTTCTCATCTGTATTGATCTTAAACGGAACGATATATTCCTTCGGAATGAATTGGAAACGAAGACGCTTATTATTCAGCTTGTAGTAATTCAGTGCTTCTACAATCAGCTTCTTAAACTTCATATTGCTGTTAAGGAACTTCTTGTCAAATGACTTGACAATAGATCCAGCAATGATGTCGATGATATTACGCTCGCCATGATTCATATCATACTTATCGTAATACATCGTAGAAGTAAGAATACCTGCAAGAGGAGTAATATCATCTTCTTGCACGTAGTAGTACCCAATGATTTCGTCAGAGATCTTGATGGGAAGAAGATTCAGAGGAGAAATCAAACGGACATAGCAATCCTGAATATTATTGAACTTCTCACCAATCTTCTTATTACCTTTCCGATTCAGTGCTCCATTGGTTTCGTAACCATGAACGCCAGAATCAATATTCTTCATGACAGAGGCAAATGTGAAAGAAGGAGATTTCTTCTCTTCCGTCATTGTCTTTTCGACGAACTCCTGATAGTATTGACGATAGGTGTCAACGCCTTCCTCAAGTACGCAGAGAGGAATGGATTCATTGCAAATAGTGATATTCTCCATATAGGATTTCAGCTCAGCAGACATCTGCTTCTGAGCATCACTTTTGGACATATCACTTCGACGAAGAATATCGTCAAAATCAGGGCAGCTCTGTGCAGACTCCATGACGGACTTATAAAGATCAGTCTTATCGAACGTTTTATCTTTCATTCCTTCCATGTAGCACTCATACAGAGTACGACCAGCTGCTTCGTTGTATGCGTTATACTTTCCTTGACTCTTTTCTTTTGAGAAATCTTCAAAGATTTTAGAGTAAGGAACTGCATACACATAATATTCACCGTACTCCAGAGAACGAGGAATGATAAATTCCTTAATCTTCTTCTGAAGACCAAATTTCTTTTCCACAGATTCAATGATAGGAATATAATCCTCTCCTTCTGTGGACATAGAATCATTCTCAACAGTAAGAGTACGAGACATAGTGCCATCGACAATGTCAGCCGAGATAATGGCATCTCGAGTAACAGTAATAGCTTGCTTCAGTTCAACCAACTGAGAAGCGACTTCGTGAAGGTCAGCTTGCTTAATCAAACGATTCTTATACTGCTCGTTGAATAAAGCTTGAATCTGACCTTCATCTGTACCAAAGATATCTTCCAGATCTCTCGATGCACCAGCAAGTTTTTTATTATTATCAGAAATCAATCTGGTAATAAAATTAACGCTGTCTCCGTCTGTACTGGAACGGATATCATGGATTTCGGATTTAACAAGTGAATTGAAGTCTGTGATCAGAGAATCAATCTTCGTGTCCTTCTGAGTACCATAGGTCATTGAACTGAGATTATCCATCAGAGCATTCAAGTTTGCACTGATGTTTCGATTCGTCCGATTAATTCGACCTGCCTGCTGTTTGGTAAGCTGAGGCGCAGAAGATCCAGAAGCTTCGTGGATATGATCGGCCATAGGACTTACTTACACTCCTCTCAAATCTATTTTTTGATATGAAAACGTAATGTACCATATGTATTGTCTTAAGCTTACCTTAGTGTTTTCAGCATCATTTCCTGTGGAGTATAATAGTCAATTATTTTAAATGATAATATAATTATATATTATAATAGTGAATATGAAGTAAGCAATCGGTTTACTTATATTCATTTTGGCTTAGTGTATACTAGGAGAATGTGAAACAACATGAGATACGAAATCAGCAAGAGTGCCATGTGCAGCACCAAACGGTACGATCCATTTTATATCATCAAAGCAAAGATGGTCGATGGATCCGTTAAGTATTACGAGGGATACTCTGAGTTATATGATCAACTGCAGAGAGCCAAGAATGCTGATCAGCAGTGTTCTTTCCTGAATGGAGATGTCATTGTAAAGAGCCCTATCTACAAGACCACCAACCCCAATAAGAACGTTGTGCTCACGCAGTTCGTTCGCGGCCTCAAGCTGGAAACCACCTTTAGCTCCATCACCACTAACGATCTCACGTACTATACCGGATTCTCTCCGGAAACATTCGATGATTTCATGTCTGTGCTTTCCACCGGAAAGAACTACCTGAACGTCTCGAGCGCAGATCTGTTCAATTCGTCCACAAATGGCGACCAGCTCATCGGCATCCAGTATGCTGATGAGTACAAAGCCGTCCAGGATGACGAAGACAGTCACCACAGATACGAGAGAATCCATAGTTTCATGAGCAAGGACGGACTTTGCTACTATCTTTTCATGAATGTCGACAACATCTACGTGCCGTTCTTGGTTCGTGACTTCGATCCTATGGAATAATCCATGAGATAAAGGGACCTAGCAGCCAGCTAGGTATCCCTTCTTTTTTGTAAAATAAGAACCAAGGTTAACTCTAGTATGAGAAACCTTGGTTCTTATTTTTTAGTTTCAGCTATCTTTTCTAACCATCGGGATATAGAAGTTGAACGATTGAACTGAAAAAATACCACAATCGAATCTAAATACGATGAGGTATAAGTCTTTAGAGTATTGTCTTGCACTATACTCAATGATGTCAGCTGTCTTTTCCGTAATGAGTGGGAAAGATTCTTTCGTAAGAATGATCGAAGGGCCGTCTTCCACTCCTTCTGGAATAAAGTCAAAATAATCGTTGTTCACGAAAATCTTATTGATTGTCGATTCGTCTAGGACGAAATCATGCCAGTTATCGCAATCTGCATTCAAATCCTGATAATACTTAAGTCTTGCTAAGACTTTTCCTTTTTCAGAATTCAAAATAACTGGAACTGCTTTTGTCTTGTACTCGTAAAAATCGAATCCATCATTCATCGCTTCTTTATCAGAAGGATATAGGAGCATCTTAAATTCACGAGCATTCGGAATATGAATGATTCCATCAATCTCAGGAAGTAATGAGAAGATAGAATCCGTCGTGCCCTGCTGTAATTTGATGTGATAGGGATAGTCTACATCCAGACTAATAACATCACCAGTCTTTAAGATATAGATATCATTCATGATACGGATCAATTTAGACAACATCTTTGCGATTGGAGAACGAATTTCTTCTTCTGGAATATGAACGGTAATCTTACCGGTAAATTCATATTTGAGTTGCTCTCGCAATTCTTCTTCTGATACTCCGAGCTCACTTATAATCTCTTCCATTAAAGGAGTTGCTTTCTTTTTTCTAAGATCTTTCTTAAGTATCTCAGTCAACTCATCCTGTGGAATTGAGACAAGATCTGAAATGGTCTGGATATATTTTTTCTGTGTATCTACCATTAGTCTCCAAGCTCCTCTTTCATACGCTGGAATACTTCATCGACAGAAGGCATATTAAGCCACTTACTACCAAAGCTAGGATAATTTCCTGTCTGGAAGTTATCAATGAACTCTTTACTTCCGTCTTTCTCTCCCTCTTCAACGAACTTTTTCCAAGTAATACCATTCAGAGGAATCTCTCCACCATAGATATCATATTGATCAAGGTCAAGCAGCATCTTGAAAATCAGCGTAGACGGATCGATATTCATAGCACGAATGCTAGAAGGATAGAATGCAGACATATCAAAATCAACTGCATTGAGAAAGATATTATTGGAAGGCTGACCGTAGATTTCAATACCAACTTTATCATTGTAAGTCGGATCAGCTACGAGTGCGCCTTCGAAGCTCTCATCTTCATCAATCAAGTTTCCTTCGTCGTCATACTTGGGCGTAGTTTTCGTATCAAAGAGGACGTTGATATTATTTCCAGGAACCAACCCTCTTCTCAAGAAGTTCACGTATTGCACGTTACGAAGAACGACGGTCTGCTTAAAGACTTTTGCATACGGAGTAGCATTCTTATACGAAGAGACGTACAAAGTATCCATATCACAAGTACGGCGTTCAATACCATACTGAAGCAAAACGTCCTTAATGTTGTATGTAACAAACATTTCGAAGTTCTCATATGGAAGCGTCTTAATGTTACCTTCGTCAGAATAATCGAGCTTCGTATCCTTCAACTCTTTCTGAGCGATGAAATTCAGCTTATAAGAACGAAGTTCAGATGCACCCTTACGGTTTGCTGCATACAGTTCCATTTGGTCGATGAAGTTCGTATAAGAACTAAGAACCATCGTATCATTCTTGTTCTTAATCTCGAAGTTCCGATCATCCTTCTTAAAGTAGCAAACCTTAGCAGGGAAATCCGGATGGCACATTACTTCTTTCGGATCAAGTCCCAATCGAGTCAATCGTTCGATTAAGTACGGGATATCGAAAGAAATATTCCAAACAGCAATGAAGTCGAGCTTCAATTGATTGATAAGCTGGAATAAATGTACGAGCATCTTCTTCTCATCAGTATAGAAGAATTGCTTATACTTCAAATCAGAACCATAGAAATCATCATAGGTTTCATGAAGCTTCTGATTAAATTCAGAAGTATGAGTAATCATATACTTCTGCTGAGCATGCATATTAGCATACATCTCTTTACGATGAGGATCGTTTCCTTCGTATTGTCTACCGACATAAAGGAAAGTGTATACGACACCATCCCATCCATCAATCAGAGTCACTGCATTGACAGGGCAGTCTTGTGCAGAAGGCATTCCAGGAGTTTCGATACCGTCAACCTCAATATCGAGGAATCCCTTATGCAGTTTTTTCACCCTATCATTATCGAATTTATTAAGCCACTTTGCTCGATAAATAGGGATAGGGTCATAATCAGAGCCGAACGTGTACGGATAAGCATAAAGCTTTTTATTCTCTCCGTAACGACCGGCTCTCATATTCTCCTTGTAAATCTGAAGCCACTGGCCACCAGCTTCACAAGCAATCTCTTTTATCACATCTCGATACGGAACGAACTTCTCTACAAGATGATCCATCGGAGCGTAATTCTTACAATAATCATGATCCCGGTACTCTTCCTTCTCAAAATAGATAGGAATAACAGGGTTTTTATTTATCATCAAATGCTTCTCACCAGTATCCATATCTCTCCAAATGATGTAGAGATAATCGTCTGGCTGATTATTTGCTTTACTAGGTTTAACATATTGAATGTCAATCAACATGGAAGAATCTTTTTTAGGTTTTACTGTATCTACCATATTAGTTTCATTCCTTTCGGTCTTTCGTTTAGTCAACTGTCTCAAGGTCAATGAAAAAGGATAGGAAAAACAGATGCATAAGTTTTCTAGGCTTTCCACTAATTACCAACGAAAGGTGGTTTTTATATGAAGTATAATTACGGCGATCTACCTAAAAGCGAAATCGAAGTAAACTCGAAGCGTAAGGTAAAAACGAATCGAGTACAAAGCCTTCTTGACGCTACCGCAGATCTTGACGATTATGGGACAGATGATTGCGTTCTGGCTTCTGATCTCTTGGCGAAAGCTGAGAAAAAGAAGGTGGAACGCAATCAATCTGCTATTAAGCAGGAAGATGATGATTTCCAGTATTATCTGAATGGAATGAACTCCATGCAAGATGAAGCTGTCGACTTTAGCTTCGGCGTTAAATCTGCAAAGAAGAAAAAGAAGAAGAAAAATAAGCGTTTCAACGATCTTTTTGACTATGATGACGATGATGAAGGTGATGGCGATAAAAAGAAGAAAAAGAAAGATGGCCAGCCTATCAATCATAAGAAGGAGTTTGAACCTGAGCTTGCCCTGCTTAGGGACATGCAGCTTCAGCAAGCTAAGTTCGTTGACTCGCTCCAAAAGAAGTATGACCAGTTGGAAAGCTCTAAGAGTAGTGCTCGCGGAATCGGAAAATTCACGACCGATCTTATCAATAGTATCAGTACTGCACGTGGTACGAGCCTTCAGATTGTGGATAAGATTATTTCCACAAAGCGTTCTATTGCAGATATGAACTTCAAAGAGCGTAAAGAATTTGGTTCCAATAATACCTCTGAGCAGGCCAATATGGTGAACTACGCTTCCACTTATCTGAAGACCATGATGGAAATGGGTCGTAATAATATTGCACCTGCTGATTCTTCTACTACGCAAGACTATGCAGATGTAAGTAGTGATGACGATCTGTTTGATGGTATTGAAGATTCTCTCGGCGAAGAATCTCGTGATGAGGAAACGCTGAAGTATCTTGAATATGAGAATCGTGGCGTAAAGATCAATGTCGTTTGGCATGATGATCTTCCTGAAGATGATCCGGATAAGTATGAATTCCAAGCCGTTGATAAAGATGGCGTTGTGATTGATGATTATCCGCTTCCGGAACACACCAGAATGAATATCAACCGCTCCACATCCACTGCTACAGACCTGTATGGTAATAAGTACCGCCTGATAGTCGTCTAAAAACATATAGCTAATACCTGATCTGTCCTTTATTATAACGATATTGGGTAATAATCTTAAAGAAAGGGTGATAAATCTATATGCCGAAGATTGTAAAATCGGGCGTCGTATATGCTGGTGGTTCCACACTTCCGGCATCAAATATTTCATTTTCTACATCCGGCACCCGCATTACGTCTACCACAGTTCAGACAGCATTGAAGGAGCTCACAACTACTGCAAACGGCTCTCTGACTCTGGCAAATACAAGTTCTGGTAGTATCACGTATGCAAATAGTCATGAGATGGTTGTACTGTCTCTGGTCAATGTTAAACTCAAGGCAGCATTGGCAGCAGGTGCATCCGTCTCAATTTCTACGCTCGGTACTACCATTCGTCCGAAGATTGAGACCTCCACTGTTGTGTTTACGACAGGTATGTGTGGTATGTACGTCGAAGAAACTGATTCCAGCGCAACGATCGTTCCTAGTAAGGGTGTTATAAACCTGAAACTTTCTTGCACAACTGCCGGTGCACTGACTCTTACGAACATCTCTACTTACGCTGTAGGTACTGATGCTCTCATTAATGGTCAGCTGGTATTTGTCAAGGTATAATGAGAAGAAAGGAGGATAACACAAATGATTAAAATTAATGACGAGATCATTGCAACCGCTGAACAAAATATCGTTATTACTCAAGAGAATTATGACAAGCTGACAACTGCTGAGAAGAATAATCCGCTGAAGACATATTTCATTTCTGATAGTTCAATCGCGGCTCAGAGTGCTGTCGCTAATGAACCTGCTGCTCAGTTTATGAGACTTAACAATGACAATTTTGCTGCTGATGCCGATGATAGCGATTGTGCTATCATTAATGGTAATGGTACCGAATATGTCGTTGCTGACAAGAACGGTAATATTGTCGGCCCGATGGAAGATCAGAATGTTGGTTCTACTGATTTCGTAGATACCGATCTGATCGGTCTTAATATCGCCGATGCTATCGGCAATGCATCTATGCTGGCTTCTTATGGCGGTGATGGTACTATCATTGGTGCAATCGCTGATCTGTATAAGAGGCTCGGCGTTGAGCCTGATACATCTGGAGCTGATGAATATGATGCTCCGCTTACCTATAACGATTATCTTTACCTGATCGGTGACAGGTCTATTCTCGATCAGTTCGATATGCCTAATATCACTGCTGCTCTGATGGATTTGTTTGATCGCGTCGCTGATGCAGAGAATAAGGCTGAGATCGCTCGAGTCAATGCCGAAGATGCTATGAAGGCGCAGGCTGAGGCAGAAGCTGCTCAGGCTGCTGCTGAGAAAGCTAGGAAGGAAGCTGAAGAGGCTAAGGCTGAGACTGAAAAGGATCTGGCTAATGCAACCAACCGTGCTGACAATGCAGAGGCTTCTGCATCGGATGCATGGAAGCAGCTCCATGATACTACGGAAGAGCTCAATGCTGAGAAGACTAAGAATGAGCTTCTCCAGTCCGAGCTTGATGCCGCTAAGAAGTCTGAGGAGAATAATACAGAAACGACAGATCCTGGTGAGTCTACTGGTACAGAAACAACTGAACCCAGTGAGTCCACAGGCACTACTGAATCTGTCGAGACGACTGACACCGATAAGGGTGACACAACTCCTCCCGAATCTACGGATGAAACCACTCCTGGTTCCTCCGAAGATAAGTCTACTTCAGAAAGCGAATCCGCTGATACTGTGACTGGTGAGCCCGACACATCCACTGAGACAGGTGGGACTGGTGAGTCTACTGAAGCATCTGGTACTACCGATGAGACCACAGAGTCTCCTGAAGAGACTACGACTGAAAATAAGTCCGAGGAGACTGTCGAGACTCCTTCTACTGAATCAACCGAAGAGCCTAGTGTAAAGGAAGAGACCTCTTCCGAGACTACGACTCCGGCTACTGAGGATTCAGCACCTGCATCAAGCGATGATGAAAAGTAATCTTTATCCTCTAGCTTGAAAATGAAAATCCCTATGGATACTTATAGTGTATTCCATAGGGATTTTCTTACCTAATAAAGCATAATCCAGACTACTGTAATCTAAGACGTTACAGTAGTCTGGATCATCATGAATTTGCCCGCGCGTGTTAATCGACTGAGAAATTTGAAAGAAGAAGGAAAATCATTATCTAACTAATTGTTTTTGATTATATATTATAATTATAGTGAGCGAATGAAAAGAAGCTCATGAATATAAAACTTGGAGGAATATCTATGACAACGAATTTATGGAAACGCATTAAGCAGTGGGCAACAAGAGTACGCGTACGTTATTCCAAGCATGACGACGGCTTATATCTCTTCTTTAGGAAAGATGAGAAGAGCCCTTACGAAACGAATATGGTGTATATCACTTCGTGCATCAATCAGGCAATCACTTCGAAGGTACGTCGTGGAGGCAGATATGTAGATCAGGATACCATCTGGACTATAGACGGTAAAACGACTGTCATTTCTTTTCCGAAAGGTGAAGATACTGTCCTCTATATTCCAAAAGCAAATCGGATTACAAAGATTACTGTAGCCGATACAAGCATTACAAATCCTTTGTCGGATTTCGGCTTGATGACTTCCCTGGAATACTTGGACGTCAATTGCACTGACGTTTACGGAAAATTCTCTGACCTTAATAAGTGTGTCTTCCTGCGGTTCCTTAACATCAAGAACACCAATATTTCTGGATATACTTCCGATGGTGCAAAGTTTCTTATCAATTTGACAGATGTAGAATATGACGAGGGAAAGGATCTGTAAAAATTGAACGCTAACGAGAGAAAGTTCATAGAAGAACTGAATGCAAATCCAAAGCGTAATGTGAAAGGGATGAAGCGTCTTATTCTCCGATATAAAGTACCAAATCAATCAATAATCCACGAGATCAATTTTGAGATTTGCTTGCGGCACGATATCTTCGGAGATAAGAAATTTCGTCCTCCAAAAGTATTCGTTTATCACAGTAGCAATTGCGTCCTCTGGTCTGACGAAGGAGAATCAAATAAATCAATGCATGTGTTTCGAAAGAAATTCCTACGGACGAATTATGTAGTTCGCTTCTCAATTAAGCCAATGAATAATGACGTGTGCTGCGTTGGCTTCTTTGGTGATATCGAATACATTGATTATCTATCCCTTCTCGATCACATCACTGTGGAGTCTGAGTATATCGGAAATCTTGAACGTCTTGAGAGCTTGATTGTCAGCCCGAACTGCTTCATTGAGAAGTTCAATATGAGTGACATCAGTGATACAATCCGCTTCATGAAACTTGATGGTGATATTCACAAAGCCAAGGATGGCAATATAGAGAGACTTGTACGTTGCACTCAACTTCGGAGTTTGTATCTCATTGGAGCTGGATATACTGGCAACGTTGTTGGACTGCTCACATGCAATAATTTAAAGAACGCAACGATTATCGCTCCTAATGTGGAAGGTATTGAAGGTATCTCTCAGGAAGATTATCCAAACACAATTCTTTTTGAGACTGGCCAATACTGGATCAGCATGATGAGATAAAGAAAAAGACAACGGATTTCAAATATGATTTCCGTTGTCTTTTTTGTAGTCTTAACGAATCTTGCCGATTTCTTTCCAAGTCATAACGCCACAGATACCGTCAGCAGTCAGACCATGCTCAGCCTGGAACTTCTTAACAGCAGCAACTGTTGCAGGACCGTACTTCCCATCCTCAGCGATACCAAGGCAAGACTGAAGCATAATGATTGCAGTCTTATTGGTATCACCCTGAGAAGTAGGAGATACCGTAGGCATGAAGCTCTGGATGTAGTTATACTTTGCACCAGAACGACAAAGCCACTTGCACGGAGACGGACGTGTATCAACGTGGACAACTTGTTCAGAAGGCTTACGATGGTACATACCAATACCACGGAAACCAACTTCCTTTGCAAGCATACCAAGCTGAACGCATGTCAAGCCTTGAACCCAGATATCAGCTGCCATACCTCTCGTATGGAAGCCTCTACCAGAGCCACCAACTGCCTTATCATGAGAAGGAGAACGATAACCAGAATTGATATTGATGGCTTTACCACCAAGACGACTCCGGAGAGTCTCAAGACGCTGAACCAGTTCATCATCAACGAGGACAGTCTTGCTCACGCCATTATCTTTGCATGCAAATTCATGCAGTGCAAAATGACTTGAAAGATTCACATCCGGTGTACGAGGATAGGTCTTTACGTTACCCATAATATATTACTCCTTTCATCGTCACAGAATTAAGTATGTGTTACGGGGTCTGGGGTCATGAAACAGACATATAATACTTGCATGACAGGGTCACACCTTCATGCATTATTGAATCTTTTGTAAGCGAGGTAACGACATGGGCTTATTCAACATGGATTCTGGTGACCTCGCCAAAGCGATTGGACAAATGCTCATCTATCTAATCGCTTCTGGCACGATCATCGAGATTTCTCCTATTAAGTTCAACCCAATTACAATGGTTCTCAAATGGATGGGAGACAAAATGAACTCCGGTCTTAAAACGGAATTGGATGCGTTAAAGAAAGCTCAAGATGAGCAGAAAAAGGATTTCCAGGATTTTAAAGTCGCTCAATACCGATATGAGATTTTTCAATTTGAGAGTGAAATTCGAGATAATAACGATCGCCATACTGAAGAGCAATATAACCATATTCTCGAACAGTGCAAAAAATACGAGACTTACTGTGTTGATAACGATATTCCGAATGGTAAAGCAGAGATGGCTATCAAACATATTCGCGATGTCTGTTATGACCATCTTAAACACGATTCGTTCGAAAAATGATTTTATTAATATAGTAGCCACCAAAACGCAAGTAAGATCCTATAAGAAGAAGAATTGTTGGGCCTTGCTGAATGAAGATAGAAAAAATATGATGGAATAGCAGTTGGTATACGGGTTGATACCAACTGCTATTCCATCATATTACCCAAAAAACATACACATAGAAACTCTAAGGAGGGATGGCTATGGGATACGATACAAAAACCATTCGTGTATTTCATACTCATATCGAAATATCTCCATATAAACAAGGTGAAGAATTCAAAATCGAAAAAAGATTTTGTACATGGGATAATTTGAGACACCGCTATGTAAATGGTGTCTATCTTATAAAAGACGATAAACTGTATCTTCCGAGAGGTATGGACGTTGCTTATCTTGAAAATTACTTCAATACAAAAGCAATTATGGTATATGACCATGATCCATACCGTACATTCAAATACGCAAATATGACAGTTGCTCCGAGAGATGACTTGCAAAAAGACTGTATCAATTTTTTAACTGCAAGTGGAAAATATTCTGGATTTTCTGTATCTAGTCAGCAAGCATTGATTCTTCAGACTGGATTTGGAAAAACATACTGCATGGTCCATGCAATCATTTCCATGAAAGCAAGGACTATGATTATCACAACACAGGATAAGATCAAAGAGCAATGGATTAAAACGTTCCATGAGAAAACTGATATTGATCCTGATAGACTCATCAATATCGTTGGTAGTGGAACGATGGATGGAATTATTGATGGCTCAATCGAAGGAGATATCTACTTCGTCAATCATCAAACTCTTCAAACTTATGCTCGAAATAAAGGAGAAGACGCTTTAAAAGAGTTTTTCCATGAAGTGAAAATCGGAATCAAAGTATACGACGAAGCGCATCTTTGTTTCCGCAATGTAATTTATGTAGATTATTTCAGTGATACTGTAAGAACCTATTATCTGACAGCAAACTTCACTCGAAGCGATGATCAAGAAGCTCATCTCTATGAACGATGCTTCGCATCTGTATACCGTTATCGGGCAAATAAAGCATTGGAAGAAACTTCCACTGCTGCAAGTAGAAAGCATATCCTTTATTACCCAATCACTTATCGTTCCAATCCGACCTCGTATTGGAAAAAGAAATGTGATACGTATAAAGGATTTAGCTCACTACTATTTTCAATGTGGGCATTTGACGAAGATCCAAAGAACTCTCTTATGAAAGTTCTTTTGCAGGTGTTTGAAGAAGCAAAGAAGCACAAAGGAAAAATTCTTATCACTGTACCGAAGATTGATAATATCAATTATATCTGTGAATACTTTAAGAAGCATCCTGAAATTTTGGATGGAAGAAGCATTGGCACAATTCATTCTAAGAATAAAAAAGAAGAGAATGAAATGGCTAAATCCAGCGTGGACGTTATCATTTCTACGATCCAAAGCTGTGGTACTGGCGTTGATATAAAGGACTTAAGGTCAATTATCAATACCACACCGTTCTCATCTAAAATTATCGCCAATCAGTTATCTGGTAGATTGCGTGAGTATAGTCCGACAGACGATACTTACTTCTACGATTTGATTGACATTGGGTTTGAACCTTGTGAAAGACAGCTCGTCAATAAACTTCCTATTCTCCGAGCAAAGTGTAAAGGTGTTTTTCAAAAGAGTATCATTCAATAATTACAAAAAAGAAGGAGCCACCGAAAATGGTCTGGCTCCTTCTTTTTTATTTATTTCACCGGAGTAATTGCCACGATGATGTCGTATTCCTGACGAAAAGCTCCGTTAAAATAACCATTGTGCTCAGAAGGAAGGGACAGATGCACGAGACATTGTGTCATAGTGCCAGCGTTTAAGTTGCTAATCAACTTAATGAGGGACTTGGTATCCGTGATGATCTCATCACACATCCGATCAGCAGTGCAATAGTCAGCAATCTCTTCTTTCTTAACCACAGAAAGCTTAAAGAACTTCGAAGAGAAGCCAGAAGCGTTATGCCAAATCATTGCGTAATAGCCATCTGTTCCAGGACATGCATCCATACCAGAGCCACAAGGTACGATAGTATAAACCGTATCATCGCTCTCGTTATAGACTTCTTTCGCAATGATCTGATCTGCGAAAAGCTTGTAATGATCAACCACGTTATCAGTCCTTTCTTGTGACAGGAGAGATGGGCTTGAAGGTAACGGTGACACCATCCTGTTCGGGAGCTGTCACCTGAATTACTTCATCAGACTCATACTCATCCTTCAGCATTTCAGGGTTGAAGCCATTCAGAGTGATAGACTTCGGCTTCTCGAAGATAAGATTCCGGATAACGGAACCAAGCTTCATCGGGTTATTCATCATCTCAATCATGAGATAGTGGAAGGTATCACAGGAGAACGCGACGACCTTATTATCGTTCAACTGAGCGAATGCTTCAAAGATTCGTTCCTGAAGCTTTCCTTCACTGTCCCGATAGATCATATTGAAGGTGTTGTAAACCTCGTCACCGCGTTCCTCGCTGCGATCATCATGAACTGCCGTATGGTTGTAAAACATGTAGTTCTTGTCGCTCCCCTTAACCACGTAATACTCACCAGAAAAATATTCCATCATTTAGTATTCCTCCTTTTTCATATAGCCGGTATAGAACCCGTACAGATACGGGTCTGCATTGAATTTGATCGGAATGTAAGTGCCAGGGAAAGCCTGGATGATATTGCGAATATTATCCTCATTGGAGAAAATGACTTCGCAGATATCAGCGACGTTAATCTTACCCGATTTATGTAAGATAGTATCATACCCGATATGCATCGTAAAATGCTCAATACGCCGATCATCTCGAAGTTGATAGGTGATATCCGCAAAGCCGTCAAGGCTTATGTCAAACTTATCAGAAGAGATTATGATATAACTTCCCATACCATCATAATCTTCAATGATAAAGCGGTCATTTAGCCCACGTTCGTTTTTCGTAGACTTGTGTTCACGTTCTACTCTCATTCTCAAATCACTCCTTTCACATTGAAGATAATCGTAACCTGCTTCTCTTTATCGTCGATATCTTTTTCTGCAAACTTAATCCGTTTACCGGAAATAGGATGCTCGTTGATGAGAGTGAAGACTCCCAAAGATTCGTTTGTGCTCATCGCATCATAGAACATCTTAGCGATGAAGCCAGCATCAGAGATATTCTCTCCGATGATAGTCATACCAAACGTATCCTTGGATTCACCTTCGGAAGATTTGATAGTGACTTCCATGTCGCAGCATGTGCTGAAAATGTCATGCCGGATATTATGGAAGGAGAAATAATATTCCTTCTCCTTCCTTTCTACCATGACAGTTTGCATGTCTTCCAGCAAATCAATTCGATTACCGTTAATGATCATTTTTAAACTCCTTTCAATTTGAACGATTTCGGCATATAAATTTTCCACTTCCTTTCTGCCTATCATAATTATAATATATCATTAAAAAAAGAAAGTTGTAAGAAGCCACATAAGAAACAACTTTCTCCTAATACTAATTACAGATTAGTGGGAATCTGTAACGAGTATTCAATCGGAGGCTTGATATAAATCAAGTTTTCTCCACGAGCCGCGGCTTCGTCAGCTTCCCATTTAGAGACATATCTAAATGCTCCTCCTGGAAAAGTGAGTCTAGCTATAAGCTCGGCCTGGGTCATGGTCATAGAGGGATAGAAGCGTGCAGTGTCATTTGTCATAATATTTTGAATTCCTTTCAATTATGAAAAATTAACTGCGATGGGTTTAAGTTTCCATTCCTCTATGGCTTCTTATGTGTATAATATATCATTATAAAATAAGACCAGATACTAGAATCAATAGTATCTGGTCTTATTTTCACTAAAGACATTAGCTTAAATCAACTATTAAAGAATGGAGGTAAAATCACATGTTTATCTTCTTTGAAAATGCTAAAGATGATTATGATATTGAGCCGATGTATTTTTCAGAAGCATCGAGTGAATCTCTCACATACATTATCAAAGATGAGCTTTACCCAAAGATTGATGCTGTCCTTTCCACAGATCAAGGAAAACGGAATTTCAATAATATCATTGGTAGATATGTAAGCCGGAATAATGATAAACTCACGACATCCGGACCACAATATCTGATTCCGTTCACCATGAAAGACAAACAGGAGTATTTCGATCTTTTCAGTATATCTGATACAGAAGTTGCTGCTTTGGTTGATAAGATCACAAAACAGGTAAACGATAAGGCTAACTGGAGACTGTTTAAGAACAACCCCATTTTCTTCATCTTCTATTGCTGTATTCGCTATGCAACTCTGTCAAAAGATGCGAAACTTCTGAATAGTGCATTGATTGCAATGGCACTTTCTGTGTATCCGTCTATCTTCGCAAAGTATTTCCGATATGAACCGAATCCAAATATCATGCAATATACCATTGATAATTTGAGCAATCGGTTCATTATCAAAAAATCAAATCACATCTTTGGTACACTGACATACTCTATCCAGTCTTCTTGGAAATTCCATGAGAAAGATTTCAGTCGTGGTGCAGACCAAGATGTAATTCGATTCATCCAGCGTATTCGAAATGATCAGAATAGTTTGCTGAAAAAGATCGCAAATGCTTATCAGACAAACTATAAGAAAGGTCTATTCGTTACAACGCAAGTAGATGCATACGACGATAATATCAACGTGGATAATGTCAATAATACCAATAAGGTTGAGACACTATCAAACAAGATCGTGTTGTCTATGCTAACAAATGGTGTTGACCTTCGTATTGCAGATTTTGCTTCAAACGCTGCACAAGTATCCAAACTTGATCTTCGGAACTATATCTCTCTGATTATCAATGAGAAGGAAAGTGAAACTATGAAAGAATTTATTTCTAGTATTCTTTTCCTTTATCTCTATACTGATTCTCATGAGCCTGATGAAATCAGATCCAAAGAATTCATTGGATACGCTCTTCAGCTGTTTAAGAAAACTAACTCAAAGGATAAGAACGTCACGAATATAAAAACTACTCTGGATAAATGGGGAACTTCTTCCGGTATTTATAGGAAGTTCAGTCGTTCCGCTACAAGAGTTGACTATACAAAAGCAATCTTTATGTATTTCATCCTTTCCATCCAGATGTATAGCTAAAAAAGAAGACTACATGGAAATTCATCCAATGTAGTCTTCTTTTCTTATTCACAGGCCAGTTTGTCAAAATCTCTTGCATCTGTCCTGATATCATACTGGCTATACAATCCGTACGGAATGCACATAGAACATCCTAGTGCCCAGTCAAGATGCATGAGTAACTGGAACTTATCAGCAAAGCCATCACTTTCAAGAATAAGCTTCCTGAACTCCTTATATGGGCCGTGTGCATAAGTTGCATATTTGACATTCATCTCTGTGTCATCTACCATATCAGAACCAAAGCATTGAACCATGATCTCCATGTCAGGACGGACAAGGAAATTATCATCAAGAACCTTTGCGCAAAGAATTGGTGCATCATGCAACCACTGTCCCTGAATATGGCAGACTTCAGCCTCATCATGGAAAGGCTGTAATAATTCCTCATTGTCTACACGGCCATACTTTTGACGAACTGGCCAGATGATATCACGAACTGCTTGTTCTTTCTCCCAGCATTCTTCGTCCATATCAACAAACTCATGTATTCTGTAAAAATCATCGGCATACAGTTTGAATTCTTCTTCGATAGTCATATTTCATTCTCCTTTTTATTTGACAGAAATAAGATTACGCTCCGTCTCTTTGATATAGAGTAGAGCGTAATCTTATTTTTAAGCTTTATCAGGTTGCAGGAGTGAGAATCTCATCATAGGGATTCGGAACAGACTGAGTATCTGCTTCGGTATTTGCATCCTCAGAAGGAGCCTGAGTTTTCTCAGAATCAGTTGACTCTGTAGGATGCTGTGTATCTGTAGTATCAGGCTTCGGCTTTTCTACTACAGTAGCCTTGGCAGCAACTTCGGGAAGAGAAATATTCACGACCCAGCCCATGTATGTCTTACCAAACATCTCACGGGCATTACCACCAACGGTGAACTTTGCAGTCTTGCAGACGCTAAGGGCAGTCTCCATCTGCTCTGCAACAAACTCTTCGGTCTTCTTCTTAGCAACATCGTTAAGAGTAGCCTCAGTTACCTCATATGCGACACCGGAGCCAGCATCAATGGTGTAGATGGTGATATTGCAAGCATCGGCATGCTTACCAGCCTCAACAGCAGCTGACCATGCAGCCATCTTTGCCTGCTCATCAGCCTCACTGGGAGTGAGTGCATCCATGTCGATATGACCACCATCGGTAATGGTACCAAGAGCAGTATATACCTTTGCAGCAAGATCCTTCTCATTCTTGCCAGCACCATTCATTGCAGAAGCAATGGAACGATCAATCAGATTCTTTGCCTTATATGAGACAGAGGTAGGATCAATACGAATCGGAGGATTGATTGGTTTAGGAGTCTCGGCCTTCTTATGAGTCTCGTCGTAATACTTCGGATCGTCATAAGTCTCCTTAGACTTGATGCACATGAAGATACGCACCTTATTATCAAGATCGTAGTAGTTCTTCACGATGTCCCAGACAGCACCTTTATAGATAACGAAAGACTGCATTGCAGATGTGCCTGTCTTATCAGAAACACCACTCTCCCAATCAGCAGGAAAATCAACCAGCTCACCACGCATCTTTTCGATTGCAGTAAGACCATTACCGTAGTCATTGGTCTCCGGATCCAGAAACAGAAGCTTCATAGCCATAGCCATAATTATTATCTCCTTTCATTTTTAGGATCATAGAAATCCTTTTACTTAATCAATTGTGCTTAAATACGCAAGTGATGAGTTCTTTCAGTTTTTGGAATGCCCAGATAGGATACAGAACGGCCATCATAATTCCGATTGCAAGATAAAATCTGATCCAGTCAAATTCACTGGCATTATCCATCCATTCCAGTTCGTCATAATAATCATCATAATAGTAGTTGTTAGGCGCGCTCATTCTCCCCAGAACTCCTTCCTAAACCACTGATAAAGTTTCTTAATTACACGACGAATAGCATATTGGCGTTCTTTTCGAGTGTCATTTGCATTATGACTGATCATCATGAGATACATGATATATTGAAAGTAGCACAGATATGCGCCAACTGTAATCTGTAGAAGCGTAATCCACCCGTTGTCTTCTTTCATAAATTAATTCACTCCCTTTCGTGATAAAGTAAATTAATTTAGTGTGGATGGAAAAAAGAAGGATGCCTAACTGGTTGTTAGGTCCTTCCAAGAATGAGAATGAGTTAGTTACTCATGAGACTCTTCATCTGCAGGAGATTCTTCCGTAAGAACTTCTTCAGTAGAATCCTCCGCAGAAGCTTCGTTAGAAGACTCTTCTGCGTTGACGTTCTGTACGAGATCTTCAAACGAGCCCATCCACTCCATCGTTTCCTTGTCAGGAATAACATGCTTGCTATCGGGAGTAGTGATCTTAGCAGTCACGCCGTCATCTTTAGCATTGTCCATATCGGCCTTTGCCTTAGAGATTTTCTCGGCGAGTTCTAAGTACTTCTTACGAAGCTTAGCAAAGCTGTTGAGGGGGTCATCCAAAATGGAAACCCCACACTCAGCCACATACGAGAACGGGTCAACCTCAAAGCTGTCAGAGTCAACGATGAGCATCGCATAATCCTCGTACACCTCAATGGCCAATTCGTCGCAAATGCCTTCCAAAGCAAACTTAATGCCATAAGCGATATTCGAATGGCGCATAGATTCATTCATTGCCTTACTACAAAGGTTACCTGCCTGGCTATTTACCCACGGAAGTTTCTTAGCATCGTCACCTTTCAGCATCAGTTCTTTGATATGATCATCGAGATAACTGTACGCCTGAGCTGTCGCCTGTTCAGACATGAAGCGTACAACCAGTTTCTCCTTATAGGAGTCCATCTCTCCATGGAAGAGTTTCTTAACGTCTTTCTTTTTCATAATTTTATCTCCTTATTTCTTTTTGATGATGTCGAGGACTCTTTTTGCGTCCACGGGATACCGCCTCGGCTTTTTCTTAAAAGCCTTCACGATATTCCTTCCAATACGATTTTGGAATTTCATATTTCGGTTTCACTCCTTTCATATATATAATATATCATCT
>UMCO01082077.1_pt1 | contig 20943 bp, 18 predicted proteins | sample 1964251 | NCBI WGS metagenome assembly UMCO01 (sample SAMEA4835970, study PRJEB28245) | human gut metagenome | biome: gut microbiome; material: fecal sample | place: Denmark | collected 2008
AGCTTTTGTGAATACAATGCTTTTACCAATGCTGGTGCATTGAAGAAGCCTTATAAAAATGGAGTTATCATGTTTTGAAATATAATCGCTGATATTGATTATGATTGTCACGATATTGTAATTCCAGATGACAAAATAGATATTCGTGTTTGTTCATCGGATATTGAATGGGGTAAGCCAGCCAAAATAACAGTCCATAGCGATAGTGTTATAAGAATGATTTTAGCAACATCGTTTTTACTACCAGAAAAAATCAATATAGAATATACAAATGATAATGTGCATTTATGCGAAATAGAAATGATTGCTCGTTCACAAGGTGTACAATATATTAATCTACAGAATCACCCAACATGCAAAAGCATTGATGGAATCATATATTCTGATGATGGAAAAACTGTACTTGTATGTCCAAGAGGAAGAGAAGGGAAAGTAGTTATTGCAGAAGGAACGGAATCAATATCGGAAAATGTTTTTATGCATTCAGCAATATCGGAGGTTGTTTTTCCAACAACGATGAAGAAAATAGGAAAAAGAGCTTTTTATGGTTGCGAAAATTTAATAAACATTGATTTTGGTATCGGAATTACAGAAATTGGAGACATGAAAAATACTCAGGTTTTTTCTTTCTGCAGCAATCTAAAATCCATATGTTTTCCACGACAGGTAAAAACAATTGGTGCGCATGCGTTCAGCAATTGTGGAATTGAAACGCTGGAATTAAATGAAGGACTTGAAGTTGTAGGAAAAAATGCATTTTCAGAATGCACGATAAATCATGTGTCTTTTCCTGAATCTATAAGATATATTGGTGCTTCTTCATTTGATACAGTGCAAGAGATTACAGCAAAAAAATATATATCAGATATTTTATTTGCGATTAAATGGATATGGCCGGCAGGAGATGATAAAGTATGTGGCTTAACTATAAACAATAAGAGAATACTGGTTCCAAGAACCGCTTGCTCTGAAGAAAATATTTCTTCTGTAAACGATATCTTGAATGAGTATTTCTTAAATGAAGAATCCTCAGAATCAGTAATTGAAGATGTTCAGATGTTGTTTGTATATGGGAGAACTATGAATGAGCGAGAAGACTTAGCAGTTGCAATGTATATTGATGATAAATCAAATACACCAGCTTATGAATACATATATCGCCACAGTTCATTTATCATAAAAAGATATATAAAAGAAGAAAGGACAACAAATGAAATCCTTGATTTTATGCGGATTGGAGTTATTCGAAATGATGTTTTGCCACAAGTGTTAGAATACGCTCAGGAAAAAAAATCTCCAGAACTGATTTCATATACATTACAGCAAATGAGAGAGTCAAACTTGACAATAAACACGGAAGATAACTTAAAAATTTAGAACAGGATGTATATTACATCCTGTTCTTTTGTTTACGGCAACTGAACCTTAACCTGTTCTATATAATCTGAAATTATTGGTGCTGTTTCTTTTAACTCATCTGGATTTGTCATGCTCAAGCGAAATGCTTCTGCAAAATACTCATTTGCTGTTGGTATAACATCTTCATCGATAGAGAATTTCTCTTTGACAGCTTTTTTTTCTGATTCAAATGATTTTTGTACAGCTTCATTATCTGAAAAGAAACTATTATTCTCAGTATCGGCGATATTCATATAATCAATAGCATGTCCAAGTTCATGATATATCGTATATTCAAGTTTTGAACTGCCACGCAAATACATTAAACGTTCATCAATACCTTGATATATATAAATATGAGTAATGCCATTTAGAAATTCTTGTGACATCTCATCTGATAATGGACTCCTTCCTTTATATGAATCGACTGGATTAGAACATAAATGAATTTCGTATTTTTTTAAGATATTAATATATTTCTGCTCCATTTTATTGATAATATCGTAAGCCTGTCCAACATATAAAGATGAGTGCTCTGTATCACTGTGAATATTTAAATCACAACCATAATTTTTAACAATATATCCTCCCCAAATATAACCCTTATCTGTTTTGGCCCATGTATCATCTGCGCTTATCACATTGATTTTTTCTCCTTTCTGGTATTTTCCAATTATTTCGCTATCTTTTGACGGTTCTTTACGAATATTGACATTAACTACAACATAACATTCTCCGGTTGGAATATCCGGCGTGTTGGTTTCCTCGATAGAAACAATCTGTACTGTTGGGAGTTCGGAAACAAATGTATCAGCGGCAAAAACTGTTGTAGAAAAAAATGGAGTAACACCTGTGATAAGAAGAGTTGCTAGACTTCGTGCTTCTTTTGTGTATTTAAAACGCATATCAAAATGCTCCTTTCGTTTTTTTTGCCAAATGGTCACTTGGCTATAACATAATATGATAAACCACAAAAGAAAAATAACGATATTGGTAAAATTTTTCTTACAAAAAAAGAAAAATTCAGCATATTAAAAATACATGAGAAAAAGGAGAAGAACATACATGCCACAAAAGAAAAAAGAAAAAAGTATTAAATCGGTATGGAAGGCAAGAGATATAAAAATTGTATTCTCAGAACCTGACATTCAGGAAGGTAGCTCTGTTGTGTATATAAATGATATATCTGAAATTATGTATTATTACTATACCATGACAGTATATAAATACACAGACGATAAATGGAGAAAAGAATTTGCTGTCTCCACTTATGATTTTCCTGGAATCCTTTCAGCAAAACTGATAATTGAGAAGTTGTTACAGTCAGATTACCGTGACGGTTCATGGCAGTTTGATAAGAGTGAAGAATGGTATGAAGACCGAAATACCGTATGGTATAAAAAATCATACAGAACAGAAAATATTATGAATGAAGACTATTACCAAATTGAAAGGACAATTATGATTACCAATGAAGAAGAGTTTGAAGATTTTTCTTTGACCATCGGAACTGGAACGGAGGATGGAGAAAGCGGACTTAACAATACGCTAAAAAATATAACGGTTCATTTTCTCGAACGTAGCGATATAGAATCTTTTTTAAAGACTGTGGAAGACTTTATCCAGATGTCAATTAACGATTTCAATAAAAATCAGAAAAAACATCTGGATTTGGAAAAAACAGCAAGAGAAGTAAAAAATGGAAAACTATATGAATACAGAAGTGTATATGATGACGAGCCGGACAATATTGACGAAATTTATATTCCGGGAGATGTTATTGATTTTACTATACTTGACAAATATGATGGAAGAGATACATTTACGGAATTCCATAATTGTGTGATTAAAAATGTAGAAATCAGTAATATTGGAACGGCCGGATATCTTGTTGTGACAGGTGGATATAAAAATAAAAATCATGGATGCGAAATAGAAAAGCTGGAAGAAAAAACAATAAAAATTCCGGTGGAATTAATTACATATATTTTTGATGACATGTCCGGTTCAGAGAAATTAAAATACAACAAGCAGCAATGCAAAGATGATTTTATGAACATTATGTCACCGGAGGAAAAAGAAGAATTTATAAAAATGCCATTAAAAAAGTTAATTGACAGATGGCTATATGCAGTGGCTGGAAGGACCTGGATGTTTAGGGACGAACATGAGTTTAAAGAGCCAGAAAAAGCTGTAAAGTGGGTAATAAAGCAGATTCAGAAAGAATGTCGTGCTAAGAAACAAAAAAATAATCTGAAATAATTATTGTTTTGCGAAAAATCCAGCATATTAAGCGTGATAAAAAATCACAAAAACAGGAGATAAAAAATATGAGTGTTTACTTCAACAGAAAAGAAGAATTAAAAGAAAAAGCAAATAAGCATTATAAAGAAATGGAGGAGCTGCTGAAAGAAGAAACTGCAGAATGCGTAAAAAATACTACAGTTTATGGTGGTAATGGTGAATCTGTAAATGCGGCAGCTAAAAGAAAAGAAGATAAAGATATGACAGACGAAATGGCTGATACCGTTGAGGCAATTGAAAAGCCAGAGATTTTCGTAGATAAACTGGATTCTGTAAAATCTATGCTGCAGCATAGACATGGAAAAACAGCGATTCTAAATTTTGCAAGTTATAAAAATCCTGGCGGCAAATTTATGGAAGGCTCTTCGGCTCAGGAAGAATGCCTGTGTCATGCGTCAAATCTTTACAATGTGCTGAGAAGATTTCCGGATTACTATGAATGGAATAAAAAACACAATAACCGCGCTTTGTATACAAACCGCGCTCTATACTCTGAAGATGTAATCTTTTTTGATGACAGTGTCTGTGTGTATGGTGCTGACCCGGAACAGGTAAGAGCAGATGTTATCACCTGTGCTGCACCAAATTATTCTGCTGCCGGTAAATATGCAAATGTGGAACTGGATGAGAATAACGCTGAATTATTTAGACGTATCAAATTTGTACTGGATGTAGCAGAAGAGAATAAAGTGGAAACGCTGATTCTTGGGGCATTTGGCTGTGGCGTCTTCGGGCAAGATGCGGCAACAGTTGCCAAGTATTTTAAGAAATGCCTGGATACATATGATTATCATTTTAAGAAAGTGTATTTTTCTATTCTGAACAGGGGAAAGAATGATAACTATTTTGAATTCAAGAGAATTCTTGGAAAGTGAGGCGATAAAATCTGAAAAAAGAAAACTATAAAAACAAAAATGCTACGCAAGAAAACCGCAGAAATCCTGCGGTTTTCCTTTTGCAGAAATCTAAGGAAAAATAAGAAAACAGCTCCGGAAAGCCGGAGCTGAGAAAATTAGAATTTAAATGTGACAGACTGTTTCTTTTTACCGATGAGTTCAAGAAGATATGCTGCAGCCGTAGTCCTATTTTCTTTGTTTGCTGTGTCAAATAGTTCTTTGATGGCAGCTTTGGAGAGAAGACCGGTTTTAACAAATTCTATAAACTTAGACTCATCTGAATCATGTAAATATCTGACAGCAATACTTTTTGCAGTACGGCGCAGATATTTTTTAAGACTGTCATAATACGAAAGGTTGAACTTATCGTTGTGCGTATATAAATAATATGCAGCGTCTTGTTTGATTTCTGCATCGTCAACATATTTATATAACTCTTCATCAAGATATCCGCATCTGCAGTCAAAATTCAGGCGATATTTTGCTGATGCAGAAATATGCTTTGGAATATATACTGTATAATTATTTTTGTTCTTAATGATAAGTTTCTTGACAGGACAGCTGTCGCTTTCTCTGGAGCCAGAATAAGCATACAAGATGCCGCCAATAATCCTTGGCATTATTAATGTCTCAACCTCTGTAAAGCAGTCATTTCTCATATATTCAATGCTTTCTGGAAGCGTTAATTCCTTTAAACTCGTGCACCACATGAATGCTCTTTCATCAATTGATTTCAAGCCCTCATGAAGAACGACTTTTTCAAGATTGCTGCAGTGATAAAATGTTGATTTAGCAATCTTCGTGATGTTTGCTGGAATTTCTATCTCTTTGAGATTGTAGCAGTCACCAAACGAATTTCCCTCGTATGACCCTGTACTCTTAATACCTGTTCCAAAATCAATCTTGCTTAATTTTGAATACCGAAAAGCGTTAAGAAAAATCTGCTTAAGTGTTGACGGAAGAGTGACAGATGAGATTTCCGATTCAAAAAAGGCATATTCTACGATATACTTTACACCTTCCGGAATTTTAATATCTCCGGTCTTTTTCTTTGGACATTTAATGAGATATTCCATATCCTGAGAGTAAAGTATTCCATCTTTAGCACAGACGGAGGAATCATCTCCTGCTTCAAATCTTTTTGTATTGTCTGTGCAAAGATATGACTGAATGTTCGACCAATTGCATTTAGCCTTATTGATTACAACAGTTTCTGGTAAAGGAATGACACGGTTCATACTGATTACCTCATCAATGATTGCACGTTTTACATTCTTGATTGTCATACTGTCTGGACAGATATATTTTCCGCGAGGAAGGCGTTTAAACCTGACCTCTTCAGCGTTGTCATCATATGCAAAGACAACCGGTCCAATCGCTTTGATTCCATTTTCTGACGGTAAATCCAGAAATGCGGAATTGTCAAATGCGTGTTCTTTTATTTCTGTTGGAGTACAACCTCCCTCAAAAAATCCAGCTGTAACTTCGCACCCTTCAAATGCATAATCGCTAATTTTCCATGCCTGGATGGGTTCTGCGGTTTCGCCTTTTTTAAGACAGAAGCTGTTAAGCAAAGTCAGCTCATAATTATCTTCAATCAGATAGCATCCGTCTTTAAAGGAAGGGCTTTCTGATTCAATCTCCCTGACATTCGGAAACATATAATTAGAAATACTGATACTGTAAATATCTTCGCCAATAATCAGTTTCTTAACGTCAGGAAAAGACTTGCCAACGCCTCTCAGTTTAATTATTCTGCAGAGTCTATTTCGGCGTACATCAATAACTCCAGTTAAATTAACCGTGCTGACTCCTGGCTCTATATCAATATCTATACAGATACCATCCTCAAAATAGAGCGTGACTCCTTCGTTTGGCGTGCAAGTAAAAATGTCTGATGCAGTGTTTGAAAATAAATGTATCGCATTTTGATTTTTTTGTCTCATATTTTTTTATTCCTTTCTTGATTATTTTCTTTGTCATTTTTAATATGCCGAAAGATGAAGAGGGAGAAAATGGGAAGCAGGAATAGAAGAGACTGGTAAGGGTGTTAGCTATGAAAATATGAGGCGGAATGCTGTCCGGGGGAGATGCTGACTGAAAGGCTGCTGACCGGTCAAGCCGGATATAAGGTTGTTGCCTTGCGTAATGTCAAGACTCCCCATACAGAAAAACAGTGGAGGAGAGGAGATTTGTCAGCCGGACAAGCCGGAAAATAGGCTTTTGCCTGTCTAAATGTATAATGTCTGATGCAGCATCTGCCTGTGACTGTCGGCATAATTCAATGTATCTACCAGACAGCTGTCCGTATATTTCTCGCAAAAATTTGGCAAAAATTCGGCTTCATTGTATAATGAAGCCATCTAAAGGAGGTGTTTCCATGAAATACTACAGCACACAAAGACCGCTAATGCCTGGATGCTGTCCAAGAGCAGGAGTGCAGGAGGTCGTTAATTTTGATGACAAAAAATTTTGCGAAGAGATTGGCTGCGAAGCCTGGGGATTCGTAGAATACAACCGAGAATTGACACAGAATGAGGTAGATGATTACGAATTAACGCCGGCTGGAATACATACATACTGGTGCGTCACCACAGCATTTAATGACAACGGAACGGTTGTTTCCTGCATTACGGATGTAATCCACACAGCAGTCAAGCCAAAGGATACCGTCAGAACAACAGCCCGAAAAGATATCTACATAGATTGGTTCGCGAGCGAGGCTGAGGCTAGAGAACACATCAAGGAAGCGAAAAATACTTAAAACAAAAAAATAAATCCCCTAAAAACAAAAAAAAATAAATCAAAAAAAACAAAATCAAAAACAAAAAATCAAAAAAACACAGCCACGGGATATTCTCCTGTGACTGTTGTTGAATATGCAAAAATATTTAAAAAAAATAAATAAAGCAAAAATACGAAACACAAGATTTCTCAAATCCTGAAAGTGGTCGCTCCTACCTTATCGTCACCAATCGCTTGCATAAGATATGCCGCAATTGTTGTGTTGTTATCTTTAAGTGCGTCAGCGTGCAGAGATTTTAATGCTGCTTTTGAGCAGAGCCTGCTGTCAAGAAGTCTGATGAGTGTGTCGGTATCATTACGTTCTATCAATTTTGCTGCGAAATTTTTGGCGCTACGTTTGATATATGATTTTGCATCGTTATCATTAAACCTCTCAAACACCGCAAATGCTGTTGCCTGCTTGGAGATAACATTGGACGTGAGAGAGTAGAGATTTTTTGCATACTCAAAAAATTCGTTGTCATTGTCACCGTATACTCTATCAACAAAATCATTAAATTTTGTGGAAATCTGACGAATCATAATTTTGTTGATATATTTCGGGACGAGAATAGTGTATGTTTCTTCATCCGGATTGGCTGCAAAATAATCTGAGAGATATTTTGAATTCTTAACAATCTTTGATTCAGACTTAATGATAACCTTAACAACTTTTTTCTCGTCAGTGTATCTGTCAGAAAGGACATTGGCATCCGGCCAGGCAATCGCCCTAATCATGTTTTTCGGCATATTGTCATTCAGAATAACGCGCTCAGCGCGGTCAAATGCCATATCGCCAGTGTACTCAATACTGCTAGGCAGTTCAACTTCTGTGAGAGAATTACAGTGATAAAACGCTCTGTATGCAATATTGCAGAGGCCTTCGCGAAAAATAAGGTTTGTAAGATTATCACAATATTCAAAAGCCTGAGTATCAATACTTCTTACAGTTGATGCAATGTCAATTGTCGTAAGTTTTTTGCAGCTGGCAAAGCAAAAGCATTCCTGGTTAGCTCCGCCAATCCTTTTCATCATTCCAGGCGGCACGGTTAATTTTGTTATGCCGCAGTTGTAGAATGCGAGATTACCAATTTCTGCAAGGGAAGGTGGAAGTGTCACTTCATCCACTAAAGACCTCGCAAAAGCTGTATCTTCAATACGGATGACACCGTCAGGTATTGTAAAACTGCCGTGTCTTCCTCTTGGATACAGAGTCAGTGTTTCTCCGTCTTTGCTGTACAAAACGCCGCCTTTGGTGCAGTACTGCCCATTTTTTTCATCAAGCTCAAAATTCTCAATGTATTTATTGATGAAAACATTCTCAATCATCATATGAGACAGGTAGTCCTCACGCTCCAGAGATACAGTTTTGGGAAAGGCATGTTCAGACAATCCACATGCAGTTGTTACGCTTCCAAAAACGATTTTGTTAAGTGTTGTAAAATCAACAGTCTTGATTGCGCGGGTGATGTTATTTGGAATGACAGCTTCTTTTGCATCTTTATCAACATCAATAACGTAGTTGGCAAAAGTCCGTATTCCATTATTATACGGTTGGAGAATGTAAGCAGAACCGTCAAATGCATGCTTGTTGAACCTTATTTCGCTGTCTCTGTAGTTATATCCAATCAAAACATTGTTTGAGCAGCATCCTTCCAGCGCATAATCTCCAATCCTGTAAATGTATGAGAGGTCCAGTGTCTCATCCGGTTTCAGGCAGAATGAGTTTTCCAGTTTCTCAACGTTATTAAATAAGCTGACAAGAAACGGCACTCCGTCAAAATAATGAATACTGCTGGACTTAACATTTCTTACATTTGGAAACATATAGTTTGAAATATGCAGCTCTGTGACTTCGCCGGGAATCACCAATTCTGTGACATTCGGAAACTGTTTTTTGACGTCTCTTAAGAAAAATGACGATACCAGTTTTTCGGCAGACCCGAGAGTAAATTTTACTGATGTAACTTCCGTGTCAATGTCAATATCAGTACATTTGAACTTATCTTCGCAATAAAACGTAACTCCCGGCTGCGAATATTTTTTTAGCATATTTTTTCTTCCTTTCTTTTTTTTGTTGTATTTAATATGCAGGAAGTTTTGCAGAAACAAAAAGAAGCCGCAATAAACGGCTTCTAATATTTTACAGGTCATAAGTATCATCATATACATCGTCAGGAGCGTTTCCCATGCACTGCATAATATATGCTGCTGCAATTGTTTTTTCATTCTTATTTGCAATATCAAGCAGTTCTGGAAGAAGCTTTCTGTCTATTGCACCTGTTTTTAAGAGGTCAACGAATTCATCCTGTCGTTTTTTAAGAAGGTACCGCTCAGCCATAGCCTTTCCATTTTTATTCATAAATGAAAATGCTTCAGGTGTCTGACGACTCTGATACTCTGCGAATGCGGTATCTGTCTGAATGTTAAGAGAGGAACCTTCAAGAAAAAGCGTGTGTCCTTTTGGAGAACTAAACCAGGTCTTGTCAAAATCATCAACCAGTTCTTTAAAAAACTTTGATTTGATGAATTTTGGAATGAAGAGAGTAGTATTATTGTATGTTACTTTTGTATAACTTTTCTCTCCTTCATTGATAAAAATAAAGTCACATCGTGAGTCAACTTCCGGTGATGCGATAGCAGCAAGGAGTTTCTTTGGTATATCTTCAAAAATCAGACTCCTTGCCCCGGCAAAAGCTCTGCCTCCAACAGTTTTGACGCTTTTTGGAATTACTGTATTTTCAAGAATGCATCCCGAAAAAACACCACTTCCAATTTTGGTCATTGTGGCTGGAAGAACTGCTTTTGTAAGATTACTGCATTCGGAAAAGCTGTAATTGTCAAGTGCAGTAATATTGTCCGGAATCACTACAGATGCCAGGCATTTACAGTTGGAAAATACACGTTCAGTATCGTTATTATCACCAATACTGGTCAGCCCTTTTCCAAAAGTAATCTGTGTAAGGTCACTTTCAGCAAATGCTGAACGCTCAATCCTTGTAAGGCTGTCTGGCAGCACAACTGCACTCAACGCGCCCTTGTAAAAAGCATAATCACCAATTGTCTCAACACCTTCGTGAATCCTGACTGTTCCAGGACGCATTGCCGGGCAGCTAAGAAGTGTTTTACCATCCTCAGAATAGGCGACACCAGTATCACCATATTTATATGCTTTGCCTCGGTGCAACACATTGCTTGCAGAAAGATTTAAATTACCTGTTTTAGAAAAGAAAACAGGTTCATCACCTTCTTCAACCTGTGACATGTTAAATAAGTCTTCCAAACTAAATCCTAATCCCATAATTTTTCTTCCTTTCTTTGTATAAACTATATAAGTAATATGCATAAAAAGAAAAAATAAAAAAATATAAATAAAAAAACAAAAATAATTCGCAAAAATGTGCAAAAAAATGAATTTTTTGGCATATTAATATATATAGAAGAATGAGAAAGTACTGGTAATTAGGAGCCAGAAAGGAGTAATAAAAAAATATGAGAGAAGAGGTTGCAAAAGAATCCATAAAATTCGAAGCAAAATTTGTAACATATAAAAATGAATCTGGCTTCAAAATTATTGCAGGAGTCGCTTACAAAGCAGATACAGGTGAAAAAATCTGCAAATGCAGTGCAAAGGGCCAGATGTACGATGTTGAAGAAGGAGATGTTGTTTTTGCTTCAGGAAACTGGGATGACCATCCAAAATATGGGCTTGGATTTAAGGTTGATGCGTATGTTAAGGTAATCCCAGCAGATAAAGAAAGCATCTTAGTATATCTGCAGCAGGGTAATATAACAGGTGTATCTAAAAAAAGAGCATCTATGATTGTACAGAAATTTGGAGAAGATACATTTGATATTCTTGTGAATCATACAGAACGCCTGCTTGAAATCAAGGGCATTGGAGAAAAAAGTATACAGAAGATTAAAGAAAGTGCAAAAGAGAATCTGGAAGAACAGCAGATGGTTTCATCTATTATGGTATATATCCAGAACTTTGGAATTAGTCCTGCATATGCACAGAGGATTTATAACAGATACAAAATTAAAAGCATGGAGGTTATTAGAAAGAATCCTTATCAGCTGGCAGAAGATGTCAAAGGTATTGGTTTTCTTAAAGCCGATGAGATTGCATTAAAGAATGGTGTTGCTCCAGATAGCCCATTTCGTGTAGAAAGTGCCGTTCTTTATGTTCTTGGAAAAATGAACGATGATGGAGATGTGTTTGGCACAGTGACCGCTGTTGAGAATCAGTGTTGTGAATTTCTTGGACTTGATGTGTCGTATGTAGATTCAGCAATAGACAGGCTGGCAAACGCAAAGAAAATCATTAAAGAAGATGAGGCAATTTATCCTGAAAAATTGTTTCGGGCAGAAAGCGATACGGCATCAAACCTTGTGAGACTGCTTACAACAAGTGACGCAAATAATATTGAAATTACAGCAGATGATATTGTTGAATATGGGAAAAAACATAAGATTGAATATGCTGATGAGCAGATTGAAGCCATTATAACAGCATGCAAATCAAACGTCATGATTCTTACAGGTGGTCCTGGTACAGGTAAAACAACAACTGTTAAAGGGGTCATTGCAATGTTTGAAAAATATGGATTAAAAGTAGTGTGCGCTGCACCGACAGGCAAGGCTGCAAAAAGAATGAAAGAGGCTACAGGCAAGGAAGCTATGACTATACATAAAATCCTTGAGGTTCATAGCGACCCAGAATATGGATTTAGATTTGGAAAAAATGAAAAGAACCCATTACAAGCAGATGCATTAATAATTGATGAGAGCTCAATGATTGATATACAGCTAGCCAACTCCATTTTAAAAGCCATCCCGAATAATATGAAAATTATCTTTGTTGGTGATATAGACCAGCTTCCATCCGTTGGTTGTGGTAATGTATTACATGATATGATTAAGTCAGAGATTATTCCATTGGTAAGGCTGACAAAGATATTCAGACAAGCACAAGAGAGTGATATTGTCAAAAATGCACATGCTATTAATGATGGAATTGTCCCGAGTTTTAAAAATCGCAGAGATGGGGATTATTTCTTCATGGATGTAGCAGACAGGAGCCAGGAAGAGATAAGAGATGCAATCGTAGAATACGTATGTGATAAGCTTCCGAAGTTTTATGGCATAGACCCAAGTGAAATTCAGGTACTTGCGCCAATGAAAAAAGGACATACAGGGGTAATCGAGCTAAATGATTTTATTCAGAATAGAATCAATCCTCCATCAGTAAAAAAAGAGATAATCTATTTTAGAGATAGAATCTTCCGTGAAGGTGACCGCGTTATGTATACATGCAATGATTATGATAAAAAAGTCTTTAATGGAGATATTGGCAGGATAACATCTATCTTTACAATTGGAGAAGACGAAGATGATTGCGGAAAAAGATGTTTTAAAGTTGATTTTGATGGCAACGAGGTGGTCTTTGATATGAAAGCCGCATCTGATTTTATTCTCGCATATGCTACAACGATTCATAAGAGTCAGGGTAGTGAATATGATATTGTCGTAATGCCACTGACAAACGCAAACTATATAATGCTTCAGAGGAATCTGTTATATACAGGAGTAACAAGAGCAAAAAAGGTGTTTGTTCTGTTCGGTCAGAAACAGGCTGTAGCAAAAGCTGTAAAAACACTAAAGGTAGTTAAAAGAAACACAAGGTTGTCTGGGCGAATCATTGATGCCGCCGGTATCATGGCATATACCTTAAAAACTGCATAATTTGTTAAAAGGTTTAAAAAATAATTAAAAACGTAAATACAGCCAGCAGTCCAGAGGAATCCGGACTGCGTTTTTTATGAAAAACATAAAAAATATCGCAAAAAATGACCAGAAATATATTTTTTCAGCATATTAAATACAGAAAAGAAAAAAAAGGAGGCGGCAAAAATATGGCTTTCACTAAGGCAATCGAGCACAAAAAAGAACACAGAAAAATATATCGCGGCTCTAAGGCATTTGATGCTTCGTGTAGAAACCATGGCGGATGCAACTGGTGCCTGAAAAACAGAATTTATAAATACGATAAGAAAAAAGAAGCCGCCAGATTAAAGGAGGAAGAATTTGAGCAGGAAATTTAAAATTGAAAGAGATTATTATGCTGATGGAGAATATTTATACAAAAAGAAACACGTGGAGTTTGAACCTGGGCTGACAGTTCTTGTTGGATGCAATGGATGCGGAAAAACTACGCTGATGCGACAGATTCGGCTGCAGGTAGAAAAGGATTTGAAAAATCCATGTGTATTACATTATGATAATGAAAAACACGGTGGTATGTCATCTATTGAAAAATCAATGTTCTATGGCGATATGTCTTTTGTTGCAACAAGCGTTACATCAAGTGAAGGAGAAAGAATTGCACTTAACATGCAGAAAATGGCTTCCAAAATCGGAAGAATGATGAAAGAGCATCCGGAAGAAAATGAGTTTTGGATTTTCCTTGATGGGATTGACAGCGGATTTAGCATTGATGCAATTGAAGATTTGAAAAGAGGTTTGTTTGATACGATTTTTAATACATATCCTGGTAAAGACATCTATATTCTGGTAACCGCCAATGAGTATGAAATGGCGAGAGGTGAAAAATGTTTTGATGTTGTTGGCTGCCGGTATGTAAATATCAAATCGTATGACCGCTACCGTAACCTTGTACTAAAATCCAGGGAATATAAAGATGCAAGGATTGAGGCAGCAGAAGAAAAAAGAAAAATAGAAAAAGAGTCGGAATCTAAAGAAGACGAAAACAAAAAAGAGGATGGAAACTTTAGAGGAAGAGACTGGAAGAAAGAACGGTAACCATTACAGTAGAGATTCGTCATATTAATATCAAATTAAACAAGAGGAGGAATGATAAATGGCAATTTTTGTTACCGGTGATACGCATGGCGCTAAAAAGTTTGGTTTTTTCAGTGTGGATGGTTTTATGAACCGGTTAAATATGGATTCTTTTCCAGAACAGAAAGAAATGACCAAAGATGATTATGTCGTAATCTGCGGTGATTTTGGTGGTGTATGGAATTATGACGGAGAAACTCCTGAAGAACGATATAATCTTGACTGGTTAAATACAAGAAATTTTACGACGCTTTTTGTTCCTGGCAATCATGAAAATTATGACCGCTTAACTGGTATTAATGACCAGGATGCATTGAATTCCTGGATTTTTAAAAGATTAAGCGAAAGCAATAAGAAAAAAATCCAGACAGGGTATCCACAGAAATTATGGCATGGCGGTATGGTCCGTGAGTTACGGTCTTCTGTCCTGATGCTTGAACGTGGTTATGTTTTTGATATCGACGGCTGCAAATGTTTTGCTTTTGGTGGGGCAAGAAGTCACGATATCAGAAGTGGAATCATCCGCGCAGAAAAATTTGCAAGTAAAAAATTAACAGGAAAAGAAGTTGAACGATGGAATGTTGAAGGAAAAGAATTCCGCGTAAACCACATTTCTTGGTGGGAGCAGGAAATGCCAGAGCAGATGGAGATGGAGCGCGGCCTCGCGATGCTTGAAGATGAAAAGCATCAAGTTGATTTTATTTTTTCACATGACTGTCCTTCATCTGATAAGGTGTTTATTTTGAGAACAAACGAGCCGGACGAGTTGAATAAATATTTTGAGTATATCAAGCAGCATATTGATTACAAAAAATGGTTTTTCGGTCACTATCACGAAAACATGGCAATTCCGGGAGGCAAAGATTTTCTGCTGTATGAACAGATTGTGAGAATTCACTAATACTAAAGAGTCAATCTAAAAGATTGGCTCTTTTTTGTTCCATATTGATATACAATCTTTTTTAATATTTTGATAAAAAAATAAGCTACTGCTTTTCCATTTGTCTCCAATCTCAATTCTTAAGTCAATTTCTGGCATATCATCGCTTATTGGTATGATTTTGCTTCTAAGGATTAACAAATTATCACGATATTTATCTAAGTCAATATCAATGGATAATTCCAAAAGCAAATCTACATCGCTATCATAGTCCTGCTCATTGCGAGCGCAGCTTCCATATAAATATAAGTCTTGTACAAAAGGTGCAATTTTTGACTGTTTAATCTGAGCGATAGCGTAATTAATTGATATTAAACTTCTCTTTTTGTATACGCCTAGAGCTTTTTCTTTTCTGCCGACTATCATGAATACCACTCCTTGTATTGTGTCGTTTCGTTTATTTGCTTTACCAATAATAAAATGCAAAATGATTATGTAACTTGTCCTGTTGTTCAAAAAATTCTAGCATATTGACATATAACAACAATGAATGGAGGTCGTAATATGGTACACAAAGAAACAGTAACAACACCAGTAACAGAAACAAAATATACAGCATCTGATGGCCGGGTGTTTAAAAACGAAGATGAGGCAGAACTTCACGAAAAGCTTCTTCACGCGGAAAAGAAAGTAAAAAAAATGGGTATTAAAAATATCGATAACGCTTATTTCTGCAGAACACCAGAGGAATATGCAGCAGTTATTGAAATGCTGGCATATAAGGAAATATATTGGAGCTGGAAGACCGGAACGTATATGCCAGGATATCATTATAAAGGAGAATTTGCCGGTGAAGATTGGTATTTCTTCGTACATGAAACGGAAATGGACTATCCGGATACGTACTATGTGGAAACGCTAACGAAGCAGAAAAAGGAGTTTTCTGATTTTGTAAATAAATATGAAAGTGTAGCGAAGAAAAAAGGATAAAAAACATACAAAGAGAATCTGGCAATCGGGTTCTCTTTTTTTGTTAATCACTTATTTTCTGCATATTACCTTCAAAGTAAATAAAGAAGGGAATAAAAGAACATGGAAAGATACTTTAAATTTTCAGAACTGTCAAAGCTGGAACAGAAACTGTATTACAACTACGTCTATTTATTTCTGATGGAAGCAAATATCCAATATCCGGCATTTTCTGTATGGTATTCTAAGCTCTTTACCGATGAGCAGCAGCTTAATCCTGAGCGTGAAATCATCATCTGCGAAAGAGATTACGAACTTGCAGGTGTGACTATTCTAAAATCAACAAAAGAAGAATCAAAAATATGCACAATGTATGTTGCTGAAAAATACAGACATAACGGATTGGGCAGGAGACTTTTTGAGCTAAGTTTGGAATGGCTACATAATAGTAAATCAGTGATAACGCTTGACAAGAGCAAAGAACCTGATTTTGCCGGATTATTAAAATGTTTTGGATTTGTGCTTCAGGAAGAAAAAATGGGAATGTATAGTCCTGGAAAAACTGAATTGATATACAACAGAGGCTGAGTTCTTAACTCTGCTTTTTTGTGAAAATGTTGTAAAAACATCCAGTGTTCGGCTACTTTTTCTACATGCATGAATAATGTTAAAACATTGCATATTTGGCATATTGTATTTGTAATTCATCAAATGTAATCCACAAAAAGGAGTGAGAAAATGATTACAAGAAAAGTTAAAGTAGACACCATTGAAAAAGTCAAGAATTTCACAAACGAAATCGGAAAATTTGAGGCAAGTGCTGACCTAGGAAGCATTGATAGACGGTATACTGTTGACGCAAAGTCTATTCTCGGCGTGTTTAGCTTGGACTTGTCACGACCGATGCGTCTAGTGATTTATGATGACGAAAAAAATATTGGTGAATACGAAGAATTACTCAAAAAATATGAGTGGAAAAAATAACTAGAAAGTAATGACAGCGGGCGGCAAAAGCAATGTCATTAAGTTAAGGGATTTTGGCAGCTTCGGTTGTTAGAGTCCTTTAATTTAAAAAACATTGACACGATTTTTTTCAAAGGGATTTTGTATCATTTGTTGCGAATGAACTGAGAAGATACTAGCACCCCATGCACCAAGCGCTCTTGTACAGGTGCTTGCTCTGCTTCAAGTGTTAGTGATATTTCGAGTACAAGTACAACTTATTAGGTTGTACAGCGACATCTCTTCGGAGGTGATTTACAATCTGGTTTCCACCAGAGAAAGGAGCTTTATGAAACAAAAGAAACAAAAAGTAATAATTTACATTCTTAATAAGAAAGGCGAACCGCTTATGCCAACAACTCGTTGCAGGCATGTCAGAATATTATTGGATAATAAGAAAGCTGTTGTCGTTAGCAGTAATCCTTTTACTATCAGGCTGAAATATGATACACCAAATGGTGTTCAGAACGTGTTCGCTGGTATTGACTCTGGCAGAGAGAATATTGGTTCTGGTGCATCTAATGAAGGTGGAGACTGTCTATATCTTGGAGAGTTAAAAACATCCAACAAGTCAATCAAAATGAAGATGACTGAACGTGCTGGTTTTCGTAGAGAAAGGCGCAGGCACGATAGACAAAATAAACAACGTAAGGCGAGGAAGGACCATACTGAAATTCAAAATGGTGATGATGATGTCTGTAGAACAACTATTTCTTGTAAATCAGTACAAATTTCTTATCCTACAGCAGAAGAATCTGTAACGCATAAAATCATTCGTGGTAAAGAAGGTAAATTTGCTAATCGTCATCGTGATGAAGGCTGGATTACACCTTCTGCCAGACAGCTTATTCAAATGCATATGAACGATTTAAAATCTATGTGTAGAATTTTACCTATAAGCCATGTTACTCTTGAAAGGGTTGCTTTTGATTTCCAGAAGCTTGAAAATGAAAACATCAAAGCTTGGGAATATGGTAAAGGTAAACTTTATGGATATAATTCACCTGAAGAATATATTCGCGATGTCCAAGATGGTAAATGCCTTGTGTGTGGAAAACCACATATAGATTATTTACACCATATTATTCCACGTAGTAAAGGCGGTTCTGATAAGGTAAGTAATCTTGTTGGTCTTTGTTATGATTGCCATTACGGACCAACGGGCGTTCACAAGTGTCAGGATACGCAGGACAGACTGCCTGAATTAAAGAATAAAGCAAATAAACAGTATAAAGTAAGTCTTCTTAATTCTGTTATGCCAGTTCTTATTGAAGAAATGGATAAGTTCTGTAAAGCGAATTCTATTATATTTTCTATCTGTGAAGGCCATGATACTGCTAAAGTGAGAGATATGTATGATTTACAAAAAGACCATTGTCTTGATGGATTTGCTATCTCTTTAGTTGGCAGAGATGTTGAATCTGTTGATGTTATGCCTGACAGGATTTATCAGAAGCAACGCTACAAGAAGAAGTCTAAGAATATTATTCAGAAACGTAATCATAGAGAATATTATGCTGGCAAGAAACTTGTTGCAGTTAACAGACATAAAGGAACAGACCAAAAGACTGATTCTTTAGAAGAATATATGAATACATATGCAGAGTCACATACAGCCGATGAATGTAAAAAGCATTTTGAATCATTAACTGTAAAGCCTGCTAGAAGGACATATACATTCCATAAGGAATGGCGTATTTGTCCGTTCCATATTGGTGATAAAGTTCGATATGAGAAAAAGAATAAAGTCAAAGGCAATACGAAAGTTGAGACCTTTATTTGTGAAAGTATTTATTTTTCTAAAGATGAGAATAAAGCAAAAGTTGAACACAACAAAACGAAATCTAAAAAGATGAAATTTTGTAGGGTCCTTGAATCTGGTTGCATACCTTACATAGATTATAGAAAATTGGCTTTAATATAAATATGTAGGCTACCTAAATCATATCGGGTAGCCTTTTTTGTTTTGTATCATATATGAGTAAATCCTCCTGATTGTTTACGCATAAGATGAAGAATCGTATCTGCTAATTGTTACAAAAAACAGACAATATATTTTTCATGTATAGTATGTCTTGTTATGAAATGCTTATCTTAATGACATTAGCGGCATAAGGTCGCTTTTTTGGTTGTGTTTATGTAATATATCGGATATAATATTATTAGCCATTAATGATAGGCATATCTAATATGAGGAGGCAAATAAATGATAAGACCAGCAGATGATTATGATTTGTATGAGGATAATAAACCATTTTCAATTCGAAAAGACAAAGTAACATTAAGACTGCTCAATAAAGAATTAATTCCTCCCTGGAACCCAAATATCATTATACGTAATATTTTTGACATGGGAATATATTACGTTACAGGTGATGAAAATATGATAAGAGAGGAGGATATTGAATTTAATAACATATCAGAAGAGAAGTTATATGAGATAGCAATTAATAAAATGATAAAAGAATATGATATTACGATTAGTCCTGCCGAAACAGAAAATAAAATAGCAAATGCCTTTTTATTAAATATAGAAAATGCCAACGAATGTAATTCAGCACCGAATAATTGTGTTTCGCTTATATATCCTGGTATATTAAAAAATTTTGCGGAAAAACAACATAGTAATTTGTATATACTGCCTTTAAATATAGAATATGTTTATATCTTTACCGAAACCGATATTAAAAGAAAATGTAAAGCTGAAAACAAAAGCAAAAAAGAAGTATTAATCGCCATGGAAGAATATCTACAAAAACAGATAGAGGACTATGATAATAAAGTAGAAATCGACATATTATCGAGATATAGAATACCAATTTTGTCATACAAAATATTGTATTATAATAGGACTTACAATGAGTTATATGCTTTGAAAAATGGGAAGATTGATAAAACGGCTGGAAAGTATGAATTATTACCAGAAAATAAACAAAAAGAAGTGCCATCCTGAAGGATGGCACTTCTTTTTGTTGAAAGATGAGGGACAAAACAAAATAAGTGCAAAAAAATAATCGCAATATCACATAATACAATTAAGTCAGGAAAAGGTCGCCCTGGCTTATTTTTTTTGCAATATGCAAAGTAAAGAAGCAAAAAGGGCAGAAAAAAAAGAATAAATGGCCTTTGGGCGAGACGTTAGTTTTTTCGGAAATTCGGCATATTAACTATAAAAAAATAAGCTGAAAAGAGGAAAAGAAAAATGACATACAGAACTGAAGACCAGGTACGGGATGAAGCCAATGTACCAATACATAAATTAATGTTTCAAAAGATGAAAAATATATGTAAATCCGAAAAGCCAGGGTGGATTGTATGGAATGAGGCTGAAAACGAGTTGACATCATGCTTTATAGAAGATTTTGATTTGATTGAAAAGTATTTGGGTTTCGCTAATTCGCATATTCCATCAAATCGTAAACAATCACATTCAATTTCTGTTGGAATAAGACCCTCCAAAATGATTACTCTAACTTTTTGGGGAAATTACCTTGCGATAAAAACATATAAAGATATTGATAGTGTACATCTTTCTTTAAGCTTGAGCAAAGACGAATATACGATAGAATGTTATGGCATTAGGGATATTGCAATTCTCATTTATCCGGATGGAGCAGTAATGACGGCAAGACCGAATTTTGACCGCAAATATTACCCAACAACCGTTAAAAATGTGATACAAAGATTGCCAGGTGATATCCAAAAAGCATTGTTTGAGGAGCTTGCAGGAAACAGCCTGTTGTACAAAGATTTCATGACAGATAAGTTTTTGGCTACAATGAGGCTGACTGATTTGGATAAGAAATGCAATAAGCTTGACTATTTCCAAAGTGCATTTCCAGATGT
>UMCO01093005.1_pt1 | contig 20917 bp, 37 predicted proteins | sample 1964251 | NCBI WGS metagenome assembly UMCO01 (sample SAMEA4835970, study PRJEB28245) | human gut metagenome | biome: gut microbiome; material: fecal sample | place: Denmark | collected 2008
TGCAATATCCGTCTATGCACCATAATCTTTTTGCTATTCCCAATGGCGGAAGAAGAGATGCAATAACCGGAAGGAGATTAAAGGAAGAAGGTGTGTTGGCTGGCGTTTCCGACCTTATATTCTTGAAAAGAAATAGGCATTATGGAGCTTTACTGATTGAGACAAAAACAAGAAAAGGCACTCAACGCAATTCTCAAAAAGAGTGGGAAGCTAAGATAACAGCAGACGGGTATAAATACGTGGTTGTCCGGTCACTTGATGAGTTTATAAAAGTTGTAAATGATTATTTGAAAGATACATGAAAATAAAGATGAATAAACATGGCACGAAACAGAATGATTAAGCCAAAGTTTTGGGATGATACCAAAATAGGCCGTCTTACAAGGGATGCAAGACTTCTCTATATAGGTCTTTGGAATTTCTCTGATGATGTGGGAGTAGTGATAGGTGATTCTATTTGGCTAAAGTCTAAAGTGTTTCCGTATGACCAAATCCAAATACAACAGTTTGAAAAATGGATGAACGAGCTTGTGATAAACGGATTTATATGTCTGCTTTCCTACAAAGGGGAAAGATTCATATATCTGCCCAATTTCACTCGGCATCAAGTAATCAACAAACCAAATTACGAGGATTTGAACATACCTAAACAATTGATAGACAAGGAAAAATGTAATATTCACTTATCAATCACGGAACAATCACGTAATACTACCGTATCATTCACGGAACAATACATGACTAAAATAGAAGTAGAAAGAGAAAAAGAATATCCCCCTTATAATCCCCCCCAAGGGGGAGAAACCCCATCGGAAGGCAATGAGAGCGAGAAGATAAATTATAATGCTCTTATGGATACGTTCAACAATATGTTTGAAGGGAAGCTCCCCAAAGTTACAGTAATGACGGATAAACGCAAGAAAGCTGTAAGGGCAAGGATTTCCGAGCATGGGAAAGAGGCTATCATGGCTGTTTTCAACAATGTTTCTCAATCGGAATTTCTTTTGGGACATAATAACCAAAACTGGCATTGTGATTTCGACTGGATATTCAGACCGACAAATTTCATTAAGATTTTAGAAGGTAACTACAATGGAGAAAGACTTGGCAAAAATCAGCAGGATAGCAAGCAGCGAAAACGTGATTCAATTCTTGCAGTCGCTACAACCGTCAGAGAAGCTGCCGCAAAAAAAAGAAAAGAACTTGAAGCAGAGGGCGTTATTGAATAAATATCCTGACCCTGCGCAATTCATTCTTGATTACAATCCCGATTTGCAGTTCAAAATCGTCAGATGCAAGGCTACCCACTCTGATTTATCCATGAATTTCTCCATACCTACATTAGGGCTATTGGCTTCGACTTATGGAGATGAGACTCCTTTGGAATGGTTGAAAATCCAATTCGGTACACTTAATGATTTCGCAGAGGTGTCTACCAAGATTGCCAAGGAGCAACTTAATGAGTTGGCAGAGATATTTATTTCCGAGTATTATTACCTTAATGCGGCTGAGATATGCTTTTTTATTGCACGATTTAAGTCTGGGAAATATGGACGGTTCTATGGGGCTATAGACCCGATGAAGATAACAAGTGCCATGCTTGATTACATCAAGGAGCGCCGTATCGACATCGAACGCTACGAACGTGAGCAATACAAGTTACAGCGTCAGAAAGAGATAGAAGAACGTGGAAATAACAGTATGTCTTATATAGAGTACCTCGAACGTGAGCGTAAGCTTGTGGAAAGCGGGGATGAAGAAGCCATAAAACGGGCAGCCAACCGTGTCGGCAATATCAATTTACACAAGTGATGGCAAAGAAAAAAGAACCCCTCTCCCCCGTCCACTGCCGCCAATGCTCATACGCCAAAGACTTTATCGGAAACTCATGCCTCTGTAAGGCTAAAGGTCATAGGGTATGCGCTTGTGACAGGTACGGAAGGATATGTGGATGTTATGTTAAAAAATAATTTATACACGATTATGAAATCACTCAAAGAGATACTTAAAAGTTTAGAGGGTCTATCCGATATAGAGATATTCGTGATAGACCTTTTTTGTGGCGCAGGAGGTCTGTCTGAAGGTGTGGAAGAAGCTCGTTTGAATGGCAGAAAATGTGCTAAAGTGGTATGTTGTGTAAACCACGATAAGAATGCCATTCTTTCACACGATGCCAATATACCTGATGCATTTCACTTCATCGAGGACATCCGTACATTGGAACTGTCTCCCATCAATGCTATTGTAGCACGAATCAGGCAGCTATATCCCGATGCTATGATAATGCTTCATGCTTCGCTGGAATGCACCAACTTTTCCAAAGCGAAAGGCGGGCAACCGAGGGATGCAGATAGCCGGACGCTGGCAGAGCATCTCTTCCGTTATATTGATGTTATAGACCCTGACTACATTCAGATTGAAAATGTAGAAGAGTTTATGTCATGGGGAGATATGGATGAGAATGGCAAGCCTATTTCAATGGATAAAGGACGCTTGTATCAGAAGTGGGTGTGCAATGTGAAGAAGTACGGTTACAATTTCGAGCACCGTATCTTGAACGCTGCCGACTATGGGGCATACACCACACGAAAGCGATTCTTTGGTATCTTCGCCAAGAAAGGATTACCTATAGTATTCCCCGAACCGACCCACTGTAAAGGTGGTAGAAATGATATGTTCTCCAAAATGGAGAAGTGGAAACCGGTAAAGGAGGTGCTTGACTTCTCCGATGAGGGGAGCACCATTTTTCGAGAAAAGCCTTTGTCAGAGAAAACCCTTGAACGTATCTATGCAGGATTGATAAAGTTCGTAGCTGGTGGTAAGGATTCCTTTCTTTCCCGCTACAATACCGTCCGACCGCAAGATACTTGCAAGTCAGTTGATGAGCCATGCGGAGTACTGACTACTGAAAACCGTTTTGCGAAAGTACAAGTAAGTTTCCTCTCCAAACAATTCAGCGGACACCCCGACAGCAAGAATGTATCGGTGGAAGAGCCGGCAGGTGCCGTTACCTGTAAAGACCACCACGCTTTTGTATCGGCTTACTACGGGAACGGGCATAATCATTCAGTGGAACTTCCTGCACCTACGGTTACGACAAGGGATAGGCTGGCTTTGATTGAGAGCCGTTTTCTCGATATGCAATACGGCAATGGCACTCCTGCGTCTTTGGAAAGTCCTGCCGGGACACTTACTACCAACCCGAAGCTGAACCTTGTTAGTTGCCAGCCATGGATAATGAACACTGCTTTCTCCAATGTCGGAAGTAGTATAGAAGAACCGTCCCAGACCATTACAGCCAATCGCAAATGGCACTACTTGATGAATCCACAGTTTAACAGTGCAGGAGGTTCCGTTGATAATCCCTGCTTCACACTCATAGCCCGTATGGATAAGATGCCGCCCTACTTGGTGGCAACAGAGAGCGGACAGGTAGCCATTGAAATCTACGAAACAGACAGCCCCATGACCCGTAAAATCAAGGAGTTCATGGCATTGTATGGCATAGTGGATATTAAGATGCGTATGCTTCGTATTCCCGAACTGAAACGCATCATGGGATTCCCAGAAGATTACGTATTGGTAGGTACACAGGCAGACCAAAAGAAATTCATTGGCAACGCCGTAGAGGTGACACAGGCAAGGAAGAATACCGAAGCGCTCTGTGAGAAGTTAAGAGAATTGAGATTGAATAAATTAAATGAGGTAGCATAATGGAAACTGAAAAACTCATATTAGATGCTTGTTGTGGTAGCCGGATGTTTTGGTTCGACAAGCAAAATCCAAACGTTTTGTTCGTGAATAAACGCTCTGAAACAGTTACGGCAAAGGACAGAGATAAGGTAAGAACCATAGAAGTGAAACCGGATATTGTGGCCGACTTTACCAATTTTCCATTTGAAGATAATTCCTTCTACATGGTAGTATTTGACCCACCACACCTTAAAACGCTTGGCTCAACATCTTGGATGGCGAAAAAGTATGGTAAACTACCCAAAGATTGGCAATCGCTTATTCGTGACGGATTCAAGGAGTGTATGCGTGTCCTAAAACCAAATGGCACTTTGATATTCAAGTGGAATGAAAGCGAAATAAAAGCCGCGGAAGTTTTGTCCGTTATCCCGTTCAAACCACTTTTCGGACATACTACCGGAAGGCAGAGTAAAACAATTTGGATGTGTTTTATGAAGCAAGAAGAATTATGAACATTCATCAAAAAGCCATATTACATCAAAACATCATGGTGCAAGATGTGTGTATCTGAGGATAATAGAGAACGGAATAAGAGAAAGAAATGTGTATGAAACAGACAGTAGAAGAAGCAGCAAAGACTTTCAGCAATCATTTAACCGTTAATGATACAGTTAAGGCCTTGGTAGAATTGACTTTCAAGACCGGTGCTGAATGGCAGGCAAAGCAATCTCCGTGGACTTTATGCAAGGATAAATTGCCAAAGATAAAAGGAGGCAAAGCCAAATCTTTTATAATAGTTTTAAAGGTTAAAGTGAATGACAAGATATACTATCCGACAACAATAGCAATGATGCAAAACCATGAAAGCCAAGACGGGATAGCATATACACCTAAAAATAAATTCTTCTGGGGAGCAGACATATTTGAGGAGGTTATCGCATGGATGCCTATTCCTACCTTTAAAAAGATGTGTTACAACGAATAAAAAACAAAGAATTATGAGTTATATAGATAATACAAGAAGAAACATTGGTTCTCCGTTCGAGCAGACAGTATGCCTAACCCAAGAAGAATGTAAGATATTACTTCCATTCTTCCAGAGAGCACATAAGGAACTACAAGCCAAGTATGAAAAGTACATGGACATACAAGAAGGAGGTGAAGCAACCGAAAGACAGCAAAACCTTTTGTACAAGTACGAAGATGAAATGAAACACTTAGAAAGTGTTTTATCGTCCATTAAAGAACTTTTAAAATGACATATTAAATAGTGAATTGTATTAACGAGAAAGGAGATTGATATATGATTGAACGAATAAAAGTAGCATGGTATGCGCTAACTCGCAAAGAGTATGCGTTCTTTTCAATCCAGAGGCATGAGATTGGGAACAATGGAGGTAGGTGTATTATATCGGATAATGCAACCCGTTTGTTTCTGAATACGATTATAAAATTCACGGAAAAATATATTGAGGAGAAAGGAGATTAAAATGCAGTACATTTTGACAGAAGATGAATATAAAGCTCTAATACCTATTAGTAGGATGGAAATGCTAATTAAGGATATAGAACTTTTAAATGATAAAGTTATGGAGCTTACCGAACATCCATGTGGAAGTGATTCGGATTATAGAAGCATAAACTTCTATTGTGACGATTGCCCGATTGGAAAATTTGGTACTGGGACTTGTACTAAGAGACAACAATATTCTAAATAATCTTCAAAACAAATTAGAAATGAGAAAGATACTTTTATTTGCCAGTTTAATTCTGACACTATCATCTTGCGATAGTAAATCTTATCGTGTGAAGAGTGGCACTGCAATAACCATTGATGGCGATACCATTGAGTTCTATGGTAGAACAATTACTTACCCCTTTTTCGGTCAACGTAGTATTAGAGAAATAGTTATTAAAGAGAAATGAATAAAATAAGACTAATACTTCGTTTGCTATTAATACCTTTATGGCTTTTATTGTTCCTTGTTTACCTGCCAATATGGTATCTACAAATGAGCTGGTACTATTTCAGATTTGGAGATTACTGGGATAGCTATTTAGTTTTGTGGATTAGAGTAATGAATCTTCTTAAACTATAAGTATGAAAGTAAGAATAAAAAAGACCGGGATTATGATAGATGTAATTCCGAAAGTAAATACCAATGCGCAACATAGCGGAGACAACTTATATGTATGCGATAATATGGTTTTCAGAGAGTGCGACCTTGATTTTTTGAATGCTGAAAAGGCAGTGATTGATTGGGAACAGAGGCGTTATGAAATAGCAAAGTCAATGATGGCGGCATTTCTTAGCAATTCATGCTCAAATGTTTATATGAATACTTATGAAAATCAAGCACAGGAAGCCGTAAAATATGCCGATGTGCTTATTGAAGAATTGAAGAAAGGAAAATAATTATGGAAAACAGAAGAAAGTTGGCAATAGCCAACCTATGTCGTGGATTCCTCCGCATACAAGGATTTCTGACAGATTCGGAAAACGAGAAAATCTGTCAACGAATATTGAATTGGCAGGATGAAAATGAGGTTGAAATTACCGAGGAACAACTTCTATCTGCTGATTTTACTTATGACGATAACGCCAAAGAAGAGGAGGAATAGTTATGAAAGTAAAGAATGGAATAATAATTAATGGTGAGCTTCACGAGGCAATTGGAACAAGTGTTTCAAATATCTCCTGTCGTGCTTGCTCTTTGTATAATAGATGTGCAGAAACAAACTACTCAATATGTTTTGCCGATTTATTTAGATGTGGCGGTTTTGTCAATCGTGGCAAAGTGACTGTTATACCTTCTCGTAAAACGTCCGAAAACACTGGGAGTATTTATCGTTATGGAGTAAAGATAGAAAAGGAGAAGTAATTATGACCGAAGAACTTGTAACATTAGAAACAGCTAAGCTGCTGAAAGAAAAAGGTTTCAATAAGTATTGCAGAGATGTCATTAACGATAAAGGCTTGATGATGGAAACCGTATTCCGAACTGGTAATAATTTACCTAAATCATTCTATTCTCGTCCTGCGCAGTCATTAGCCCGAAAGTGGCTACGTGAAGACAAGAAGCTGCACGTTGAAGTATCCTATATGTATGGGGATTATTGGATATACGATATACTAACAATACCAAACCATGATTTAGTGGGATTATCCGACAGGCCTTTAGTGAATTATAAAAGCTATGAAGAAGCACTGGAAGCCGGCATACAGGAAGCATTAAAACTTATATAATTATGGATATAGTACCTATTTCAATAAAAGATAATCTTTCTAAGGAGCAGATAGAATATCTACAAAAACAACAGTCTGAATATAAACTTGTGAGTAGGATTAAGAAAAATCCGGGTCACATACTCTTTTCGTTTAACAGAAAAACAGGAGAGATAAAAAGAGCTTCCATTACTCATAAGGTATCTATCGGGTTTGATATGAAACCTATAACTACCACTAAAACGGTTATTGAACCTGATTGCTATTATGAGCAGGCTCTAAATGAGAAAAATTTTAGAAAAAGATTAAAAAGGATTGGATTAATATAACCATGAATAGAAACGAATACCGTGAACGCTGCAAGCATTACAGTCCCTACAGTGGGCAGTGCTATAAGAAGTCGTTCATATCGGGAATAGCAAACAATGTGCATGTGAACATGAGATGTGACGGGAAATGTCCCCGTATGAGGAATTATGATAAGAGAAACGGAGTATTAACAGATAAAGAAAATAATCATGGAAATAGCAGAACTGATAATTAAAATATCCATCTCCCTATTCAATGCCATTGCATTGGGAATTGTCTTAATCATGGTTGGCAGATGGCATAGGCGGATGGAGAACAAACTGGATGAAATAAGAGAATATGCCCGTAGGGTTTCCGACCGTAACGATGTGGTATATATGAACCAGCTCCAATGGTTGAAAAGCAAGCTGATTGAAGAAGAACGATACGAGGAAGCCGATGAAATCAACAAGTGTATCGAGAATGAGTTTAATAGATTTAAAAATAGGAAATTGTGATTATGAAAGAAATAGAAATGTATCCGGGCGTAAACATTGACTATGTATACGAACAGTTGAAGAAATATAAGCAAGAAACAGGAGAAGATTGTTTCTGTAAATTTAATGATAAGGAGTTGTATTCAAGTGAAACACTTGATGAAATGTATTTGAAGGTCACGAGAAAGACGAAGGCTAAGTTCGATAAAGATTTGCAGGATGAACATAACGAATACCTGCGAAAGGAAGCTGAGTTCCATGTCAAAATCCCACAATTAATTATAGAATACCAGCAAAGAGCACGTGGCATTATTCCAGATAAACATCTTGAATATTGGGATAAGATTGTTCCTATACGATTGAATGACCTTTATAAAGGGATTGAACTCGATTGTTTGTTGGAACTTATATCCGAACTCAATACAGATAAACCTAAAGAGGAGCGTTTTAAGAACTGCTTGCAAATGTTCATCAAACAAGGACATAGCGGCATGAGTGCCGGTCTTATGTTTGGCGGGCTTTGTCGGTTCCATGACTTAGGAGCTCAATTGGTCGATTACATAAAGGAACATTGAACATGAAAAGCAATAAGGATGGATTATGAAACGTGAAATAAAATTCAGAGGGAAAAGTACCAACAATGGCAAATGGGTATATGCCGAACTGCACGCACTTGGCATGGATTTGTTTAATGAGTGCGTAAACGAAGATACTATCGGGCAGTTCACGGGATTACGAGATAAGAACGGAACGGAAATCTATGAAGGGGATATTGTCCGTATGAGTTATGTTGCTGAAATTTGTACCGATGATGACTGCTATGAAGAAGAAGGGAAATATGTTGGAGTTGCTGCGATAACTGCAAACAAAGGTGCCTGTCTTAATCCTTGTGTAAAAAATGGGCTCTACAATACCAAGTATAAACCGTTGTCCGCTTATAGGAGTGAGGTGATAGGTAATATTTACGACACCCCAGAATTGTTGAAAGGAGAAAAGCAATGAAGCATTTATTCTTTTTATTTGTAGGACTTTTGGCTTTATACGAAATTATGAAAGCCTTAAACTGTAAGAAAGTATATTCCCGCATATACGAATATAGACATTTTCCCAAGGAAAAGATGGAAGCATATTTAAAAGAACATCCTATACTTCTTCTAATGAGTGCTTTGGATATTTTTGGATGGATAACATTAATGGCGGGACTAATGACAAGCCAGTGGGTTTTATTCCTGGCGGTAATGGCTTTGTCTTTATCAAGATTTCAACGTCTCGGTAGCTGGGCTGTACTATTAGATAGTATTATCACTACAGCCATTTATTTATTTGCCATTATTAATACTTATCATTTGCATATAGAATTATGAACAAATTAGAACACATCGCCACAATTGATTACTGCTACTGGCGGTTGGGAAAGTTAAGTGAAACTCTTTCTAAACCTAAATCAGTTATGGAGCAGTTAGTTGATAAAACCTGCGGTTATAATGAAGTAGAAGAAGTGAAAAAGAAAGCTATACCCCTTTTGGAACAGATTGTTGAAAGCAAAAAGGCTATCGGTGCAGATTATTCGGGCGATAGTGAGTTCCTTGATAAATTGAAAAGTAAAGAAACACATGAGTAAACTATACAAAGTAACCCTCTTCGGCAAATCATTCATTGTTGGATGGTTCAGTTATGCAGATAAGTGGTATCATAAATTTAGTATAATATATTGAACATGAAAAACAAAATCATAGCGAGCGTTATAGCAGCACTGTTCCTGCCTATGCTTATTTCCCTATATTGGGCTGTCACCCGGTTTATGTCGGTTAGAATTGTATTATCAATCGCAATGATGGTCGCCATAATTGTTGTGACATACAAGTTTTCCAAACTTTTACTTGACGAATATTCTGAAAAGCGTAAAAGACCATGAGAAAAGCAGACAGAATAATCAGAGACAAACATACCCCGCATTCCAGACAAATACAAGAAGATTGACACTACTGTCAACGGGAATGCGGAAAGCCTTGCCGAACAACACAAGGAAGTGGAGAGGTAATTGTTTCCTTTACGCCTTAACAAGACTACCGTTATCTATGTCACAAAAGACAAGCAAAACGAAACATATGCTGCAAAAGCACGTAAACGGATGGGGATAGCAGAGCCTAAGAAAATGTTTGTAGACCCGCTTTCGGAAGAGAACATTACCAAATTGTACAAGGAAGAAAACATACCACCCCGTAGAATGGCAGAGATGCTGAATGTAAGTGTAAGGACGATATATCTAAGGTTGGCTAAGTATGGACTTACAAAAGTGAAATGCAGATAGCAAGCTTACAGACACAACGATATAACCCTTGCCAAAACAGCAAGCGGTATTACCCAATGGATGAATCGTTCAAGGCGTTCTAAACGTTCCATTGGATAACCCGGAAAAGGCGGCAATAGTCCATGTAAAGGACATTGTCCGCCAATTCAAGCAGTTCGTCTATGTAATCCCTTTTTCGCATCACGTTCAAGTTTTCTACGTTGTTTACGATTTATGCCGTTTGCTGCGGCGAGACTATTCAGCGTCTCCTTCTGTTCGGGAGAAAGCATGCTATATACTTCTTCCCGTGATTTGCCTGATAAGATGGCTTGTACTATTTCCCACATAAGCTACGTCTGCAATGTTCACACAAAAATTTCTTTGCTACCGGAAACATCTTCTGCCCCACATACCCACTAAGATACTGTGCCTCTTCCCCGTACGGGTCGATGCCAAATGCACGTGAGATATGCCGGCATAGATGCCCCTTTTCATGGTCGAAAGAGTTCTGAAACTCTTCCGGCGAAGAAGTAAGAGCAATAACCATTACGGTCTCTCTGTTCCGGATATTGGAATAGGTGATGCCTGTGTTCAGATTACATGCGCGCATGTTCTTATAGGCATTCACCAAATCCAATCCCCTGCATCCTACCCGTTGAAGGTCGGCGATGATGCGGTCGGTATAATAGCAGTCCACTGCGTAATATACCCTCACTTCCCAATCATAGTCCGGTATGTAAAACTCCTGCACTATCATAGATTACATCATCTCTTCCCACATGATAGGATTGCCTGAACCTATACAATCTGCATAAAAACGGGTAAACGGAAGTCCGTCGTATCCATCCGGATCATCTATGTAATCCTTGATAAACAAGGCAAGATGAGCTTCGTCCACTATTGAACTCTTGTAGTAATCCGACTTCGCCATGTTGGCCACGTAAACGCAATCATACCCTGCGTCCTTTTCCAGTTTTACGCCATATTTCTTTAGCAGTTCTTCCACCTGCTCTTTACTGATTGGCTCCAGTTTTTCCTCTTTACCCGTAGCTTTATTTTCCACTTTCATGCGGGAAACAGCCCATAAGCACATTTTTTTGCTGAAATGCCAACCGTACTGGCTAAGATAATCAGCCATTGCCGGCGGTATCCTGTCGTATGTATCTAACCTTTGTTTCATATTTTTCTGATTTTAAGTGATTGGCAAAAGAGGGGATTACTCCCCTCTCCATTACATGAACTCCCCGTTGGCACGTCTGCGTCTACGTTCGCTCATATCTTCGCCATAAGGCTGTGCGCTGCGGCGTTCGCTGTAAATCGGATATTCCGGGAAGTAACCCGGCATACGGCGTTCGCTCATATCCGAACCACCGCTATAACTTCCGCCGCGTGAGCCACCGCTATTACGATAACCTATTTCACCGCCCTGCATCTCACGCATGGCTTTCTCGTAACCATGACGGAAACCCTCTTTGTAGGCTTCTTCCATAGGATTACCGCTTCTCATACCGAAGTCACGGTCATATTCACCGCGTCCTTCTTCCAATATTTCCCACATTCCCATATTATTTCTTTGTTTTAGATGTTTCAGCCACTCCGAGCTGCTCCATAAGTCGTTTATTCAAATCCATAAGGTCAGACATATTCTTGCTCATTTCTGCCATTTGCCCTTTCAGAGAGGATATTTCCTGCTCCTGACGCTGTTTCTCTGCAAATTCAGGGTTTAGGAGCGTCAGCATCTTGTCACATCCCGCAATGACGGAGTTATGAAAGTCCATACTGTTGATGATGTCTATGCTTTTCTGCTTCATAGAAGCGACCTCGTTATTCATCGCATCACGCGAGCATGATACCACAATATTGCCGTTCTGCCCGAAATCGGCTATATCCATGCCGGCAGGAAGGTTTTGAAATGTGGTGTTTTGTCCGTTGATGCAGACCACAATATCTACAACCATTTCCATTTGAGGCATTTGCCCCATAGGAGTGGCCATAGGATATTTCGGTTTGGGAGCTGAAACGCTGACTACCGGGCCGTATTCGATATACGGATTGGCATCCTTATGAAGTATATATAACTGGTTATTGGTACGAAGTGATTGAAACATAATGATTTGGTTTTAATAGACCCCGGACGACAAAATATGTCCCGGGGTCAGGTTAACTACTTGCTCTTTTGAGCGGTTGCTTCTGCTGTCGCCGCCGACGTGGTTGTCGGACGATACCCACCGTTGACAAGAAACAGCTCATTGGTGTACTTGTTATAGTGGATTTCGTAGATACCCGTTCCGGCAAGGTTGCCGACAGTCACCGGCTCATTGTTGTAAGCCAGCAACGGTCTCGTGTCCCCATTAGTCCCTATCAGTATCGGGAGCGTAGCAGTCGTGCCGGCAGGCATTGCCTGACGGAGACTTACATAGAAACCACCTACATAGTCCCTGTTACGGAACGCATGATTAGGAAGTTCCAAAGTAACGTTCTCCGTACCGACCGTTACAGCCACCGTAGGAAGAGTGTTGTAGTTCACTCTGCCAAGTAACGGGAACTGGAAAGGAAATCCTGTAAAAAAGTTAGGCCACATAATTACCCCCTTTCTTACCGGAATTAACCCCAGTAGTTGTTGCAACCACATCCGCTACGTGCATATGCAGAATCTCCCATATATGCACCGTAGGCAGCAGCACGAGCCACCTCAGGGTTAAATACCTGCAATTGTGGGTATGGCACACTTACCGTATTTGGCAACTTACACTTTATTCCGTCGACATCAGACTGCAATGCCTGCAAGCCTGCTGCCAAAGGAGCAATCTGTTGACCTACCGCATTCAGGATAGTGGCGTTTTGGTTACGTTGAGAGATTTCAGCGGTCAAAGTGGCTTTTTCCGCAGTCAGAGAAGCAATCTTGTCTTGCAGTGCCTGGTTCTGCATGGCATCCAACTTGGCGATGATAGCCTGAGTATTGGCGGTTGCACCGTCACGCAATGACAAAGTGTTCTGGTTAGCCGTGTTAACCAAAGTATTGGTTTGGTTACACATGGCAAGCTGGTTCTCATAGCCTTGTGTGGTTACAAGCTGTTTCATGTCGCAGCAGCAACTGCAGATTTGCGATGTCAAAGCGTTGTTGCCCTGCATGATTGCTGTAATGATGCTGTTTGTGTTCTGTCCCATCTGATTGCCGAGACCACAGATAGCTTGTGATACGGAGTTAATACCCGCAAGGATTTGGTCTGATGACGCATTCAGCGCTTGGGCAAGTGATGCAATATCTACGCCATTGCGGTTAAGCATCTGCATAATCATTTCTCTGCCCTCATTAGCTCCCTGATTGTTGTTTCCACCGAAGCCGAAATTGCCATTACCGAAAATGGCTGCAATCACGATAAGCGCAATGATGTCCTGAAAACCACCATTGTTGCCAAAGAAACCGCCGTTGCCATTGCCGCCCATAAGACCCATCAGATAGCCGGTGTCAATTCCTCTGTTTTGTAAGGACGGAAGAATGGATGCAAGCAGTCCGTTGCTTGAACCTGCACCGCCGTCCTGATTAAAAACGTACGTTCGTTCCATAGAGATTTATATTTATACTAATTACGGTCAATATCAACCGCATCACAAAAGTATAAATACACAATCTGCCATGAAATCAATTGTTTCCCAACGATTTCTTTATATTTTCCCAATATATTCTCAACATTTTCCCACCTTCCATACGCTCCTGGAAATTGGAAATCATGTAGTTTATCGCACGTTTGGTCTTGTGGATTTGTAAGGCTATTTGAGACGGATACATGCCCCTTTCAACCAACAGCCGGACAAGCAGATAGCGGGCGTCTACGGTCTCCGTATCCTTATCCGAGGATAGTATTCGATTGACTGGAATTTCCGTCTCCTGCGAGACGAGATTGATTGTTTCGGCAAAGATTTCTGACTTACACATAGTTTTTCTGATTTTTATATTTATCTTTGCCCTGCCGTATAACATTTGATAGATATATGAACAAAGCATAAGATGTCGGTTGAAGATATTCAAGCCTCCAACGTGTAGCATCTTATGCTTCTGTCATGTTTATACGGCAAATATTAACGTGAAACGTTGGGGACTTTCTTTCTACTCTAAGCCCCCGAAAGAGCGCCAGCTTAAGCCGACTTCTACATCGTTAATTTCTTTCTTATCTTTATGGTTAACCAAGCTATCACGAACAAAACGCATGTAATGTTTATTGAGATGCTTACGCCGCCGTAATTGATTTTAAACTTCTCCCACCATGACAACTCTTTTTCTACGGGATAAGGCTTGGGCACTTCAATCCTTCTTATCCTTTCGATGAAATACGGTATCTTGACTGTTACCGTTGCATGAGGGTAGATGCCCAATGAATGGTTCAATGTACCGTTACTCCATGAAGCGTAGCTATAAGCATACGGATTGCGAAGGAACGACGTTGTATCGGAAACCGACACGCTATCCTTGTACGGTATCAGCTTCTCTTGAAATGTAGTGTCATGGTAGATTATGCTGTCGAGGACTTTTGTCTCAACGGGCATATATACCGTCCTCATTCTGCAAGAACACACGACCAGCACAAGCAATATCATATACAATAGTCTTTTCATATCTTTTTCCAATTATCCTTTAACCAAGTGATTTCATCTTCGGTAAAGCTACGGTCGGCGATGATGATTTTGCCGTGGCAGCCGACATATATACTATAATCACCTTCATACCTATTGCCAATAATTAGATGCTCGCCGTCTTCATACTGTAAATTGGTAAGAGCTTTACCGTTATATGAAGTTTTAGTTTGCCAAGTAATATTACTATCAACAAATACAACATTCGTATCTTTTCCTAAAGAAGATGTATATTCTTTATTACCAGCCACCCATTCAAATTTAAATAATGCAGCAACAGTATTATCTTTATACTTAGAACAAAAGCAACGTACACCTGTCTTATCAAACCACGTCCTATCCGCCATCACCGTGTAATCTTCCAATATAGGAAAACCGTAGCAGACGGCGTACATCTTACCATCGTAGCAGAGCTGGTTGGGGTAGTCAGGGATTTGGGTAATAGTTATATCTACTGTTTCTTCATTCTTAATAATAGCAAAACCGTTCCACGTTTGACTACTATTACTCTCTGAAAATGGCAATACATACTCTCCGTCTTGTTTTATTTCAAGTATCTTCCGAACTGATTCTTCGTAGTAGGCATATTGAAGTATATTAGTAGATAGTCCTTCAATAATCACTTTCATAGATTTCGTTTCATTTGCGCCTTTCGTAAGAATAGTAGTATTAGTATCATTAGAGTATTTCCAATTAAAACTATTAGCGCCTAATTCGTAAATACCTTGAATTTTACTCCATGTAGTAAAGTCCTCTTGATAAACTCCCATTCCGCTATTCAGCTTCCCCTTACCGCCGTACAGATAGGCGTGGTTACCGTTGCCGCTAAGGTCTTTTAGGATTGATGTAGGGAGTTGGGTTATAGTGATGTTACAATCATCAGTTATATAAGTTCCAAATCCAACATACAAGTTTCTATTTTTTACAATATAAATGCCATCAGTTGTATAAGTATGTAATCTAACCCATTTATTATCTACATATTGATTAATCGTTAAAGGATTATCTTCACTAATTCCTGTAACATAGATTTTAATATCATCATACGGTGATTTATTATCTTCAATAATATTTTGTGTATTACTGAATGATTTTGTGATGATAATTTTATTTTTAGTAACAGTTGCGCTTCCTCTACTACTAAGATAATTCCACGTTGTAAAGTCCTCCACATAGGCCTCTATCACATCATAGTTAGTCATACCTTGCGAAGCAGGGTCATAGATAGCCTTTATTGACTCTTTTAAACCTTTCGGCCATGCAAGGCCACCGCCCGAAGCAGAGGGAAAACCGACAGACGGGATGCCGATAGTAGGCAAGCCGATTACGGGGATAGTGATGTTGGGGATAGTGATTGGGTTCATAGGCTATTCCTCTTTAATCATCTTAGCTTCTAACACTTCTGAAGAGCTTCTGATTGTAATGTTTATACCATTCGCTATCCCTACGATGCGGAAAATTACATTAGGCGCACCGCTATTCTGGGATGCATTGGGGTAAAGAGGAACAGGCTCCAAATCATCGATTCCCGCAAAGGCGGTAACTAACCCGCCCTTATTCTTTATCTGTATGGTAACGGGATTGCCATCGCTGACAAATGTTGCGTAATACGCATTCTCGCTTTCGTTCTTTTCAAATGATAAAATTTCTGCTGCCATGATGTTTACTTTTTAGAGTTACTTAAATAGTTCATAATTCCCTGTACATGCAGGTCAACTATCGTCCGTTTGCCTTCATCCGATAACAAGAAGTCTACATCTTCTCTATTGTCCTGGAAAAGGTTTTCAGTGAGAACTGCCGGGCATTTTGTATGCTTCAGGATATAAAATCCGCTTTCCTTATCAGGGTCACCGTCCGTCATATCCTTACGCATTTTCATGCCAGGCAAGTATCGTTCGGCCGATTCATATAGACATGTCGCCAATTTATCGGCTTTCGTCTGACCTACCGAAGTCCATGCTTCCCAGCCACGTGCCTGCATCCATTCCGAACCGTTACCCGCTGCATTGCAATGAATAGAAACAAGAAATGTATCACTCGCTTTGTATTCGTTTGCCCGGCGGCAGCGTTCGGATAAAGGAACGTCTATTTCTTCTTTGACGATGCGTTCGGCATCAATGCCTTTCTTTCGCAGTTCCGCTTCCAATCGTACGGCAATCTCACGAGTATACGCATATTCTTTCAATCTTCCGTCCGGTGAACACTTGCCCGGAGTGTTGCTTCCGTGTCCGTTATCAATCAATACTTTCATCCTGCACGTCCCCCTTGAAGTATTTGTCATACACCATGTGAGCCACCCAGCCGACAACAGCGCCGACACCGAATGACACAACAGTAGTCAAGTTTACCCAAAACGGAGTGTAGTGCATGTAAAGCATAACTCCCACGATGATAGCGATAACAATCGCTGCGATAATCAATTTCTTTTTCATTTTGTTACTCCTTATCTTTAGTTATTATTTCACTCATATCTTCTTTCTCAACATCGAGTACTTTTTTACCGAATAGTCCTAATGCTTTTAGTAAGTTGAAATTATATCCTTTGGGCTTTAGAATGTTACTTATAATAGAGCAGAACTCTATAAAGCAGACAAACAGGCATGAATACACATCAATATTCCACTTGCTTCCGGAAGCGATGTTTATCATCACCACCATACATACAAAAGCGAAGTAAGTCACCATCTTACCCATAGTCCTGCGGATAGCACTGGAAAAGCGCACTTCTTCGCCCATCAACAGGCTTTTCCTCACTCCAAATGCCAAGTCACACACTACGACTGAAAATGTCACTATCAGCCACGGTATCATGTGTTCCAATGACTGCATAATAAAGCTACTCGCTATTACCGAAAATCCCCCAGGTATGCTTTGGGTAATAATGTTATTCTGCATCTTATCGTTACTTTTACAATTATCCGTATCTTTGTGCCGTTCACAGCGGTATGTAATTACCGCTATTCCCGTTTTGCTCGTGAGAGTAGGACGGGATTTTTATATCTTGCCGTAATAATGGAACCACGCTCCCCACTTCCGTTCTTTCAGATAGTTCGGATTGTCTTGGTTAAGTTTGGCTTCCATCTCAAAGGCGCTTGCTCGATAGGCGTTATTGTTTACCTTGCCGCCACCTATCTTATCATCCGTGAACAAGTGGTACACGAAGCTCACAAACCATTCAGCCAAATACAGAATGTAATAGAATAGCGGAATAAGGAGCAACCACCATGCGCTGACATAGAATGACAATAATGCGGACGGGATAGCCGCTATCTCCATGCACTCGAAGAACTGTTTCTGATGGGTTTTCTCATGACGAAACACGGTTTCTGATAACACGTTAAACTTGGTTAGGATAAAACCGAAGAGCATGATTGTATGATAGCTGCCAAAGAGTATCAATTTGGCTAACTTGTTGTCTAAAAAAATTGTTTTCATAATTTGTTATTTAAGTATCTATAACATTAGAATTATCCATTTATTTGAGTAATAATACATATATAAGTAGCTTTCACTTCACTATCTCCTGAGAATTGAATTTCAATCTGTCCATTAAAACTATAATTATCAACAATAGGAGTACCGTCATCATATCCATAAGATAGACTTCCGTCAATTGATTTAGAAGTGTCTGATAAGTCTAAGAAGACACTAATATTAGCATCAAAAGCTTTATATATTACTTCATTGGGTTGAAGTAATATAGGAACCATTCCACTATCCGCACTAAAGAAACCATCAAATACTTTATCAGAAGCATTAATAACAACAATTTTACATGGAGCTGTATAATTATTGTCTATAATATTACTTACGCCCCCAAGAATTTCAGTACTACCCACAAACAGCCCAGCTCCAGCCGAACCAACTCTAAGATTACTATTTTCGTTACTCATAATTGTTGTTTTAATCGGTTACACAATATGCTGTATTGGCATCCTTAGAGCCAAGAGCCTCGTATTCAGCGGCGGTTTTCTTGGTGAGGGTGGTGAGGTTGTCACTACGAACAACATCTGTGATTACAATCTTATTCTCACTGCTTGTTTCCGATACATCATAATAGTATATATAGCAAGATTTTAATGTTGAACCGTAACCAAAAGTAAATAGCAATTCAAAATATCCATTTCCCGGTTCTGATAAACAATACTGAATATTTGCATTTATGATATATCCAAAATAATTTCCAGATTCTTCATCGTAATGTCTTGCGCTAAACCTAAGACCTCTATATCTCCCTTCAGCGTAATTCTCAGCAAATGATATAAAATTGCCAAATAATTCGTTAACCAATCCTTGTACGGTTTCTCCTGTTATAACGGTGTTATTAATCCATTTATTGAGAATAGTACCGTCTACGTTTCTAACAAGAATTTTATCATCCACATACTTCTTCGTCGCCGGATGATAGGGCTCCGTAGGCGTATATTCCGTTTCATTGTCTTTAGTGAGCACATCTGACTTTTCGGGAACTTTCACCCAATCTTCATTTTTACGGCCATAGACGTTACCGTCAGAGGGGGCTTCGGTCAGTAAAGACAAAGTTTCCTTACTACACGTTGCGTTTCCACTCGACAAGGTGATAATAATGGAAAACGCATCATTAGCAGCATTAAATGTAATTCCTATACCCGCATTGTCGTTATCCGTGTATGAAGCCATGACCAACGAAGAAATATAGCTTATTTTCTGAGAAGACATCACGGTCGGTACAGCCAGCACAACATCTTCATTATATGCTTTTTTAGCAATTTCCAAAAAGGCGTCTCTCCCACCGAAAGCATTCAAAATTTCATCAGATGTAGATTGACTTGTCAGTCTCATAACTTCGGAAGGAATATTTACTACACTCCCCGAACCGCCGCCCGCTATCTTCCCTTGATTAACCCAGTCGCCGTTTACCCATGCGTAGTAATCGTAAGGAGCTTCAGTACCTACGGCCATGAACCCGTCAACTGCCGAACCGTCGGGAACGGCGGATTTCAAGGCTTCAAGGGTGGCGTATTCTCCGGCAACACGAAAAGAGCTTCCCGGTTCGCCCTTGCAATAAATACCCGTCTTGTCGAAGCTATCTGTTTCTTTGTTATACACATAGACATAATGGTCTGTTCCTATATAGGTCGGATTGTTGGCAACCTTTTCGGCATCTTGTGCGGCTGTATTAGCGGCTTCTGCTTTTTCTTCAGCATTTGATGCGGCGTTGTTTGCGGATTGGGTAGCTGCTACTGCTCCTTCTTTAGCTGCGGTGACATCGGACGCAGCTTGTGCCGCCAACTCTGCTTTCTCATTGGCGGTATTTGCGGCCGTCTGTGCTGCGGTGGCATTACTATCTGCTTTATCGGCTGCTTCGTTTGCCTTATCAGCAGCTTCCAAAGCAGGAGCAACCAATAATTCAAGAGATGCTTTTACTACGGTAGGTACTTCTGTCCCGTTTGCCGGTTGATAGGCCGGAAGAGATGATATGTCATCCGTGCTTCCCGCATCCGGCACTTCATTAACCCCTATGGATTCAGCCATAAGACGGGCAACTATTTCTTGATAATCCTGTTCAGTCCAAGCCATAATTATTATTGTTTATCGGTTACTTCTTCCGGTTGATTGGCGATAGCACGATTTAGCGCATCGATGAAGAAAGGTTTGCAGAAAGTATTTGCATACTCCTGTATCAAAGTCACTTCCTCATCGGTATATTCTGTTTCTTCACCGGAATTATATATCTTCATAGCAAGTGCATGTGATGCGATACCGTTACCGTTACGGTATAGTACATTAGCAAAATCTTCCCGGCAATCCTTGTTCTCACAATGTTTACGGGCTACATCTGTCGCAATCAGCATCTTTTCAAAGTTTATCTTTTTCATAATCTATAATCGTTATTCGGTTATGTTTACAGTCCATGTTGAATAGTTCATCTTATGGAATATTGCTAAACGAAATTGGTTTTTGAATGCCCAACGGGTAGTGCGGCTACCGTTTAAAGTTCTTAGGGTTTCTCCATTTTTGGTATTAATCCATGCATCGCCATTAGTGTTTTGAACGAATATAGTGCTGCCCATTTGCCCAAATCTTCCTTCACTGGAAGACGGTAAATAAAAATCATAAGTACCGCCGCCTTGATTCATACACCAAGAACAATTATATGTTCCACCGGCAGAAATGGTATTTGAGTTTAAAATCAATGGGCAAAAACCGTTTAAAATAAGTGCGGAATTATTTAAAATAGCAGGAGCTTCATCTAAATATATTCCAATTCCGCCATATGAATTTCCACTATGTATTTTTAATCCGCAAAAA
>UMCO01103228.1_pt1 | contig 20622 bp, 18 predicted proteins | sample 1964251 | NCBI WGS metagenome assembly UMCO01 (sample SAMEA4835970, study PRJEB28245) | human gut metagenome | biome: gut microbiome; material: fecal sample | place: Denmark | collected 2008
GCGTTATAAAGGTCTCGGGGAAATGGATGCGGAGCAGCTGTGGGAGACTACTATGAACCCGGTAACAAGAATGCTGAAGCAGGTTGAGATTGAAGACGCGCAGGCGGCGTCTGATTTGACCGCGTTGCTGATGGGAAATGAGGTACAGCCGAGAAAAGAGTATATTTACAGTAACGCGACGGAAGCGAATTTGGATGTGTAATTGGAAAAAAAGATAGCCGGCAGAAATTCTGCCGGTATTTTTTTCGCAAAAATCCCTTCATTCTCAAAAAATTAAGCATATTAAGTATATGCAAAAAAAACAAAACAGGAGGTTTTTAAGGATGGAAGAAAAAGAAAAAACATCAGAAGCGCCAGAAACACAAGAAACAACTGTAACCACTACAAAAGCGGTAAGACTAAAAAATCAAACATCAAGGATATATACATTGTTTGTAGCGGTCTTTGTTCTGTTGATTGCCGCCGGCATGATTAATGATATTAGTATAGTTAACAGGCAGTATCACAATGTTGATATAGTTCAGGCCGATGTGATTGGTGTATTTTCCGAAACAGATAATGATGTTGTAATGTATCAGTATCTATACGACGAAACAAAATATATTTCTGCGGCAACGCAAGAAAAAGGCAGACTTCGTATTGGCGACAAAGTGCAAGTCTGTATTAGTGCGGACAGACCGTCACATGTATTGCAGTACAATAATAAATCTACTGCAATTGCAGCGGCAATAATAGGTAATATGGAAATTACAGATTTTATCTGGTTAATGCTTATCATCTGGATATTTTTGAAAATCAAAGATAAATCAGTCTTTGTATGTGTAACTGATGCGGAAGATGTTGAAAAACACAAATGTGATTAGTCTATTATGCCGGCAGAAATTCTGCCGGCATTTTTTTCGCAAAATTTTTCCTGTCGCCAAAAATTCAAGCATATTAAAAATAGAGCAAAAAAATACTTACAAAAGGAGCTTCTGCTAATGGAAAATATGGAAGATATGGAAGATTTGGAAAAACTAAGAGAAAAAGAGTTCGCTGAGAGAATCGAAAAAATCCAAAACACAATATCGCGGTTTAGAAAAATTGCCTGCATTTTGGCGGTGATTGCCGCAGTGTTTATGTTTTTTCACGCGAGAAATGATTACAACAATTATGCTGGAAGCCAGCTTGTGATGGCTGAAGTGATTAAGGTTGAAAGCGCTGACAATAAAAATATCAATGTAGCATATCGGTATAATATCGCCGGCAAGGAATACGAATCGGACAAAATTCAATACACAGAAAAAATCAGAAAAGGAGACAAAAAGGAAATCCGGGTTAAGAAAAACAACCCGAAGGTGATTCTTAACAATGATATCAATTATGTTGTGTTCTGTGATGTAATGATTGGATTGTGTCTTGGATTGACAGTCTTATGTCTATATGAGATGGCAACCTGCACACTGCCGTCTGCAGGGGAGGAAGTAAAAGCGAAAAGCGTTGGGTTTACAACGAAGCCGGGGGTAACGTTTTCGTCAATTACAGAAGAAAACATAAAGAAGAACAAAAAAGAATGAGCCCCAAAAATATTCTATCCCGGCAGAAATCCTCTGTCAGAGGTTTCTTTCCTTCTCACAAAAAACCTGCAAAACATACATATAGAATGTTTGTTTTTCTAAATCTAAAAAAGGAGGCTTAAAAGAATGCTTAGCAATAACTTCTCAGACAACAAAATAGACATGGTTAACAGTACCTTTAAAATGACAGAGCGAATCATTCTGCTTGCCGCAATAATATTAATATCAAAAACAATCATCGTAGCAGCGCTGGATGTGAAGACAATCCACAGAGATTATCAAAATAGCTTAATAGTTGAGGCGACTTCAACAGAGATATCTAACATTAACGATTACAAAGATTCCGTCACATACAGATTCTCTTACAACGAAAAAAAATATAAAACAGAAAGAACAGAACCAAAAAACTCTGTAAAAACAAACACAAAGTCCAAAATCCGAATCAATAATGCTGACCCGGAGGTAAATTTTCCGTTCATAGACGAGTCTTCGTGTATCATGCATAGAGTGCTGCCAGATATTATCGCTGTAATTGCGCTGTCTGCAGTGGCTGTAATTACAAAAAAATAATAGCAATGAGAAAGAGACTGACTAAGTCTAAGAGAAGAAAACCACAAAAATATACTACACGCCGGCAGCGTTCATGCCGGCGTTTTCTTTACATAAAAAATTCAGCATATTGTATGTGTACACAAAAACACCGGAAAATCCGGAAATTCTAAAAAGAAAGGAATTAAAAAAATGGAAAAAGACAACGGACAATGAATAACATTACAACCTGACGTGCAGTTTTATATGCAGGTCCAAGAAAAGAAAGAGGACATTGCATTTGATGAGTGGTGCAAGTCCAGAAAGTAAGAGGTGATAACTATGTTTACGACATTGTTTGTAATTTTTACAATATGTGTTTTTGGAGATTTGCTCTGGCGGCTGTGTATCATCAAGTTTGCATGGAGTGCCTGGAAGGTTTTTCTGACTCTTGTCTGCCTGCTGCTACTTATCGTGTTCATGGTTCTTGGCGGTAAGATGGCTCTGGCGTTGTCGTTACTGGTGGTCGTTGGGATTGTGGCGATTATTGTTTCTATTTTTAAATAAGAAAAAAAATAATGAGAAAAATATGCAGAACAATATTGGCTGCATGATTGATGATATAGCCGCTGTACACTCGTAACTTCAGTCGTGAGTTAAGCGGCTTTTTTAATACATAAAAAAAATTGCCTGCAACCTTTAAATTCTCTACACAAAAGTATATAGAATTTTTTTGCATTTTTTCAAAAAAATTCGGCAAAAACGCCCCGTTTTTAATTTTTTCAGCATATTAAATATGTAAGAAATCTAAGTACAAATTTTCACAAAAGGAGGTGCCTTGTATGGAAATCACATCAAGCTATCAGGCAGAAATTTTAACAAATGCGGATATAAAAAGCACAGTACAAATTTATCGCAAGGCACTTGCCTTTTTTATAGATGTCTGCAACAAAGAATGGACAAATATCTCGCCAATAGATACGCAGCAGAAAAGACAAAGGTATGTTGAGAGATTAATCCATCCAACAAAATCCAACCCAAATCCCAGATGCCCTTTTGACATTAAAGAGTCTGAATACTACAAATTTCCATCTTATCTTAGAAGAGCAGCCATCAATGACGCAGTTGGAGCAGTAAGCAGCTATCGCAGTAATTACACAAACTGGGAAAATAATGGAAAGAAAGGCAATGCTCCAACATTGCAGCCTGACAGACATTCTATGCCTGTACTCTATAATAAGAACATGTATAAAGAAACCGCACCGAAAAATGCAAAGTATCCAAAAGGAATCAGACCTGATGATGAGAATGTCAGATGGCTGAAACTTTACAAAAATAATGACTGGGTATGGGTTCCTGTTAAGTTAAGAAAAACTGACATTGAGTATATAGATAAATGCTGGGGTCTTTACAGTGATGTAAGTGCACCAATATTAGAAAAGAGACGTAATAAGTATTATCTGAGATTTTCTTTTACAAAGGTCATTAATTTAACCGATACTCCTGTTAAAAAACAGATTGTCTGTTCAGTAGACCTCGGAATCAATACGGACGCTGTATGCAGTATCATGGATGCAGATGGAACTATCCTTGCCAGAAAATTCATTGATTTTCCAAGTGACAAAGACCGGATGTATCGTGCTATGAACAGAACGCGCCGTAAACAGTCTGAATATGGTCCAAGAAGTGCTGCGAGCCTTTGGGCTTATGTCAGACGGTTAAATGAAGACCGGGCAAAGAAAATTTCATCAGCAATAATAGATTTTGCATCCCAGCACTCCGTAGATGTAATAGTAATTGAACATCTGGATTTTAAGGGACGCAAAAAACGGGGAGGCAAAGCTCAGAGATTATCTGTATGGAATCATGCAGCAATCCGTGAACATGTAGAGCATAAAGCTCATCTCCGCGGTATAAGATTATCTACAATCTGTGCATGGAAGACCAGTGCACTCGCTTTTGATGGAAGCGGTAAAGTCACAAGGGATGAAAACAACCATGCACTTGCGGTGTTCCCAAGTGGAAAACAGTATAACTGTGACCTTAGCGCCAGCTATAATATTGGCGCGAGATATTTCATCCGAGAGCTCCTTAAATCACTTCCGGCGACGGAAGTGTCCCGCGTAAAGGTTAAAATTCCTGACGTTGGGCGTAGAACCTCCTGTACATTATCAACCCTGCGAGCGCTTGTAAAAGAGCTATCCGCAGCTTAGAGAAGTATTTACCCGCCTGTCTATGTTCTAGTTTTCGTGTGGGTCTCTGTTTCATCAGATTCAGGGATTCTGTATCCTCCGGGATACACTAACTAAGCTTAAACCGTATTCAGAGATAGGACGCTTTACCGATTAAAAAGGTAGATGGGGCATGACGCATTACTTGAAGCACGTGACTTAAGTCATGTGAGGTTCACGTAACAAAGTTGTTCTAATTTTTAAAGACAATAGACTTCTTCTACTGTCTTTTTTTTACCAGAAATCCTGCATATTACATATTCAGAAGTACAAAAAACGAAAAGGAGATTCAGTTATGGGTATGTATGATACATTAAACGGAGAGCATGTTAAATGGTGACTACAGCAACTACTTAGGAAGCCAGCTTGTGACATATACACCTACCGGCAGAAACCATCTGCCGGTTTTTCTTTGCCCGGAAAATCTCGCATATTAATTTTGTAAATATAAAAATCAAAAAGAAAGGAATAAAAAAAATGGACAAAAATTACAAACCAAGTGAGAAACAGAAAAATTGCAAGTATGCTTTTCCGTATATGGGGAAAGAAATGAACAAAACATACTGCAGAAAACTGATGCAGGAAAGAAGAGATGCAGAAGAAGATGATATGTCTGTATGCGTCAGCAATGAGCAATGCGAGAACTGCCCGGACTATAAAAGTCGGTTTATTGAGTATCCAATTCAGGTCAACAGTATCAAATGTGATAAACCGAAACAGCTGATGATTGGTCGTGCCGGAAGTTTGGTCAAGATTCGGCCATGTAATAAAGAATATGGCGGTAAAACATATCTTGGATTGTATCTAGGAAATCAGCCGTGGTCTCAGACGGTGAGCTATAATGAAGAATCAGGTGAACTGACTGTCGGAATGGCAACAAATCCGGCGATTTACGTTTTTGATTTGCAGCGAATAATCTTTGGAGCTGAGAGCTGGTGGGGCATTATCGAAAATCCAGAAGAACTGAAAGATATTACCAATGATGATATCAATAGTCAGTGGTATGTCAAGGCGCTGAAGGCGATGCATAAGGATGAGCCGGAGGAGACGATAGAAGAGAAGCTGAAACGTATTTCTGAAGCCGTGAAAGAGCACCCGGAAAACTTTGAGGCGGCCAATAAAATTCGGCTTGGAAAGCATTATGCTTTTGCAAAACCTTTTGACGTTATCTTTGAGAACGGCGAGAGAGAACAGATTTCTGAAGGATGTGTCTGCAGAATTAAAAATGACGGAAACGTTGTTTTTGAGGGCTCTGGCGTGGAAATGTCAGAAAAGACTGTAGAATACATTAAGAAAAATGCAGAAAAATATCTGGTAGACGTAACAAAATTGTTCTGATTTTTAAAGACAGTGGATTTTTCCACTGTCTTTTTTCTCCACAAAAATCCCGCATATTAACAATGTATCTAAAAAATAACAACGAAAAGGAGATTAAATTATGGGCATGTATGACACATTAAACGGAGAACAGGTTAAATGCTTTCCTTGGTACAGTTTTGATGTGATGTCACTGTCACCAGAAGGTTCTATCGGCGGCCACGGAGGTAATTTAAAATATTACAGTAATGGCAGTAAAATCCCTTACCGCTCTCTGGCGTACAATTATGGAAAAAACTTCATTATTTTTGATTTTAACCCTGAACTTACAAATAACGATGACAACAACTGGGTTGCACATGTGATTGAAGACGGACTTCTGAAGGCTTCCGTTTACAAAGAAAATGCTGGTAAGGAATTTGAAGAAATACTTAAAAGAAGCCACAAAAATATCAGCTATTACGGCGGCAGCAACTTTAAATTTAAGTCAATCGCTGACGTTAATCAGTATGCAGTTGAGTCTGATAAATTAATGAAAAAGATAAATAAACTGCACGAAACAGCTGACAAAATTATGCGTGAATGGTTTGACGCATTAAAAGAAGGACGACTTAAAAACCTTGAAAAAGGTACTCCTGAATATGCAGAGTTGTCTTCTCAAATGGACCAGTTTTCAATAAGACATACTGCAGAAACTGACAGAATAAAACCAGAAATCGAAAAACTGCGTCAGGCTTTTGCTGAAAAATGGACAGAAAACGAGTCGGAAGACTACCTTAAAATGTCTGACTTTGGAAAAAGTATTGAGTCAGGAATTTTGACCCTTAAATGCAAAAAAATACAAGAAAAGGAGCCAAAAGAAAAATTAGTCTTAACGAAAGAACATGGCATCTTTTTTGACCGTCAGAAAGAATGGCAGTATTATTGCAAATACTTCAAAAAAACATACAGAAAAATGCTTGAAAAAGAATGTGATGAGTTTTGGGAGAAGTATTTTGAATGGTGTGAGATTACTGATGCGGAAAGAAAGAAGGTTGATGAACTAAGAAGAGAAATGGGTGTGTGATTGTATATTGCAAAAACAATGAAAGCGAGGCAGAAAAGCCTCGCTTTTTAAATATTATCTTTCTTCAAAATCATCATGTGAGTCATTATTATAAAAAAGCTCTTCGCTTTTATGCATCTCTAAATTAGCTTTTTCTATTTGAGCCTGGCTTGTTTTTTCCTGTTTTATTTTAATGGATTTAATAGCTTTTTCAATATTTAATCCAAATGATGATAGCTTTGCATAATTTTCTCTAGTTTCCTTATTATTGCTGCGAGAAGATATTAAACCAACCACGTCTTCATTTTTATAAATAAAAATTTTACCTTTTCCTCCCTTAGAATATTGATAATCTTTAAGACCAATAAAATCTAAGGATTGTTTTTGGTAAGTTGCATTCTCTTTTAGTGGCCGAATAATAGTTTTATAGAAATCGTAGCACTTATCTGGTGTTAAATCAGAAAAAGAAATTTCCGGTTGAGTAAAACATCTTTCAATTGCAGGAATTAATATTTTTTCATATGTTGTATGTAGAAAACTAAAATAAAAATCTTGTCTATTTTTTGAAATATATTCAGTATTAAATACTAATTTATCAACTTCATCAAGATTAATATTTGGTACCACTTGCAACAATGCTTTTTGTACTCTTGGACTTAATTCATTTTTAAAAAATTCACAATATTTGATACGTTTTCCTTTATCATCCACTAATACAGAAGATGTGTTCATTGCGCATTTTACTCCAGCATCTGAAGAAACAACACTTTCATCAACAAGAGGAGCAAGAGAGGACCCACAATCATATACTGGAGAAATTCGAATATCATCAGAAGATTGCAATAAAGCCCAATTTCCATTATGTCTATCTGTGTTACCAATAAAAGCGTCAACAATAAACATCTTATAATAAAAATCACTTAACAATTCTTTAGACATAGTGTCATCCATTTTGTTGAAAACCTCATCCATATACGAGAACGATAATGTTCTGGCGTGAGTATTATCAAGGCTGCTTAACTCTAATTTATTAATTTCATACATCATCTCTCCATTTTTTCTCACATCTTGACATGCACATGCTATCTTTTGTTTTCCTTTCTCATCAATATATTCGCCAAGAATTGTTTTTTGTGCAGAAATTCCGATTATATTATAAATAGAGCATGATATATATTCTGAAATAGCGTTATTAATATAAGACAAATCTTTACCCTTTTCTCTTATTGGGTCAGGAAATTTTAATAAATATTTATTCCCATCATCCATAAGTACTGTTTTCTTTTTTTCGGAGCCAGCATACTCATTTAATAGTGTTTTTGTAATATGATTATTTAAGTTCATTCTGTAAGCCCCTCCTTTAATTCATTTCTAATATATTGTAATTCATTTAAAGTAATATATCCATCACTCAAAGCACTTTTAAGGTATGCATCAACTAATTCATAAGCAAAAGTTAATTCTAAATAATTATCGTTTGTTTTGTCTTGTAGATATTTTTCTTTCTTGTGTAAAAATTCATTATATTCATTATCAATAAGTGATAGGTCTTTTTGATTAAATATTTCTTTAATGTGTCGCATATGCACACCTCCATTTCATATATTATTATATCATACTACTTAATTACTGTAAATTTGATGATTTACTGTTAATATGACAAAAATATTGCTTCAAGAAAAAAATATTCATTTTTTCTTCTTCATGAAATTTCCAGCATACTAACGATATACGCAAAAAGAAGGAGACAAAAAAAATGACAGATAAAATTCTCGCAATAGACGTCGGAACCGTAGACTCTGGCTATGCAATCATGCGGTTTAATAAAGACGATATTAAACTATTATCATTCGGCAAAATCGCAAATGAAGCCCTGATGCAAGTAATCAAAAGTAATGACTATGACCAGCTGGTTTATGAACAGTTCCAGAGCTTTGGAATGGCCATCGGAGAGAGCACGATTGAGTCTATTTTGTGGAATGGGAGACTTATCCAGGCAGCGATAGACAGGGGTATCCCGGTTGATAGAATCTACCGGAAGGAAGAAAAGCTCTGCCTTTGCAATACCCTGCGGGCGAAAGATGCCAATATCCGCCAGGCATTGATTGACCGGTATGCAAAAACAGATAAAAAAAATGGAAAAGGAACTAAAAAAGAACCCGACGTGTTCTTCGGAGTGAAGAAAGATGTATGGTCGGCGATTGCCGTCGGGGTGACGTGGAGGGAGAAGATGGAAGAGCAGAAGAGGGAGAAAGAAAATGAAAAACAATGTGAATAACACAACAGAAAAACTTGGTGTAAACAAAGACGAGATTCCTTCCTCCGACAATCAGGAAAACGGAAACGCTGAGATTTTTAATATAAGTATGGAAGTAAAACGGTGGTACAGTGTTGCAAATCTCATTTATTCGCTACTTGTTGGGTATGTCTGGATAAGATATATAGTAGGAAGTCCAGCAAGCAGAAATATGTTAAAGCTGATTGGTAGTATTTTCATTTTAATGATACTGTGTATTCCGTATGCGATAGAAGTTGAGCCGCTAAGAGCAAAATTGCCAATCTGGCTTGTATGGCTGGCTGCGTTTGCATCATTATTTGCGTTGGCAGTTGTTGGGATTGCAGGATGACGCAACAAATATAAAAAAATAAAAATAAATTACTTTTACTTTATAGCCGCAGGATGCCTGCGGCTGTTTTTGCCTGCAGAAAATTTTCGGCATATTGTATATACAAAAATAAAAGACAGGAGGTAAAAATATGCTTAAAAATCTGACCATTTCTGGAAAAGTTAACCTCATCACAGAAATCATTGCCATCATCACCTGGGCGATTCTGCTTATTGCTGCCAAAGACGACTGGCAGTTTTTTGCCGTATTTTCAGTCCCGCTACTGATTCTGATACCGATTTGCGGATGGTTCCTGATGCCGGTAAGCAAAAAGATAAGCGAAAAAGGAAAAACAAAAAATGGCTTGTGGAAGGCGGCATGGTATGCCGGAATGTTTATTGTAAATCTTCTGGCAGCGTTCATGTTAATAATACTGCTCTGTGCTGGAGTCGGCGCGCTGATTGAAAAAGCGGCAAGCGGCAGCCTAATTGACGTTGGACCGGCTCTGGTGTTGGGATTCATGTTGTGGATGGCAGCGTTTGGAGTGTTCTTTCTCGCAATGCTGCCGCAGATTCAGGTGATATTGTTAAAAATCTTGGAAAGAAGACAGCCCGAAGATTAATTTCTTCGGGCGTTTTTCTGCTTTGAGGATTTTGGCATATTGTATGTGTAAACAAAAAAAAGAAAGGAAATAAAAAAAATGAGAAAAGAAACAAAGAATGGCGTAACGTATACGTTTGAGACGGATGATTTGACAAGTGAAGCGGTTGATGTTGATGTCCAGCCTGGGATAGAATATCTTATTTTAGAATATGGTCTTAATATGCCTGATAGCAAGAAGTCGTTTCCGGAAGTTAAATACCTGACTATTCAAAAAGGTGTTAAGAGAATTGAAATTCCAAACACTCTTTTCCCCAATGTGAAATGTGTGGTTTCAAAGGACATCAGGACTTTTGAGTCTGGCCGGTATCTTGTCAGCAATATTGGCGGAAAAACATTAAAAAATGTATTCTGTCCGGCAGAAGATGAGGTGATTGAAATCCCGGATGTGTATTATATTGGAGCGTATGCATTCAAAGGCTGTAAGAGCACAAAGATAAGTACCCGAAGAAGGTATTGTATATCATGTAACGAGAATGCTTTTGCCGGTTCTGCATTCATGGAACAGCCATTTACACTTGGTGTGAAAATGGCAGGAAGAATCCTGATTGATGTTGACCAGACGGTGGAAGAAATAGTGTTTCCGGATGAAGAGGAACAAATTTTTGCCTTTGCGAAAGAAGTAGACTTGAAAAATATAAAAAATCTTGTAATCCATAATGTGGACAGCCTTGAAAGGCTGACGTATGATAAAGGACTTCCTCAGAAAGTGACATTTATCCCTTCGAACAATAATCTGGAAGACTTAAAATACGAAATCCGGCATCTTGCCAGTGTAAGCAGGAATGCTGAATATATTAAGGAAATTGAGGTCATTTCTCCTTATGTTAAGTGTGTAAATGGGATTATATATACATCTGACATGAAAACGATTATCGCATCAACAATGTATCAGACTGATATTGTGATACCAGAAGGGGTAGAGAATATTGATTGCGAAGCGTTTGCTGACTGCCATCTGACATCAATTAAGCTTCCTGACTCTCTGATAAATATTAAGAAAGAAGCATTCAGGCGATGCATGAGTTTAAGAAGTGTAGTATTTGGAACAGGAGTTACAAAGATTCCAAGTTATACATTTGAAAGTTGCATAAACTTGGAAAATGTAATCCTTCCTCCAAATCTGGAGAAAATCTGCAATGGAGCATTCAAGAGCACAAATCTAAGCAACATCAAGCTCACAGAAGGCCTTAAAGAGATTAGATATCATGCATTTGATGATACACCAATGCAGGAAATAGTGATTCCTTCCACTGTCAGCCTCAGTGGCAGTGCGTTCGGAAAAAATATGGAGCATATTACGACGCTTCAATATAGTGAATCACTTATTGCTTGCTGCAGCACTGCATACGAGCCGAGATATTCAGAAATTGCCGGATATGTAATCCGTCTGGATTGTGGAGGTAAGACAGCCTATCTGCCAAAATACCTTAAGCCAGGTCTTTACAAGGAATTTCTTAAAACAGTTTCATTTTTTTTACAGGATTTCCGCCAGGAGCACTGCGAATTCTGGGAGTATGGATATTCAGCCAAAGGCAAGGAATATGCGGCTCTTGCAGAGTATCTTGCTTTCGGTGGCGAAACTGCAAAGGTATATCTCAAAAAGAACTCTAAGCGAATCATTACAAGACTGCTAGAAGAAAAAGATGAAGAAAATGCTGCTGCATTCTTAAAAGCAGGCTTTGTTTCAAAAATCACGTTGAAAGCCCTGCTTCCAATCGCGGAAGAGAATGATATGATGGCGATTAAGTCATACATCCTCTCACAGATTAACAAAAACGGCATTACTAAACAGAAATTCTATATCTGATTTTTTAAAGACTGACACAAAAAAGTGCCAGTCTTTTTCTTTTTTCAGGAAAAATCCTGCATATTGGATATAGAAGAAAAAAGAATGTTAAAAAAATATCAAAAAAAACACTCAATCAAACCTGAAAAGAAAGAAGAAAAAAAAGATGCAAACAAAAATCAAAGAAAAACGATATCTCCCACCAAATCTGGAGCGAGTACAGACAGGGAATATACAAAAAAATCTCCAAAAATACAAACAAAAAATATCCTACCCGCTGTATGCCGGCACGGCAGCGCTGGCAACATATACAGTAATACTGCTGATTCTTAATTTTGCAGCAGGCGTGTCAGTGCCTATTTTGGCACTAATTTTTTCGGACATTGCGTGGCTTGTAGAGGTGCTTTTTGTAGTGTCGTATCAGATGCTGCAGTGGCCGTCTGATTTGCTGACCGGAAAGATAGAAAAAGAAGAAGAAAAAATACAGGTTATCCTGACCATCTGTTGTCTGCTGGTGGTGGCAGCGATTGCTGTATTGGTCTGAATTTTCTCTGCCGGCAGAAATCCGGCATGTTGGATATAAATATACAAAGAGGAAAAATATATGCAAAAAGAAAAAGAACCATTCCCGGAAGATAACATTCCGGAGAACTGGCCTTCCAAAAAGGAAGAAAAAATAGAAGAAAAGAAAAAAGAAAAAGAAACTGCTGACAACCAGGAACAGGAACCACAGGAGATAGTAATAGAGGTTGCAATACACGATATATTGTTGTATGTCCTGGATAAGATTTTCCAGTTTCTTAACAACATCTACCTCATCAGCGGTGTCTGTCTGCTGTTTTGCAAGATACTACGATTTGACATGACAGAATCGCGCCCGCTGCTTATTAAATTTGCGTATATTACGTTTGCGGCGCTGATTCTGATGTTTCCACCGTGCATGAAAAAACGCATCCAGGAGAAAGAGCATCCGGCACTGTTGCCGACAAGTCTGGCGGTCGGCTTTGTCCTGATTCTGATGGAGTTTGGATTTGTAATGTGTGCCGTATGGTAAGACAAAAGAAAAAAATAAAACAAAAAAAAGAAAAATATATCCAATGCATCTGCATCCCGCAGGTGTATTTTTCTTTGCCGACAGAATTTTGGCATATTGTGTATATAAAAAATAAAAAGAAAGGAAGAAAAATAAATGATAAAAGAAGAAAAATGCGGAATAACATATTATTTTGGAACCGACCCGCTGGCCTGCTGCGACATGGATATTAATCCTGGACTGACAACAGTACAGATATGGCACAACATTAATATGCCGAATACGGACAAGGTTTTTCCGGATGTGGAAGAACTGGTGATTGCGCGGAATGTGATGGATATCAGTGTTCCGAACAGTATGTTTCCAAATGTTAAAAATATTAATTCCAACAGCCCGGCGTTTCCAACGTCAAGATACCTTATCTCGCACACTGGAGTTCATCATCTGCATCTGCTTAATGTATTTAGTGTGAAAAAAGACGAATGTATCTATATTCCATATGTCTACAAAATTTCAGACTATGCATTTTCCGGCTGCAGGAGTACAAATCTTTTTGTAAGACATCCAATTGTATGTCAGGAAAATGCGTTCACAGACTCTGCATTTTTAGAACAACCATTTGTTAACGGCGTTAAGATGGCCGGAAGCATTGTTGCTGCGATTGATTATGATGCTGATGAGGTGATTTTTCCTGACGAGGAAGAACCGGTGACAGGTTTTGCGTATGGTATAGACCTCGGCAAAATCAAGAAACTTATAATCCATGATACTGCGAGCCTTTCTTATATTGATATGGATGAGAATCTACCAAAAAACGTGGAACTTGTCACAGACAAAATGCAGGAGCGATACAACATCCAATATCTGGCGCACTCTGTAGGAAACAACGGAGTAATTGAAAATTTTTCTGTTACATCACCGCATTACAGGACAGTTGACGGCATCATCTACACCGCAAATATGAGGACGGTGATTGCCGGAAATATGATGCTTGATGACGTTGTAATTCCTGAAGGTATTGAGGAACTCATAGACGGAGCGTTTGAGGATACATCAATCAAGTCAGTTAAAATGCCTGATTCCCTGAAAGTTCTTGGCTCGGATGCATTTCTTCATTGCCTGGAATTGCATAGCGTTGACTTCGGAAATGGGATTACTATTATTGAAGACGGGGCTTTCTGTGAATGCAGGAAACTGGAGCACATTGAACTTCCATCGCAGATAGAATCTATACGGAGTTCGGCATTCCAAAATACAGGACTTAAAAATATTAAGCTTAACAATGGACTGAAAGAAATTGGGTTGTCTGCATTAAGCGCTTGTGGATTGGAAGAAATCGTAATGCCTACATCTTTAAAATCTGTCACAGCGCCTTTTTCAAAAAATGTTAAACATATCACATCAGAAAAATATTCCGATGTCCTAATAAAAGCAATTTCTCCTGCCGTGCAGCTAAAGCCTAATGCAGAGCACGATTATACAATCAAGGTAATAATTGCAGGAAAGACGGCATACCTGCCCAGATTCGTAGATGACAATCTGCGAGACGAATTCTTAAGAAAAACCAAAGCGTTCTTTACGAGAAAATGGCCAGAATACTGTGAATTTTGGAGCTATGCTTATTCGGCCAGAGGCAAAGATGATGCTGCACTGGCAGAATACCTTGCTTATGGTGCAGAAAAAGCAAAAAAATACTTAAAAAAGAACTCCAAAAGAATCATCACACAGCTGATTGAAGATAAGAATGAAGAACTGGCAGCCGCATTCTTAAAGACTGGTCTGGTTTCTACTCAGACGCTGAAGATTCTGCTTCCAATTGCAGAAGAAAAAGAAATGCTGGTTATAAAGTCATATATTTTGGAAGAAATTGGAGAAAGAAAAAGAAATAATGAGAAATTTTCCATTTGATTATTGATACCAGCGCTTTCGCGCTGGTATCTTTTTGTGTGGGGAAAGGAGGAAATAAAAAAGAAAGGACTACTCCAAATCCGGATTCGCCGTCGCAATTCCTTTCTTTGTTTCTAGAAAGAGCCGCTGTAGGCAATGCAGCGGTCTTTTTCTTTTTGCAAGTAATTCCTGCATATTAAATACGAAATAACTAAAAAAGATTAAAAGAAATCTTAAATCAAAAAAGAAAGGAATAAAAAAATAATGGACAAAAAAGATAAAAGAGACGTTGTCTTTACGAAAAGTTTTGACCGTGTCATTGATATGGATGTTAATCCCGGAGTCAAGAGAGTTGAAATTGATTGCAATGTTCACATGAAACATACAAAAAAGTCATTTCCTGACGTGGAAGAACTGATGATTGGACCTGATGTAGACGAGATTTGCATCCCAAATACATTGTTTCCAAATGTCCAGATGGTCTATTCAGATAGTATATTTTTTCTAGCAGGAAGATATCTTGTCAAGAGACTCAACGGAAAACAAATTCTTCTGAATGTTTTTTGTAAGGATGAAGTGCTGGAAATGTCAGTTGTCGGAAGCATTGGTGATTATGCCTTGGCAAATAGTAATATCAAAGAAATTCCATATAGTTATTCACCTTTGTTCAGATGCGAACCAATGGCGTTTAAAGATTCTTATTTTGAGGGTCAGCCATTTGTTAATGGTGTGAAAACTGCTGGCAGAATAATTGTCGCAATTAATACGGAAGTGGATAAAGTCATACTCCCGGATAAAGACTATGCAATGTCAGTGTGTGCTTATGGAGTTAATCTGGCTGATGTTAAGCATCTGGTCATACACAACCCGTTAAGCGTGTGTGGTCACAAAATCAATGGGGTTCCAAAAGAGATTACATTTATAGCTAATCCAGAAACTTATTGTGGCGATATAATCCGCGTGATGCATGCGGCAAAACCAGGTGATGGATATTATGCAGAAAAAGTCAATATCATAGACGAAGCTGGCCAATTTGTGGAAAAAGACGGTGTCGTATATACATCAAACATGAAAACACTGGTCGCATGTTCGCTAAATGTAACAGACCTGGTCGTTCCTGAGGGCGTGGAAGAAATCATTTCTTATGCTTTTGAGAATACGCATATTAGGAATATCAAACTTCCTGATTCTCTGTATATTCTTGATGAGAAAGCCTTTCATGACTGCAAAGAACTGCAGAATATTGATTTTGGCTCCGGTCTTGAAACAATCAGGGGCTTTGCATTCCAGAACTGCACCAGCCTGACTCATATTAAACTACCGCCTCAAATGAAATCAATTGAACGATATGCTTTCTGTGACAGCGGTGTTAAAAACGTTGAGTTGAACGAAGGGCTACTATTAATCTATGAAGGAGCGTTCAGTGGCTGTAAAATTGACGAATTGAGACTTCCTGACTCGCTGGAAAATATCGGAACATTTAACGATGCCTCCGGTATTAAGTGTATTAAGAGCAGTCACTTTATTAAAGATATTCCTCTTAATGCATGCCGTGCAGGTGCTTCATCATATCCGTATGATGATGAATCCGATACGGTATTCCGATATGATTGCGGAAATAAGACAGTATTTCTTCCAAGATGCGTTAAAAAAAGCGATTATTACGAATTCCGAACAGTAGTTGAAGGCTTTTTGCAAAAAGGCTCAAAATCTAACCTAGAATATCTGTCTCTCTACAAATATGCAAACACCAGAGAAGGAAGAGAGCGCACAGCTTATCTGGAATATCTGGAATTTCAGGGAGAAGAGCAGAGGTATTTCCTTAAGAAACGCGGAAAACAGGTGTTTATGATGCTGCTTGAGGAATCTGATGAAGAAGCGATTAAGTTTCTTGGACTTGGCATCCTCACGCCAAAAGCAAAAAAGGATATCCTGGAAATTGTCAGCAAAGGAGAAAACTCTACACTCAGCGCTGCCGTTCTGGAAGCGATAAATGATGGAAAAGGAGCAAAAGTTTCAAAAAGCAAATTTTCAGTCTAACGTCCTGAAATTGTAATACCGGCAAGAACTTTGCCGGTATTTTTTTGTGTGGAAAAGTAATTTTTGCCGATATTCGACCATCTGTTTTGCCCGTAGTTTCTCTTTCCTGCAAAAACATCGGCAAAAATTTGCCTGTCTGAAAATATGTGGTATACTATGTATATCGACAGGGAGGGTGATTCCAAGTCCTTCCAATACGTAAGACGGATTCGCCGTCGCAATTCCTTTCTTTGTTTCTAGGAAGAACCGCTGCAGTAATTGCAGCGGCTCTTTTTCGTTTTACCGGCAAATCCTGCATATTAAATGTAAAAGAAACAAAAAAGATTTTAAAAATATTAAAAAAATCTTTAAAAAGAAAGGAAAAATAAAAAATGAAAAACGAAAAACTATATCCAAAAGAAAAGCAAAAAGGAGTTGTTTTCTATCAGGATTTGGCTGAAGACACAGGAAACGGCGATGCGATTGATATTGATGTTGATGATGATGTCAAGGAAGTAGAGATTTGGTGTGACCTGGTGATGCCAGATAGCAAAAAGAGCTTTCCGAATGTTGAAAGTCTGGTCATTAAGAGTAATGTGTTTGAAATTCGGATTCCGAACAGTCTGTTTCCAAATGTGAAATGGGTCCAGTCGGAAAGCGACAGTTTCAAGACCGGAAACTGTCTTGTTCTGAATAAAGGAGATATTTTTTTTACTCTGTTCAACACTTTCTGTAAAAAAGAAGGGGAAGTAATAGAAGCTGATGATATTACTGCAATCAAAAACGGAGCGTTTGCCGGATGCGAGAGTACTAATTTGACTAGCGCGATTGATGTATGCTTCGGTGATGATATAGAACCTGACGCATTTGCGGGGTCTGCTTTTGCAAGACAGCCGTTTATTAATGGCGTTAAGATGGCAGGAAATATCGTGATTGATATTGACAAAACTTCTGAAGAAATCATCATTCCTGATGACGATTACGAAAAGGCAATATTTATAGCGAATACTGATTTAACTATGGTTAAGAAACTCGTGGTCCATAGATATAAAACGGCAAGACAGGTTAACTATGATACCAATTTTCCTGAAATGCTTGTTCTGGACACCAATGATTCGCTGAGTGGTGTTGAAGTAAGGGAACTTGCACATATGTCTTCTTCAGCGGTATCGTATCTCAAATATTTTTCAATTTCAAACCACGATTATAAAACAATTGATGGAATTGTATATACAAAAAACGGAAAGATGATTGTTGCCGGTTCTCTTGGGCTGGAGCATGTTGTAATTCCGGAAGGAGTTGAAAAACTTGGCCATTCTGCTTTTCGCAACTGTAAGATAAGGTCAGTAGTGCTTCCTGAATCAATAGACAGAATCAAGGCAAAGGCGTTTTACCGATGCAAGAATTTGGAATCAGTCAAACTTGGAAGTAATACAGATGCGATTGAGGACAGTGCATTTTATGAATGCTGCAGCTTAAAACACATAGATATGCCCGCAAGTATTAAGACTATCAATGATTACTCCTTTTTTAACAGCGGTTTGGAGAGCATAGAACTCCACGAAGGCCTGCTGTATCTTGGGCGTAAGTCTCTTTTCGGAACAGATATTAAATCCGTACATCTTCCTGCGTCCATTAAAAATATGGAATGCGATTGTTTCGGTTCCAATCTGAAAGAACTTACGATGGAAACGTTTCCTTCTGATTTTGGAGCAGCATGTATAATGGCGCCTGGTCCATTTGACGCTGACAATAAAATCATAAAGGTTTATTGCAATGGAAAGTATCTGTATTTTCCGAGAAGCATTAAGCCTTCGATGTCATCTGACGCAATAGATGAGGTAGAATATTTCTTCAAGAATCCAAGGTTACGTACTGTATCAATGTGTAAGTATGCTTTCTCAATTTCATGCCAGGGAAAAGTAGCCCTGCTGGAGTATCTGGATTTTGGTTCGGAATCTGCAAGAGAACATATAGAAAAATATTCATATCATATCCTGTCAAATATGATACAGGAAGGCAGCGAAGAATTTGCTGCCAAGATGGTTAAAACCGGACTGGTGTCAAATGATATACTGCAGAAGATGCTTCCAAAAGCAGAAAATGCAGAAATGTTTACGTTAAAGGCATATATCCTAAATCAGTTAAACCTTAGCGGTGTTTCTGAGGAGAAAGTTTTGTATGCGATTTAAGAACAGACGCTTTGTCTGTTCTTTTTTTTGTTGCAGTAAATCCAGCATATTAAAGACGAAAAATAAAAAGAAAGGAAGAAAAAATATGGCTAAGAAAATAGACAAAAAAGATTCCGGCTATATCCTCTATATCCTGGAAGACGATGTCTTAGCAGAAGAAACTCAGCCTGGTGTGGTCGTATACCGCGATGTGGCGAGCGCTCCTGAGGAATCTGGCATTGTTGACATGGATGTAGCAGACGGAATTAAAGAGGTCACGATTAAATATGATTTATTGATGGCAGAAAGTAAGAAAAGCTTTCCTGACGTGGAAAAACTGGTCATCGATGAGGAGATATTTTCAATTGAGATTCCAAACACGCTTTTTCCAAATGTGAAATTTGTAGTATCAAAAAGCTACGAATTTGAGTCCGGGCCGTATCTTGTCAGAAACCATTTTTGTTTCATGACTCTTATGAATACATTCTGCCGTAAGAACGGAGAGTTGATAGACCTGAGGGGCATAAACAGCATTGAGGATTATGCGTTCAAAGGCTTTAATAGTATCAATGTTGCAGGTGGAGAAGATATTAAAAACAATGACGCAATTGAACTAAATGCATTTTCCGGCTCAGCGTTGGAAAAGCAGCCGTTCAGAGATGGTATCAAAAGAGCAGGATGTATTATTTTTGCTGTAGATTATGATGCAGAGGAAATCAATATTCCCGATGACAAATTCAGAAAGATAATTTTCTCTTCTGACGTTGATTTTTCAAAAGTTAAAAAGCTGGTAATCCACAGACCGGAAACGGTAGAACAAATCAATTACCGACTTGGTTTTCCTGAGACGCTTGTTTTGAAGACTGATTTGTCCATGATGGAACAGGATGTGGCGAGAGTCGCTCATTTCTGTACGACAAAACATTATATTAAAAATTTTTCAGTATCCAGTCCGGAGTTCATGGAAATTGACGGAATTACGTACACTAGAAATGGCAAGAAACTTGTTGCCTGCTCGGCTGGAAAAGAGCACGTAGTAATTCTGGATGGTGTAAAGACAATTGGAAAGTATGCTTTTGCAAACTGCCGGCTTAAGTCAGTTGTCATACCTGATTCTGTCACAGACATCAGAACGTCGGCCTTTTCCGGGTGCAAAAACCTTGAGTCTGTCGTTTTTGGAAAAAGCCTGAAAACAATCGGAGATGACTCTTTTGAATCCTGCGTGAACTTAAAATCTTTGACTTTGCCAGAAAATGTTCTGTCAATCGGAGACTATGCCTTTCTCCGTGCAGGCCTGGAAGATATACAGCTGAACGAAGGCCTGACATATATCGGAAGAAGCGCATTTGCCTGCACACAGATTAAGACACTAAGTGTTCCGGCGTCAATCGCAGATTTTAGGACAGACTTCATTGGCAATGAGATAGAAGAGGTAATAGCACCTTTCTTCAGAAAGGATATCCCCGACAGCTGTATTAGAAATTTTTGTCCAATATTTTCAAATGATACAATTCTGAAGCTGCAGTGTGGCGACAAATACCTGTATATCCCGAGATATATGAAACCACTAACAATTAATGATGGTCTCAGCAGCATTGAGGATTACTTCACTGACCCTAATGTTAAAACTCCAGACATCTGGTCATATGCGTACACTACTATATGTAAAGAAAATATGGCTTTTCTGGAATATACTGAATTTCGCACAGAATCAGCAAAAAAATACTTAAAACAAAATTCGAAAAAAATTGCCTCGCGGTTCGTTTATGAAGACAACGAA
>UMCO01021097.1_pt1 | contig 19994 bp, 10 predicted proteins | sample 1964251 | NCBI WGS metagenome assembly UMCO01 (sample SAMEA4835970, study PRJEB28245) | human gut metagenome | biome: gut microbiome; material: fecal sample | place: Denmark | collected 2008
CAAAACAGAATGCCGGACAAATTGTCCGGCATTTTTCGTTTATTGTCATTGTTGCCGCTTGTCTGTCTTTTCTTCGTTTCGCTGCAGTCGTGGCCTGTATGGCATGTCTTCCTGATAGTTTTTGTGTCTTGCTTTAACCCCAATCTGTTATTATGATTCGGTCTGTATTATTGCTTTATATTGAGCTCCTTTTTGTTGGATTTTGCAGGCATGGCTGACTATGTCATGAAAAAGCGAACAAAAAGCCGCCAATAGAAACAAAAAGGCGGGCTGAAGGCATGAATACACAAAATTGATAAAGCTATGTGCGGTATAATGACCGGTTGAGGGTTAATACAGTGGCGGCTCTATAGATGTGTGTTTGGATTTCGGATCAGCTTTGTTGTCGGCGGTTTCGTATGTATCCTTTTGTCTTTGCTGGTTTAATCTTTTTGTAGAAATGCATTGTCGGGTAGTGTAGGTGAGGAGTTCTTGCGGTTGATGTAGAAAGAATGGCTGTAGACGCTTTAGATGCGCAATGTCTCGGCTTGATGCATGTATTATCGTATGCCCGGTTGGCGCTCGTTGCACTCGGTTAGCTCTTTGTGCGCTGTCTTATTTCTGATTTGCGTCCTTTTATGTTGCGAAAGGATACAAATTGCAGGCTAAAAGGACACCTTTTGCCGTCTGAAATGTGCCCTTTTGTAATGCGTTGATTGTCAGAAGGTTGTGTTGTGAGTGCGAATGCCTGTTGGCGTCGGCATTTTGCAGACAGTTCTTGCGTCCTTTACCTTGTGCAAGGCATGCAGCCGGTATCCTTTTATTTGTCGTGGTGTTAGGTTGTTTTTGCCGTGTGGCGGCTGTTGCTTTTTCTTCGCGCATGAGTCCTCGTTGGTTTTGCTGATTTTATGTCTTTGTCCGGAATATTAGTGCCTGTTCCGTATGTCAGCGTCCATTGCTGCTTTCTATGAGGAGCGCTGAGCGTTATGTGCGGTGAGTCTTGCATAGAACTGGATTATTGGTGATTCTGGGTAAAAAATGCCTGTTTAGGAACGAAATTTAAGAAAAAATGAAAAAAGTTCGCGAAAAATTTGGCGGAAAGAAAAAAACGCCGTATCTTTGCACTCGCTTACAAGAACAAGGGCGTTTAGCTCAGCTGGTTTAGAGCATCTGCCTTACAAGCAGAGGGTCGGCGGTTCGAATCCGTCAACGCCCACACAAAGCCGACAACACCAAGGTGCTGTCGGTTTTTTCTTTATACACACTCTTGTTATGATTTTGCCGCTTGCGTGTGTTGTCTGTCCGGTATTTATAAAAATGCAATTTATAACAAACTTTTATTGTCTGTAAGTGCCATTAAATCGATTTAAATTATTAATTTTGCAACCGTTAATACGTATTAGTTATGAATCTTGACTTACTTACTGCCATCTCTCCGATAGACGGCCGATACAGAGGCAAGACCGAACGGCTTGCAGACTATTTTTCTGAGTATGCTCTCATACGTTACCGTATACGTGTGGAGATCGAATATTTTATTGCGCTGTGCGAGCTTCCGCTCCCTCAGCTCAAGGATTTCGACCATTCGCTGTTTGGACGTCTGCGTGACATCTATCTTACGTTTGACGAAGCCGGTGCGGCACGTGTCAAGGAAATTGAAGGCATCACAAACCACGACGTTAAGGCCGTGGAGTATTACATAAAAGAACAGTTCGACGCCATCGGCGGTCTCGAGCCGTTCAAGGAGTTTATTCATTTCGGACTGACGTCGCAGGACATCAACAACACCTCAGTGCCGCTCTCGCTTAAGGATGCGCTTTGCGATGTTGTGGTTCCGCAGGTGGAAGAGCTCATAAAGCAGCTCACCGACTATGCCGAAGAGTGGAAAGAGGTGCCCATGCTGGCCAAGACTCACGGACAGCCTGCATCGCCCACACGCCTCGGTAAGGAGGTTATGGTGTTCGCATACCGTCTGCAGAAGCAGCTCGACTCTTTACGTCAGTGTGAGCTTACTGCCAAGTTCGGCGGTGCTACGGGTAACTACAATGCCCATCATGTGGCATATCCCGAGTACGACTGGAAGGCTTTCGGCAATAAGTTTGTCAGCGAGAAACTCGGACTCGTGCGCGAGCAGTGGACCACGCAGATAAGCAACTATGACTGTCTGGGTGCAGTGCTTGATGCCGTGCGCCGCATAAACACGATAATAATAGACCTCGACCGCGACTTCTGGATGTATATCTCAATGGAATACTTCAAGCAGAAGATCAAGGCCGGCGAGGTTGGCTCGAGCGCAATGCCTCATAAGGTCAATCCTATTGACTTCGAGAACAGTGAAGGCAACCTCGGCGTAGCAAACGCTGTGCTGCAGTTCCTGGCACAGAAGCTGCCCGTAAGCCGTCTGCAGCGCGACCTTACCGACTCTACAGTGCTTCGCAACATCGGCGTGCCTCTCGGACACACTGTCATCGCAATACAGAGCACACTGAAAGGACTGCGCAAGCTCATACTCAACGAAGAGAAGATAAGTGCCGACCTCGACAATACATGGGCCGTTGTGGCTGAGGCTATTCAGACCATATTGCGCCGTGAGGCCTATCCGCATCCGTATGAGGCTCTCAAGGCACTTACACGTACTAACCATAAAATGACAGAAGAAACAATACATCAATTTATCAAAGAACTGAATGTAAGCGATGAGGTTAAGGCTGAGCTTATGGCCATAACGCCTCACAATTACACCGGAATATAATAAGCAAGGCATCGCCCGCGGCTTCAGTATTGACTACCGGCCGTGTGGATGCCTGTTTGTTTGAATGTCTTAGTAAATGTAGCAGAATAAAATATAAAAATAACATAATTACAAACCGCCGTGAGGCATTAATCTGAAATAATATGACAGAAGATTTAGAAAACAAGAAAGAAGGTATGTATGCCGGACAAAACGAGGTAAGCCGTGAGGGCTACAAACCGGCTGAAAACACAAACTACCGTAACGGAGAAAGACCTATGCGTCCGCGCATCAAGGTACAGCGTGCATATTCATCTAGCAGAAACTATAATAACGATTCAGCAGGCTTCCGTCCTGAGGGATTCGGCGCAGCGCTCCAGTCAGACGGAGGTCAGCAGCGTTCTTACCGTCCGCGCTACAACAGCGGACAGCAGGGCGGCTATCAGCAGCGTCAGGGCTATCAGCCGCAGCAGCGCGGCGGATATCGTCCGCGTTATAACAGCGATGCCGACGGCAACTATCAGCCCCGCCAGAACCAGTATGGCCAGCGTCAGGGCTCGCCCTACCGCCAGAACTACAATCAGGGCATGGACGGAGGCTATCAGCCCCGCCAGTCGGCAGGCTATCGTCCGCGTTACAACAACGGAGGAGGCGAGGGCGGCTATCAGTCCCGTCAGAACTCTTATCAGCGCGGTGGTTATCAGCGTGGCGGATATGGTCCGCAGCGTCAGCCGGCATATCAGCAGCGCGGCGGTTACCGTCAGCGTACGCCCGACTATGATCCTAACGCAAAGTACAGCCAGAAGAAGCGTATAGAATATAAAGAGGCCAACATCGACCCGACAGTGCCCGTAAGACTTAACAAGTATCTGGCCAATGCAGGTATCTGCAGCCGCCGTGAGGCCGACGAGTTCATACAGGCAGGCGTGGTCAGCGTTAACGGACAGGTTGTTACAGAGCTCGGAACAAAGGTTCTGCGCACTGACGACATCAGATTCCACGATCAGAAGGTGTCAATGGAGAAGAAGGTATACGTGCTTCTCAACAAGCCAAAGGACTGTGTTACAACTAGCGACGACCCGCAGCAGCGCAAGACTGTGATGGATCTCGTAAAGAACGCATGTCCGGAGCGTATCTATCCCGTAGGACGCCTTGACCGAAACACTACAGGAGTGCTCCTGCTCACCAACGACGGCGATCTGGCCAGCAAGCTCACTCATCCTAAATTCCTGAAGAAGAAGATTTATCACGTCTTCCTCGACAAGAAGGTTACTGCTCACGACATGCAGCAGATAGCCACAGGCATAACTCTTGAAGACGGCGAGGTGCATGCCGACGCCATCGAGTATGCCAGCGCAACAGACAAGAGCCAGGTGGGCATCGAGATACACAGCGGCAAGAACCGTATCGTCCGCCGTATCTTCGAAAGCCTCGGATACAGAGTTGTCAAGCTCGACCGTTTGCTCTTTGCAGGTCTGACTAAGAAGAATCTCCGCCGCGGCGACTGGCGCTTCCTCACAGAGAAGGAAGTTGACATGCTGCGCATGGGAGCTTTTGAATAATAGTACAACAATCAGAATTAAAGGCTGAAGCTTTTTAGACGAAACGTATTTTGGTGCAGGCCTGCGGCTCTGTTTGTGCCACGTGGCCGACAGCATGGCTGAGGCATGCGCCGGATTACTGTCAAAACATATAACAAAATGGAAAAAATCAAGAGAACAAAAGTCGTAGACGTGCTTCAGCGCACAGATTTCGGCGCTGTCGTCAACGTAAAAGGATGGGTGCGTACCCACCGTAGCAGCAAGTCAGTAGACTTTATCGCGCTTAACGACGGTTCAACAATAAAGAACGTACAGGTAGTTGTCGATCCGTCAAAGTTCGACGAGAGCATGCTCAAGCAGATAACCACAGGCTCATGCATCAATGTCAACGGCGAACTGGTTGAGAGCCAGGGAGCAGGACAGACGGTAGAGCTGCAGTGCCGTGAGATTGAGATTTACGGTCTCTGCGCCAGCGACTATCCGATGCAGAAAAAAGGACAGAGCTTCGAGTACATGCGCCAGTATGCACATCTGCGCCTTCGTACCAACACCTTCGGAGCCGTGATGCGCATACGCCACAATATGGCCATAGCCATCCACAAGTATTTCCACGATCACGGATTCTTCTATTTCCACACACCGCTCATCACAGCCAGCGACTGTGAGGGTGCAGGACAGATGTTCCAGGTTACAACCAAGAACCTCTACGACCTTAAGAAGAACGACGAAGGCAAGATAACCTACGACGACGACTTCTTCGGCAAGCAGACATCACTCACCGTGAGCGGACAGCTCGAGGGCGAGCTCGGAGCAACGGCTCTGGGTGCCATCTATACTTTCGGACCAACTTTCCGTGCCGAAAACTCAAACACTCCGCGCCACCTGGCCGAGTTCTGGATGATAGAGCCTGAGGTTGCATTCATCGATCTCGACGACCTGATGGACCTCGAGGAAGACTTCATCAAATACTGCGTTCAGTGGGCTTTGGACAACTGCAAGGACGACCTTGAGTTCCTCAACAAGATGATAGACAAGACGCTGATAGAGCGACTCAAGTCGGTTGTCAGCGGTTCTTTTGTTCGTCTTGAGTACACAGAGGGTATCAATATTCTTGAAGAGGCCGTTAAGAACGGTCATAAGTTCGAGTTCCCCGTAAGCTGGGGCATGGACCTTGCCAGCGAGCACGAGCGTTATCTCGTTGAAGAGCACTTCAAGAAGCCTGTCATCATGACCGGATATCCTAAGGCCATAAAGGCGTTCTACATGAAGATTAACGAGGACGGCAAGACTGTTCAGGGCACCGACGTTCTGTTCCCGCAGATTGGAGAGATTATAGGCGGAAGCGTGCGCGAGGAGAACTACGACAAGCTGATAGGCGAAATCAACGAGCGCAACATCCCGATGAAGGATATGTGGTGGTATCTCGACACACGTAAATACGGATCATGCCCTCACGGAGGATTCGGTCTCGGATTCGAGCGCCTTATCCTGTTCGTTACAGGTATGCAGAACATACGCGACGTGATACCGTTCCCGCGTACTCCGAAAAACGCTGAATTCTAAAGCAAATATTCTTATATATTAATCAAGAAGGCGTGTCAGAATGTGCTTTTGTATGCATTCTGACACGCTTTTTTTCGTTGTTTTCGTGTCAGGTTTACTACGCCTGATAAGCCCGTAGGCAGAGCTTGACGCCTGATTTTGGCTGAGCGCTTGTTTGTGATTTGCCGTTCTGCTTAATGTGAGACAAAGAGCCGGCATAAGTATAGTGAGCGGTTGGGGAAAACCGGCAGATGACAGCCGGAAGCATTGTCCACATTTTTTTATAAATAGTTGAAATAATTATTATTTAATTTGTCTATTTTCTTTTTATAATTTATAAATTAGTATATTTGCTGCGGTATGCCGGCAGATGCCATACTTCAGGTGCGCCCTTGCATCAAGGCCGTGCTGCGGCAGCTGCCGGGTGTATGATTGTTTCAAACGTTAATAAAAGAAATCATTATGACAAAAGACGAACTTATGCGTAAGGCCATAGAGCTTTCGATAGATAATGTCAACAATGGCGGAGGACCTTTCGGAGCCGTGATAGCCCGCGACGGAGAGATTGTTGCAACGGGAGTCAACCGCGTGACGGCCAACAACGACCCTACAGCCCATGCAGAGGTGAGCGCCATAAGGGCGGCAGCTGCCGCCTTGGGTACGTTCGACCTAAGCGACTGCGAGATTTTTACGTCGTGTGAGCCGTGCCCCATGTGCCTTGGCGCAATATATTGGGCAAGACTGAAGAAGGTTTATTTTGCCAACAACAAGACCGATGCCAAGAACATCGGATTTGACGACTCGTTTATCTACGACGAGCTGGCTCTGCCGCGTGACGGCCGCAAGCTGTCGTCAGAGGAGATGATGCGCAACGAGGCCATCAAGGCTTTTGAGATGTGGGCGCAGAAAGACGATAAGATAGAGTATTGACGTATCTTGGCAGATAAGCCCTTTGATTATTGGCTGTGCCGGATATGCTGTGTCCGGTACTGTTTCCCGCTTTCTGCCGGACTGCAACCCGGCCGGAGGAGTTGTAAGCTATGAATCCGGCAGGCTTCTGTAAGTAGTCCTTTTATGTTTCAGGCTTGCGGCTCATGTCTTACGGCAGGCGTGATAGTGTTATTTTAATGCCTTGTTGCCATGACGACAGCATGCCGGATAACTGACGGAAATAAACAGAAAAAGTTTTTTGTATAAACTCATCACTCATCACATTCATGCGTAAAGTGTTGAACTGTAATACGTTATGGTGTGATGAGTTTCTTTCTCAACTCATCACGCCAGGCTTTCCACTTTGTCGTGTGATGAGTCGGTACGGCAACTTATCACAGTCTAATATGCTGATATGCAGTGAGTTATGAGGCTTTGTGACGAGTGATGAGTTTATTCAAAATACTTTTTCGCTTTACTTTCCTGTTTATGTCCTTTGTTGTAAAAGCATACCTTTTACATTCTAATTTGCCGCATTTCATATTGTAAAACATGCCCTTTCGCATTGCGTTTTGGCACCTTTTGCAGTGAATACAACTTGCCGTGTATATGCTACCTGCATTCTGTAACATTATTATTTATGCCAATGTTTCATTGCTATAGCAAGGTCCTGTTTGGCTGCAACTAATGTGGAATACTGCGTTTGATGTGTCGGCCCGTATGTAACACAGTAACGGCGGGAGATGAGTGTAGAGCACATCCTCCGCCGTTTTATTGGAGTTTTTAATTAATAATCTTTATCAATATTTTGTGTAATGGCGTTAAGCACATCATGATGTTTCACCGGATGCTGTTAGTTAATAGAATGTGTGCCGTTGACAAACGCCATATTTTAGCACCCTTATTATTAATGTGAAAGCCGTCCCGGATAGGGCAGACTCCTGTATTTTAATCTCTGCAACGCCGTCTGTTTTATGGTGGCGTAATGCCTGAGGGTGATTACGTATTGGTAAATTGTGTAAATTGCCACGGATATCAGTTGTGGCTTTTTACAATGTAGTGCAAGACGTCTTTGTGATGATATTTTCAATCGTTAGAGGTGCTTGCTATGCTGATTGTCTGCGTGCGTAAGACGCAGAAATACCGATTTTCTAAATATTAGATGTTTTAAGTTGTATAAGACATTTCATAATGTTGGCAATTTTTATAAATGATATTAGATTAAATAATTAATAATTAGTTATTCAGAGTTTCATACAGCCTGGGTGTTAGTTTTTCAATTCGGTATGTAAAGTTATTGTTTTTTTTGAAGCACGTGTGCTTAGGCTGTTTGTATTTATATCCAATTAGTCGTTTGCAGGTTTATGAGACTTTTATTTTACGGTTTGCGAAAATCGCTTTGTCTCTTCGTTCCTTTTCTCTATTTTATTCAATATCTTCAGGTTGGCCTTATTTATGACATCCATGTCAATTGCGCTGAGGTAAATCTGTGTGGTCTTTAGCGATGTGTGCCCCATGCTGTCGCTTATCACTCCTATGGGGATGTTCATGTTTTTTGCAATGCTTGCCCATGAGTGACGTGCCACATACATGGTTATGCCTTTTCGCATTTTCAGCATTTTGGATATCTTGTCGAGTTGCATGTTCACGTTCTTCTGGCAACTCTTATACTGCATTCTCTCTTCTTTTCCGGGTATCGTAATTATCGGCAGCAGATAGTCGTTGTACGATGGCCATTTGTTAACTATTTCCTGCATGCATTTCTCCCATTTTATTGAGAGCTGCTGCTTGGTCTTGCGCCGCTTGTATGTCAGTATGCCGTTGCTTAGGTCGGTCTTTTTAAGATAAGCCATGTCTATGAACGACATTCCGCGGGTGTAGAAACTGAAGAGAAACATGTCTCTGGCAAAGTGTAATGCTCTCGACGGCATATAGAGCTCCTTTATGGCCTTTATGGTCTGCAGCGGTATGGCTCTTTTCTCGGTCTTGTCAATCCCGGTGTAGACGTTCCTGAACGGCTGTTTCTCCGTGGCGAGTCCGTCGTTCACCGCCCTGTTATATACCGCACGCATCACTCTCATGTAGAAGGGTATCGTGTTCATCTTTATTCCTTCGTTTTTCAGATACATCTCATATTGCTGCATCATCTTGTCGTTGATTTTGCCGAGCGTGATGTTCTTGCCTTTTCTGAATCGCTTAAAGCTTTTCAGCGTGCTCTTGTAGTTATCTGCCGTGCTGCTTTGCTTGTTGCTTTCAAGTTCTTTGATTATTTTCTCCATGTATAGGAACAAATATCTGTCTTTCTTGACTTGCAGCTTTTCTTCTGACAGAACGCTCTCATCTATTTCGATGAGAAGTTCTTCTTCTCCCGTCTTTATAAGCTGAGGAGAAAGTTTAATTCTAATTGTAGTCATTTTGCTGTTGAAAATTTAAACTTAATAAACAAGTAAATTTACATCCGGTGAAATGAGGAGGTGCATTCCTTAATTGATTGCAGATGCATTCCTCTTGTTTTATTGCAGGTTTTTTGTCTGTCGTTGTTATATTTGTTTTCATTTGTCGTTGCATTTATTGTTAATTAATTTTGTTTTATTGACTTCTTCGGCTGAAATCAAAAAAACAGGGCATAAGCTTTGAGGTGTGTTGGCTTATGCTCTGTTTTGTAGAGGGACTTTGGGATGCTGTATTTAAGTAAGGTGTTTTAACCGTCAGCCTGTTTGCAGTGCCAGGCTGTGATAATGTCGTTGCATTTTACCGATGCAGGTAATCAAGTCTTCAAAGTTATATATTAACTCCTTTACTTTCACTTCCCTCTTTTATATTGATGTTCAGCTAGTTCCTAATCTTTCAGATAGTTCTCTATGTTTGCCAGAACTTTTTGGCTGAGCCGTTCATACGACTGCTTTGTAAGTCCTGACGATACGCCCATGCAGTGCATGTGCCTGTGGCTTTGCATGCGCTCGCTGCCGGCCGCTCCTGTGGTGTCGCAGAAACAGATGTTGTCGCGGTCGAGCCATTTTTCGAATGCAGGTTCGTCCCATGCCGGCGACAGGCCGGTGTTGAAGAGTATCTTATGGTCGCCCATAAGTTCAAACTGCTTTTCGTGCAGCAGCACGGTGTTGCGGTTGAGGCAGCAGAATATCACGTCGCTCCATCCAACCAGTTCGTCCAGGGGCATAAACCTGTAGCCTTTGGCCTCGGCTGCGGGTTTATGGCTGCGTGCAAAGTAGCCCACCTCGGCTCCGAAGAACTTCATGGCGTCTGCTATCATGCCTCCTGACTTGCCCAGACCCACCACGCCGGTTTTCAGGCCGGTTATCTCGCTTGGTGCGCCGAACCATGCAGGCTGACCGAAGCCGTGAAGGCATCTGGCGAGCTCGCTTACCACGTATTCTATCACGCCCTCGTCGCCGTAGTCGCGTATGCCGGTTACGGTTATTCCGTGTCCGTCGGCATAGTGGATGTCTACGTTTGCGCTTTCGGGTGAATAGAGCGAACAGCACATGCCTACGTATTTCAGGCATGGGCATTTGGCAAGGATTTCCGCGGTTATGGCCGTAGTGAAGCTTACCAGCGCGGCATCGGCATCGCCTATGCGTGCTGCTGTCTCATCAGCGGTTTGTGGCATATCGCTGTGGATGATCACCTCGTCGGCATACCGCCCGAGGCTGTCTATAGCCTCCGGAATCATCTTTATCGGCTCTATTGCCACTAATTTTCTGAATTTTCTCATTGTCGTTAGCCTTTACTTATAATATACTTTTTTATCGTTTCCGCCACGGCAGACCTGCTGTTGTGCTGCCGTGAGCTTTTGTCATTCGTCCTGTGTGAGCGCTATGCAGTCGTCGAACAGAGAGATAAGCCTGCGCTTGTAGAGGTCGCCCACGGCTTTCTTATAGTTCTTCTTGCTCACCTGGAAGGTCTTGTAGATGTCTTCAGCCGGGCTCTTGTCTGTCAGGCGGCACACGCCGTCGTGTTCTTTCATATATTGCAGGAGCACCTCGCTGAATTCTGTTGTCATCTTGCGTCCCGTAGGTTGCAGCGTCACGTCTATCTTGCCGTCGGGTCTTATTGTGCCTATGTATCCCTTCATCCTGTCGCCGGTGTGTATATCCTTGAATATCTGGTCTTTGTAGACAAGTCCCGGATATTTGTTGTCTATTATCACCTTAAATCCGAGGTCGGTTTTCTGCCATACCAGCAGGCTCACCTCGTCGCCCTGTCTGTATTCGGGCTGCTCGTTGCTGAAGTAGCGCTCTATCTTGGCCGAGGCCACTATGCGGTAGCTCTCGCTGTCGAGGTGTACGTGCACGATGTAGCCTTTGCCTGTTTCCATCTTCATTTTCTGTTCACGGAACGGGCAGAAGAGGTCTTTCATCAGTCCCCAGTTGAGGAAGGCTCCATACTCGTTCACCCATGCCACGCTGAGGAAGGCAAAGTCGCCAACCTTGGCCAGCGGCGTGAGCGTAGTGGCTACGAGCCTTTCTTCGTTGTCGAGATAGATAAACACGTTGAGCTCGTCGCCAACCTTACATCCTTCGGGCACGTAGCGCTGCGGCAGCAGCACCTCGCCTTCGTCGCCTCCGTCGAGATACATTCCGAAGTCTACTTTCTTGACAACCTTCATGAGGTTGTAGTCGCCAAGTTTTATGAAGTCCATATTCTTTATCGGTGTTTGAATTTTATTAATACAAATGTTTGTTGCCTCGCAGTTCTTTTCTGCGTTCTATTCGGCCTTGCCGTAGGCATTTTCGTCCGCACGGTCAGCTCCGTCCGTGTCGTTGTCGGTTGTGGCGGTGCTGCTGCTTGCTGCCGTTGCTGCGTCGGCTGCGGCATTGACGTCGGTCTCGAGCATGCCGTCGCGCATGGCTATGGTGCGGTCGGTAATTTTTGCCAGGTTTTCGTCATGCGTTACAATCACGAATGTCTGTCCGAGCTTGTCGCGCAGACTGAAGAACAGCTGGTGCAGTTCCTCCTTGTTTTTCGAGTCGAGACTGCCCGACGGCTCGTCGGCAAGAATAACGGCAGGGTCGTTTACCAGTGCGCGTGCCACTGCCACACGCTGCTTCTCGCCGCCAGAAAGCTCATTGGGCTTATGCTTTGCGCGGTCGGCCAGTCCCATGAAGTCGAGCAGGGCTTCGGCCTTCTTCTTTGCCTCGCTGCGCGATTTTCCGCCAATCAAGGCCGGTATCATGATGTTCTCGAGCGCGGTGAACTCAGGCAGAAGCTGGTGAAACTGAAACACGAAGCCTATGCGCTGGTTTCTGAACTCAGACAGCTTCTTGCGGTTAAGGCGGCTCACGTCGGTGCCGTCTATTATTATCTGTCCGCTGTCGGGCTTGTCGAGTGTGCCTATTATCTGCAGCAGTGTGGTCTTGCCGGCACCGCTCGGTCCGACGATGCTCACCACTTCGCCCTTGCCTATGTGCAGGTCGATGCCCTTAAGCACCTGCAGCGAGCCGAAGCTCTTGGTTATGCCTTTTATATCTATCATGCTTTTTCTGTTTCTTTGTTTGCTTGTTGTCGTTATGTAGAGAGTTGTTTATATCTTGAATTTTTTCCTTACCCATGTCAGCAGCACCTCGTATGCGCTAGGCTGTTCGTGATGCTGAGGCTCAGCATAGGTCATTGCGCCCAGCGGTTCGCCATACTGGTCGGGGAATATTATCATGAGGCTCTTGCCTGCGAAGTATCGCGTAATCTCCTCCGGCAGACGCTCAAGCGCGTTCTTGTATGATATGGTGCCCTTACGTGCGGTGATAACCACGAACATGTGGTCTTCGTTCACGTTGTCGGCCAGTCCCGGCAGTTCGTTCCAGTGTGCCATGTATGTGTATTCGGCCCTCACGTTAGGATGGCGGTTCTGTATATACTCGTTGATGAGCGACAGCGTCTCGCGCTTTGCGTGGAACTGTATGCGGCACTCAAGGTTCTCGGCCATGCGCGAGAGACGCTCCAGCCAGCGGTAGAATCCCGGCTCGTATTCGGCTCGCGACGGCACGGCCACCTGTATGCGTCTCAGCGTGTTGAGCGGCGTGAGACACTGCACGATGGTTATCTGGCGGTTAAGACCGCTGAAGATGCTCTGTATGAACTCGCCCCAGAACTTCTTCGACACCTCCTGGCGTATGTGCATGCCCATGATAAGCTCTGACGCGTTAAACTCCATGAAGGCGTGCTTTATGCCGTTGCTGATGTTTGTGGCTATTCTTACCTGCGTCTGCACCATCATGCCCGAGTAGTTGGCCACCTTGGTTATGTGCTCCAGCAGCTGCCGTCCGCGCTCCTGATACATCAGGCGATTGTCGTCGTCGTAGACCACGTTGAGCGCCACCACGCCGCGGTTGAGCTTGCGGTTGCGCATCAGCGAAGCCATCTTAATCAGGTTTTCGGCCGTTTCAGGATACCTCATAGGTATCATTATCTTCTCGTCGTCAGCGGTTTCGTCCTTAGGCAGGCTGCTCTTGGTCTCGAGTGCTATTTTCTTGGCGGCACGCTCCGTTGTGAACGAGCTGAATATGCACGTAACGAGGATAAGTATGATAGTGCCGTTGAGCACGTCGTCGTTGAGCAGCCGCTGGCCGTTGGGCAATATCAGGTTGTAGCCCACGAGCACTGCGGCAAGCGTAGCTCCTGCCTGCGCGTTGCTCAAGCCGTATATCAGCTCGCGCTCAATGGCCCGCATGCCGAACAGCTTCTGCGTGAACAGCGATGCTATCCACTTGCTCGACAGGGCCACCACAATCATCACTGCTGCCACCTCGAACGTGCCCAGTCCGCCGAACAGTATCTTGACGTTGACGAGCATGCCCACGCCGATGAGGAAATAGGGGATGAATATGGCGTTGCCCACAAATTCAAGGTGAGTCATCAGCGGCGATATGTTGGGCACGTATCTGTTGAGCACCAGACCCGTAAGGAAGGCGCCGAGCAGCCCTTCCATGCCTATCATCTCCATCATCACCGAGCCGAGGAACGTCATGGCCAGCACGAAGATAAACTGCGTGACGTTGTCTTCATACCTCTGGAAGAAGTACTGGGCAATGCGCGGAAAATAGAATATTATGATGAAGAACACCACCGCAATCTTCAGAAACAGCATGATCCAGAAGCTGCTGGTTATCTCGCCCTTGAACATTCCGCCCACAATGGCAAGCACGAGCAGCGTAAGCGTGTCGGTGATGGCCGTAGCTCCCACGGCTATCGTGACGCTGCGCTGGTTGGACAGGCCGTAGCGCAGGATGGTCGGATAGGCTATCAGCGTGTGAGAGGCATACATACTGGCCAGCAGCACTGATGTTAAGAAACTGTATTTCAGCACGGCCGTGTTGAACACGAAGCCCATGGCCATAGGTATAACGAAGGCCATGATGCCGTGGGTGAACGTCCGCAGCCTGTTTTTTCTGAAGTTGCTCATGTTCATCTCGAGTCCGGCAAGGAACATGATGTAGTAGAGGCCCACATGCCCGAACAGGTCGAACGAGCTGTCCTTGGCAAGGATGTTGAACCCGTGGGGCCCGACGATGACTCCGGCCAGCACCATACCCACGATATGGGGTATGCGCAGCTTGCCCATTATTATGGGTGCGAAGAGAATGATGCACAGCACGACGAAGAATATCAACGTCGGGGCTGTTATGGGGAAAAATTGCGATATATCCGGCATAAATATTCGTTATGTTGCAAATCTATATGCAAAAGTGCAAAAAAAAATCATATTTTTGCAGTGATTGGGCTAAAAGTTGTACTTTTGTACCGAATAATTAGCAGATTAATATATTTTGTAATAAAAATAAGCGATAAATGAAAGTAGCAATTGTTGGCGCGAGCGGCGCTGTTGGACAAGAGTTCCTCCGCGTTCTCGCAGAAAGAAATTTTCCGCTTGACGACCTTGTGCTGTTCGGTTCAGAGCGTTCGGCAGGCCGGAAATATGTTTTTAAGGGAAAAGAGTATGAGGTAAAACTGCTTCAGCATAACGACGACTTCAAGGACGTGGACATAGCTTTCACGTCGGCCGGAGCCGGCACTTCAAAAGAGTTTGCCGCCGACATAACAAAGTATGGAGCCGTGATGATTGACAACTCGAGCGCGTTCCGCATGGACGACGACGTGCCTCTGGTTGTACCTGAGTGCAACGCCGAGGATGCCCTCAAGCGTCCGCGCGGCATCATTGCCAACCCTAACTGTACGACAATAATGATGGTGGTGGTTCTGCAGCCGCTCGAGCAGCTCAGCCACATACGCCGCATACACATAGCAAGCTACCAGAGCGCAAGCGGCGCGGGTGCTGCGGCTATGGCCGAACTGCAGCAGCAGTATAAGGAGATTATCGACGGCAAGCCCGTAACCGTGAGCAAGTTCCCCCATCAGCTGGCTTACAACGTAATTCCTCAGATAGACGTGTTCCAGCCCAACGGATACACCAAGGAGGAGATGAAGATGTTTAACGAGACACGCAAGATTATGCACAGCGACGTTAAGTGTTCTGCCATGTGCGTGCGTGTGTCATCGCTCCGTGCCCACTCTGAGTCAGTGTGGATTGAGACAGAGCGCCCCATCAGCGTTGAGGAGGCTCAGAAGGCTTTGGCCGCTGCTCCCGGCGTAACGCTCGAGGACGATCCCTCTAACCTGGTTTATCCCATGCCGCTCGACACAGCAGGCAAGGACGACGTATATGTTGGCCGTGTAAGAAAAGACCTGGCAGACGAGAACGGACTGACATTCTGGCTCAGCGGCGACCAGATACGCAAGGGCGCTGCGCTCAATGCCGTTCAGATAGCCGAATATCTGATAAAGGTAGGAAACGTGAAATAATTTTAATGTAGCATTCTGATAAACAGATTCAATGCCCGGACACGGCCTTAGCGGCTGTGCCGGGCATTGTCGTTTTTTTATGGCGGCAGCCTTGATTATTGTCCGTCTCGGGCTAATGGCAGACTGTCGTTGACGCGTTTCTGATATACAGAGATAAGGCACGCCTGCCGTACGGATTGCAGCTATGCACATGTAGCAGGATGATGACGTAAGGATTGCCGGCAGAAAGGCTCCGGGCGATAAGTCTGCCGTCCGGTGATTTTTCGCCTCTCCGCGATGCTGTGAGGCAGAGTTTCCGCCATAGTAGTGCAAGTCTGTCGGCATGTTGGCTGCCTGATTGTAACGTGCTGAATATCAGCGGCTTTGTAAAAGGTGCCCTTTTAGAGTCTAAAAGACCGTCTTTTGCAGGCTGATTTGCCGTCTTTTACATTTACGTATGATAACGGCCGTGAATCAGTACGGCATAACGTGCCCCTACAGCAGTATTATTCATGGCGTTATTGTGCCTGCTGCGGCCTGGTCGGGTGGGGCGTTATAGCCTGAAGATATGGTCGTCCGTATGTGCAAATCATGAAGAATGCGTTTATGTCTGTAAACCAGACGTTTACATGTTATGGCCGTTTACCCCTAAAATCTGCTGAAATACATTTCAAAACATTGACAATAACCGTAATTTAATCAAATAAAGATACCTGTTTAAGTAATTTTTTGTTAACTTTGTGTCGGTTTTGTATTATTTGAAGTCATAAGTTTAAGAGATTTTCAGCGTAAGTGAAAGTGACCGGCGCTATCAGTTTATATGTTCATGCCTGTACCTCGTTGTGCAGGCTGGCGGCCGTTTCGGCGGTTGCCGCCTTGCTGTGCATGTCGGTCATGTCGTGTTCAGACGGCGGAAAGCGCGGCGATGAGCGCACACCGGAGCACGAGGCGGCTCTGAAGAGTCTTGACGACTCGATATTCGTTAAGTCGGAATATGTCATGCGCACCATGCGTGAGGGCATGGCCAATGCAGCCGACAGCCTCGACTATTACGACTTCTACCTGCGCTGGCTGCGCTACAGAGTGTCGCTCGATTCGCCCGACACGATGAGGCTCAACTGGGACGGGCCGTTCGGATTCCTGAAGCGGCAGAAGCCCACGCCGCGCGTAAGGGGCATGATGGGCTTCTTATATAATGCCAAGGGCTCATATTATCACAAGTTTCATTACAATCCGCACGAGACAATAGATTTATATCATAAGCCGTACGAATGTATCATGGGCAGCGACATGGAGTATCGCCTGCCTGACGTATGCGCCAATCTCGGCGATGCCTACGTGGCAGTCAACGACATGCCGCATGCCGCCATGTGGTACAGACGGGCCCTTTATCTTTCTGACTCGCTGCGCCTGCCCAAGGAGACCAACGTTAGCCTGTATATGGGGCTTGGCCGTATATATCTCAATCTGGGCGACTTCAAGGAGGCTCTGCGCTGCTATCAGGTGTCCGACCGCAACTTCGGACTAATGCCGCTCAACCTGAAGCTCTACTTCCTTAACAACTACGGCAACTATTACTATTACGCCGAAGACTATCCGTCGGCCCTGGCCATATTCCTTAGGCTCAAGAAACTGCTTGAGCAGAGCCGCATGGAGCAGAGCTACGAGATGTATCTGTGCAAGGTAAACATGGCCGACGTATATCTCAATCTCGGCAACATGGCAGAGGCATACAGGTATCTCGACGAGGCAGAAACCTTCTTCGGCAGCATAAACGACGACATGGCGATATATTACTGCCACACGATACGCATAGGCCTTGCCCTGAAAAAAGGTGATGTCAATGAGGTCAGACGTATACTCGAGGCGGAAAAGATCAACACCGTGGTTGACTTCAACCTTGTGAACATACGTCAGCGTTATCTGCGCGAGTATTATGCCAAGACCGGAAACTATAAGAAGGCATACGAAAACCTTATGGGGAGCATTGAGCGCAACGACTCGCTCAAGCATAACACCGCAAATATGCGTACGTCGGAAATCATGATGCGATACACGCAGGACACGCTGAAGCTGCATCATCAGATTGTGCTGCAGGGCAAGGACGCCGACATACGCAGGGTGCGATGGGTGATGTATGTGGTGGCGCTGGCAGCCGTCATGCTGGTGTTGCTGTTCCTCTATCTGCTGACATACATGCGCAAGCGCAGGCTGCAGACCTACATGCAGCTCATGCAGCTTAAGCTGGCCAATGCCCGCAGCCGCATATCGCCACATTTCATCTTCAATGTGCTCAACAACAGCATATCAAAGACCGGAAGCCGTGACGCTGACGAACTGATGGCACTGACCAAGCTGATAAGGGCCAACCTGAAGATGTCTGACAAATATTACGTGTCGCTTAAGGAGGAACTGGGCTTTGTGCGCTATTATATCAGCGTGGAGCGCTCGTCCATAGGCGACGACTTCGAGTTCAGCGTCGAGGCGCCGCCGGATGATGTGCTTCAGAATGTCATGGTGCCGTCGATGTTCATACAGATACTCGTTGAGAATGCCATTAAGCACGGACTGAAAAGACGAGCCGGACACAAGTCGCTCAGGGTGAGCGTGGTGATGGAAGGCTCACGCTGCAACATCGCCGTGACCGACAATGGCGCCGGGTTCGACATACGCCACAGCGACCCTAACTCAACGGGCACCGGACTCAAGGTGATAAGAAGTTCTATAAACATAATTAACCGTAACAACAAGCGCAAGATAAGATTAGGCATAAGAAACCTTACCGGCGATGACGGCAAGGTGGCCGGATGCGAGGTATCGCTGAGCTTGCCGCTTGGACTAAAAAATTCTTAGTATAGCAAACAACCGTATATTATGAACGCAATAATCGTAGACGACACTCAGGCGGCAATAGACAACCTGGTGGACAAGCTGCAGAAATATCCCGATGTGAGCGTCGTTGCCACTGCCGGAACAGGCGAGGAGGGTCTCGACATGATAATGAGACACAAGCCCGACCTGCTCTTTCTCGATGTTGAGCTTCCCGACATGACCGGCATAGAGTTTCTCTCGCAGTTTAACGATCTGGCCGAGTGGCCCTGCCATGTGGTGATATACACCGCCTATACTGACTATATGCTCCCGGCTTTCCGCAACAAGGCGTTCGACTTTCTGCTAAAACCTGTTGACGACAAGGAACTCGACACCGTGATAAGCCGCTTCTATGAGGAGCGCGACAGCGAGAAGGCCGCGGTGATAAAGGACGACAGCATCATAAAAAACGGCAACGACAAACTGCTGTTCTACACTAATACCGTTGACTTCCGTCTGGTGCAGATACGCGACATCTGCGTGTTTTCCTACGATCACGACACGCGGGTATGGATGGCGGTGGCTGCCGGATGCGACAAACCCATGCGCCTGAAGCGCAATGTCAACAAGGACGTGCTGCTCGGCATTGACGGCAGCTTCATACAGGTAAGCCAGAAATACATCATCAACATCAACTATCTTATGGAGGTGTGCGACAACATCTGCCGCTTTTATCCGCCGTTTGACAATATCGACTATGTCAAGGTGGGCCGCTTTTATCGCTGCAAACTTATCAAACGTTTCAGTGCCTTATAAGTCTGCCGGTCATGATAATGGGCCTTTTTATGGCGCATACAGTTCTTATGTCGGTTGTAAAATACTTGATTGGCGCAGTGAAACTTGGCCGGCATTGAATATTATAACCACCGGCCTGCATAGCAGATTCGTTGCAGACAACTAATGTTCGTAGATTGCAACTCATGTTAATGGTGGTCTATGCATAATAAAAAAGGCGTCTGACTTTTGGTCGGACGCCATTTTTTGTTTTATATAATCTTAGAAGTTAACTCCAACTCTGAAGAAGAAGTCGCCAGCTTTTCCGTCAATCTCATCAACAAGATTGCAGAAGCCGTATTCATATCCAACCTTAAACGACAGGAACTTATAGGCTGCTGCCACACCTCCCTGCCATCCGATGTCGAATGTGTTGGCGCTTTCCATGTCATCTTTTGCAACGAGGAAGCTTACATACGGACCGGTGAAGAGGCCAACCTTGGCGTCGCCGCCCTTAACGAAGTTCCACGCACCGTTTCCTTCGAGCTGTATGAAACCCGGATCCCAGTCCTTGCATCCTTTAGTAACATAAGCAGCACCTACCGACCAGTCGAACGAGTTGTCAATTGGAGCTGTATAAGATACACCGATATTTAAAGCTTTAAATTCAGACTTCGTGTTGAAGTCGCCGTCAACGTCAGAAACGTTTCCACCCCACCATATTGTGATGTTCTTCTGTGCACTTGCGCCTATTGCAACTATTGCAAAAAGGGCTACCAATAAAATCTTTTTCATAGTCGATTCTTTTTTGGTTAATAATACTTGATTTAAAACTCTATGCCGCAAATATACGAATTCTTTTTTAATGACAAACACAAAATGTAAGTTAAATA
>UMCO01080794.1_pt1 | contig 19972 bp, 14 predicted proteins | sample 1964251 | NCBI WGS metagenome assembly UMCO01 (sample SAMEA4835970, study PRJEB28245) | human gut metagenome | biome: gut microbiome; material: fecal sample | place: Denmark | collected 2008
ATTATTTTCAAACAACGGATAGTTATCATACTGCAGTCCATACGTACCCTGGATGTCCCCTGTCTGCAGTGCTGCAGTCAGCGCACTTCCGTCTGCAAAGGATTTTACTGTGATATTATCAACCTTTACATCGCCGCCCCAGTAGTCTTTATTTTTGACCAGATCGATCTGGGTAGGAGTTACATTTGTCGCAACATATGGACCTGTTCCAGCTACATTTGCAGAGCCGCTCTCACCCTGAATTCCATATTCCATATCAATGATCGCACCGTATGGATCGCCAAGATAATTGATGATTGCCGGGCATGGTTCTGTGGTATAAATGGTAAGTGTCAGTCCATCTGCATCAATATGATCGATCTTCAGATCATAAGGTGCACGGTCATGAACTGCGATCAGATCTTCCAGACATTCCTTAACAGCTTCTGCGTCCATGGTACGTCCGCTGGAGAATTTTACCCCGTCACGAAGTGTGATCTTTACGGTTGTATCATCCACAAATTCATAATCGGTTGCAAGCCATGGCTCTACTTCCATGTTGTCATTGTATTTGAAAAGGGTTTCACCAACGCCATAACGAAGTGCACTCCATCCGGAATAATTATCATGTGGATTTAATCCGGCATCTCCCATCTCCTCGCTGTATCCGGTTGTTCCATACACGAATGACTTTTCACTCTCTGCCCATACACCTGTGGACATTCCTGCCACCAGCATTGCTCCTGTAAGAATCGCTGCAATTAATTTCTTCTTCATAATAGTTGTTTCCTTTCTTTATATGCTTATCTCTTTGCTCTTTCTTTTGGATCCATAAAATCTCTCAGTGTATCTCCAAGGAGATTAAATATCATAACGGTTATAAATATGGCAAGTCCCGGTGCAAGCACCATCCATGGTGATATCTGAAGCATACTTCTTCCATCATTGATCATGCTTCCCCACTCTGCCATCGGAGGCTGTACACCAAGTCCAAGGAAGGAAAGCCCTGCAAGTTCCATCATCATAGTTCCAATATCAAGTACAGATGTGACCAGTATCGGACCTACAATATTCGGTAAGATATGTTTGAACATAATCTTGGGTGTAATGCTTCCTGACAGTCTCACTGCCATCAGATACGGCGAATCTTTTTGTGCAAGAGTCAGTCCCCGGGCAAGTCTGGCAAACTTTGGCCAGCCGATCACCGCCAGAGCTATGATTGCATTCTGAATACCACCACCGAGTACACCTGCTACTGCAAGAGCAAAAACAAGACTTGGGAATGCAAGAAAAAGATCGGATATACGCATCAGCACTGTATCAAGGATTCCCCCGCACCATCCGCAGATGATACCAATCACAGTTCCAAGCACAGTAATGATTGCTACAAGAAGCAGAGTTGCATAAATACTGGTCGTACTTCCCACCAGTACACGCGAAAACATATCTCTTCCATAACGGTCGGTTCCCAGTATATGTTCTGCACTGGGTGGCTTCTGTGCCATCAGAAGATCCTGTACATCCGGATCATATGGACAGAGTTTCCGGGCAAAAGCTGCTGCAAGAAGCAGGATCAGTGCCAGTATTGTAAAAAAGATCAGTTTTTCTCTGACATGATTTTTGCGGATTTTCTGCTTTCGGACAGTAACATTTTTATCTGTGTTATTTATACATCTCATGCTCCGTCACCTCCTAATCTTACTCGAGGATCCAGGTAATGATAAATGATATCCGTGATCAGATTTACAACCACATAAATAATCGCCATCCATGCCACATATGCCTGAATGATCGGATAGTCTCGCATGGTGATCGCATCTACTGCCATTTTACCAACGCCATCCCACATAAAAATTGTTTCAACAATCGTGGTTCCACCCAAAAGGCTTCCTATTGATAAAGCCAGCAGGGTAATGATCGTGAGCATGGAAGATTTCATAACATTCTTCCATATAATTACACTTCCTCTCACACCTCTTGCCTTTGCTCCGGCCACATAGTCCTTATTCAGTTCTTCAAGGATCGTTGCCCTCACCTGTCTGGTATATTTGGATGCCATGGAGATTGCGAGCGTCAGCGTCGGAAGCACCAGACTCTGTAATTTATTCTCTGTTGTAATAACCGGAAACCATCCCAGTTTAATAGAAAGAAAATACATCAACACCAGTGCTACAAAAAAATTTGGCATGGAATTTCCAATAAAACTTAAGAAACGTATCAGGTAATCGCTCCATTTATTATGCTGTACCGCTGAAAGAATGCCGAGTGGAATTGCGATCAGCATTGTAAGCAGTACAGAAGATATTGTGAGCATGATCGTCGCCGGAAGTTTCTCTATGAAAGTTTCATAGACATCCCTCCTGGATACGTAACTCTTTCCCATATCTCCAGTTGCCATTCCCGCAAACCACTTTGCATACTGAACAAGAAACGGCTGGTCGAGACCATATTCTTTTCTTGTCTCGTCAATCACTTCCTGAGAAACTGCCGAACCTGCATTCTCATACATATACGTGACAGCATCGCCGCCTGCCAGACGCATCATGGCAAAAGACAAAAAAGTGATCCCGACTAAGATCGGAATCAACTGAAGAAGCCTTTTAATAATATATTTAATCATGAGTACTCCTTTATGTCTGTCTGAAACAGATCAAATATCCGCACATTAATTCGTTAAATAAAGTCTAACAAATCAAAAAAAAGCACACAACCCCCGGGGAGGGTTATGCGCTATTCTAAAAAAGAATATCTCTCGTGCATTATGGAATAAGTCTGTTTTAACTTTTATGTAGTCGTGCCACCAAAAAATCGATCAGTTCCTGTACACTTTCGTTAATTTTTTCCCCTTTATGAACAATATAACCGAAGAGCACCTTGCTGTCCCCCATATTCAATGGAATTCCAGGTGTTGTACCCGTTTTATTCTCAGAAAGATAACTTCCACTCACGTTGGAAACCCTGCTGTTTTTCAGCATCTTTTCCATAATATAATCACTGTTGGTCAGCACGGAAATGTCGATATCCTTCCACTGAAAAGACTCTTCATGCACAGAACCAATGTCAAAAAATTCATCCTGATAATTCTGAATAAACCGGACTCCATCCAGATCTTTCAGCTCAACTTTGCTCTTACCAGAGTCATAAAGCTCCGTCTCTTTTCCCGGATAGAACACCACATCCGTCTCATACATCGGAACAAACTGCAGCTTATTCCGGGATATTTCATGCAAAAAATTCTCCTTCTGCTGGCTCAGGATATAAACAAAGCCAATGTCATCCACGTAGTCCCTGACACGATCCATAACGCTCCGGACACCTGCAGTAGTCAGCTGAAAATGATAGTTTTTCTCATAAGTTTCGTTATAAAAATCCACAAACTGATTCGCAAACCAGGAGCTCGGGTTCAGCGAAACACGGATCCATTTTGTCATTCCGTGCGCCGCCATATTCTCCAGAGTATCTATCTCATTTGTGATCCTGCACGCATATCGATACACTTTCTGCCCCTGTACAGTCAGCCGGATCCCCCTTGGAAGCCGCTCAAAAAGCTGCATTCCAAGCGCATCCTCCAGTGCCTTGACCACCTTGCTCACACTCGGCTGCGTAGAATAAAGAACCTTCGCCGCATCACTGAAGGATCCCGTCTGTGCACATACCACAAAATACTGTAATTGTTTTAAATCCATATTATTTTACCGTCCTCAACATAAACAGCGGTGTCGGATTATAAAACTCATCTTTCTCCAGATAGATCCTGCTGCTGATGCCCAGATCCACATGGAACTCCTTCAGACTCATCGCTCCCAGCGTCTCCAGATCCCATGCCGGACGACTGTAAGAACTGATCGGAAGCTGCCGTTTGATTTCCTCACACTCACGCATCATCTCGTTTCCAAGCATATTGTGGGCATGATTTTCCGGAAGGTCTTCTACATTGGAAAAATCTGTAATTCCATAATTTGCATCAAAATTCAGCAGAACACCGCCTTTCCTAAGTACACGGAGCCACTCCTGATAAGCGTGACGTACATGCGGCAGTGTCCAGGTAAGATTTCTGGAGATGATAACATCAAATGTATCATCCGGAAACTCCGGATTTTCGGCATCCATGACTGTAAATTCACAGTCTGCCCCTTCTTCCTGTGCCAGAATACGGGCATTTTTGATCATATCCGGTGTCAGATCGATACCTGTCACCTGATGGCCAGCCTTTGCCAGAAGAATCGTAAAAAATCCTGCTCCACATCCAACGTCCAGGATGCGAAGCTTTTTATTATCATCAGGAAGCTGTGCCTGAATCTCCTTCATCCAGCGGTCCGCCATCGCACTGTGAAGCTCCGCACGCCTCTGTTCCAGAAAGCTGTCGCTGCGTTTTTCCCAGTAGTTAACGATACGCTCTTTGCGCTCATCATAGCGGCTTACAATACGTCCATAAGTCACCATCGGACCATTTCCAACCACCTGCAGCGTGCCCGTCTGATACAGGATCACCCCGTCAAACTCCGCCTCACTGACTTCCTTAACCTTGCCTTCATAGTCACGGACTTCACCCAGGATATCGCCCTCCTGGATCATGTCACCAACCTTTTTAAACGGATACCAGAGCCCGTTTTCTTCCGCATCCTGATAGCGCACATCCGCTACCTCGAGCGGATAATACGTACGAAAATCCTTCAATCCCTGATAGATTCCCATGTGACACAGAATATTCCGGACGTCTCTTCGAGTCGAACGGACCTCCTCATAATTCCAGTCGCCCATGCCGCCACGCTCGATCAGGATACTCGGGATTCCCTGCGAAGCCGCATAATTATACGAACCACCCGAAGCCACGTTGGACTTTACCATATATGGCACATCCACCTGCTCCGCCATCTCACGAGAAACCTTAACCACATCCTCCGGTGCAGCTCCCGCATAATACACATACGGAGTCAGCTTCTCATAATCATCTCCACTGTGCAGATCAATATAAAGATCAGCCACCGGCTGCAGCTCCTGCGAAACCGCCCATGCCAGACGCTCCATCTCCGTACCATCCGGGTTTCCCGGAAATTCACGGTTCAGGTTCTTTGCATCCGCCAGCCCCATACTTCCATTACGCGCCTCAAAAGCCGGACGGTTCAGCACCTTCACGATAATGATCGTACCAGTGACCTTCTCAATCTTAAGCTTTTGTGAAAGCTCGATCGCCGCCTGGATACCAACATACTCTCCGGCATGCACACCTGCAGTGATCAGCATCGTCTTACCCGTTCCATGTCCGTGAAGTACTGTTGTCGGAAAACGCAGTTCACCATTAGCCAGTTCCAGCTCGCCATTCCACTTTTCACCCGGCTCAACCGTGATGTTTTTCAGATGAAAAGCTTCTCTTTTGCGTCCACTTAAAAGGAAGATCGGAGAAGAACTGTTGTTGATGATCTCTTCCTCCGTCCAGACCTCTTTCCAGACATTTTCATCACAGGAAACATCCAGAAATCCTGTCTTTCGCATCGTTTCCAGATCCCATTTCGGACGCTCTAAGCGGCTCAGCGGAACCTGGCGCGCGATCTCTTCCATCTTCTCGATGTCCGTGCCACTGTAGTAATCCTCTACATTCTGCTCTTCCGTCTGCTGACGGTCCTTCTCGTAACCACTGCGCTTTTCTTCATTATATAAATGCCCATACCAGTCCGCATCAAAATTATAAAGCCTTCCGCCCGGCTTCAGCACACGCAGCCATTCCTTGTATGCCAGATCCGGACGCGGCAGATTCCAGGTCACATTCCTCGTCACAACCACATCAAAGCTGTTGTTCTCCACATCAAGTGCCTGTGCATCGCCGGTTTTCCACACTATACACTCCGCTAATCCACCGGCATTCTGCTGTGCTTCCTTCAACATTTCTTCTGTATAGTCAATCGCAGTCACCTGATAGCCGGCCTCCGCAAGAAGGATCGCAAAAAATCCAGGACCCGTTCCCACATCAAGGATCTTAATCTCACGTGGTTCCCGCTCTGGAAACTGATTTCCCAGCAAAACAAGGAGTTTGTCCCTCCACATCGTTCGTCTCGCATCCGCCATCTCCTGCTGATTATATTCCGAATAACCCCTGGCACGATTCGTCCAGTAGTCATGAATTTCATTTTTCAAGTCAGTCATAATTATTTTCTCCGCCTAAAATAGTATTCTTTTAGTATATAAAAAAAAAGTCCCCGCCACAAGCCTGTGGGGGGGATAGGGGAAAGTTTATCTTTCGTCCTTTTTTCCAAAAAATCCAATCATCCAATTCACAAGAACCGCACCAACCATGCACCCCAATCCATTGTGAATCATGTCATCCCATTCGAACAATCCACGCATTGTGATCAGTTGGCTCGTTTCTATTGTGGCTGATATCAGCACGCCAAATACCAGCGCCTCCTGCCATTTCACCTCACGGTTCATCATCAACGGCAGCAACGCTCCCGCCGGTAAAAGCAAAATACAATTCAGCAGATTCTCCTTCAGCAATTCCATATCATGGTACCTGAGTATGGCACTCCATGACCAGAATGGAATCAGTTCATACTGCCGGACCGAACCCGTCCTTGTAAATACTGTAGAACCAAACACAATCCCAAGAAAGACCAGTTCTGCCAGAATCGCTACCGCCTGGAGCTTATTCATTTTTTCCTTACGTAATAAATAAATCATAAGAATAACCGCGATCACCATAATACACGAGAAACAAAAGATTTCCCGGCTTGACCACGGATTATTGTATTCCGTCAAGATCTGATAGATATCCATCTACTGCTCCTTCACATAAAACATTCCAAGTGGTCTTATTATACACTATCTGTCAAATCTTTTGTAAATGTCTCACGTTCTCCTGCATTCTCCCTCCGCCAAATGGATTTTCAATAATAAAACTGCAAAAACTACTTGTAATATATAATAATATGTGCTATCTTGTTTTTATTCAAATAAATTTTAATAAAATAAATTTTAATAAAACTATTTTAAATAAAAGGAGGCTATTCATATGTTTGTAGGAAGAGAACAAGAGCTGGCATCGTTAGAGGAATTTTATGCCAAAGACGGCATTGGCATGACCGTTATCTATGGGCGAAGACGTATTGGAAAGTCTACTCTTATTACCGAATTCGTCAAAGATAAAAAAACTGTATTTTATACGGCAACAAAAATCGGAAAAGCCAGAAATCTGGAGCTATTTTCCAAACAAGTGTTAGATTTATTCATGCCCGGAATTGAAAACATCAGTTTTAACAGTATAGAAGCTGTTTTTGATTTTATTGATAAAAATATAGCTAATGATAAGATAGTACTTGTAATAGATGAATTGCCATACTGGGCTGAAAAAGATGACTCTCTTTTATCTATTCTGCAGAAATATATAGATACGATTTGGAATGACAAAAATCTGAAAATAATTTTATGTGGTTCAGCATTAAGCTTTATGGAAAATAAAGTGCTCAGTGAAAAAAGTCCTTTATTTGGAAGACGTGATTCACAGATAAAATTAGAATCATTTAATTATTTAGATTCAGCCAAATTTGTTCCTAACTATTCAAACGAAGATAAAGCAATCTGCTATGGCATTACTGGCGGTGTTGCAAAATATCTTTCCATGATCGATCCGAAAAAAAACATTGACGAGAACATTATAAGATTATTTTTCAGGACAGATGGTTATTTATATGATGAAACCAGAAACTTACTGACACAGGAATTTTCTGATATATCACTCGTAAATAATATTGTGGAACAGATTGCCTCCGGAGTAAATACACTTAATACCATTTCCGGAAAAATTAACGAGAAAGAGCCAACTGTCTTATACTCATTAGAAAAATTAATCAGTGTTGGGTTAATTGAAAAAAAGAAATGTATCACAGAGGAAAAAAACAAAAAGAAAACTCAATATGTTCTAAAAGATTATATGTTCAAATTCTGGTACGAATTTATCCCAAAAGCAACCAGTGTAATTGAAATGGGACAAGGTGCACTTTATTATCAAAAAGCTGTCAAACCATTCTTACATTCATTTATGGGTTCTGTATTTGAAGAAATGTGCCGATACTATACTCTGAATCAGGGAATAGTCGGTGCATATGGTTGTTTCGTTACTTCAGTCGGAACCTGGTGGGGTGTAGAAAATATTACAGATAAAAACGGTTATATACGAGCACAATCTGCCGATATAGATATCGTTGCCTTATCTGATATAGATAAAAAAGCAGTTATTGGCGAATGTAAGTTCAAAAACGAAAAAATTGACAAGGGTATTTATGAAACCTTGGTCAGAAGAGGAACTCTTATATCCAATAAATACAAAATTTCAAAATATATTTTCTTTTCTCTATCAGGATATACAGATTGGTTCAACTCATTATCTGATGAAGATGTTTTGCTGCTTACATTAGATTCACTTTATAGGTGAACAATTGATGCAGGGGGAGTATCCCAAAGTTTGTGTAAACCTTCAAACTGATGTAAGATAGAATTACTCAGTTTGGAGGTTTATTTTATGGCAAGAAAAAAGGATTCACCACAAAAAGCAGCGCTTAGAGAACTCATGGGAAACTACCTGAAAGAAAACAATGTAAAAGTAAAAGATGGAACAGATGTTAATTCCATTATGCGGGATATGATGTCTATCATTTTGGAAGGTGCCCTTGATCAGGAACTGGATGAAGAACTGGGATATTCCAAGTATGATTATCGCTGTTTCACTTTTATTAATTTTCTTTTTTCACGTTTTCAATGCTGATTGCAAAATCATACTCCACCATTCGGATCACCATTTTCTAGTCACCTGTACTCTGGCATTCGAAATGATAACCTTTTTTCCAATTCTGAAGTATGAATCAGTAATTTTTTCACCATTCAGCGTCTGGTGTTCATTTCGTAGCTGTTCCAACGGAACATCAAGTGGATAATTTGTTCCAAATATCTCATTGAGCACTGGCACAATCAGCTCCGGCATCTTCTGTAAATGAAAGTAACCCTGCAAATATTTCATCCAGCATATTTTTCAGGCTTAAGGTTTCCACCTGCCTCTCCCTTTTGTTCTATTTTAGCATATCCATATATAGAACTCTATGCATTATTACAAATTCTCTTCTACTTCTCCTACTGCAGGAAGATACTCCACAGACAGATCGTCGGCAATGACAGCAGCGTGGAAAAAATAACCATCTTCGTTGCAAACGGAGAATCGACCTGATATTTCTCTGCGAGGATACTGGTTGTCGCACCCGCCGGCATTGCTGCCAGAAGCACACAAAGACCAAGAACTGTTTTATTCAATGGAAGAAAACTACATATAATATAAACGACCACCGGAATAACGACCAGTCTGTGAACCGTATATTTCACGACTGTCCAGTCCCAGAAATCTTTGAGATCGATGTCAGCCAGGATCATGCCAATGACCATCATGGACATAGCAGTGTTGCAGTTTCCGACTGCCGTTACTGCACCGTCAAGTCCAAGTGGCAGTGGAAGTCCCGTAACCATCAGAATAATTCCAAGAACACATGCCAGAATACACGGATGGGTTACGACTTTTTTCAGTGTTTTCATCTTATCACTGCTTCCGGAAAAAACAGCCAACCCGGAGGACCACATCATGATTCTCTGTGGAATCAGATAAACACTGGCAAGCACCAGACCTTCTGCGCCATAAATTCCCTCTGCGATCGGATTTCCAAGAAATCCTGCATTCGAGCAGATGGTTCCATACTGTAGACATTTATATCGTCCCTCCGGTTCTTTGCGGAACATCACTTTTCCATAAATCACACAGAATACCTGGATGCCTATGGATATAAGAAGGATTTCCAGATATTTCATAAAATTTCCATCTGCCGCACTCTGCGTAAATGCATGAAGAATGTTACACGGCAGGATCAGATAAATAACAAGGTCATTGATGTTTTTTTGCCCCTGTGGTCCGATGATATGTATTTTTTTCATCAAAAATCCTACAGCTACGAGGAGAAAGATCGTGAGCTGTAATGTAAGAAGTGTTTTCATAATATTCTACTTTCCGCGTGTTTCCTTCCTTCGAAACACCTGCTTCCTTTCTTCTTAATTCATTTTCATCCTCATCATTTCAAATCATACTTTAGTGTAGCACATTGTTGAAATCCCCGCAAGAAGGCCAGTTGTACAGAGTTGTATACAATAATCTGCGAACGATTCCGTTTATATTTAATACATTACTCCACCCATACGTTTCAAAAGAGATCACCCTCCAGCAGCGAAATCCATGGACGAATCAGAAGATCCGGGATCTGGAGATTTGACGGAAGGAGATACCTGACCATCCAAATGAGGTCGGACATCTCCTTTTTGTACAATCTTCTTATTGACGTTCTTCTTATTTATATGCTACAATCTGTGTCTGTAAACAACGATTCTGTTCTTTCATGTTTACAACAATTTTAATTTCCAAAACATAGTGTGGATTTTTCTGGTCCGACCATTTTTCGCCACACAATTACCCATTGCGGTAGTTGTGCGGCGTTTTTTTATGTCTGCTCCGCCGATACAGATTTTTCAGAAATACCGGCACTTGCAGATGTTTTTATTTGAAAGGAGTTTCTATGAACGACACATTTATGAAAGAGAAACCGGTCTTTCCACTGATTCTGTCCATGGCTCTGCCAATGGTCATCTCAATGCTTGTAAATTCTCTGTACAATATCGTGGACAGTTTCTTTGTCGCACAGATCAGTGAAAATGCCATGACCGCATTATCCCTTGTTTTTCCTGTACAGAATTTTGCCAATGCAACAGCGATTGGTTTTGGTATTGGTATTAGTTCACAGATTGCCATCGGACTTGGTTCAGGTAACAGAGAAATAGCCAGCAAAGCAGCAACACATGGTCTTGTGCTGTCTGCACTCCATGGAGTTATTCTGATGATCGGATGTATTCTTATCATGCCGGGTTTTCTGTCTCTGTTTACTTCCGATACAGATGTCAGCAGTCTCGGCATCCGCTATTCTACAATTGTTTTTCTCTTTGCTGTCATAAACACCATAAATCTTGCCTACGAAAAGATCTTCCAGGGTGTCGGCAAGATGAAGGTTACGATGATCGGTCTGATGATTGGCTGTGTTTCCAATATCATCCTCGATCCGCTGCTGATCTTCGGCATCGGTCCGTTCCCGGCACTCGGTATTGAAGGCGCTGCACTGGCAACCGGGTTGGGACAGGTATTTAATCTTGTTTTCTACCTGATCGTATATAAAATAAAACCTCTCCAGGTTCAGCTCAGCCGCAGCCATCTCCATCCGGACATGGCTCTGGCAGCAAGATTATACTCTGTCGGTATCCCGGGAGCACTGAATCTTGCACTTCCTTCTGTCCTGGTTTCTGCACTGAATGGACTTCTGGCAGCCTATTCCCAGAGTTATGTGGTGATTCTGGGAATTTACTACAAACTGCAGACTTTCCTGTATCTTCCGGCAAGCGGGATTGTACAGGGCATGCGCCCGGTCATCGGATACAACTATGGTGCCGGTGAACATAAACGTGTAAGAAAAATCTTCTTCGTCACACTTGGCATGAGTGGTGTGATCATGTTGATCGGAACAATCATCTGCCTGACAATTCCGGGACAGCTGATCGGCATGTTTACCACAAATCCTCAGACAATTGCCGCAGGCAAAACAGCACTCCGAATCATCTGTGCAGGCTTCCTGATCTCTTCTGTATCCGTCACAGCATGTGGTGCACTGGAGGGACTTGGCAGAGGAACTGCCTCATTGATCGTCTCTCTCTGCAGGTACCTGGTCATTATCCTTCCGGCAGCATTTGTCCTGAGTCATTTCTTCGGAGCCGTTGGTGTATGGAACGCTTTCTGGATTGCGGAAGCGCTGACCGCCGGGGTATCCTTGCTTATCAGCAAGAGGGTTATCGGGGTATAATTCCCTGATATCCCTCTTTTTTTATATTTTCCCTTGACACATACCCTCATGGGGTATATATTACAAGTATAGTGGATATACCCCTGTAGGGTATGCAATTCAGGAATGCCATCGGCATTCTTGCTGCGAGGTGGAGTCATCTCACATCTGATATAATAAATCTCGAACGAAAGGAAGTTTGCTTATGGATCATAATAACTTTAATGCCAGTTCCTCTACAAAGACAGAAGAAATTATAAAGGAACAAGCAGCTACTCAGGAAAAATCTTGTTGCAGCAATGATAATGCCACCCCATCTGCTCCTGCCTGCAGTTGTACGAAGCACACCGACCGTTCAGAAGCTGACCGCAAGAAACTCATCAACCGTCTGAAACGTATCGAAGGACAGATCCGGGGAATCATAGGAATGTTGGAAAACGATGCTTACTGCAACGATATCCTCATTCAGTCAGCCGCCGTTAATGCCGCCGTCAATTCTTTTAACAAAGAACTTCTCGCGAATCATATCCGTACCTGTGTGGCTCGTGATATCCGCGAAGGTAAAGATGAAACCATCGACGAGCTGGTTGCAACTCTGCAGAAGCTAATGAAATAAGGAGGTAATACAATGGAACAATACAACGTCACCGGAATGAGCTGCGCTGCCTGCAGTTCCCGTGTGGAGAAGGCCGTATCCAGAGTGCCGGGAGTTACATCCTGCTCGGTCAGCCTTCTGACAAATTCTATGGGAGTTGAAGGAACTGCATCCTCTCATGACATCATCACTGCCGTAGAGCAGGCAGGTTATGGTGCATCACTCAAGGGTGCAAATAAGGAACAGGTTTCCATGTCTGAAGCCGAGGAAGCCCTGGAGGATCACGAGACACCGGTTCTCAAACGCCGCCTGATCGCTTCCATCGGGTTTTTACTCGTTCTGATGTATTTCTCCATGGGACATATGATGTGGGGCTGGCCACTCCCGGCATTTTTTAACGATAACCACGTTGCTATGGGACTTGTCCAGCTTCTGCTTGCCGGAATCGTCATGGTCATCAACCAGAAATTCTTCATCAGCGGATTTAAGAGTCTGTGGCACCGTGCCCCCAATATGGACACACTGGTTGCACTCGGCTCCATGGCCTCATTTATATGGAGTGTCTACGCACTTTTTGCCATGACAAGAGCACAGGTAGACGGTGATTCTGCTGCCGTTATGAACTACATGATGGAATTTTATTTCGAGTCCGCCGCAATGATCCTGACGCTGATCACTGTTGGAAAAATGCTCGAAGCCCGTTCCAAAGGAAAAACGACCGATGCTCTCAAGAGCCTCATGAAGCTTGCCCCAAAGACCGCCGTTGTTCTTCGCAATGACCAGGAAACTACCGTTCCGATCGAACAGGTCCACAAGGGAGATGTCTTTGTGGTCCGCCCTGGCGAAAATATCCCGGTTGATGGCGTGATCGTCGAGGGAACCAGTGCCGTCAATGAATCTGCTCTTACCGGTGAAAGTATCCCTGTTGACAAAGCAGCCGGAGATCTTGTTTCTGCCGCGACCGTCAACCAGTCCGGATTTATCAAATGCGAAGCAACCCGTGTCGGCGAAGATACCACACTCTCTCAGATCATCAAAATGGTGAGTGATGCCGCCGCTACCAAAGCTCCGATCGCCAAAATCGCAGACCGCGTTTCCGGTGTTTTTGTTCCGGCAGTTATTACGATTGCAATCGTTACCACGATCATCTGGCTTCTGACCGGACATGAATTTGGCTATGCTCTTGCCCGCGGTATCTCCGTTCTCGTTATCAGTTGCCCATGTGCCCTCGGACTTGCTACTCCGGTAGCGATCATGGTCGGCAACGGAATGGGAGCCAGGAATGGTATCCTGTTCAAAACTGCCGTTTCTCTCGAAGAGGCCGGCAAGGTTCAGATCGTTGCCCTGGACAAAACCGGTACGATTACCAGCGGCCAGCCGGAAGTTACTGATCTGCTCCCTGCAGACGGAATCTCCAAACAGGAGCTTCTCACCATGGCATTTGCCCTGGAGAAAAAAAGTGAACATCCGCTCGCGAAAGCGATTCTCAAACATGCTGAAGAACAACATCTTACAGCGCCGGAGGTTACTGATTTCCATGCCCTTCCCGGAAACGGACTCTCTGCAGTGCTCGAACAGGAAACTCTGATCGGTGGAAGCATGAAATTCATCAGCAGCCAGGTAAACGTTCCTGCCACCCTTTCCCAGAAGGCAGAAAAACTTGCAGAAGAAGGAAAAACGCCCCTGCTTTTTGCCCGGAATGGTAAACTGGTCGGCATTATCGCTGTTGCCGATGTTATCAAAGAAGACAGCCCACAGGCGGTCAAAGAACTCCAGAATATGGGAATCCGTGTTGTCATGCTGACCGGTGATAATGAACGCACCGCAAGAGCGATCGGTGCACAGGCCGGTGTTGATGATGTCATCGCAGGTGTTCTCCCAGATGGCAAAGAAAGTGTGATCCGTTCACTCAGGGAACAGGGCAAAGTAGCCATGGTCGGTGACGGAATCAACGATGCCCCTGCACTTACCCGCGCAGATATCGGAATCGCGATCGGTGCCGGAACTGATATCGCGATCGATGCCGCTGATGTCGTTCTGATGAAGAGTCGTTTAAGCGATGTTCCTGCTGCAGTACGTCTCAGCCGTGCAACCCTGAAAAATATCCACGAAAATCTTTTCTGGGCATTTTTCTACAATGTGATCGGCATTCCACTGGCTGCCGGGGTATGGATCCCGATTTTCGGATGGACATTGAATCCGATGTTCGGTGCCGCCGCAATGAGTCTTTCCAGCTTCTGCGTTGTCACCAATGCCCTTCGTCTGAACCTGTTTAAGATCCACGACACAAAAAAGGACAAAAAAATTAAACAAGCTACTTCCATTGAAGTAAAAAATGATTATAATAAAAAAGAAAAGGAGCAAAAAACTATGGTAAAAGTTACAGTTAATGTTGAGGGAATGATGTGCGGACATTGCGAAGCACATGTAAACGAAGCTATTAAGAAAGCATTCGGCGTTGAAGACGTTGTATCTTCTCACGAAAATAACACAACCGTTTTCACAGCACCGGAAAAGGTTGATGAGGACAAGATCCGTCAGACGATCAAAGATGCCGGATACGAAGTAACCGGAATTACACAGGAATAAAAGGAAGCTATGAACAACACACAGGATAAAAAAAAACCAGAAGAAATCCATAACCTGCACTATTATATCGATCACATTCGATATGATATAACCAATCTTATTAAATGGCTGGTTCTGGCAGTACTGACCGGACTGAGCGTAGGCTTCATCAGCAGCCTTTTTGCCAGAGTACTGAAATTCGTAACCAACTATCGTACAGAGCATTTCTGGATATTCTTCTTGCTTCCTGTTTCCGGTCTGATCATTGTTTTTCTGTATCAGAAATTCGGTCAGGAAGATGGCGGAACCAATCAGGTTTTATCAACGATCCGTTCTCAGGATGATGTGCCTTTTCGTTCTGCTCCGCTGATTTTCGTTTCTACGATCCTGACTCACTTTGCCGGTGGATCTGCCGGTCGTGAAGGTGCTGCAATTCAGCTCGGCGGAAGCATCGGCAATCAGCTTGGAAGCTGGTTTCACCTCGATGAAGAAGACCGTCATGTCATGGTCATGTGCGGTATGAGTGCTGCTTTCTCCGCAGTTTTCGGAACACCGATGGCAGCGGCAGTCTTTTCTATGGAGGTCGTGAGCGTTGGCATTATGTATTATGCCGCACTGGTTCCATGTGTGATTGCATCCATTATTGCCTCAAAGTTTGCGGCGGGCTTTGGCATCAATCCGGAATCTTTTCATGTAGTCAATATCCCGGAACTTACCATCGAAACAGGACTCAAGATGGTTCTTGTTGCCGTTGCCTGTGCTGCCATCAGTATTATTTTCTGTATGGCACTTCAGGGTGTCAGCAAACTTTATGCGAAATTTTTAAAAAATCCATATATCCGTATCGTCGCAGCCAGTGCCATCATTATTGTGATCACACTCTTTTTGCGCACCTCTGATTATATGGGTGCCGGAAATAACCTGATCGAGCTTGCTGTCGAGAATGGTCAGGCTCGCCCGCTGGACTTTTTCTGGAAGCTCGTACTCACTGCACTGACCATGCGTGCCGGTTTCCGCGGTGGTGAGATTGTTCCTTCCTTCTGCATCGGAGCAACATTCGGATGTATCATGGGACACCTGATCGGTCTTTCCCCATCCATCTGTGCAGCCGCCGGAATGGCAGCTCTTTTCTGTGGCGTTACCAACTGCCCGATCACTTCCATCCTGATCGCATTTGAGCTGTTTGGCTTCCGCGGTGCATCCTATTATCTGATTGCCGTTTCGATCAGTTATGCCGTATCCGGATACTATGGTCTGTACAAAGATCAGACGATCGTATACTCTAAATATAAAGCTAAGTACATCAATCGTCATACTCGTTTCTGAATTACAGCGATTCTCGCGAAATTAAATTTTTACATATTCCGATGTCTACTACTTTTTAATTCAAGTCGAACGTCCGTGAGACTTGGCGCGTGATTCTGGTTAGCGAAGCTGACATATTCCTATCAGAATCACTGCGCATCCTCGCGGAGCGTTTATCTCAGTCGGAGATTGGACTCCCACTGAGACAAATTTGCTATTACTCACCACCTGAAGATGTGGGAGTCTTCTCGACTGAGATAAATAGTTTCAGGCATCGGAATTTTTCTTTTATTTTACTTTCGATTCCCATATATTTTTCTCACAATAACGTAAAAAATGTTAGAAATTTAACGTGTATTTTATCAAAAACTTTACTTGTGCATTGAAAATAATGTGTTAGAATAAAGGTGTATTTTTTAGGAAAAGTAGGAGGAATTTGAATGCGCAAAACAAAAATTATCTGTACCCTTGGTCCGTCTACTGATAAGGACGGTGTTCTGGAAGAACTCGTTAAAGAAGGAATGAACGTAGCACGTTTTAACTTCTCTCATGGTTTACATGATGAACAAAAAGGCCGTATTGATAAATTAAAAGAAATTCGTACAAGACTCAATAAACCGGTAGCTGCGCTTCTCGACACAAAAGGGCCTGAAATTCGTATCCGCGAATTTGAAAATGGAAAGGTCACACTGAAGGAAGGTCAAGAATTTACCTTAACTACAGAAGAAATCGTAGGAAACGAAAAAATCGTTTCTGTTACCTATAAAGATTTATATAAAGATGTCAAACCAGGCAACAGCATTCTGATCGATGATGGTCTGATCGGACTTGAAGTCAAGAAGATCAAAGGTCAGGACATCATCTGTAAAGTCGTAAACGGTGGTGTTCTCGGCAATAAGAAGGGCGTCAACCTCCCTGGTGTAGAAGTAAACATGCCGTTTATCAGCCCAAAAGATCACGATGATATCCTGTTTGGTATTAAAGAAGGCTATGATTTTATTGCAGCTTCCTTTACCAGAACTGCTGCCGATGTCAAAGAAATCCGTGATATCCTTGAGAAAAACGGCGGACATGACATCAAGATCATCGCAAAGATCGAGAACCAGCAGGGTGTTGACAACATCGACAGCATCATTGAAGCTGCAGATGGTATCATGATCGCCCGTGGTGATATGGGTGTTGAAATTCCGCTTGAAGACGTACCGGTTATCCAGAAGGATATCATTGCAAAGGTATACAGTGCCGGCAAACAGGTTATCACAGCTACTCAGATGTTGGATTCCATGATCAAGAATCCACGTCCAACCCGTGCAGAGACTACTGACGTTGCCAACGCGATCTATCAGGGTACCAGTGCGATTATGCTGTCTGGTGAAACCGCTGCAGGTAAATACCCAATTGAAGCACTTAAGACAATGGTTAAAATTGCAGTTCGTACAGAAGCTGATGTTGACTACAATAAACAGTTCAGCACTTCTTCAAAAGATCATGCTACAAATGTAACTACCGCTATTTCTCATGCTACCTGCATGACAGCAATCGACCTGAATGCAAAAGCCATCATCGCAGTTACCCGTTCCGGAAATACTGCACGCATGGTTTCCAAATATCGTCCGGGATGCCAGATCATTGCATGTACTCCGGATGAGCGTACCTGGCGTCAGATGAACCTGATCTGGGGTGTAACACCACTCCTGACCAAAGAGGAATACAGCATGGAGATTCTTCTTCTTCACGCTACAGAAGCAGCTGAAGAAAAAGGTTATGTCAAAGAAGGAGATATCGTTGTTCTTACAGTTGGTGTTCCTCTTGGACATCCTGGCAACACAAATCTGCTCAAAGCAACCGTTGTTGGTAAGTATTAATCTGCTTATTGCATCAGAATTAACCATTCTGTAAAATCGTATGCAAAAAAACAAGGTCATTATCTCCTGTTTTGGACGATAATGACCTGTTTTTTTACTCACATAAAAAATCCAGACATATCTGTTGTAAAAACACTTTTATTTCTTATAAACTGTGATTACGATCGGTTCCTGGTTTTCCTCCCCATATGGCTGAATCCAGTATAATTCTTCATCCGGATCTTTCTGTTTCTCCGCTTCAGCACCTTTGGATTCAGAATCTCCTGCTTTGGTATTTTTAGTTTCCAAATTTCTTGCAGCATCTTCGTCTTTTTCAGATGCAGATGTCGTTGCAACCTCGTCTTTCACATACTCAAGTTCCAGATATGGAGCACTTCCATTTACATCATTCAGAATGATCTGGTTCTTTCTGCCCAGAGTTTTCTTATCTGAATACTTCCCATCTTTATCCACCGAAATATTCTGAACCGCCTTATTGATCACACAGGTTCCATCGGTGGAAGTCGTCAAAATCACATCTTTCTCTGTGTCAGAAACCTTGATGATATTCAATGGTTTCTCATTTTCCGTAAGTGTTATAATAATTTTATTATTTCCATTGCGGAGACGGATTCCCAGCTCAGTGGCAGATTCTTTGGCACTCAGCGTGATCCAATGATCTTTCGGATTTTTCTTATCACTAATAGAAATCGAATGAAGTTTCTTATTCTCACTTGTCAGAAAAAATCCGTTTTTAACCTCATCAATAGCTGTAGAAACTGCCAGATCCGTGATGTTTCCATCGGCATCTTTCTTGATTTCTGTCGTTCCCGCTGGAACTGTCATACCGGTAACTTCCTCTGTTTCTGTCGGATCATCCGAATCTTTCTTTGCAACACGAATCGTACCAACTGCAGTTTCCGGATCATACTCCGTTACAATGTCTGTAGAAGTTGAAGACGCATAAGAAGCATATTCTTCATCAATATCTTCCTCTGACAGGTCTTCCTCTGGCAGGTCTTTCTCTGCACCTTCATTTTTACTATCGGCAGAAGTATCTGAATCAGTGGGTTCTGTTTTTCCGGAAGTACTGTCTTTATCTACGGAAGCATTTTCTGTATTAGAATTCTTATTTTCTTCTGAAGCATCTGTTTTGCCATCTTCTGATTTGCCGTCAGCATCTGTTCCCGGCTTCTCATCCGTCTTTGTATCTGCATCATCTGTTTTACCATCAACAGCATTCGTATTTTTGACCGGAATCTCCGACAGTTCTGTATAATCGCATCCCTGTCTCTGACATTTATATGTGATCACACCTGGTTTATCTGCTGTCGCCTCCTGAATAGAAACTTCTTTCAGTTCATGACCAAGTGCAGCTGTCTCATCTCTCTTTTCTTCGTAGGTGCAGCCATCCACTTTACATTTGTAGATCGTATAACCTCTTTCTGTGCAGGTTGGCAGAACAACTTTGCTTTCTATAAGCTCATGTTCGCCTTCATTGCATGGAGCAGGTTCATTCTCTGCTGCTCTCGTGTCTTCCTTTTCATTATCATCCGTTTCAGCTGTTTTCGCAGAAGAATTCTCCTCAGCATATACTGCGGAACTTCCTGCCAGTGTCATCGCCATGACCACAGCCAGTATCGCTGCACTTTTACTTTTCTTTCTCATACACATTCTCTCCTTTGTACAAAATATGGAGTCAATAAAACAGATTTATCTTATCATTGATTCTATGCTTTGTGGATCTCACATGACTAAAGTCACATGCTCCTCAGTCG
>UMCO01027458.1_pt1 | contig 19855 bp, 19 predicted proteins | sample 1964251 | NCBI WGS metagenome assembly UMCO01 (sample SAMEA4835970, study PRJEB28245) | human gut metagenome | biome: gut microbiome; material: fecal sample | place: Denmark | collected 2008
CAAAATAATCAGCTTGACTATTTTACCAGAGTTACAAAGAAAAAGCAAGCCTTTTTTAAAATTTCTTGCAGCTTTTTGCATTCCCGGTGCTGTGGGGCTTGTGCAGGGCACAAAAAAATAGTATTATAAAAGAAGAAATTCGTTTTGACAGGAGATTTACATGACCACACAGGCAACCTATTATATCATCCGCGCACTGGTGGCGCTGGTGGCCATTCCGTTCCACGAGGCTGGCCATGCGCTGGCAGCATGGCTGCTGGGCGATGCCACCGCCAAACGCGAGGGGCGTCTTTCACTGAATCCCTTTGCGCACTTTGACCTGCTGGGCACCCTGTGCATGGTGTTTGCAGGCGTGGGCTGGGCAAAGCCTGTATCCACCAACCCCCGCAACTTCAAAAACCCCAAGTGGGGCATGGCGCTTACGGCACTGGCAGGCCCGGTGGCAAACCTTGTGCTAGCTTACCTTGGCATGGTGGCATGGAAGGTAATGTACTACTGGGCGCCGGTCAATAACGCTACCATTTACATTGCCATGTTCCTGCGCTATCTGGTGCTGATGAACGTCAGCCTTGCAGTGTTCAACCTGATTCCGGTGCCGCCGCTGGACGGCAGCCGCATTCTACTGGTGGTGCTGCCGCAGCGCATCTACTTTGGCCTGATGCGGTATGAAAAATATATTATGATCGTCATGCTGGCAGCGGTGTGGGGCGGCTTTCTGGATACGCCGCTCTACTACCTGAACAACGTAGTGTGGTCGCTTTTGGGCGCAGGCACCGGGTATATTGATAAGATCGCCTACGCCGTTTATGCCAGCAGCCTTGGGGCGGTGATCTGAGTGGCAGAGGAATTGACCTTCCATCTGGAAGATTTTGACGGCCCGCTGGAATTATTGCTGGCTCTGGTGGCCAAACATAAAATGGACTTGCATAATATCCCCATCCTGCAGCTGATCGACCAGTACACCCGCACCGTGGAGCAGGCTGACCCTGACCCCGAGACCGCCAGCGCCTTCATTGAAATGGCGGCGCATCTGGTGGAGATGAAAAGCTTTCTGTTGCTGCCCCGCAGCGAAGAGGGCGAGCGCATGAAGCAGGAACTCACCGGTCAGCTCATCGAGTACGACCAGTGCCGCCGCATGGCGGCTCTGCTGCGCGCAAAAGGGGAGGCTGCCCCGGTATTCGTGCGCCGTCCCATGGAAGTGGAGTGGGATAACACCTACGCATTGCACCACGCCCCGCAGATCTTGGCGGACTACTGGCAGGCGTTGGCAGGCCGCACCAAGACCCGCCGCGTACCCACTCAGCAGCAGTTTGAGCCGCTGGTCACCGCGCCCATGGTATCGGTCACCAGCCGGGTGGTGTACATCCTGCGCCGGATGCTGGGCGGCACCGTGGCAAAAATGGAGCAGCTGTTTTCCCGCAGCCAGAGCCGCAGCACCAACGTAGCTACCTTTCTGGCACTGCTGGAACTGGTGCGCGGCGGACGCATCGCGCTGGACGACCGGGGAGCGCTGACCATGCGCCGCACCCGCCCGGAACGCAATAAGGAGAACCCATGAACCAGAAACAAACCCTTGCCGCCGTGGAGGCTATGCTTTTTGCCTGCGGCGACCCCATAGGTGCCGATAAGCTGGCACAGGCGGTGCAGCTGCCCCAGTCCAGCGTGGATGCCGCACTGGAGACCCTGCACACCCGCTATCAGCGGGAGGACAGCGGCCTGTGTCTGTTGCATCTGAATACCCGGTGGCAGCTGGCTACCAAGTCCCAGTGGGCAGACTGTGTGCGCCGCGTGCTGGACAGCCGCCGCGCCGTACCGCTTGGCCCTGCGGCCATGGAGACCTTGACCGTCATCGCCTATAATCAGCCGGTGTCCCGCGCCTTTATTGAGCAGGTGCGCGGTGTGGATTCCTCCTCCAGCGTGTCCGGTCTGCTGGAAAAGGGGCTCATCGAGGAAGCCGGACGTCTGGATCTGCCGGGTCGCCCGGTCAGCTTCCGCACCACCGATACCTTTTTGCGTGTGTTCGGCCTGTCCAGTCTGGCAGACCTGCCGCCGGTGCACAGCGATGCACCGGCAGATGATCCGACCGAAAGTGAGGGCTGATCCATGGGCATGGTTCTTTCCGCAGTGGGCGCTTGTCTGCTGTTCATCCTCAAGGTGGTGGGCATCCTGCTGCTGATTTTGTTGGTGCTGGCGGCGCTGTTGCTGCTGTGCCCCTTCTGCGCGGATGTCTGCTGGCAAAACGATACGCTTACCGTAAAGGCCGGGGCACTGGGCATCACTTTTCCGGTGTTCCAATACCCAAAGCCGGAACCTCCCGCCCAGCCGGAGGAGCCCAAGGGCTTTACCGGCAGACTGAAAGCAAAATTCCGCGCATGGCGCGCGGAGCGTAAGCGCAAAAAAGCTGAAAAAAAGGCTGCGCAGCCCGCAAAGCCCAAAGCTGAAAAGCCGCCCCGCCAAAAGGCAAAGATCACGCTGGATGTGATCTGCACCATGCTGCGGGGCGTGGGTACGCTGCTGCGGGCAGTGTTTGGCGCGCTCCGCTTTACAAGGATTTCGGTCTGCCTTGGTGTGCGCGGGGACGACCCCGCCGCAGCTGCCCGCAATTACGGCAAGCTGCAAGCGTGGCTGTACCCGACCCTTGGCGTGCTGGACCATTTCTTCTTTCTGGAATTTGACCAGCTGCGCGTTCTGCCGGACTTCGGCAGCGCCCAGCCTACTGTGCAGGACAAGGTGTCCTTCCGGGTCAGCGCACAGGCGCTGTTCATCGTCATTGCCGCTGTGCGGGTGCTGTACGAGTTCTGGCGTAAAAAAGTATTGGACATTTTTATTTGAAGATGATACACTAAATCTATCTCAGAATGCTTTCCGGCGGCCTGTTGCCTGCACGGATGAATAAAGGAGAGTTGTTTTATGGCAGAGCATCCTATTCAGGGCCTGATGAACGTTACAATGGAAAAGATTCACCAGATGGTAGACTCCAACACCATTATCGGCAAGCCCATCACCACCGAGGACGGCATCACCATTCTGCCGGTGTCCAAGGTGAGCTTCGGCTTCGCTTCCGGCGGTACCGATTTTAACGGCAAGAACGCTGCCAACAAAGATCTGTTCGGCGGCGGCTCTGGTGCCGGTGTCAACATCCAGCCGGTGGCATTTCTGGTCATCAAGGATGGCTGCGTGCGCACCATCCAGCTGTCGGATAGCTCCAACAGCATCGACCGCGCCCTGACCATGCTGCCCGAGCTGGTGGAAAAGCTCACCACGCTGGTCAAAAAGGACGATAAGGCACCCGCAGAGGAGCCTAAGGCAGAGTAACCCTTTATAGCAACCTAACCGCAGCCGCAGGCCTTTTGGCCTGCGGTTTATATAGCCGCGCACCGTGCCCCGCAAAAGCAGGGGAGCGGTGCGCGTTTTGAGCGCCGTGAGGCGCACAAGGAGTAATATTATGGCAGAAGAACGTATTCAGAAGATCATGGCCGAGCAGGGTCTGTGCTCCCGCCGCGCCGCCGAGCAGATCATTGCCGAGGGCCGCGTCAAGGTGAACGGCCACCCGGTCAAGGTGGGCGACAAGATGGACCCCAACCGTGACGTGCTCCATGTGGATGACGAGCGCATCTACATCCAGAAAAACCAGCAGCTGTATTATCTGGCGCTGTACAAGCCCCGCGGGTATGTGACCACCGCCAGCGATGAACTTGGCCGCAAGACCGTGATGGACTTGGTCAGCGACATCCCCGCCCGCCTGTACCCGGTGGGCCGCTTGGATAAGGACAGCGAGGGTCTGCTGCTGATGACCAACGATGGCGCCTTTGCACAGGCTGTCACCCATCCGTCCGGCGGTATCTCCAAGCTGTACCGCGTTACCGTGCAGCCCCGCGCCGACGAGGCCACCATCCTCAAGCTGAGCAGCGGCGTCGTGCTGGATGACGGCACCAAGACCATGCCCTGTGCTATCAACGTGGTCACCGACGAGCCCGGCCGCACCGTGATGGAAATGACCCTGAAAGAGGGTAAGAACCGCGAGATCCGCCGGATGTGCGAGAGCGTGGGTCTTGAGGTGGTGCGTCTGAAGCGCAACGCAGAAGGCGTGGTAAAGCTGGGCATGCTCAAGCCCGGCACCTACCGCGAGCTCACCAAGGCCGAGGTGAACGGTCTGCGCGCCGCAGCGGTCAAGGGTCGTGCACAGACCCGCTCTGCTGTCCAGCAGTCCAAGGCTGCTGAGCGCCGTCCCCGCGGCCCTGTGGGCAAAAACGCACCCCGGAAGCAGAAGTAAGGAGTTATCGGATTATGGAACGAGAAACTCTGAAATCCCGTCTGGGCTTTATTCTGCTTTCTGCAGGCTGTGCCATCGGCATCGGCAACGTATGGAAGTTCCCGTATATTGCCGGGCAGGGCGGCGGCGGTGCTTTTGTACTGTTCTACCTGATCTTTCTGGTCATTCTGGGTCTGCCCATCATGACCATGGAGTTTGCCGTGGGACGCGCCTCCCGCAAAAGCCCGGTGCGGGCGTATCAGGCGCTGGAAAAGCCGGGGCAGAAGTGGCACATCCACGGCTACTTTACCCTCATCGGCTGCTACCTGCTGATGATGTTCTACACCACCGTAGCGGGCTGGATGCTGCACTATTTCTACATGACCGCTGCTGGAAAGCTGGCAGGCCTCAACGCCGAGCAGGTGGCTGGTAAGTTTACCGAAATGCTGGCCAGCCCCGCTACTATGACCTTCTGGATGGTATTTGTGGTGGTAGTGAGCATTCTGGTGTGCGCCAAGGGTCTGCAAAGTGGTCTGGAGCGTGTGACCAAGGGCATGATGATCGCCCTGCTCCTCATTATGGTGGTGCTTGCCGTCAACAGCCTGTTCATGCCCGGGGCAAAGGAGGGTCTTTCCTTCTTCCTTGTGCCGGACTTTACCCGGATGCAGGAGGTGGGCGTGGTCAACACACTGGTCTCCGCCATGAATCAGGCCTTCTTCACCCTGAGCCTTGGCATCGGAGCCATGTCCATTTTTGGCAGCTATATCGGCAAGGAACACTCTCTGCTGGGCGAGTCTGTCCGTATCGTGGTTCTGGATACCTTCGTAGCCATCACCGCCGGATTGATCATCTTCCCGGCTTGTTTTACCTACCATGTAGACCAGACCAGCGGCCCCAGCCTGATCTTTATCACCCTGCCCAACATCTTTGCCAATATGTCCATGGGGCGGCTGTGGGGCAGCCTGTTCTTTTTGTTCATGGCCTTTGCAGCCATGTCCACCGTGCTGGCAGTATTCGAGAACATCATCTGCTGCGGCATGGAACTGACCGGTTGCAGCCGCAAAAAGTCCAGTCTGGTGAACCTTGTGCTCATCATCCTGCTGTCCATGCCCTGTGTGCTGGGCTATAACCTGTGGGCATGGGACGGCTTTGCGGTATTCGGCGGTGCTGTGCTGGATGTAGAGGATTTTCTGGTCAGCAACCTCTTCCTGCCGCTGGGCAGCCTGGTATATCTGCTGTTCTGCGTTACCCGCTACGGCTGGGGCTGGCAGAACTACAAAAAAGAGGTCAACACCGGCAAGGGTCTCAAGGTGCAGGACTGGATGCGCGGCTACCTGACTTATGTGCTGCCGCTCATCGTGGTGTTCATCTTTGCATTTGGTCTCTACGACAAATTCCTTGCATAAGTGATCCCAGCGTCTGCTCCGTCTTTGATTGACGAACAGGCGGAACAAGTGTAATATAAAAGCATATAGGGTGCTTCTCCCGGCGGGGAACACTGCTATATGCTTTTTTGTATTCAAAAAGGAGGAAACACACCCATGCACATTCTGGTCTGTGACGATGATGCGGCCTTCGCTGCACAGATGGACGAGTACATCTCGGAATGGTTCCGCGCCCGGGAGATTCAGGTGCAGAGCACCGTCTGCACCAGCGGCGAGCAGCTGCTGGCTACCCCGGAGCTGGAACGCTACCAGCTGGCGTTTCTGGATGTAGACCTGAAAACCACCGATGGCATTGCGCTGGGGCGCAAATTGCGGCAGATCGCCCCAGACATCATGCTGGTGTACATCTCGGCTTATCTGGAATTTGCCCCGCAGGGCTACACGGTCAACGCTTACCGCTACCTACTCAAGCGGGATATTGCCGCCCAGCTGCCCAGCTGTCTGGAGGATATTTTTCCGGCATGTCTGACCTCCGAAAAACGCTGGAGGTGCACCACAACCGTACCACCAGTGAGATCCCGCTGGATCAGATCTATTATCTGGAAAGCGATCTGCGGCAGATCAACGTCTACGGCGATATCCCGCACCAGCCCATCTGCACCTTTTACGGCAAGATCGCTGATCTGCCCGCCATGCTGTACGAAAACGGCTTTTTGCAGGTAGGGCGCAGCGATGTGGTCAATCTGCAATATGTGCGCTCCATCCGCAACTATAAGGTGGAGCTGCGCAGCGGGGTAGAACTGAGCGTCAGCCGACAGTACTATACAGCCATCCGCAGCGCATGGCTGGAATGGAAGGGGCAGTTCGGCGATGAATGAAGAATTCTGGCGCTGGTATATGTACGGCCACTGGATCTGCCTTGCCCAGTGGCTCGGCTTTATCATGGTGGAATATGCTTACCTTGGCAAGGGCAGGGTAAAGCACCCTCTGGTGTGGTCCGGTGTTATAACCATGCTCACGATGACCCTCTCGGTCGTGTACAACTTTGGCTTTTTTACGCCGAGGGCAGTGGCTCTCACGATCCTTTTTCTGTTCATCACCGTCATGCTATTTGGCGGCACACCGGGGCAAAAGTTTACCGCCTGCCTGATCAACGGTACCATGTGCCTGTTGGTCGAAAACAGTATGCGGTATGTCATATCGTGGATACTGAAGTGTGAACTGCAGCAGGTTATCCAACGCGCAGACTGTCTGATCATCATAGCGGTGGCAAATTTGGTGGTGGGCGCAGCTGTGGCCTTTTTGGTAAGCAAGTGGCGCAGGCGCAATGCGCTGGAGCCCTTGCAGGCGCTGACCATGAGCTTTTTTCCGGGCGTGGTCGTGGTGCTGAACATCCTGCTCATGCTCACAGATAACAACAAAAGGGCCACCATGGCCACAATGGGGATGACAGTGGGTCTCACAGTGGCTGTCATGGTGCATCTGTGCATCGTGGCAATGTTCAATGATCAGGTCATGCAGCGGCGCAGCCTGCATTTTCAGGCCGAACTGGAGCAGCAGCGGGCTTCGGCTCTGCTGGATTCCTACACCGCCCAGCGCCGCCTGACCCACGAATTCACCAACCATATCGGTGCGTTGCGTGCCTTGCTGGCACAGGGAGATGTGGCCGGTGCGCAGGACTATATTGCCGGTGTGGATAAGGCTGTGGCGGCAAGCACTACCATTATGGACACCCACAACCCGCTGTTGGACTCCATCCTGACTCGCAAGTACGAGGAAGCCACCCGGCAGGGCGTAAGCGTGTATTTTGATCTTTGCGACCTGCGGGATTTCCCGCTAAGCGGAGTGGACATGGTCACCGTACTGGCCAATCTGCTGGATAACGCCATCTGTGCCGCAGCGCAGGCGTACCCGCCGGAGGTCTACGTGCGAGTGCGCAAAACGGAGGAGGAATACCTTCTCTCGGTGCGCAACCGGGTGCAACGGGATGTGGAGCTGCCGCCTGACGGTCAGCTGCCCCGCACCACCCGCAAGGAGCCCGGCCACGGCATGGGGCTTTCCAATGTGCGGGACGTTCTGCTGCGCCACGGTGCGGAGTATACCCTGAGCTGCCGGGACAATTGGTTCCGCTTTACCTGTGCGGTGCCCACCGGCAATTCATGACATCTGCACCGTCAGAATATGACAATTTATGTGCAACAGAAGCGTAACTCTGCTATACTGAACCCAGTAAAGGAAACCTTCCGTGCGGACATGGTCACGTTGCGGTGGGAGGGGAATACCCTTCTTTTTAAAAGCTTTGCTGCTGGATGGAAAAACAGCCTGCGGTGCGTGTAAACAGGCTGCCTACCTTTGCTTTTTTGGGCTGTGCAGGAATGCACAGTACCTTGCTGACGGGACTTTCTGCGGCGGGCCTTTTGGGGGTTGCAGTCGATAAAGTTTCTCGATGCGTCGCAATTCCGGCGCTGCCTGCTGTACGGGAATGGCATAGGCAAGCCGGGGTATCGTGCGCTGCAAAGAGTCCCGCCAGTTTTCTTTTGTTCAAAAAAGGACTGCTGTACATGGGTTTGGCCCAGTATAGCAGTCCTTTTTATCTATTAAATCATCGTATCTGCCAGTCAGCAGAAAGCCGACCCGCCGCGCGACTGTTTCGGTAGAAAACCAGCGCGGCAGCTGCGGTTTCCCTCTGCGTCCCTCCCGTGAAAAAGCAGCTCAGCCAAGCCCGCAGGCTTGGCTGAGCTGCAAAACTAAAATGCAATTCCTTAAACTATGCGCAGAGCAAAGCGGAGCGCATTTAAAATCGTAAAAAGCGCAGTTACTCCGGCTTTACCTGCAGCTCCTGCTCGCAGTAGATGCAGCGGTACTTGCCGTTGGAACTCAGCTCAAAGATCTGGTCACATTCTTCTTCAATGCTGGAGATGCAGCGGGGGTTCTTGCACCGCACAATGTTCACCAGACGCTTGGGGGGCTTGGGCTGCTCCTTGCGGACAGCCTTGCCGTTTTCAATAATGGTCACGCTGATGTTCGGGTCCAGATAAGCCAGCACATCCAGGTTCAGCCAGGAGGCATCGCCCTCTACCTTGATGATGTCCTTGCGGCCGCTGGCCGTCTTTTTGCTGCGGGCGTTCTGGATCAGCGCCACGCTGGCAGTGCGGTTGCCCGCAATGCCCAGCAGATCCATCAGACCAACGGCAGTACCTGCCTTGATGTGGTCGATGACAATACCGTTCTGAATCTCGTCAATATTCAACATATCAGTTCTCCTCCTTCGGTGCTTTGGGGTCTGCAAGCCCCAGCAGGGTCATAATCAGTGCCATGCGGACGTAAACGCCGTTCTGCACCTGCTCAAAATAAGCGGCGCGGGGGTCATCGTCCACATCCAGTGCGATCTCGTTCACGCGGGGCAGGGGGTGCAGCACTGCCATGGTGGGCTTAGCCTGTGCCATCTTTTCGCGGGTCAGCACATAGCTGTTCTTCAGGCGGATGTAGTCCTCCTCGTTGAAGAAGCGCTCCTTCTGCACGCGGGTCATGTACAGGATGTCCAGTTCCGGCATGGATTCCTCCAGACTGCGGGTCTCCTTGTAGGGGATGCCGTTGGCCTCCAGCACGTCGTTGATGATATAATCCGGCACCCGCAGCTCCTCCGGGCTGATCAGCACAAAGCGCACATTCTTGCAGCGCGCCATGGTCTTGAGCAGGGAGTGGACGGTGCGGCCGAACTTCAGATCACCGCACAGACCAATGGTCAGATCATCCAGTCTGCCCATGCGGCGGCGAATGGTCATCAGGTCGGTCAGGGTCTGGGTGGGGTGCTGGTGACCGCCGTCACCGGCGTTGATCACCGGAATGCGGGAGTAGCGGGAGGCACGCAGCGGTGCGCCCTCCTTGGGGTGGCGCATGGCAACGATATCGGCATAGCAGGAAACCACCCGGATGGTGTCGGCCACGCTCTCGCCCTTGGTGGCGCTGGACACGTTCTCGCTGGGAAAGCCCAGCACATGGCCGCCCAGGTTCAGCATAGCCGCCTCAAAGGACAGGCGGGTGCGGGTGGAGGGCTCGTAGAACAAGGTGGCCAGCTTTTTATGGTTGGCTACCTCCTGATAGGCAGCAGGGTCGGCGCAGATACGGTCGGCAAGATCAAGCAGCTGTGTGATTTCCTGCTGGGTGAGATCCAAAGGATCGATCAGGTGACGCATAGATAAGATACCTCCGTTTAAAGCAGTTTGCGTAAAATGGAAAAATCAAAAAAGTTTGTGTAGTAGCTCAGCGAGCGCATCACCGGCCTGCACAAACGATTGAAACATACCTCGTCCAGCAGCAGCATGGCCTCGCCCGGGGCAAGACGCATGGCTGCGCGGATGGCCTCGTCGCCGCAGCTGGCCTTCAGGTGCGCCACGTTGGAGGAGATCTGCTGGTGGCACTCCTGCTCCAGGATCTCAAAGATGTCGCCGGTCAGGTCGATGCGGGTGTAGTCCCGGTTGCCGAACAGGCTGCGGGGCAGGTAGTCGATGGAGTAGATCACCGGGGTGGTATCGGCAAGGATACGCTTTTTGATGCAGATCACCTCATCGCCGACTTCCAGCGCCAGCGCGTGGGCCATCTCCTCGCCTGCACGAAGAAGCATCACCTGAATGCCATCTGCATGGGGGTAGCTGCCAAAGCTGCGGATCAGCGGGTAGTACTCCAGCTTCTGATCCAAACGGCTGCGCAGCCCCAGCACAGCACGGTTCACTACCGTGCCAATGCCGCGCACCCGTTCCACATAACCGGCGCGCTCCATCTCGCTCAGCGCGTCACGGATCACGGTGCGGCTTACCCCCAACTCGGTGGCAAGGTCTACCTCGGCGGGCAGGCGGTCGGCTTGGGCATAGCGCCCGTTGGTCAGCTCCTCCAGCAGGCTTGCAACAACGCGGTCGCTGATCACAGCGCCGCCCAAGCGGCTGGACGATGCCAGTGCGGGATCTTTCATGGATGGTTCCTCCGTTTCCGGGCGGCAGTACCGCCCCGAACTTCATACGAACGGGCCGGGAGGATTCCTCCACAGCCCCTTCTCTCTTATTATAGCATAATTTGACATTTAGAAAAGCGTCATTTATACTGGAATCTGCTGAAAAGTACGATTTTATTTTGGAGGGCATAGTACAGATGGACTATTTTCTGCAAAAAGTAGGCGGCCGGCCCGCCCGGCAGACCGTTACCCTTCGGCGCTGCACCCCTGCCGAGGCGCCGGCGGTGTTCGCGCTGCAAAACGAAGTGCGCGCCGCCATGCCGCACCCGGAGCAGTTCGTGCCGGATACGCTGGAAAATATCGCGGATTATCTGCGCACCGGGGTGTGTATCGGTGCGTGGCAGCAGGGGCGGCTGGGGGCCTACCTCATCCTGCGCCTGTGCGGGCAAAGCGATGAAAACTACGCTGCCTTTCTGGGCGTGCCGCAAAGTCAGTGGCAGCACTGGGCCAACGCAGACAGCGCAGTAGTGCACCCGGACTGGCGGGGCAACGGCTTGCAGCGCGCCATGCTGGAAGCGGCTCTGCCGCTGCTGCCGCCACAGATCACTCATCTGGGGGCTACCGTCAGCCCGGATAACAGTTATAGCCTGCACAACGCACAGGCCGGCGGCTTCGTCATCCGCTGCCGTCGGGAGATGTACGGCGGCTACGACCGCTATCTGCTGGAAAAGCAGCTGTAACTCTATGCAGTTTTGGTGTACAACTATTTTGAAATGTGTTATACTATACGGTATGAATAACAGCGAAGGAAACAGGTGAAACCATGGCAGCATCTCTCGGGCAGGAATTCTGCACCCTGCGTGATACTTACATTGAAAAGCAATTCGGCCGCCTGAACGATATGCAGCGGCAGGCTGTGTTTACCACGGATGGCCCGCTGCTCATCCTTGCCGGTGCCGGCAGCGGCAAGACCACCGTGCTGGTCAACCGCATCGCCAACCTTATCCGGTTCGGCTCGGCACACGGCTCTAAGGAAACGCCCCGCCCGGTGACCGAGGAGGACGTCAAGGCTCTGCGTACCGCCATCATGACCGGCACCGATGCCCCCAGCTGGCTGGACGGGATGCTGCGCCAGAACGCGGTGCGCAGCTGGAATGTGATGGCCATTACCTTTACCAACAAGGCGGCAGGGGAGCTGAAAGAGCGTCTGCGCCGGATGCTGGGCGGCGAGGAAGGGGACGAAGTGTTCGCCTCCACCTTCCACTCGGCCTGTGTGCGCATTCTGCGCCGCTGGGCCGAAGAGATCGGCTACCCCCGCAGCTTTACCATCTATGATACAGACGATGCCCAGCGTGTAATGAAAACCGTATATAAAGAGCTGAGCATCGATGATAAATTCCTGCCCATCAAGGCCGCCATCAACCAGATGAGCCGCTGGAAGGATCAGCTGGTCAGCCCGGAGCAGGCACTTGCAGACCACGCCAGAGACGTGAAGAGCACCCAGACCGCCCGCATCTACGCAGCTTACGAGAAAAAGCTGAAAGAGGCCGGTGCGTTCGATTTTGACGACTTGATCTACCAGACCGTGCAGCTGCTGGCTGAACACCCGGACGTGCGGGAGTTCTACCAGAACAAGTACCGCTACCTGCTGGTGGACGAGTACCAGGATACCAGCGTGGCGCAGTTCCGTCTGGTCAGCCTGCTCACCGGGCCGGAGCGCAACATCTGCGTTGTGGGCGATGACGACCAGAGCATCTACCGCTTCCGCGGCGCTACCATTGAAAATATCCTCAACTTTGAAAAGCTCTATCCCGGCACCAAGACCATCCGTCTGGAGCAGAACTACCGCTCCACCTCCAATATCCTCAACGCAGCCAACTGCGTCATCCAGCATAACACCGAGCGCAAGGGCAAGACCCTGTGGACGGACAACGGCGAGGGCGATAAGGTACAGGTGTATACCGCCGAGAATGAGCAGGACGAAGCCAGCCATATCGCGGATGTCATCGGCCAGCACCTGAAAGCGGGCGGGCATCTGGCAGACCACGCTATTCTCTACCGCATGAACGCCCAGTCGGCCCCCATCGAAAGCTACTTCACTCGCGCAGGCATCCCGCATAAGATCGTGGGCGGGCAGCGTTTCAACGACCGCAAGGAGGTCAAGGACATTCACTCCTATATGTCTATCGTGGCCAACCCCCGGGACGATGTGCGGCTGCGCCGTATCATCAACGAGCCTGCCCGCAAGATCGGTGCTACCACCGTGGATGTCATTGCAGACCTTGCCGGGCAGCAGGGCGTCAGTATGCTGGATGTCATCAGTCATGCCGACCAGTACGCTAAGCTCTCCCGCGCGGTGATGCCGCTGCTCAAGTTCTGGCAGATCTACCAGCGTTTGCAGGATTCTCTTGCCACCCGCACGCTGGACGAGTTTGCTTCCGATGTCATCGAGCTGACCGGCTACAAGGCCATGCTGGAAGCAGACGCCGCCAAGGGGCACGAGGATGCCGCCGACCGTCTGCAGAACCTTGGCCAGCTGGTAAACAACGTCAAAAACTACTGCGACCAGCACGGCGAGGAAGCCACACTGGAAGGCTATCTGGAGGATATCGCCCTCATCAGTGATATCGACAGCTACAACGAAAGCAGCGATCAGGTGGTGCTGATGACCATCCACTCTGCCAAGGGCTTGGAGTTCCCCTATGTGTTCCTCATCGGCATGGAGGAGGGCGTTTTCCCCAGCGAGATGAGCAAATACTCCGAAGCAGATCTGGAAGAAGAGCGCCGTCTGGCTTACGTCGGTATCACCCGCGCCAAAAAGGAGCTGTACATCTCCAACAGCGTCACCCGGATGCTGTACGGCCGCACCCAGTACAACGAGCCCAGCCGCTTTCTGCGGGAGATCGAGCCGGAATATATCGAGGAGACCCGCAGCCCTGCGCTGGAGAAGCGTTCCCGTATGGGCGGCTGGGGTTCTGGTTACAGCGACACCGTGCCCGGTGGAGCATCCGGTTACTCCGGCCCCTCCGGTTACAGCCGCAGCAGCTACGGCGGCGGTTATGGCTCGGGCTACAGTTCAGGCAGCCGCAGCGGCTACCTGAACCGGGAATATAACGCCGGTGAAGGCCGTGGCTTCGGCTCATCCTACGGTGGAAGAAGCACATCTTCCTCCGGCTTTGGCAGTCACTATGGCAATAGCTCTACCCAGCCGACTACCAGAAGCAGCGAATTTGGCTCTGCATATTCCGGCGGAAATGCGACGAAAAACACTGTAAAGCAAACAGCCTTTACGGTAAATTCTGCCGTAAAACCGGCAGCTTCCGGTTCAAAGCACTATGAGCCGGGCGACATCGTGGAGCACAAAGTATTTGGCCGCGGCACGGTGCTGAAGGTAAAGCCCGCTGCCGGGGATCAGATCGTAGAGATCAACTTTGAAAAAGTGGGCATCAAGAAAACGATGGCCAATTTTGCGCCCCTGACCAAGATTACGGAGGAAGAATGACCCTATGATGACTGTTCGTTTGATCGCCCACACCCCGGAACCGGAAAAGGTGGTGGCGGCTGCCGCAAAGCTTTGCTACTCCGACGCCCACATCACCGACCTTCTGGACGGGCTGGACGAGGAAAAAACTGCAAAATTCCTGACCATGCTCAGCGACCTTGGCCATGCCAGCCCCATCGAGCACGCCAGCTTTACCTTTGGCATCGAGGGAGTCAGCCGCACCCTGCTTGCCCAGATCACCCGGCACCGCATCGCGTCCTTCAGCGTGCAGAGCCAGCGCTATGTGCGTCTGGATGATTTCCGCTATGTGACGCCCCCGGAGATCGAGGCTATCCCGGAAGCAAAGGCGGCTTTCCTTGCCAGCATGGAGGAGGACGCTCAGCGTTATCTCGACCTTGCCCACAAGCTGGAGGAGGGGCACACCGCCCGCCTGATGGCTGAGGGAATGCCGGAAAAGCAAGCCCGCGCCAAGGCTTCCAAGCAGGCCAACGAGGACGCCCGCTTTGTGCTGCCCAACGCCTGCGAGACCAAAATGGTGGTCACCATGAACGCTCGCAGCCTGATGAACTTCTTCCAGCTGCGCTGCTGCAACCGTGCCCAGTGGGAGATCCGGGAACTGGCTGAAAAGATGTTCACGCTGGTGTACCCGGTGGCACCCCATATCTTTGCCAAGGCCGGCCCCGCCTGCCTGTGCGGCCCCTGCCCGGAGGGCAAGATGTGCTGCGGCAAGACCGCCGAGGTGCGCGCAAAATATGCCGCCATTAAAGAAGGTGCCGCCGTATGAGCAAGGGCAAACTGATTGTGCTGGAAGGGCTGGACGGAAGCGGCAAGGCCACACAGGCAAAGCTGCTGGCAGAGCATCTCGCCGCGCAGGGTGTGCCGGTACAAAAGATCACCTTCCCGGACTATGCCAGTGATTCCAGCGCACTGGTCAAGATGTATCTGGCCGGGCAGTTCGGCCAGCACCCGGACGATGTAAACGCCTATGCGGCTTCCAGCTTTTACGCGGTGGACCGCTATGCCAGCTATAAAACCAGCTGGGGCAGCTTTTACGAGCAGGGCGGTGTGATCATCGCCGACCGCTACACCACCTCCAACGCGGTGCACCAGTGTTCGAAGCTTCCGCAGGAGCAGTGGGAGGAATATCTGCACTGGCTGTTTGATTACGAGTTCCGTCTGCTGGGACTGCCCGCACCGGACAGGGTCATCTATTTGCAGGTAGACCCGGCGGTCAGCCAGCGGCTGATGACCCAGCGCTACCACGGCGACGAGAGCAAAAAGGACGTGCACGAAAAGGATACGGCTTATCTGGCGCGCAGCCGCGCTGCTGCCGAGTTCTGCGCCCGGCATCTTGGCTGGGATACCGTGCACTGCACCAGCGGGGACGCCATGCGCAGCATTGAAGATATCCAGCAAGAGGTACAGCAGCTTGCTCGGAAAACACTGGGCTGAACGATAAAATATGATAAGAGGGGGCATCCTGAACGATGTATCGTCTGATGCAGCCGTCCGATGAGGCGGCAGTGCTGGCTTTGTGGCAGAGCCAGCATCATGATACCGAAGATTTTGCAAAAATGGTACTGGAACGCTTTGCCGGTATGCAGAACATTTATGTGGCCGATGAAAACGACGCCATCGTGGCGGCTGCGCTGGCTGTGCCGGTCACCCTGCAGGGGCGCACGGGCAATTACCTGTGCCTGTGCGGCGAGGGCAGTCTGCTGCTGGCGGGTCTGCTGGATACCCTGTGCGCCCAGCAAAAGCTGCGGGGCGCAGGCTTTACCGTGACAGTCCCGGCAGATGCAGCACAGGCCGCTCTGCTGCAGGATAAAGGCTTTGCAAAGGCTTTTGCCCTGCGCTGCCTGCCCCGTGAGGTGAGCCGCAACCTGTGGAGCCAGGCGGAATTTGACACGGTGACGGCCAAAAAGCTGTGCGAGCTGCGGGAACAGTTCTGGAAGGATACCGTGCAGCTGAGCCCGGAACGCATGGCGGTGGTGCTGCAGGAGCTGTACGCCCGGGGCGCTACCATCGTGTCCAACGAACATGGCTACGGCATCTACTTCCGCAAGGAGGATACCCTGTATTTTGTGGAGATGATGGCCGACAGCGACCGCGCCGCCGAGATCCTGATGGAAGCCGCCCGCGAGAAGGAAGTCATCGTGGAAAAGGCGGTCATCACGGTAGGCGCTGCCCAGCCGCTGTTTCTGGGCGAGGGCACCCGGCAGGAATACGGCATGATCCGCTTTGACGCAGAGCCTTTTGACGTGAGCGAAAGCTATCTGCGTCTGATGCTGGAAAACTGAAAAAAGGAAGGTGCGTATGGCACACAACGATACACACGCAGCCCGCAAAAAGGGCGGTGCAGGCAAAATTCTGCTGGTAGTGCTTCTGCTGATCCTTCTGGCAGTGGGCGCAGCGGTGCTGTTTGCCCGCAGCGAGATCTACGGCAGCAGTAAGCCAGGCACTGTGGTCACCGTAAGCATCCAGCAGGGCAGCGGCGTAGCCACGATCGCCAACAAGCTGAAGGACGCAGGCGTCATCCGCTCTGCCTACCTGTTCCGCTGGTATGTGGGGGAAAAGGGTGTTGCCGCAAAGCTGCAGTACGGCGATTTTGAACTGACCACCGGCAGCTCCTATGATGCACTCATCAGCACCCTTTCCCAGTACGCCAAGGCAGAAACAGTGCGGGTGACTATCCCGGAGGGTACAACGGCTATTGCCATTGCCCAGAAGATGGAAGCCGCTGGTCTGTGCACCGCCGAGGAGTTTTTGAAGGAAGCCAACGAGGGCGATTTCAGCGCATATACCTTTTGGCAGTATGTCCCGGAGGATAAAGATGCCCCGAACCGCTTCATGAAGTGTGAGGGCTATCTTTTCCCTGAGACCTACGAGTTTTTGAAGGGCGATACGGTGCACAACTATGTGGCTACTTTCTACGCCCAGTTCGATGCACAATTTACCAAGGAAATGTACGCAGCGCTCAAAAAGCAGGACATGACCCTGCCGGAGCTGGTCACCCTTGCCTCCTTTGTGCAGGAGGAAGCGGGCAACAGTCAGGACTCCAATGTGGCGCAGGTGTTCCGCAACCGTCTGGCGGAGGGCTCGCCATACCCCCGGCTGCAAAGCAACACCTCCAGCCATATCCAGAGCGACGCCGACAATAACTATCTCTGGAACTGGGTCGCGCCCTACTACGGCGGCTGGGACGATATCCCGGAAAATATCCTTGCGGCCTACGACACTTACAGCTGCACCGGCCTGCCCGCTGGCCCCATCTCGAACCCCGGCCTTGCCGCCATCAAAGCGGCGCTGGAGCCGCAGCCCGATGAGGAAGCCAAGGACGCTTACTTCTTTGTGACCGACCTCAAGGGCAACTACTACTACGCCCACACGCTGGCAGAGCATAATGCTAACTGCAAAACTGCCGCAGCTGTGAACAAAAGCCTGAAAAACTGAGAAAAGGCCGCTGCACTAAAAAACACAGTGCAGCGGCCCCTTTCCCGTTAAAAACTGTGATACATAAGAGAGGAACCTACAAATGCTACAGATCCCGGAACTGCTTGCCCCGGCGGGCGATGCGGAACGTCTGCGTTATGCCATCAACTACGGTGCCGATGCCGTTTACTGCGGCCTGCCGGAGTTCGGTATGCGCTCGGCTCCGGCCAATTTCACCCCGGAGCAGCTGACGGAAAGCGTCATCTACGCCCATGCCCGCGGCCGCAAGGTCTACCTGACCATGAACACCCTGCCCACCAACGAGGAGGCCGACCGTCTGCCGGAGGCCATCAAGGAGGCTGCCAAGGCCGGTGTGGATGCCTTTATTGTGGCAGACCTTGGTGTGCTGGATGCCTGCAAGACCTTTGCCCCGGACATTGACGTGCATCTTTCCACCCAGACCGGCATCACCAACTGGGCAGCCGCCCGCGCCGCCTACAAAATGGGCGCAAAGCGGGTGGTGCTGGCCCGGGAGATGACCTTGCAGGATATTGCCATCCTGCGCGATAAGACTCCACCGGAATTGGAGATCGAGGCCTTTGTGCACGGTGCGATGTGCATGAGCGTGTCCGGCCGGTGTCTGTTGTCCAACTATATGGCCGGGCGCGACGCCAACCGCGGCCAGTGCGCCCAGCCCTGCCGCTGGAAGTATTACCTGAGCGAGGAGACCCGCCCCGGCCAGCTGTACGAGATCGGCGAAAACGAGAACGGCAGCTACATCCTTAACGCCAACGATCTGTGCACCGCGCCCTTCATTGACCTGATCTGCAAGGCGGGCGTGGACAGCCTGAAGATCGAAGGCCGTGCCAAGACCTTCTACTATGTGGCCAGTGTTACCGTTGCCTACCGCAAGGCACTGGACGCCTATCTGGCCGACCCGGCAAACGATAACTTTGAACTGCCGCCGGAGGTGTACGCAGAGCTTACCCGCACCAGCCACCGGCACTACTCTCCGGGCTTCTATTTCGGCCGCGAGCAGGCCAAACAGGCCACCGACAGCGCTACCTATATCCGCGAGTGGGAGTTCGTGGGTACGGTGGACAGCTGGGAAAATGGCATCGCCCACTGCCAGCAGCGCGGCAAATGGAGCCTTGGGGATACGCTGGAGGCACTGTGCCCGGACGGACGCAGCATCCCGCTTACCCCGGAATGGATCGAAAACGAAACAGGGGAGCGGGTGGAAAGCACTCCTCACGCCATGGAAAAATACACCATGCCCACCCCGGAGCTGCCGCCCATGAGCCTGCTGCGCCGGAAAACGGTGTAACAGCGTGACAAAAAAGAAGGAATCCGACGTGAAGTATAGTGACACTTCTGGCCGCTACGCCCTTCTGGACGAACTGCGCGGGTTGGATCTGGTCAGTATGATGCTCTATCACGGCTGCTGGGATCTGGTCAATCTCTTCGGTATTCAGGCCGACTGGTATTATGGTCTGCCCGGGCATCTGTGGCAGCAGAGCATCTGTTGGGTGTTTATTCTGTTGTCCGGCTTCTGTGTGCAACTGGGGCATCATACCTTGCGCCGGGGCGCACAGGTGTTTGGGGCAGGGGCGCTTGTCACGGCAGTCACGCTGCTTTTTATGCCGGAGGACAGAGTTATCTTTGGTGTGCTGACCCTGCTGGGCAGCGCTATGCTGCTGACCGGCCTTTTGGAAAAGCCACTGCGGCACATTCCACCCGCAGCAGGGTTTGCTATCTCCGCAGTGTTGTTTGCTCTTACCCGCAATGTCTCGGCAGGCTATCTGGGTTTTGGAAGCCTGCGCCTTTGGCTGCCGCAGACACTGTATGCAAACTGCGTTACAGCGTACTTTGGCTTTTATCCGTGGTGGTTCTATTCTACGGATTATTTTGCCCTTCTGCCGTGGCTGTTTCTGTTCTGGGCGGGGTACTTTCTCTACGACGTTGTAGGGCGGCAGCGCATGGAGCCCTTGCGCCGCTCGGTCTGCCCGCCGCTTGGCTGGCTTGGGCGGCACTCGCTGCTGTTGTATCTGCTGCACCAGCCGGTCATCTACGGGGTGCTGTTGGTAGTTTTCCGCGTATTAGGCGGCTGAAATACACGCTTCATGCACTTTTGAGAAAGGCGGGATTGTTGCACCGTGCAAACATTGCACGAACGTCTTGACAAGCAGGGCAGGGCTGTGGTATCCTGTTGACGGTTAGAAGATACTAACCGCAAAATGCGTCATGAAACACGGACGCATTTTTACAGAACATGAAGTTATTCTAAACTAACTACGCAGAGAAAGAGGTAGAGTTTTATGAGCAAAGTAGCAATC
>UMCO01015707.1_pt1 | contig 19819 bp, 18 predicted proteins | sample 1964251 | NCBI WGS metagenome assembly UMCO01 (sample SAMEA4835970, study PRJEB28245) | human gut metagenome | biome: gut microbiome; material: fecal sample | place: Denmark | collected 2008
CCTGTCGTCGCTGTCTTTTAAAAATTTTGATAACTTGTCTTCAAAAGAAAGTGCCGGTGCCGGTTTAAAGCTGCGGCGTTCCGTATTTACTGCCGGACGCTGCGGTTTGGGCTGCGGAGCCGGCGGCGGGGTAAGCTGTTTAATGGACAGCCCGATTTTTCCACGCGCATCAATAGATAAAACTTTAACCTTTACTTTGTCCTTTTCTTTCAGAAAATCATGTACGTCCTTCACATATACATTAGAAACTTCGGATATATGAATAAGACCAACCTTACCCTCAGGCAGCTGTACGAAAGCGCCGAAATTGGTAATGCCTGTTACTTCACCTTCAACGATTGCACCTACTTCAAGTGACATAAAGCAGACGATCCCCCTTAAATTAACTTGATATAGCACCATTATACCTTTCTTTTTAAAAATGTGTCAACCAAAAAATAAAAAACAGATAAATAATCTTAAGATAATTTACCTGTTTTTCTTATCCGAATCCTTATTTTCTTTTTCGTCGACAATAAATAACGGCACTTCATCCTTGCCGACCATGTTATGGTCCTCACGCGCAAGTTTTTCAATGTATTTTAAATCGTCAAGGCGTTTTTTCTCTGCTTCAAGTTCTTCTTTATCTTTCTTTAAATTCTCCACGCGCTGCGTGGTAGCGTCCAGTTCTTTATTTACCTGGTAAATCTTATACTCCTGCCGGGCAATAATAAAACCGCAGATAGCAAGAATTATCAGGCAAATCAGCAGAAAATCATGCCGTTTTTTCTTTTTGGTTCTGCTGCGCTCCGGCATAAGCACCTCCAAATTTTGGTTTATACTAAAATACCGGGCTCGTTAAGCCCGGCATTTTAATGCAGTTAAATTATTATTTTGCGTTAACCATGTCTTTGAAAGCTTTGCCAGCTTTGAAAGCCGGAACAGTAGCTGCCGGAATTTCAATAGCTTCGCCGCTCTGCGGATTTTTGCCGGTACGTGCATTGCGTTTACGTGCTTCAAAAGTACCAAAGCCAATCAGCTGAACTTTTTCGTTTTTAGCAACTTCTTCTTTAACGGTTTCAATTAAAGCGCATAAAGCTTTTTCAGCGTCTTTTTTAGTTAAGCCAGTTTTTTCTGCAACTGCAGCAACGAGTTCTGTTTTGTTCACAGGAAATCCCCCTTAAAGGTTTTTTATTTTATCTATGGGCAGCTGCTGCAAAAACGCATAGCTTGCCGATAGAATTCATGTAATTGTAAGTTCGCTGTAAAACGCAATATTCCTGCTTATCAGGCAATATTTTTATTTTTTTTCACAATCTTTTATTTCAATTAATTTCGCCTTATTCCAAAACGCGTCCAATTCGGCAAGTGTAAAGTTCTTCCAGTCCCTGCCGGATTCTTCAACGCAGCTTTCAACGTACGAAAAACGCTTTACAAAACGGTTGTTGGCAGCGTTTAATGCCGTTTCCGGCTCAAGGCCGATATGTTTGGCGTATGCCGCTATTGAAAACAGCAAATCGCCAAGTTCATGTTCCTGTTCTTCCTTGTTTTTGAAAGCAACGGCTTCTTTAAGTTCTGCCGCTTCTTCCATCACTTTATTCCATACGCCGTCATTATCCGGCCAGTCAAACCCGGCTTTTGCTGCTTTGGAATTAAGTTTATAGGCACGCATAAGCGCAGGCTGGCCTTTGGTAACGCCGTCAAGAACATGGGTGCGCTCTTTCTTTTCAGTCTGCTTGATAGCATCCCAGTTTTGCAGCACTTCATCACTGCTGCCTACTTCAATGGTGCCATATACATGCGGATGGCGGCGGATAAGTTTATTCACAATTTCGTCCACAACATCCTGCATGGTAAACGCGCCTTCTTCTTCTGCCAGGCGTGCATGAAATACCACCTGCAAAAGAACATCGCCGAGTTCTTCCTTCATGTTTTCATAATCCATGTTGTCAATGGCTTCCAGAAGTTCGTAAACTTCTTCAATGAGGCTTTTGCGGATGCTGCTGTGCGTCTGTTCCATATCCCACGGGCAGCCGCCGGGAGAACGCAGCGTTGCCATTACATCTGTTAACGGGCGGACATCCATCACGGAAACCTTTTCTTTATATTCCGGCACAAAAACACTGGTCAGGTGGTCGATATTTTCCTGGCGGTCGAGTTCATACAAAGGCACCGTGCGGCATTCTTCATCCGGCAGGCCCAAATTGCGCAAAAACCACACCGGCGTTTCATCGTCAAGCACATCCATCAAGGCCAGCTTAACATCAGACGCAACAAATTTGCTGTACACCTGCGTTATCATCAGCGGATATTTTCCTGCGTCGGCAAGTGCTTCAAAATCGCTGCTGTCAATAATCCTCAACCCGGCAATCGGGTCAATGCCAAGTTCCACATACGCCAAATCCAAAAAACTCATGGAAGGCAGAATTTTTAATGCAATCTTTTCCGCAGCTGCACGTTCCCGCAAAAGCACAACCGTGCGTTCCGCCACAAGCGGGCTGCCCGGAACGGCATAAACAACATCCTGCGTCTGTGCTTTTTCAAGCACAAGATTTACAATATTGCCGTATACATCTTCAAAAGACGCTCCTTCTTCATAAAAATTATCGCAGGACGTAAAATTAACTTTTTCTTCCATCAGCCTCGATACGCTTGGATGCACGGCAGTGCGCAGAATAACACATTCCCCGTTTTTTAAAAGCTCCATGGTTTCTACCGAAAGCTGCCCGGCGCTGCCGGGGCCAAGGCCTACAACCGTTATTTTATGCATTTAATCACCTCCGCTTTATTTTAGAACCGATAAACGGTATTTTTTCCAAATCATCTTTGCTTACGGCTTTTAAAACAAACAGCAGCACTGCATAAACGGCTATCGCCGCAAAAATTGTAGTTATTGCCGCTATTGTATTGCCAAAAAGCCCGTTTACAAATGTGTAAATAAGTTCTGCCGCTGCAGCCATCAGCAAAGTTGCCGCCAAAAGCTTTGCCAGCACTTTTACGTTAAATGTTATACCGCTGCGCAGCAGAAAAATAATGTTTAACAGCGCCGCAAGCCCAAAATTAATGTTGGAAGCCCATGCCGCACCGACAATATTAAGAGGAGTTACCGTTAAAAACATTACCGCACCTATTTTTACAACGGCACTCAACAGCATATTCCACATCGGAACGGCCGTTTTGCCTATTCCCTGCAGCATACCCGTTGTTACCTGATGTATGCCTAAAAGACAGGCCGAAGGTGCCAGATGGCGTATTGCCTCACCGGCCTGCGGCGCATTGTAAATCATCTGTGCAATCGGCGTTGCCAGCACCCATAATCCGGCTGCGGCCGGAAGCGTTATAAGGCAGCAAATATTCATGGCCGTGCGCGATTTTTTTATAATTGTAAGTTTATCGCCAAGCGTAAATGCTTCTGAAATGGCCGGCACGATACCTGCAGCCAGCGAAACCGTAACTATGGTGGCCATCATAACAAGCGGCATGCCCATGCCGGTAAGGTAACCGAACAGCGTTGTTGCCTGTTCTATTGTATAACCGCTGGCATACAGGCAGTTTGGCACAAGCAGCATATCTATACTGCTTGTTACCGGCACCATTATGTTGGCGCACGAAACCGGCAGGGCCAGCAGTGCCAGCCTTTTGGCTATGGCGTAAACGGATTCTGTTTCCGTATTGGCAAGCTGAGGCGCAGCCGACGTATTTTTACGCAAACGCCTGAAAAAAAAGCTGAGCACAATAAGGCCAGTTATTGCGCCGGGCACGGCACCGAACGCAGCCCCGGCAGCGGCGTATTCCAAACCGTACGGCAGCAGGCAGTAGGCCAGCACAACCATGGTTACAACGCGCGTAAACTGCTCTAAAATCTGCGATACGGCAGGCGGCGTCATCATCTGATAACCCTGAAAATAACCACGGAAGCTGGCAAGAATTGTGGAAAAAAACACCGCCGGTGTTAAGGCTATAAGCCCATAATAAGCACGCGGGTCGCGCACAAAGCCGCTTTCAACAAGCCACCCTGCACCGAAAAACAGTGTTAAGGCAAAACACAGGCCTGTAACAACCATCAGCCCCAGCGAAATTTTAAAAACCTGTTCCGCTGCTTTAAACTGCCCTTTGGCAACTTTTTCGGATACTATAATGGAAATTGCTATCGGTATTCCGGCCGAGGAAACGGAAAGCATCAGCAAAAACACAGGGTACGCCATCTGGTAAAGGCCAATGCCTTCACCGCCCAAAAGGCGCGATAATAAAATACGGTTAACCGAGCCGAGTATTTTAACCATTAAACCTGCCATAGTTAAAATCATGGCCCCGCGCAAAAATTTATCTGCCATTTGCCAATGCCTCCTTTCCGTTTAATTTTTACCTGCCAGCAGCGGCAAATTCTTTTCCAGCCAGGGTAAAGGTTCTGTTTTTAAAACATTCATTTTCAGCAGCAGCTGCGGCTGTCTGCCGGTTTTTAACTGTATGCCGTTGCGTCCGGCGTTAATCATTTTTAATAAAACATCAGTATCAAGCACTGCGTTTTCGTTAAAGGTTATGCGCACTTCGTTCCCGCGCGTGCTGATGCCGGAAATGCGCATTTTGCGGCACAAACCGCGCACCGCCGCCACACGCCAGAGGTTAACAATTTCTTCCGGCGGTTCACCGAAACGGTCGGTAATTTCATCCAGCAAATCATCTTTTTCGCTGTAATCAAGTTCCGCAAAACGGCGGTAAAGTTCAAGTTTATAACGCGGGTCGCTGATATAACTGTCTGGAATGTAACCGTCAACGTTAATTTCAACAATCGGGTCAGGTTCTGGCGTGCCTTTTTCAGCACCGTCCTTCAAACGCTTAATTGTGCTTTCAAGCATTTCGCAGTAGGCTGCAAAGCCGATACCGGCAATATGCCCATGCTGCTGTGCGCCAAGCAGGTTTCCGGCGCCGCGTATTTCCAAATCGCGCATGGCAATTTTAAAGCCTGCGCCAAGTTCCGTAAAATCGCGGATAGCCTGTAAACGCTTTTCGGCAATTTCACTGAGCTGCTTGTTGCGCCGGTATACAAAATAAGCGTACGCCAGGCGCGCCGAACGCCCTACCCTGCCGCGCATCTGGTAAAGCTGCGAAAGGCCGAAGTTTTCCGCGCCGTCTATAATAATTGTGTTGGCTAAAGGCACATCAAGCCCGTTTTCTATAATAGTGGTCGAAAGCAGCAAATCGCAGTTGCCTTCGTAAAAATCTATCATTGCATCTTCCAGCATTTCTTCGCTCATGCGCCCATGCGCTATGCGTATGCTGATGCCCGGCACAAGTTTGCGCAGTTCACCGGCAATGCGCTCCAGCCCGGTAATGCGGTTATGCACGTAGTAAATTCTGCCGCCGCGCCGCAGTTCACGCTCCAGCGCTTCTTTAATCATGCCGCTGTCGTATTCGGCAACATAAGTTTCTACCGGCAGGCGGTCCTCCGGCGGCGATTCAATTACGCTCATATCGCGCCCGTTAACAAGCGCCAGATGCAAAGTGCGCGGAATAGGCGTTGCCGACAGGCACAATACATCAATGCCTGTTTTCCATTTTTTTATTTTTTCTTTCTGCGCTACGCCGAAGCGCTGTTCTTCATCTATAATTAAAAGCCCTAAATCGCGGAATACCACGTCAGATTGCAGCAGGCGGTGCGTACCTATCAAAACATCAACATTACCTGCTTCCAGAGCGCTTAATATACGCTTCTGCTCTTTCGTGCTTGTAAAGCGGCTGATGGTTTCAACCCTGATGCCAAAAGGCTCCATTCTGTCGCGCACTGTCATATAATGCTGCTGGGCAAGCACCGTGGTAGGTACCAGCAAGGCAACCTGCTTGCTGTCCATTACCGCTTTAAACGCCGCACGTATGGCAACTTCCGTTTTTCCGTAACCAACGTCGCCGCATAAAAGCCTGTCCATCGGCACCGGCTTTTCCATATCGGCTTTAATTTCGGCAATTGCCTTTAACTGGTCAGGCGTTTCCTCGTATGGAAACTTTTCTTCAAATTCTTTCTGCCATTCGGTATCCGGCGAAAAAGCATGCCCCGGCACAATTTTACGCTGAGCGTACAAGCGCAAAAGTTCTTCCGCCAGAATGGTGATGGCTGCCTGCGCTCTTTTCTGCGTACGGCTCCAGTCACTGCCGCCCATTTTGCTTAAACGCGGAGCCTGGCCTTCGTTGCCTATGTATTTATGCAGCATGCTTACCTGCTCAACAGGCACATACAGCTTGTCGTCACCCGCATACTGCAAAAGCAGGTAGTCACGGTGGCGTCCGTCAACCTCAACGTTTTCCACGCCAATATAACGCCCAATGCCGTGTACGGAATGGACAACGTAATCGCCGGCCTTAATTTCCGAAAAATACTGCAGCTGCGCGCCTTTATTTTTGCTGTGCAGACGGCGGCGTTTCTGCATACCGAAAATATCGCTTTCGGTAATTAACAGCCAGTTTTCATTCCAGAACCTGAAACCGGCCGTAAGCTCGCCGCTGATTACGCTTACCCTTCCGGGGCTGAGAAACGGCTCGGCATCAACGTATCCGGTCGTAATGCCTTTGCCCGTTAAAGTATCCGCAAGCCCGCGCGCCTTTATGCTGCTGCTCATCATAATAACCGGTACTATGCCATCGTTTAACCAGCCGCGCAAATCGCCCGCCAAAAGCTCTGTATTGCGGTTATACGGCGCAACCGTGCGCACCGGCATATTAATCTGCGTAAAAGCGTTAAAATAATTATGCTGCAAAGCCGCAAGCGATACTGCTTTAGCATTGCCGCAGGCTTCCGTCAGCTCCTGTACCGTCCATAATTCATCGGCATAAGCCTTATTTTCGTTATAAATTTTTTCCGCCAAATCCCATAAGCGTGATGGTTCATCCACAAAAAGCATGGTTTTGGCACTTACATAATCAAAAACAGAGGCATTAAAACTTTCCTGTTCAGGTTCCTGCAAAGGTACAATTTTAATTTTTCCGAGATTTTCCACACTGCGCTGGTTTTCCAGGCTGAAACTGCGTATAGCGTCAATGGTATCGTCAAACCATTCTATGCGCAGCGGCAGTTTGCTGTTGATGGGAAAAATATCGAGAATATCGCCGCGCACGCAAAACTGGCCGATTGCGTCTACCTGCTGTGTGCGTTCATAGCCAAATTCGGTGAATTTTGCAATAAGTTCCTGCTGGTCGGTTATGCTGCCGCAGTTAATTTCAATGCCTTCCTGTGCCGCAGTTTTATCCGGCAGTTTCTGTAAAAGCGCTTCGGCGGTTACAAATACTATGCCGCGTTCCTCTCCGCGCAAAAAGCGCAAGGCAGCAACACGTTCCGCCTGTACCTCGCGGCTTTTTGCATCGGCCTGCACACGCGGCAAATCGGCAGGATACAGTTCATACATCGGCAGTTCCGGATAAAACCAGTTTAAACTGCGGCGGTATTCGCGTATTTCATCGCGACCGCTTACAAGAAACGCCAAAGAGCCCTGTCCCGCAAAAATGCTGTCCAGAGCTGCAATAATAACCGTTTTTACCGGGCCGCTTACGCCATTAAGGCTTACGCCGCCTTTTTTTAATGCTTCTGCCGTGCGCCGCACTTCATTTATGGCGGCAACATTATCAAGCAATAAATTTTTCATAACCAATCCTGTAAAATATTAAAATGAAACAGGGTTTCAGCGTTGAAGCCAAAACCCTGCCCATAAACCGAAATTAAAGTTTAACTGCAAAATCTTTGCGGTCAAAGCTGTGTACAGCGTCCACAAAACGTACCGTACCGGTTTTGTAGCGCATGGAAACGGTATGAGTACGCACGCCGCCGCCAAAATAACGCAGTCCGTTCAAAAGCTGGCATTCGGTAATGGCAGTTGCGGTAAACATGCAGTCATCACCTTTTACCATATCGTCAAGGGTTAAAACTTTATTTACATCGCCAATGCCCATATCAAGGCAGCGTTTTACCTGTGCTTCGTCTTCCGGGCACAAACGCGCCTGCATATCGCCGCCAAGGCATTTAATTGCTGCTGCTGCAAGTACGCCTTCCGGTGCGCCGCCGCGGCCGATATACATATGAACGCCGGTGCCTTCAATGCCGGCATTAACAATCGGGTTTACGTCGCCGTCGGTAATAAGGTGAATACGTGCGCCTGCGCTGCGGATTTCATCCATCAAACCGTAATGGCGTTCACGGTCAAGCAGTACAACAGTTAAATCGCCGACTTTTCTGTCCAGTGCTTTGGCTACGCGTTCCAGGTTTTCCTTAACCGGAGCGTTAATGTCGATGCAGCCTTTGGCACGGGGGCCGACAGCAATTTTATCCATATACATGTCAGGAGCGTGAAGCAGGCATCCTTTAGGAGCAATGGCAATTACGGCAATAGCGCCCGGCTGCCCTTTGGCAACAAGGTTTGTACCTTCAACAGGGTCAACGGCAATATCAACTTCCGGGCCGCCCGCACCTACATGTTCACCAATGTAAAGCATCGGCGCCTCGTCCATTTCACCTTCACCAATTACAACCGTACCGCTGATATTAACAGTGTCAAACATTTTTCTCATAGCGTCAACGGCAAGCTGGTCAGCACCGTTTTTGTCGCCGCGGCCAACACTGCGTCCGCAGGCAATGGCAGCTGCTTCCGTTACACGAACGAACTCCATGGATAATTCTCTGTTCATTCCTACCCCAACTCCTTTATTTTAATAATCACTTCATAACAATTATGCCACGTTAACGAAGTTTCTGCAAGAAAAACTATTTTTTATATGTTAAGAAAATTTAAGCATCAGCAATTTAAACAAAAATTGGAAGGGCAGCACCAGTGCCGTATAGATAAGCAAAAAGCTGAAAAGCACCGTAGCCAGCGCCCGTTTGAAATCAATAAGGTATACCGACTGCAAAGAACGTACCAAAAGATATACCATCCACAGCAGCCCTGCCAGAATTGCCGCCGCCAGTACCAGAATGCCTGTAAATGACAATTTCGTGCTTAAAAGCGCTACCGGCGTCAGCATTAAAAACGGCAGCGTTGTGTAGCCCAAAAGGCAAATCAGCCCGACAGCATCTCCGGCCAGTGCGCCCATAGTACACAAAATACCGTGCAGCAAAAAGCCGTACATTAAAAGGCATACGCCCGTTATAACCAGTACAACGGCAATAATGCCAAAACGTACCGTTAAAGGCTGTTCCAAAAAAAGCTGGTTTGTTATTACGCCGCAAAACAAGCCAACGCTCATGGCAAAATACCACAGGCTGCGCCACAGGCATTTTTCCTTAACAAGCATTTCCATGCCGTCTTTGGTGGAAAACAATACATCAAAAGTTTTGCGCCTCATAGGGCATCACCTCTCAGCCTTGGGCACAGGTGCGGCTTTAACGTCAGCGGCAGCTCCGTTTAAGGCATTTTCAAGCTGAGATAAAATAAATTCGCTTAAACGTGCTTCAAACAAAATCTGCCACGGTTTTGCCGTTTGTTTTTCCTTAATTTCAGGTATGCCGTTTACGCCTATTAATTTACCGGCAGCTTCCAGAGCATCATAATAATTGCCTATTTCATCAACAAGGCCCAGCTGCTGCGCCTGTTTGCCGGTATAAACCCTGCCGTCTGCCAAGGCACGCACAGCGGCAGTATCCATTTTGCGGCCGTTAGCCACAACGGCAATAAATTCATCATACAGCTGATTTACTATTCCCTGTAAAATTTCGCGTTCTTCCGCGGTCATTTCCCTGTCGGGAGATAAAATATCTTTATGCGGTCCGCTTTTGATTTTGCCGGTATAAACACCGATTTTTTTATACAAATCTTCAACGTTCATATAAGGCATATACACGCCAATGCTGCCGGTAAGGGTAGAAGAATTGGCATAAATAACGTCGCTGTAAGAAGCAAGCCAATATGCCGCAGAAGCAGCCTGGTCGCCCATGGAAGTTACTATCGGCTTTTTGGTGGTTTCTTTAAACCGCTCCAGTTCGCGCCCTACTTCCTCCGCAGCAGTTACGCTGCCGCCCGGCGAATTTATATGCAGCACCAGCGCCTTAACACTGCTGTCTGCCGCCGCATCACGGATTTCTTTCATCAGCTGGCCGCTGGTTGCAGCCTGCGCGCCGCCGAGCAAAGTCTGTTCAACGGAAGCCCCGTCAACAATCGGACCGCTGATATTAATAACGGCAACCCTGTCGCCGACAGCTACTTTCGGCTCATTATTGTTGTTGCCGCCCAACAGCGAAACAACAAACGACAAAACGGCTATCAGCAAAACAGCGCTTATAAAAATTTTTTTCAGCATATTTTCATCTCCTTATACGCAAAAAGCAGACCGTTAAACAGTCTGCTTTTTGGTTAATTTACCGGCTTTATTTTTGTTCCCTCAAAGCAGCGGCAATAAAATCCCTAAACAACGGATGCGGATGGGTCGGGCGGGATTTGAATTCCGGATGGAACTGAGCGCCCAGGAACCACGGATGAACCGCTTCCGGCAATTCAACTATTTCTACAAGACGGCCGTTAGGCAGAGTACCGCCAATGCGCATGCCGCCTTCAACAATTTTTTCTCTCAGGAAGTTATTTACTTCGTAACGGTGACGGTGGCGTTCATAAATAAGTTCTTCGCCGTAAGCCTTCTGGGTAAGAGTACCGGCATAAACTTTGCAGGGATAAAGGCCAAGGCGCATGGTGCCGCCTTTTTCTTCAACATCAACCTGGTCAGGCATCAGGTCAATAACAGGGAATTTGGTTTCGGCATCAAATTCACTGCTGTTGGCGCCTTCCATGCCGCAAACATTGCGTGCATATTCAATTACGGCGCACTGCATGCCAAGGCAGATGCCGAAGAACGGAATTTTGTTTTCCCTTGCATAACGAACAGCCATAATTTTGCCTTCAATGCCGCGGTTGCCGAAGCCGCCCGGAACGAGAATGCCGTCTACATCGTGCAGCAGTTCGTCAACATTGTTGTCTTCTTCCATTTTTTCGGAATTTACCCATTTAATTTCAATTTCGCTTTCGTTGGCAACGGCAGCGTGTTTCAAGGCTTCTGCAATGCTGATATATGCGTCGTGCAGTTCAACATACTTGCCTACAACGGCAATGGTTACTTTGCGGTCATAATGTTTCAGGATACGCGCAACCATTTTATGCCATTCTTCCATATCTTTCGGCTTGTCTTCCATGTCAAGTTTTTTCAGTACAACGGTGTCAAGCCCCTGTTCTTCCATCAGCATCGGCACTTCATAAATGCTTTCTGCCGTAAGGTTTTGAATAACTGCTTCCGGGTCAACGTCGCAGAACATGGCCATTTTTTCGCACATATCTTTGGAAATCGGCCTTTCGCTGCGGCAAACAAGAATATCCGGCGAAATGCCGATGCTGCGCAGTTCTTTAACGCTGTGCTGGGTCGGTTTGGTTTTAAGTTCACCGGCAGCTGCAATGTACGGAACCAGAGTTACATGGATATACAAAACATCGTTTTTGCCGACTTCTTTTTTAACCTGGCGGATTGCTTCAAGGAACGGCAGGCTTTCAATATCGCCGACAGTACCGCCGATTTCGGTAATTACAAAATCAGCATTGTCATCACGCCCAACACGGTAAACACGTTCTTTAATTTCGTTGGTAATGTGCGGAATTACCTGTACGGTACGCCCAAGATAATCGCCGCGGCGTTCTTTATTGATAACGGAAAGATAAATTTTGCCGGCAGTTACGTTAGAGCTTTTGGACAGGTTAATGTCAATAAAGCGTTCATAGTGCCCTAAATCAAGGTCTGTTTCGGCACCGTCATCGGTTACAAAAACCTCACCGTGCTGATAAGGGCTCATGGTGCCGGGGTCAACGTTGATGTAAGGGTCAAACTTTTGGATGGTAACTTTATAACCGCGGCTTTTCAGCAGTCTGCCGAGCGAAGCTGCCGTAATGCCTTTGCCAAGAGAGGAAACAACACCGCCGGTTACAAAAATATACTTAGTCATAATTATCCTCCAATCAGTAATTTATTTTAACTGCATTACATTCTTTCCGGTGCGGATACGCCTAAAATGTTCAGCGCATGGCGCAATACATGCTGAGTTGCTTTAACAAGTTTAATGCGTGCCTGCTGCACTCCCGGGTCTACGCCAAGGATACGGCACTGGTTATAGAAGGAATGGAACAAGCCTGCCAGTTCATGCACATAATGGGCTACGCGGTGTACCGCGCGCTCTTTGGCTGCCGAGGCAATAAGTTCCGGATATTCGCCCAGTTTTTTAATCAGTTCAATTTCTGCCGGGTCGGTCAGCAAAGTATAATCGGCTTCGGCCGCTTCTTCAATGCCGGCTTCCTTAAGCTGGCGGAAAATGCTGCAAATACGCGCATGTGCGTACTGAATATAGTAAACAGGGTTTTCGTTGGATTTTTCCGTTGCAAGCGTAAGGTCAAAATCCAGCTGGCTGTCAATGCTGCGCATTACAAAGAAGAATCTTGCCGCATCGGTGCCAACTTCTTCAATCAGTTCATTTAAGGTAACGCTCTGTCCGGTACGTTTCGACATTTTTACAAGTTCGCCGTTGCGGTACAGGCTTACCATCTGCAAAATCAAAACTTCAAGCTGTTCGGGGTTATAGCCAAGCGCACCAATAGCAGCTTTCATGCGGGCAATGTAACCATGGTGGTCAGCACCCCACAGGTTAATAACACGGTCAAAGCCGCGTTCGAATTTATTGCGGTGGTAGGCAATATCTGCCGCAAAATAAGTAGGCACGCCATTATCGCGGATAACAACGCGGTCTTTATCGTCGCCGTATTCGGTAGCTTTAAGCCACAGCGCGCCGTCTTTTTCATACATATAACCGCGTTCGGTAAGGTAATCGCAGGCTTCCTTAATTTTGTTGCCGTCATGCAGGGTCTGTTCGCTGAACCATACATCATAAGTAACATTAAACGCTTCCAAATCTTCTTTCAGTGCTGCAAGTTTTTCTTTTAACGCAATGGTGCGGAATTCTTCAATACGCTTTTCTTCTTCCATTTTTAAAAACTTGTCGCCGTAAATACGTTTAATGCGTTCTGCCGTATCTATAATGTCATGACCGTGATAGCCGTTTTCCGGAAATTCCACGTCAATGCCGAAAGCTTCAAGATAGCGGGCATTAACGGATGCTGCCAGATTGTTAATCTGGTTTCCGGCGTCATTAATGTAATATTCGCGGGTAACATTGTAGCCGGCTGCTTTCATTAAATTTGCAAGCGAGCTGCCAACTGCTGCTCCGCGACCATGGCCTACATGCAGCGGGCCGGTAGGATTGGCGCTTACATATTCAATCTGAATTTTTTCATCTGTCGGCGCTTTTAAATTGCCGTAATTTTCACCGGCTTTTACAATGTTTGCAAACAAATCGCTCAGCCAGTTATTTTTCAAATAAAAATTAATAAATCCCGGGCCTGCAATTTCAGCTTTTTCAACATAAGCGCAATCTAAATTATCTATTACAGCCTGTGCTATAATTCTCGGGCTGCATTTTAAACTTCTTGCGGACTGCATGGCAAAATTAGTTGCAAAATCGCCGAATTCTTTTTGAGGCGGTACTTCCAAAAGTACGTCAGGCAGTTCGCCTTCTTTTACAACTCCCTTTTCAATAGCGCTTAACGCCGCTTTTTTTATGGCATCTGCCAAAATTTCCTTAATGTCCATGCGCATCCTCCTCAATAGTTATCTTTATTTTCATTTCGCTCTGTTCCTGCCCGGCAATTTCCAGCATATATTCAAGTTCAATGTTCCAAATACCGTCACGGCAGTAAACATACAAATATTCTGTGTTTGTTTTTAAACCGAATGTTATGTACGGAGTTTTATAAACGCTTATACACTCCAGCCCCTGTGCAAATTCCTGGCGCGATTCCACCGTGCCGCTGCGGATAATTACCACATTATCATAATTCCATTTTATAGTGGTTTTTGTACCCTGCATGCCAACGGCTTCGGTTTCATCATAAAAAACGTAAAACTTTCCGTTTTTTTCTGCCATCCGACCAAAGGAAACCGTTTCTATGGCAGCTTTTTCGTTATTGTTTTTTTCATAACTTTTAACATGAATTCTGACTTTTTTCATTTCCATAAAAAGCACTCCAAAAATGACCGGAGCCTGCTTCACTTTCAGGTATCTTCACTACTGCAAAACGAAGCAAGCTCTGCAAAAATTTATCACGGTCCAAAAACTGCCAAAACTTCTTAAATATTATATCTCACCGTTACGGTACAGTCAACCGCATATAATTTTACAATCAACGATTTTGCTTGCTTTAATGCAATAAAGAAGTGTATAATTAATATATTATTTACATAAACCATACATGGGGAGGAATTTTAATGCAACAGGATTTAGGCAGTATTCTGGCCTATGCACTTTATTTTATTGTGCTGTTTGCCATCGGGCTTTACCATATGAAGGATACAGGCGATATGCAGAGCTATATGCTCGGCGGTCGTAAAATCGGCCCGTGGGTTTCGGCAATGAGCGCGGAAGCCTCGGATATGAGCGGCTGGATGCTGATGGGCCTGCCGGGTTATGCTTATGTTGCAGGCGTAAGCGCTTTCTGGATTGCTGTCGGGCTTGCGCTCGGCACATGGCTGAACTGGCGTTTTGTTGCGCAGCGCCTGCGTATTTACACCAAAATCGCCAACGATTCCATTACGCTGCCGGACTTTTTTGAAAACCGTTTTAACGATACCAGCAAAATTCTGCGTATTGTATCTGCCGTTTTCATTTTTATTTTCTTTTTAATTTATACCGCGTCCGGTTTCGTTGCGGGCGGCCGCCTTTTCACCACCGTTTTTGATATTTCCTACGTTTCTTCACTGCTTATTACAGCGGGCATTGTAATTTTCTACACATTTACCGGCGGTTACCTTGCGGTTTGCCGTACCGACTTTTTCCAGGGTACGCTGATGTTTTTTGCAATTATCGTAGTGCCTGTTACCGGCATCATGGTTGCCGGCGGGCCTGCCGAAACAATCAGTTCTCTGCATGCATTAAACCCCAACTATTTTAATATGTTTACCGATGCTACCGGCCTTACGCTCAGCTTTACCGCCATTGCTTCACTTATCGGCTGGGGTCTTGGCTACTTCGGCCAACCGCATATTCTCGTACGTTTTATGAGCATTACCTCTGCTAAAGAAATTCCGCAGGCAACACGCATTGCCATGGTTTGGGTAATTTTCTCCCTGTTCTTTGCCGTTGCTTCCGGCCTCGTGGGCCGCGTTGTTTTAGGCGATGCACTTACCGGCGTTAACGCCGAAACCGTATTTATGGTTCTTAACGAGCAGTTCTTCAACTCTTTTATGGCTGCAATCATTATATCGGCTATTTTAGGCGCAATTATGAGTACGTCTTCCGGTCAGCTTCTGGTTACGGCATCTGCAATTTCCACAGACTTTTATCAGGCACTGCTGCGCAAAAACGCCAGCCAGAAAGAACTGGTGCTTGTCAGCAGAATCGCCGTTATTCTTGTTTCGGCCTGCTCTCTGGCACTTGCCTATAACCCTAACAACTATATACTTGACCTTGTTGCATACGCCTGGGCAGGGTTCGGCGCTTCATTCGGCCCGCTGATGCTGTTCAGCCTGTTCTGGAAACGCACCACGCTTAAAGGCGCGGTTGCCGGCGTATTCTTTGGCGGCAGCACCGTACTTTTATGGAAGGAATGTTTTGCATATACCGGGCTGTACGAAATTATCCCGGGCTTTGCGGTTTCCTGCCTGGCAATCTTTATTGTAAGCCTGCTTGATAAACAGCCTTCGGCTTCCATTATTAAAGATTTTGAAGCAACAGAGCAGCATATTAACGATTTATAATTAAAAATTAATGAAGCCTGTACATCAAAAAATGTACAGGCTTTTTCTTTTGCCAATTTTATAAGCTCATTCCAAGTTCAAATGCTTTCTGCGGATATTCTGTTTTGGCTACAGCTTCGCGTGTCGGGCAGCCCGGTGCAAGTACTCTGCCTCTGTCCTGCCAGTGCATATACCCTGCCAGAGTTTCATAATGTTTAACAATGCTGCGCATTGTTAAAGGCGTATCGCTTCCGCCTGCTGCCAACAGCACCGACTGCTTGCCGTTTATATCGTAGGTGCGCGAATAAAATCTGTCGATAACCGTTTTAAGCTGTGCCGTCAGCGCAAAATAATATACCGGGCTTACCAACGCTATAATATCGGCTTCCATAAATTTTTGAATGGCTTCCGTTTCTATATCATCTTTATGCACGCAAGGCCCGCTCATACCGCAGGCATCACAGCCAAGGCACGGATGGATGTTTCTAAAAGCCGCATCAAAGCGGTAAATTTCGTGTCCTTTGGCGCGTGCACCTTCTATAAATCTGTCTGCAAGCAAGGCAGTTGTGCCATTTTTATGAGGGCTGCCTGTTAAAACCGCTATTTTCATATTCATTCTCCCGCTTTCAAAATCAAATACTCATACCAAGGCGCTCAGCCTGTTCCGGGAACTCTGTTTCTTCAATCATTCTTCTTGTGCCGCTACCCAAAGCCAAAACTTTGCCCATATCCTGCCAGTGCATAAACTCTACCAGCGAATCATAATGCTCAACAAGGGCGTCGAAAGTCCAACCTGCACTGTTCCAAGCGGTAGCCATTAAAATGCTCTTTTTACCGTCAAAGCTGCGCAGCCTGCCATGCATACGGTCAATGACAGTTTTCAGCTGTGCCGACATATCATAGTAATACAGCGGCGTTACCAGTACAATCATATCCGAATCCAAGAGTTCCGGCATCAGTTCACGTTCGATATCGTCTTTAAATACGCAAGGCCCGTTCATGCCACAGGCATTGCAGCCGGTGCAGGCATGAATATTCTTAAAAGCAGCGTTAAAGCGAAAAACTTTATGCCCGTTCTTTTCTGCGCCGGCAATAAATTTATCGGCTAAAAGCGCCGATGTGCCTGCTTTGTGAGGGCTGCCGGTAATTACTGTTATTTTCATTTTACTATTTTCCTTACCGGAAGCCGTTTCTGCGGCAGATGTTATATTCTGCCCGCTTTGCATATTAAGCCCACAGCCGCTTAAATACAAAGTAATCAATCCTGAACAGCTTATTTTTAAAAATTCTCTGCGGTTCATAAGTCCCCCTCCTTTTCTGAATATCTTTACTATCATTATATTAAAGCCGTTTTTCTGCGTCTAATGCTTATTTTTTCTGTTCAGCCATGCCTTTAGGTAATAAAAAATCCTGCGGCCGCCAAACATCTAACCACAGGATTTTATCATGCCTTATCCGTATACAGTTCATAAAATTTAAGCATTGGCATTTTTGCCGCTGCTGTTTTACAATTTTAAACAGAGGTTTTAAGTTAAAATATTTTTTGTATTAAAAACATATAGGCCACTGTTCCGCCAACAATGCTTATAAGCATGCTGCGGCGCCAAAAATGCAGTGCTAACGTAATTGCTGCGCAAATAAATTCCGGCAGGCCGTACCAGGCATTAAACGGAGCGTCTTTTAAGCTGTAAACCACAAGCATGCCCGTAACGGCAAACGGCAAAACCTTGCCTAAATAATTAACAAAATCGGGTATCGGCCGCCCGCCGCCAAAAATAATAAAGGGCAAAAAGCGGGTCAGTACGGTTGCCAAAATAATAGCGGCAATCATTATTATGCTCTGCCCAACAGTCATTGTCATCACTGTGCCCTCCTTTTAATAACGGCAAAAACAAGCAGCATCATAAGCATAGCAGGTATCATAAAATTTTCCGTACCAAAAACAAACAGGCACAACACCGAAGCGGCAAGGCCTGTTAACGCAGCACCGTGCGCGTCTGCATTAAGCCACTGTTCGGCAAAAATAACCAAAAACAACGCCGGCAGCACAAACTCGATACCTTCGGACGGAAAATTAATGGCACTGCCTACAACAGCGCCCAAGGTTGCTCCTGCACCCCAGTAAAAATGGTTCAGCATCGTTACAAAAAGCATAAACCATGAACGGTCAACGCCGTCGGGCACTTTGGTCATGCTGTTTATGGCAAAGCTTTCATCGCACATGCCAAAAATAAGATACAGTTTTTTCCACCCCGGCACATTATATGGCTTGAGCATGGAAACGGCATAAAACAAATGCCTTGCATTAAGCATAAACGCTGCCAAAAAGGCACTTACCGGCTCAAAACTGCCAAGCAGCATCGTTACGGAAACGAACTCTACTGAACCTGCGAAAATAAGCAGGCTCATAAAAAACGGATATAACGGCGAAAAGCCCTTGCTCACCATTAAAAAGCCGTACGACGCCCCTAAAAAAATAAAACTTGCACCAATCGGCACAGTATATGGAAAAGCTGTTTTAAATGCTTTTATCTTAACGCTGTCCAAAGTAACACTCCCATAAAATTGCATATTTCTGCAAAAACTGCCGTTTAACCGGCGTTAAAAATGTTATAATATTTTTAAGAAAAGGTTTATTTATAATAAAATCGTTATGTTATTATTCTAATCAACCAGTAGTTTTGTGTCAAGTATAAATAACAATAGTTCATTTTATCTTACGGTTGTAAACAATAATAAATTTACAAATAATGTAAAATTAATAAGGAGGTTTTTAACATGACTACAACAAAACCTGTTCCCGGCACCGGCGGCGACCATTACATTCCTTATTCCGAACGCAGCGGCGCTGAATCAATTGTTTATTTTACCAGAGATTTATCTGCCGAAGGCCTGCTGAAAATTTTTAAACGCATCAGCGCAAATCTTACCGGCAAAACGGCAATTAAGCTGCATACCGGCGAACCGCACGGGCCTAACATTATTCCGCGCCCGTGGGTTAAAAACTTAATTGAAAAGGCTTTGCCTGAAGCCGCAATAATTGAAACCAATGCTTATTATGCAGGCGGGCGTGATACCACCGAAAAACACCGCAGCACCATTGCCCTTAACGGCTGGAATTTTTGCCCGGTTGATATTATGGACGAAAACGGCACCGCAGTTTTGCCTGTTAAAAACGGCAAATGGTTTACCGAAATGCATGTTGGCAAAAACTTGCTGAATTACGATTCACTATTTGTTTTAACCCATTTTAAAGGGCATGTTCAGGGCGGCTTTGGCGGCATCGATAAAAATATCGGTATTGGCTGCGCCGACGGACGTATCGGCAAAGCCATGATTCATACCACACCGGGTTCCACCAACCAGTGGGATATTGCCAAAGAAGAATTTATGGAAAGAATGACAGAATCTTCCAAAGCAGTGGTTGACCATTTCGGCAAAAATATTGCTTTCGTTAATGTAATGCGCAATATGTCTGTTTCGTGCGACTGTGAAGGAACAGCAGCAGAACCCGTTGTAACGCCTAATGTCGGCATACTCGCCTCGCTTGATATTTTAGCCATTGACCAGGCAAGCGTAGACCTTATTTACGCCATGAAAGAAAGTGACCGCAAAGCGCTGGTAACGCGTATGGAAACGCGCCACGGCCTGCGCCAGCTTACTTATATGAAAGAACTTGGCATGGGCAACGATAAGTATAAACTGATTGACATTGACAACGGCGACAAAGAAATTACACTTGAAGAAGCCGTAAAAGATGTTGTGCCTTTTAAAGCCGAATAATTAAAGTGATTGACTCGAAATCAAACGTACAAACCCCTTCAAAAAATTTTGAAGGGGTTTTTGCTTGCTTAAAGCGCGGTTTAACTTGTTATAATTTAGTAAATAAAGATTTATTAAATTAAGCAGCAGTTGAAAGGATGAAGAAAATGGAAAAATATCAGTTTGGTTTTGGCTGCATGCGCCTTCCGCTTTTAAATGCAGATGACGTTACTTCTTTTGATTTTTCAAAAGGCTATGTCACAACAAACAGTTGATAAATAGCCAT
>UMCO01007942.1_pt1 | contig 19803 bp, 15 predicted proteins | sample 1964251 | NCBI WGS metagenome assembly UMCO01 (sample SAMEA4835970, study PRJEB28245) | human gut metagenome | biome: gut microbiome; material: fecal sample | place: Denmark | collected 2008
TCATATTTTTCTCCTTATTCTTCATTCTTTCTTCAGCATCCGGGTGCCTGTTCCGTCAGCATCGGTAAGAAAACACATCTTACCAGGCTGCAGCCTTAAATCACCCCGGGTGCCTGTTCCGAGACAAAGAAAAAACCGCTTGCCTGGATTTCTCTTTGCAAACGGTTTAAAATGTTATCAAATCATCATATGTAACGCAATCCCTGCGCATATTTCTGACATTAACACTTTAACCGTTGCTTATTCCACGCATATTTTTGTTCTGTGCAATCGTTAAATCCATAAACTGACCCTGCAAAACTGCACACTGAATTAAGCATATCTGTTGTCGGGATATACTGTTTCAGATTATTCTGTTTTGCATTTTCAAATCTCTGTCTTAACATAGCGGTTTTTCTCCTTGTTTTTTCTATATTTAATATGCTTAAAAATTTCAAAAGCGGACGCTTTTTTAATTTTTTTAAAATAAAAGAAGTGCTCATCTTTTATTTGACGAACCGAATCAGACTGTGCTGGGGTTTAGTCTGATTCCTCTTATCCTTTCGGATGGTCTTAAAGAGTTTTATTCATCAAATAAGAGACAGGCACTTCTCTTATATATGTTATGTATTATAGCACATGCATAACACACTGTCAACATCTATTTGCGCTTAAATTGTAATTTCTTTAACGCTTATTTCTTACGAAGCATATCCAATATCCAGGAATCACAAAAATAATGAATGCGATTATTAACTGGATTATAATATCCTTTGGCGTAATTTTATACCAATTTTTTCCGATATTTTTTTCTTCTTTTTTCTTATTATCCTTTGTTTGTGCTTCGCTGCTTGTCTTATTTGATTTAATATCAGACGGAGAAGGCTCAGAGCTTTGTTCTTCTTCTAATGTTGTTTCTTTAGATGAATCTGTTACATCGTCAAAATCAGCTGTGGATTCCTCTGCTTCATCACTTTCAGACGTATCACTTTTTTCTCTATCCGCACTGTTATCTTCAGCTTCCTGAACAGTGGAATCTGCAAGTGAACTGCTTGATGGCTCTACAGAGAGGCTCCCCGCAGTATTAGCATTATCTGTTTCACTGTCACTAATTTCCATTACCTGTTGTGTAACAGTATTTGAATTCGTGTCAGCCGCCATCGCAGGCATTACACCCGTAAATGCGAGACCTAATGCAGTTCCTAATGCAGCGGAGGATATTAACATCTCTAATACTTTATTTTTCAATATCTTTGACCTCCTTATTCGTCCACATTATGAACATTTTTTATTTTCGCATTGTCAGAATCAAGAACACCATCGTTTCCTCTTGAATGCACCTTAACTGCACGTTTTCCTGACACTTTAATATTTTCTTCCATATCTTTCTTCTTGCTTTCAGGAGTTCTGAATCCAAATTCTGGAGTAAACATATCCTTCATCTTTTCATTATTTTCATCCAGAGTATCCTGCGCAGCAGACACTTCCTCTTCGGTTACTTCAACTGCATTCAGCTCCTGATATTCTCTCTCAATATCTGCATCCATCTTATCAAAATCAATATCATATGTACTGAATCCGACATTATCTGCCGAATAAATCATCTGTAATATTGTTGTTCCTTCAGCCGTGTCTGAATATCCTCGCACACAAACAAGAGGATTAACCAGCGACATCAAATGTGTAGCATTTTTATCCAATGACGTAATTGTAGATACAAGCAATAAATTGTCATAATTGATATCTGAGTGAAATTTATTCACTACTTCCATTACCTGCTGAAGGATTGCTACACCTACGTTCCTAAAATCAACTTCAATCATTACAAATGGGCCCATAAATGAAATCTGTGTCACAATAGCTTCCGCTGCAGCCAAATAATATTGTGGCTCTCCAACCGTTTTATCTTCTTTGACTGGATACACGGAAAAATCAATAACTGATTTTGCCATATCAAGGTCATCCGTACCAGTAAGATAATCAATAGTATCTTTGAGCGATACTTCTTTTCCATTTTTGTCTTTTAACATATTTTTCTCTCCTTGCTATCATTGCTATCATTGCAAAACAAAAAAATTGCAATTTATATTTACATATATTTAATATGCAGAAAAAAATAAAAAACGGATGATTTTTGACACAAAAAAAATACAGCTACTGTTAATAGCTGTATTTAATATTTAAGAAAATAACCTTGTGCTTAATTCTCTGCTTTTAAATACCATTAATAAGGCGGCAAGCATTAAACCGGTGCTTACAACATAATGATTTGGAGCCATTATATAATAAACAAAATTCATTAGTGATTTTTTTGTATATGCTCTTGTTGTAATTGTACTTATATCTTCGCTTGTTGCCGGCTTCCATGTTGTATCTCCGATTGTTACTGTTGTTTCTTCATCTCCGGATACATCATTTTTCTTCGTATCTGTCGTTGTTTTTGTTACACCTACTTCTGTGTAACTTCCATCCACTTCAAGGTCATTCGCGGGATTCGCTACTACAGTTTCTCCCTGTGTACTTCCTGAGTCCGATGTTATTAAAGCATTATGCGTAAATGTCGTCATTACAGATATAACCAATATGACAACTATTTGAAAAAAAATACCCATCGTTCGTTTTGCGTATCTTACTATATCCGTATTGGCACCATGTCCAAAATACGATAATCCAACAACCAGCGGTGAAGCCGCCGTCCTGATTACCATTTCAAGCAATCTCGATACTGCAAAGAAATAAAGTACAACATAAAAAATGACAGATATAATGTACGGCGCAGCTAGGAGAATAAACATTCCAATTCGAACTGTGATTCCGAAATATTTATTTATTCCGTTCGCTACACATCTTTGATTTATTCTCTGTGCAGGGTCCAATGAAAGTGATAACGAATCATTCATATCTGTAAACACTGCTGTTGTAAAATCAAGAAGATAATTAAATATAGCTAATATATTCAAAAGCACCATATACATTAATACATATTTCAGCATACACCGAAACATTACATTTATAGAAAAATCACCTTGCGAAACTTTATCCATCATTTCAATCAGATATGTGGCAACCAGTAAACCAAGACCGATTGTCATCATAACTGCATATATTTTACTAAACCAGTCTGCTGCAAATAATCCTTCAATATACTTGTTAAATTCTGTAAAAATCTTTGTCATATCGTCCGGTTTAAATAAAAAATTATACACATGCACAAGCATTGCAGCAATTACTTCACCAAGGGTTCCGCCTGTTCCATTTCCTAACATTCAATCACCCCCATTAAAGTCCTACTATTGTATTACATAAGGAATTAGATTTCTTTATCAATCCAACCTTAATTGCCATTAAACCACAGAGAATAACAATGTTGTTTCCTCCAAGCAACCCATTCATAAAAGCAGTCATTTTGTCAGAGTCAAATGTCACATACTTTTGATTCAGCATCGCCTTCCCGTCACTATTATAAATATAATGCCCATTATCATCCCTGCTGAATATTTTTATGTTTAAAAGTTTTTCATATTTTTTATATGTATTTTCCTGTGATTTCGTTACTTTATCATAGTTATCCAGTAAAGCAGCGGTTGCTTTTCCATATTTTTTATCTAGCATCGAATATCCGTTATCAGATGAACGTGCTTTAGAACCAAGTGTATTAGCTGCAGACCATATATCAGTTGATACAAGGCTGTTGTTTGATTTTGCCGAATCTATCATGTCATTTTTTAACGTCTCTACCGTCTGTTGTTCGCCTAGTGCATCTTTAAACGTATCACTTGTGGACATATATGCGGAAATGCTTGATGTTCCTGCTACGATTACCATGATTACTGAGCACTGTAGACACATGGATGCTGTTTTTTTGATAAACCTTACGCCATCAGAATGACGCGAACCGTCAAAAAAGTTAGCAACCGCAATCGGTGACAACGTAGCATTTACACAAATTCTTAACACTCGTGTAACGATAGCATAAAGAATAAATACATTTGCAATCATACATAGCAGATAGGGGAGCAAGCCCTTGAATAGATACATTACCTGACCGGTAAAACCTATATTATCTATGCTTTCTTTAAAAGTTGTTAAAAAGGCGCTTAACTCACCTTCTGTTCCCGCGCTATCCGCCAGCATATATGCTGCGAGCCCGTCTCCTGCTTCAAAAAACCATTTAACCATTGTAAATGAATTTAAGGCAAATGCAAATCCGATAAAATATTCCAACAATGTTTTAAATACAATAGATGGAGATATCTCGCGACCTGTCATTCTTGTTCCAAAAGCAATAACAAAATAAACAGCAAGGAGGCCAAAAGCAACCGTTCTGACTACTAAATAAGCATCATGCAGAACACCACCATCAGCCAGTGTTCCCATGATAGCATTACTGTATGTCGTTAACTTGTCATAAATACCAGTTAATGCATACATATTTTCATATATGTAAATATACATATCTGCCAATAATCCTTCCACTTATCGTACCTCCTTGTTATATTGATGTTCCAACTATATAGTTACATATTTTTGCTGATGAAAAGATTAATACTACCTTTGTTATCATTAATATAATAAATAATACCATCTTTGCACCATCGGCGCCTGTGCACCAGTCAAAAAACTTTTCCGTTGATTCGATTGTCATACGGTAACTTGTATCTTTTTTAATTTCTTTTATTGTTTTTTCCTGTCCTGGCACTGTCCTTCCAGTTGCGTCTATAATACCTTCTCCAGTATCCTTGTTACGTAAAACCTTATATTTTTCATCATCTTTCAATGCTTCTTTCGTCTGGTCTGTGTTTACAGAAGAGTCATCTCCATCATCACTGTCATCTAGCATTTCTGATAATGCATCCAACTTTTCCTTTATATCGTTCACGCCATCTACGATAATTTCTCTTATGCTAGCTTGATGGTCTGTGTATTCAAATGAACGCAAAGGAGCCATTGCTGATTGGTCTCTTTTCATAACATTAGCAACTTCACTGTCTCCAACTTCTGCACCACCGGCAGGATTTCCTTGTAATGAAGTATCACCCTGGTCAACAAAATACCCAACATTAATAGCTGTTGCTACTGCTGGAAATGTCTGGCATATAACAGTTACAACTATCATTTGCATCATAATGGCAAGTATTGTTTTTAAATATTTGAATCCGCTGCTATTAAAATTAATGAACCCTCCCGGTCCATTTTCAAAAATATCCGATACTCCAATCGGTGCAAATACGTAATATACAAACAACTGAATAATTCGCGTTCCTGCATAATACATAACAAATACTCGTGTACCAAGACTAACCATCTTTATTAATAACGCAGTCAAAGTATATCCAAAAATCGCCCATATGCTGAAATGTTCTGCTACACATCTGCTAAGCAGCAGCTGTACAGTTTCATTATTTAATACGGCTGATACTGATAATATACCTGAATCACTGGCAGTAATTGTATCATTCAAGCTTTCAACCATCGTCAACATAAATATAAATATCTGTTTTGTATGGAATAATACAAAAGCGCCTGCCAACAACAAACAAAATGACTTTCCCATCTGTAACATTGAGAGTTGCTTCATCGTGGCCTTCTCTGTCAAATCACCAAAAAAATGAAACAGCATTAAAACAAGGCCAATTGATAGCAGTATATTTGAAAATACTGTAAAGCTTGTTCCATTTATCATTTGTTTCATGTATGTATTAAATTGTTTTAATACATCTGTATACGTAGAATCAATACCATATACATGAGTATATATATCTGTATACCATTCAACCAGATGAGGAGACATTGTTGTGGTTATTAGACTCATGTTTTAATCACCTCCCGTCTGCAAAAAAGGACATGCCAAAGCATGTCCTTTCGCATTCTTATTCTCGTACTTCTCCTTCTCCTGCTTTTGTTGTCATAGCATTGTAAAGTTTCGTATCTTTCGGGAATTCATCAACAAACGGGATAATGTCTTTTCCGTTATATATCAGACCATGACCAGAACCTGAACTTGTAATATACTCCATTTCAGCATCCGTAAGGTTGTACATCTGCTGCATCTGAGCACGTCCATATGCATTCATAGAAAGCATCATGACAAATTCAGAGTTTCCAATAATCGCACGTCCTTCTTCGGTTTTCATCATATCTTCAACCTGCTGTGTAATGCCTGTTGGAATTCCATTCCATTTACGGGCACGTCTCCAAATCTGCTGAGTATATTTAGCAGAAATTTCTGTCTGTGTCAGAAGATGGAACTCATCACAATATAGCCATGTTCTTTTACCTTTTTTATAGTTTGCAATCATCTTATTCCAGATATTATCAAGGCAAACCTGCAGACCGATAGATTTCATACCAGTTCCAATATCTTTTATATTATAAATTGTAAAACGATTATTTACATTTACATTTGTTCTGAATGCAAACGAGTTCTGAGTACCCTCAACGAATTTCTCAAGTGCTAATGCAAGGTTGTGTGCTTCCGGTTCCGGCTGAAGTTTGACTTCTTCATAAAAATCTCTTAATGTTGGAACAATCTTTGCATCTTCCGATTTACCCTCTGCTCTTAATGTTCTGATGTATTCACGATATACATTCTTAACACATCTATCAATAACAGATTTCTGGATTGGGGTTAGCGGATATCTTGAACCTGTCGCTGCCTCACAAATAGAAGCAATAAAATCTGCTTTCATTGTAATTGGGTCGTCTCCTTCAGCTGAGTAGTCAAGACCCATATCCATTGGGTTGATATGCACATCTGAGCCAGGCGCGATTCTAATGGAGCTTCCATAGAACAATTTTGCCAGCCCTGCATATTCATTTTCCGGGTCAATTACGAACACATCATCATCCGTATGAAGCAGAACATTCACAATTTCTCGTTTTGCAGAGAATGATTTACCAGAACCAGGCACACCAAAGATACATCCGTTACCATTAATTGCACTGCTTCGGTTATATAGAATCATCTGCTTTGATACACCATTCAGGCCATAATACATGCCATCGTCCTGCCATAGCTCTTTTACTCCAAATGGCAAAAAGATTGCTGCTGCTCTGGAATTTAAAAGCCTTTCTACTTTCAACTTATTTCTTCCAAGCGGAAGCGCTGTTGTGAGTCCTGCCTCCTGCTGTGTTGCAAGAATCATTGCCTGACATACAAATCTTTCTGCTGTTGCCTGAAACAATTTTGTATTTTCGTCAAGCTCTTCTTTTGTTTTTGCAAATATAACTGCAGTGATTGTTGTATAAAACAATTTCTGGTTATCCTGTGTCAGGTCTCCCATTAAACTTTCAACTTCCTGTGAAGCTTGCTTGATTTCTGGTGAAATGACATCTACGGAATATCCATTTCGTGAAGCTTTTTTCTGTAATGTTACAACATTAGCATTTACATCAACTAGCTTATTTTTTAGCAAAGTGATTGCTTTTGATTGTGGCAGTGCGCGGTAATGGACACTTGTCAGCATATTAAAAGGCATATTTGATAATTCTGTTAAAATATCACCTCTTAAGAATGATGGAAGGTTCGATACCATCATTGCTCTTGCATATGTAGTACCGATAATCATATAGTCTCTTTCAAAAGTAAGAGCTGACGGACCGATAACATCCTTTGAGGTGAGCCCCATCTTCTGTATATGTCTCATATTAAAAGATTCCATAATATTATCTTTTTTCATCTTTGTTCTTCTATAAAAAGGAACATTTGAATCCATATTATAGATATCGTACATAAGAGAAAGTCTTTCAATTAGAGTGAGAGGTTTTGTAGTTGTTTTTGTCACACGCTCAAAACCTGCTGAAATTTCTCTGTCAAGTCTTTCAAATGTTGCTTTTGCAGTAACGATATCGTCTGCTTCTACAGACAGAACAAAGTATTTTTCATGGATGATATTATTGCTGGCTTTTGCCATCTTATCGATAAGCATTTCATTCATTTCTTCACGATATTCATTTAACTTGTCGTTTTGAGTTTTCATAAGTACTTTTGATTCCAGCTCAGCCGGTTTTATTGTTTTATTAAAAATAACCTGCTGAACATGTACTTCAGGTCCAAAGGAACTAAGTAATTCCATAAAATTACCAAATATTTCTTTTTGCCTTTCCGTATCTTCAATCAAGAAATTCATATCCGGAATCTTATAAACTTTTGAATATGTATTTTCATCATTCTGAAAAATGCCATTTTCATAAACACCAAGATAAGGAATACTACCCTGTACTGTTTTTGGAACATCTGTTAATGGACTTTTTTTCATTTGCTTACTTTTTGTGTTTACTGTGTTGCCTGATGCAGATTTTGTATTTGTTCCGGATTTTTTATTTGAACTAAATAATCCCATTTATTATATTTCCTCCTGTTAGATTAGGCATACATAATATCCTGTTTGCCTCTTGCTCTTTTTGGTTTTTTCTTTTTTGCCGTTTCTTTCTTTTGCGGCTTTTTATTTCCATTTTTTTTAAGCATCTCTGCTTCTTTTATTGTTTCAATTTCGTCAAGCATAACATCATATGTCAGAACAGTTTCATATGGTCTATTTTTTGGTGCAATCAGCGATGGAAGCAAGAAATAGTAAATATATGTTTCTGCCCTCATCCCGTATGGTTTTCCGACTGCTAAATATAAAATTGGTGCCGCAAGCAGCATACCAATACATATAAGTGAATTCATTTCAAGTGTAATATTTAAACTATTAATGATTGTATAATAGACATATTCAACCGCCGCTGCTACTGCTACGCATATAGCCTGTCTTGACGTAAGTGGTCCAATCAGTGGTGATTCATACACCGACACATCTTTTGGTACCTGTACTTCAATCATTTTCTTCCTCCTATTTTTACCTTGCTCCTGTAATCTCTTCACATAGAGGCAAGGAATTCCATATTAATCCAAGTCTGGCTAACATAATACCCAGAACTTTCAGTCTGTCTCCATGTCCAAATAATGTATCCAGAAACAGCTTTATACTGTCGGTAGTAAATACAAGTGAGCCATTTTTTAATGCTTCATCACTTGTAGTACCTCCTGGTTGTGTTGAAACAAGCAAACTTGCTACAGTTTGTCCTGCTGCCCCGTCCGTACCCATTATTTGTGATATGATTGCCTGTGTTGCTATATTAATCAATAAGATTACTGCAACCTGCATTCCTAATGCTAACATTTTTTTCATGTACTGCACACCGCTGCTTGATGTTCCCTCGCGGTATACATCAGAAATTGCAATTGGCGCAAAAACCGTCATGACGCCTATTTCAAGAATCCTGCTTATTAATACTATCTGTAATATAACTTCTCCTATCATAGATATAAGCCATGGAATCAAAGCCAAAATAATGTAAGACAGCCTGTCTTTAATCCCAAGTTTTTCAATACCATTAATCAGCATTGTTTTTCTTTCGCCATGTTCTGATGAAAAGAAGTCATAACCGATATCACTGTTTGTTATATCATTTGCTAAGGCAGAGCCTGCACTCATCAGGTATCCAACGATTGCATCAGAATTCATAATAAACATATATGAGACAACACATCTTAAAGTTGATTTAAAGAATTGTTCTATACTGAATTTTTTTTCAGTCACCTTTCCTGACAAATCAATGAAATATAATATCAGTGTAATGCCAACAGCCAATCCTTTGATTGTATTAACCAAATTCGTAAACGAACTCATGTTCATTGCCGTCTGCGAGATTTCATCATATCGCTTCATTAATGTTGCGATTGACGTGGCTCCATAAGTTTGATTATACACTGTCATAGCCATTAAACCGATTAAGTAACTAATCATTAACCATTAAATCCTCCCTTCCCGGCTGGATATATTGTCCAACTACCATATTCTCTTGTCATTTTTAGAATCATTGCCAGCCTATCTGGAGGTCAACAAAAATTCGTCCATTGATAATATGACAAATATTTTTGGATTTTAACGTTTTTGTTTTGCTTTTTTCTGTAGATAATAATCAACAGCCATTTTTGCAGAATCTTCATCTAAAATATACTCATTTGCTTTTTTTATGAACACGTTATATGTATTCTCTGGCGTTTGAGGGAAGATTTTAAGAAATTTTAATTCTTCAGCTACCATCAATACAGCAGCCAAATCACCATCATCAATATTTGGCTTATCATCACCTTTTAAGTTTTCTACGGCCTCCATGATTTTCGATGTCTTTTTTTTGACTTCTTTTACCCCTTCACTTGCAGCAGCAGGAAACGCTGCGCCTTCTTCTCGCATAATATCGTCTTCTGTTTTTAACTTTGTAATGCATTCCCATCTCAATTTCTTGTCATTTACAATCTTTTTTATCTTGCTTATAAAGATATCATCACCGATGATATAACATCTATAAGGCCCAGCCATATTCTCTGCAATTTCTTTTATCTTTTCGCATTCTATATAGCGGTCTATCACATACATCTTAATTGCAGCACCCTGCATTTTTGATGCTGTGTATTTGTTCTTTCCTTTTTGTATGATAATAAGCCTTTTTCTATTTTTCTTTGCCATGATTAAACCTCATTAATCGTAATCATCGATATCGCTCATATAGTCATCTGAATCTGTATCGTCTCCAGGCGGCACTGTCTGAAACCCGTTTGCCACATTGATGTGGCCGCGAATCTGGTCATTTGCTAGACGTATCTTATTTGATGCGCTTCCATAAATATAATTTTTATACTCTGTCTCTTTCTCATCATCTTTAACTGCAAACGACATAAATGAAACAATCCCAAGGGATTTGCAAAGCTCATTAATTTCTTCCGCTTTTTTTTGAATATGTTTTTTAAAAACTTCCCGTCTATCGTACATAATTTATCTCCTTCTCCGGAAGTGTCCGGACATAATATCAGTATTGTTCTGTTGTTCCACCGAGAAAATCGTCAAAATCATTGTCAAAATCCTCATCATAATCAGATTCCGTATCATCTTGGCTCTCTGTTATCTTCGGGATTTCTAATTTCAATCGTTCTTCTGTCTGACTAATCTGTGGATTTATTTTTTTCTTTTCTTCTGCTTCTGTTTGGATTACTACATCCTGTTTTTTATTATCAGATGAAATTTTATGATTATTTTTTTTGTTAACTCCTGCATAAGAATTTTGACCAGCAGTGAAATCTATTTTGGCTTTATCAACATACTCAGCACTTTTATCATTGCTAGTTTCTTTTATGGAACATTCATCATCCGCTTTTAGCGCTTTTTGCTTAGATATATCCTTTTTTTCAGCCTTTTTGTCTGCTATTTTTTTCTTTGATTTTTTTTCTTCAATAGAATTCTCTTCATTTTGTTTCAGCAGATTTTCTTTTTTAGCTTTTTTCTTTTTTCTTTTTTCAAGTTTTACATCACGCTCTTCTCTATCTCCTTGAAATCTCCGTGACATCTCATCAAAAAATTTTGTATCACCATTAATACTATAATCTGCAATAAATGCTCCGCAGAGATACTGTCTTAAAATAGCTTTAATAAAGTTATTGCGGTACCCAGGAGTAATATGTTTTAGTAACCTAACGGCATCACCATCATCCTTATCATCTAAAACTACATGGTAATGGTAGTATTTTCTATAGCTGTCACTTGGATATCTCGATAAACGTTTAGTATTCGTTTCCAAAAGCCTTACTTTATAAGCTTCTTTATTTGCATATGAATTCAGTATCTGACGGGTAGTCTCCGGAAAAGAGACCTGCCCCGTCTTGTAAAGACTAACCAAATCCATATCGTGATATGAATAGAGCTTTACTTCAATCTTCATGTTTAATTACCTGCTTTTCTCAGTCTTCTGTATGCAGACATGTAATAACCTCTTGCATTCGCATAGTAAACTGGGAGTTCATTGCCATCATTTCCAGGAATGATTTTTAAGTCTTCCATGCCAGCAAGAGCAGATTTGAAATAATCAAACCATGCTGCTCCAGTTCCACCAGTAACAACAAGAATGTCATAATCCTGAAAATATCCGGCCATTTCATATAACTTACGAGCAGCTTCGGTTGCTACTTCCTGGCAAGCTTTTTCAATATATGGCGCGATATCCACACTCTTGCTTGTCATATTCGTAATATCTACAACCTTAAATGAGCCGGTTTTCATGAATTTCCGCATCTGCGGAATTTTAATATCCATGTTGTAATCTTTGTAGATATAATTTGATGCTACTTCAAGCACTTTTTTCATACCAAGATTATTTATTGACTCTTCAAGCACTTTTTCGCGATTAATAACTCCATACGGGTCAAATGTTCCAAATCCAATATCTGCAATGATAATATTTTTTTCCATAATGCCACGTGATTCTTTTCTTGGCTCACCATTATCATCAAACAGGATTGAATTTAATGTTCCTGCAGGCTGTGACATTACACTGATATCATCACTTTTTAATGTGTTTTCAAAATGCATCCACTTCCCCATTCCAATTTTGATATCATATGAACCTGGCTGGCTGAATGCTGCTTTAATTTTTGGTGCGTCTGCCTTTAAATAAGCAGCCGGGAGCCCAGTCTGTACAAAAGGTCTTAACTGAGCCTGATTTCCTCTTTCTTCATTTGTCATCAAACCAATAGCTACTGCTGTTCTTGCAAGGATTACAAATTCCTTTGTAAAATATCTGTTCCTGTCAAATGAAGAATTTGTGTCATTTGTATCATCAGCCCTGACAAGGTCCTGTGCTTTTGTTCCAATCAAATACATTCCATCGTTATCTCTGTAATAAATATCATCGTTATCAACGGACATTAGGCTGCTGTCCATTTTTTTGACATACGATGGGAAACAGAATCGTTTATTTGGAGCCACTCCTTTAACACTGGAAAACCCAATATCTACTGAAATAATCCAAAAATTTTTAACCGGGTATTTTCCTGCAATGATTTCCTGTGGTGTATTGAATAATTTTAAATCCATCTTTTTTCCTCCATTTCTATAAAATCAATATAATCGCATACGTAATATATGCTGTGCATTTTTTTAGTTCTATTTTAATATGCTGAAAAAAATAAATATGGAACATATTTTTTTACAAAAAAAACGAGACCGAACTTTTCGGTCTCGTGTATATTTTTTAAAATTGCTTTCTGTAAATAGAATAAGCAACAGCTGCAATTCCAGTAATACATAGAATGATAATCGTATAGCTAAACACTTTTCCTGTTTTTGATGTTTCTTTTCCCTCTTTGTTTTCTGTTTCATTGGTATCTTGTTCAGTTACATTATTCTTCGCTTCGTCTGAAGATTCTTCCGGGGCTTCTGTTATATCTGTATTTTCTTCATTTCCTATCATGCTTCCGTCATCTTCCGAGCCGTTACCTTCTGTATTCTGCTGATTTGCTGTCTGCTCTTGCTGAGCAGCCATTTTTTCTTTTTCGTCATATGTAAGATATGGACTATCTTCATAGCTCATTTTGCCTTCATCAATTCTTTCCTGAACGATTTGTTTTGCATCATCATCTAATATCTGCATATTTTCGGCTGACATATTATTGATAAAATTCTGTGCAGATGGAATCCACTTGTAGTTTTCATCCATATATCCATGATTATACATATTCTGACAGTATCTTTTATAATCAACATCTGAAGAAAATGCTGTTTTAGGTCTATAAAAACTCTGCGTCAATTCTTCATCTTGAGTATAATCATAATTTCCATTTGTAGCGCTATCATCTACGTTTTCTTCTTCAACAGCGTTCCCCGCTGCATACACAGAAAACGATAATGAATAAATACCAATACAACACATAGAGCATATAACAGCTAATCTACTAAAAAATTTCTTCATAAAAAACCTCCATTTTTATAATCCAGGATATCTTCCAAAATGTTGAAAGCCATTATAGTTATTGATTTTTATACCCTTTCCTGGTGCATGATATACTCCATCTGTATATCCACCAGTACAATGCAACCAATATTTTGTCCCATTAACTGTTCCAATGTAAATACCAACATGGTCAGCTCCGCCAGCATTTCCTGGCCAACACTTTTGACCAATATCACCAGGAATCAATTCAGATTCTGATATTTCTTTAAAATTGCTCGAGTTGTCAGGAGTGCACCAATCAGCTGCTGCCTTTCCTTGCGTTGCAACACCGGACTTCCAGTAACATTGCCCAACAAATGAAGAACAATCAAGATATTTTGGCGATTCATATGACGGTGAGTTCCTTGCATCCATAGAATAAGTAACACCATAAAGCAATACTCCCTGTTGTATAATCTCCCTTCTTTCTTTTGTTACACGGCTGTTCCACGTTTGCATACATTGTCTAAGAATTTCTTTCATATCTTCAGGAAGATTGCCATAGTCAATCGTACCTCCGCCAGAACATTTATAATTTTCAAATACTTTTGAGTAAAATTTCTGGTCAGAATATTTATATGGTCCATATGTGTCTTTGTCTGCCGCGCCTCTTTTCTTGTTGTGTGCTATTACTTTTGCATATGCTTCAATAATTTTATCATAATCTATTTCCTTGTCTTCTGATTCGGAACTGTCACCTGCAAGTGATTTTTTATCACAATATGCTTCAAATGATATAAAGCCATTTATGTTTTTAAGTTTTGATGGTGAACTGGAATACTGAGACTTAATTGCATTTGATTTGCCTCCAAATTCAAATCCCTCTACTACACTTATTAATGAATTCGTATCATAAGGAGATGGATATACCGCATCTTCCAATATCGATGCAAATGCATCTGCTGCAATATCAATAGATTCCTGAACCGTATAATTTCTTTTCTTATTATTATACTTTTTCTCACTTGAGCTTTCACCAGACTCAGGCATTGGTGTGGGTGTAGCAATAAGTGGCTCACTGGTCACACCTGGAATTGGCGTCGGTGTTGCCGTAGCTGATGGTCTTGGTGTTGCCGTTGGCGATTTTGCTCCGCCAACAGGAGTATTTCCTCCATCAATCCAGGAGCCATCAATATGAAACAAATCAAACTCATCAGTTCCCTTTCCTTCTATTTTATATTTTTTGCTTGATTTTCTGTAGCTGTATTCTTTTTTATTCTCATTAAATCTTGCCTGAGCGATTGCTTTAAATATTTCTTTGTATGTATAAAACCCTTTTTCCTTTGCTGCTGCATCCATCAGCTCTTCATACGCTTTAACTTCATCAGATAATATTGCAGAGCAATAATTGCTGATTTCAACAGTTTCCTGCATTCCCTGAAATTTTGTCCAATCAGTTGTAGAGTAAAAATCTTTCATTTCATTTGTAATCTCTTCATCTGTCCATAATACTTTCTGTTTTGATTTATTATTTCGCGTTGTGTAGAGATTTTCTCCAATTGAAAAAGCCAGCCCTCCAACAGTAAGTGAATCAGGCCATTCATAAACTTTATATCGGAATGTTGATAATCCGGTCATTAGAGATTCCATTGCTGACTTCTCCTCTTTTGTTAAAACCGGAGTTGGAGTTGCTGTTGGCTTCTTTGTAATTGTAGCATTAGAGGAGCTCTTTGAGCCCCCCTTATTATTTACAGCATATGTATATACGGGTGTAGCAAATCCAGAGGCAATAGTTGTCAAAAGCATCGTCATTGCTGTTACTACAGCCGTAAATTTATTTAAAATTTTTTTTTGTTTTTTCATTTTGTGCCTCCATTATGACAATATTGATTTAACAGTAGCAATATCCTGGTCCATTTCATTTATTCGCTGATTTAAATATTCAGAAGCAGGTCTTTCATAATATCTGATAAAATATTCACCAGCCTGTCTTGCTGTGGTACATGCATAAAAACCATCTATGGAAGCCGTCCAGTCACTTGTATCCGTTGTAAATTCATTTTCAAGCATTTTTAATTGCCCTTCTAGTGTATTATACTTGTATCCGTGAGCATTACACCATTGCACAAGCTTATCTCTTCTTCCACCGGTCCATTGTGTGAGTCCATAACCTCCGCCACCGCCAGCTTCAACTTGTGTATATTCAAAATCACATTCACGCTTTATGTTAACAAGTACTCCTATTGCCTGCTCCGGCGATAATTTTCGACTCATTTCTGTCGTTAAGAAATTATAAACTTTTTGAGCAACTTCTTTTTGTGATTCCGTCATAGTTCCAGGTGAAAATCCTGCTGATGAGGATGATGTTCCTGCACTGTCTTGGTCACATGTTCCAGGTATTCCTTTATAGAAATCAGGCTTCTTTATATACTGGAATGTTCTTTTTAGTGTATACGATTTTGCCTTATAATTATCATCTTTTGGATTATCACTTTCATAGTTAGGATTCTCCTTATCAAAATCGTCAACATCATAGATGTTAACTTTCCACCACTTTTTAATGTTAAGTAAACTGTCAAAATGAAGCGTTATTACGGCTGCGCTATATTTTGTATGTCCTGGACATGCAGTATAATGAGTCTCGTAACAAATGTCACCGTCTTCATCGCGTTTATAGTCTGTATAAGAGTATGTTCCAACAGTTACCCCCCATGAGTTTACAATGTCTCTTGTATATGTCTCCATTATAGGAACCTGATAAGACATTCCATCTACATTTGTTTCATCACCTGGTTTTCCAAGTTTATCATATACAGGTAATCCATCTGCTCCCTGGTGATACTCTGTTACTTTTGTTCCTGTAACAATATGACTTGCATTAAATAAACCAACAAGTGTGGAATATTTCAGGTCATCATATCCACCAATTGTATAGTTGGTAAGGTCAAGCCCATTCTCGTCAAAATATGTAATCAAACGCCATGTGTCTGCATTGATTTTGTCTGTCAAGCCGTTCTGGAATGCGTTTTTAACGCTTTCATCATCAACTCCAGTTGTATCTTTTGTATTAACGACAGTTTGTTTTACAGATGTATTTGCATTGATATCAAAATCAAACATTGCCAGGACCATAGATATTAATTCCTGATTGTTATTATAGAAACCATACACTGCACCTTCATCTGTTGATTTATCGTAACCTTTTGGTGTTGGTGTAGGCGTGATACCTTCTGGCTGTTCCTGTTCTTTAGGGAATGTATAATATACATTTGTTTTTGTGTTAAGTATATCTCTGTATGTTTCCTGCGTAATTTCCTGCCGATAAAGAATATCTGCATTTACGCTAGTTGAAGCGGCCATTCCAGATGCACCGACTGTTGCCATATCACAAGTATTATCCAGGATATTACCCATATTTGTTGCTGTTTGCGGGATATATCCTTTTCCATTCATATTTGTTCCAGATGACGCATTTTTTGCAAGAAACTCTAAGAAATCTCGATGTCCGCCAAATGGATGTCCATAAAGACCCTCTTTTTGTTCCGGATATCCAGTATCAACCCATGCTTTTTCATCAAATTTTAATACATATATTTCATTTGATGCAGGTTCATTTCCAAGGGCAATTGGTTGATTAAATGTTACTTTTAACACATCACCGTCTTTTCCCCAATAAGAACCCATCGCAACAAGGAATACTGTCTTATCTCCAATCTTAGTAACCGCATATCCTCCGCTGCTTTTTAAGTTTCCTTCAGAATTAAGCTTGTCATAGATTGTTCTACATGTATATCCCCAATTAATACCATCAATATTACCTTCGTTATTCCACCACGTTCCAGTTGTTACATCGTACAATTTTTCAACATCAGAGCTATCACCTTTCTGCATTTGTGGTGCGTTCATGGAATCAGTGCCGGATGCAGTTCCGCCTTCGCCACCGCCTCCACCAAACTGATTGGAAAGTGCACTTCTGAATGATGCATGACAAAGTGTAAGAACATCCACCATTTCCTGGATAACTTCGGTTGTATCTTCATCACCGGCATCATAATATACTTCATCACCGGTATTTTTGATAAATGATAAGAATGAAAATATCATCAATAATACGACTATAATTGCTATTATAATTGGAATTAAGATTGACAATAATGAAGTCATTAAAACCTGAAGAATTCTTACTATTGTTTTGAGGAAAGAAAGTCCCCCATTTTTCATTTTGAATCTAAAATTTTTCAGCATCTTAAATCCATTTTTTATTTTTCCGCCAAGAGCTCTTACACCTGCCTTAGCAGCGCTCTTTGCTCCACGCTCCTGAACCGTTTTTACGCCTCTTACTACGGCTTTTCCAGCTAAAGCTGCTGTTCTTGCTGTTGCTTTTCCAGCTAATGATGCTGCTCTTGCTGTTGCAGATGCCGCTTTTGCGCTTGCTTTTCCAAATGAAATAACATTAGAACCAAATCTTCTGATTCTTTTTACAGCTTTCACTGTTTTTAATGGTGATGAAAGAATTGCTTTTACAACTCCACCGAACATCATTAAACCACGCATGGTATAATCGCTGCCCATATATTTGTTAGCATAATGCTTTAGTTTTTTGACTCCACTTACAGTTTGATTTCTTAATCTTTTTGCAAGTTTCATCATATTTATTGCTGACCTGTTGAGCAAATAACTTTGAATTAATTTTAACTGTTCAGGTGATATATTTCCGCTGAGCAAGAGCTTTCTAATTTCTCTCTTATTTAATGGGATACCATGTTCCTGCATCAATATCGGTATAGATGCCGATAAAAATGCGTCTTCAATTCTTGATTTCTTTCCATGAAACTCTCCATTTAAAATACCTTTTTGGATAATCTCTGCTCTTGTTTGTGTATATACAGACATATATGCCTGTGCAAGTATCGCATCTTCACCAGACAGCTTTCCGTTTTTTACAAGCTGTCCAAGTTTGCCGACATCAGTTGTGATTCCCCTTTTTCTAAGTCGTTCACGTGCATCCAGAACAATGGCAGTTTCTTTATGTGTCTTGCAAAATGCAGTATAAAACATTGCTGCTTTTTTTACTTCGTCTGGCATATCATCAGAAATCACTAATTGACTCAGTCTTTCTACATCAGTACAAATACCATAACGTCGTAATACATTTCTATATTCTGCAAACTTTCCTGCACCAAGATACTTTAATTCAAGTTCTTTATTCATTTTTGCAAGCAATCTTGCATCGCTACAGTTCATTGCTAAAATGCGGTCATAATTCATTGCAAGAATTTGAACATCATCATTCGTGAATCGTATACTTCGCATAAAATTGTATGATTTTTTTCTTAAAAAAACATGCAGATATTTTCCTTGTTTATTCAATGTTTTTGTAAACTCAGTTTCTCTTAATATCTGATTGATACCTTTTCCACGTTTTTTTAATGCAAAATCATTTGTAGTAAATGAATCTCCAGTCTGCATAAAGTCTGCATCTGATGCACCTGCGGTTGTAACTATTGGAGCCATTGATATCGGCATTAATCCATATCTGCCTCCATCATCGTCCATGACAACTGAAACTCCATTTCCGAGTGAGATTTCTTTTGCCCTTTTTTCTTGTATTGCTTTTATTTTTTCCTTTACAGCTCTTACAGAATCAAACATTGGAACGGCTTTTGCTTCTTGGACCTTTGCAGAAAAAACCTTTACATTATCTTTAATGTCAATTGCTAATCCTACACCGTTTATAATAGTATTTGTTCCTTTTTTTACAGTAAGTATTGTGTTCATAGATGTAGTAAGAACATTATCATTTACTGTTGCGCCTTTCCATCCAACAAAGGCTTTGTTTCCCTCCATCTGATAAACATTCATTACTAGTCCGCTAACATTAACAGTGCCGCCTGAACGGATTGTGAATTGTTTAGGCTTATCGTTAACAATCAGTGTAACCTGATTTCCTTGACGTCCAGCTATAATACCTGCATCAACTTTATTTCCTCCACTCGGAGCATTTGAACCAAATTGAGGATTGGAAAAACCAAATTGAGGATTGGAAAAACCAAAACTTTGTATATTTCGTCTGCCATT
>UMCO01093182.1_pt1 | contig 19603 bp, 10 predicted proteins | sample 1964251 | NCBI WGS metagenome assembly UMCO01 (sample SAMEA4835970, study PRJEB28245) | human gut metagenome | biome: gut microbiome; material: fecal sample | place: Denmark | collected 2008
GTGCAGGTCACCAGGGTGCAGTAGTCCTCCCCCTCCGCGATTTCCAGCGCGGCGGTATCCTGCGGCTCCACGATGAGGATTTGATCCACCTCATAGGTCAGAATCTCATCCAGCACCCGCAGGAGGAAGGTATCCCCCTCCCGGAGCTTGTCCAGGTTGGTGAACAGCTTGGCGCTGGGCAGACCCCGGTGACCGGAGAGGACGCAGTGGGTGCTCTCCCCGCCTACCGGCAGGCTGGACCATTCCAGATGGCCGACGGCCACCTGTAGGACGGGATCCTCCGTGCCGTGGTAGATGGGCAGGCTCACGTCAATTTCGGGAATCTCGATATAGCCCATGACCCCCTGACCGGATATGTCCAGCAGGCTTTCGTATTCGGCCTTCTGCTCCTCGGAGAGGAGGAAGCTGTTGCTGCGACTACACAGGTTCCGGTTATACTGCCGGGCGGCGTCCCAGATGGCGTCATAGCTGGCGTTGTCGAGAGCGGCCACGTTTTCGGCGTAGGTGGCGATGGCGCGGGTCTGGTGGAAGGAGTTCCAGTAGTCGCTGACGGTGGGGTACAGCAACAGGGACAGCCCTATGAGCAATAGGATCACCAGAACAATGGTGGATAGATGTTTTCGCATACAGGGTTCTCCTTGTGGCTGTGTGCCGGGGAGGGGCGCTCCCCGGCACAAGACTTAGGTATAGAAAGCGGAATTACAGGGTGTGTACTCTCAGGAATTAACGATTGGCATCGCTCATGCGCTTCTTGGTGACCAGCAGGACGACCGCGCCCAGCACCAGGACAGTGCCCAGTACATAGAAGACGGTAGTACCCATACCACCGGTGGAGGGCAGCTCGGTACCGGCCTTGTTGACAACAACAACGGCGGTTGCGGCGATGGTATCAATATCGACCTTAACCTCAGTTACTTTATCAGTCTTATCAACGACTTTGCCGTTTTCGTCCAGATACACGGTGGTATGCGTGCTGGTTTCACCGGTCTTGACAGCTTGGACAGTGACAGGGGCAGTCAGCTTGTTATAGCCGGCAGGAGCTGTGACCTCCGTAATTTCATAGCTACCGGATTTAACACCCTTCACAACGATCACGCCGCTGTCAGGTGTGGTGATCTGGTTCGTAAGACCTGCGCCAGCGGTGGTACCAGCATAGATGTAAGCGCCGTTGGCGTCAGCAGTAGACTTCACATAGAACGGGAACTCGAACACAGCGCCGGGCAGGGCAACGCCCTTATTGTTGACCTTCTTCAACGCAATGGCATAGGTGAAGATGGTTTCATCAGTTTCTACCTTGTCGGGACCAGGCTCATCGCCGCCCTTAGTCGTCCACGTTACAGTGACCTTGTTGGTGTTGCCATTGCCATCAATGGCGGCCTTGTCAGTTACAACAGCGGTGTAGGTGATGGTGACGGTAGCACCATTGTCATACAGGAACTGGTTATTGACCTCGTCATACCAGTCAATGACGATCTTCTTATTAGCAAACTGGTCAGTGACATTAGCCTGGTCACCGGCGGTTGCGTTGTTGCCATCATTGTCTACAATGATGCTGGTGACAGTCACATTGGACAGGAACTCGGGCAGGGTATCCTCGATGGTATAGGAAACGATTTCCTTTGCTTCCGTACCAGCGCCATAATAATTGGAGGTCTTGAAACTAACGGTATAGGTGACCGTGTCGCCAATGGAGACATCATTACTAGAGGCAGTTTTACTCAAGTCTTTAGGTGTAGAACTATTCTTGTCAACAATGGTAACATTTGGCATTGTTGAATCAACGCTGATAGCCAGGTCACCCTGAGTAGTAGTCACAACATAATAGCCATACGCCAGATCTCTAAAGTTCAGGGCTGAGCCGTCACTTTCGGCCGTTGCAGCGGCTGTTGCAGCAGCCGTCCAAGTTTTCAGGGCAGTTTTCAGCCCCTCACTCATATTCTCCCCATCTTTGGCCGCCGCAGTAGCGCTGATATAGTTATTACTATCCGCAGTGAAATAGGCCTTGAGGCTTTCGGGAATTGTGCCGGTGTAAGCGATACTGCTGCCGTCCGCGTTCACGGTCGCGTCAAACAGTTTGTAGATGGTGTAAGTTTCGCCCTTTGCGGCGTTGGAAATGGTAATGGAGCCTGTGCCACCCGTAACCGTTACATCTTGGGCAAAGGCTGTGGTGGCCAGGGCGAAGACCATGACCAGTGCCAGCAGGAGACTGGCGAGTTTTCTTGTGCATTTCATTTTTTGTGCTCCTTCTTTCATCATAATTTTGAATTGGAATGGTGGCTTTCCGCGTATCAGGAAGATGCCTCATCCTCCTTTCGACGCCTGCAATGGCTATACAACAGGGTCGCCGCGCCGAAGATCAGCGCCAGGCCGCCTGCGGTATAAGAGGTTGTTCCGGCTCCGCCGGTGTCGGGAAGCTCGTAGCCCCAGGAGATGTCGCGGATGGTCACCGACAGCACCTTCGGGTCGGTGCCGGTGACGTCCAGGGTCGTTCCGGTTTCCCCGGATTTTACCAGCGTTCCGTCCGGGTTCTCCGTGGCCGGGTAAAGCGTCGCGTCTTCGTCCCTGACCTCCAGAATCCAGGGCCCTGCCGTCATGTAATTTGACGGCGCCTGTGTCTCACGCAGATCGTAGGTGGTATTGCGCCGGATGCCGGAAAAGATTGCGGTGCCGTCTTTACCGGTGGTGACCTCCATAGAGTTCTCTGTCCCCTGTTCTTTCAGGGTGAACTTTGCGCCTTCCAGCAGCTTCGAAGCGTCCGCGCTGTCCGTCTTCGTGATTTTCAGATTCAGCTGGGTCGTCATGGTGTTGGTAAAGGCGTCTCCCGGGATGGTCAGGGTGTAAGACCCGTCCGAATTGCTCCCATGCCCAACCGCATCGCCCGACCCCGAAGAGCCGCTGGCAGCGGTGTTTGATACTACATCACCATAAGCACTGAACACCGCTTCTTTTCCCGGTGCATAGGGGACATTTGTAATGTCCTTTGTTTGCGTACCAGAATCGCCAATTTTATTGTTGAAAATATAATTGTAATTACCCGTTCCGGTAACAGGAAGGTCGTAATAGTACGTGCCATCCGTATCCATTGTCATGGGTTTACCGGGCCAGTCACCGACTATTTTCTTTTCAGCAGCATCCCAAACGTACACGTTCACGTTGGCCCAGTTATTTGTGTTCTGATAGCGAACCTTGAAGATACCCGTCTGGGAATCTCCCCCGGAGCCAGAGCCGGAGGAACCGCCGCTTTCGCTGCCGTCCAGCGTAACGGAGGACACATAGTAGCTTTTGAACGTCACACCCAAAAGGGAAACGGTTTTCTCCGAAACTGTCACCTGAATCGTATGTACATTCGTATCATAGGTGATACCGGCTCGATCGCCCTTGACCTCGCTGAGCGTGTAGGTACGGGTTTCGGCCTTGGAATACTGCTCGTCGGGCGAAATCGTAAATTGTCCGGTAGCAGCATTGGATGTTGCCGTTCCGAGAACCTTTCCAGTTTCGTCCCTCAGCTGGAATGTAAAGTCCCGTCCGCTATCCTGCGCTACGCCGTCCTTGAGCAGAGCCTTGGTACCGATAATGTCCAGTTCCGGCGTGGCCGTTACAACCTTTCCACCCGGGTCACCCAGAATCAGGCCGCCGTTGGTCATAATACCGCCGCCATGGATATTGGAATGGTTGCCGGTGATAATGACCTTCGCGGCACTGACTGCCTGGCTCTTGGCGGTGTCATCAGGCCTTGCATTTAATCCGAACAGATACTTTGCAGCTGCATAGCCGGTCTTGCCGATGGTAACAGGCTGTTCGTCACAGCTTCCTTTCCAGTTCGCTGCCCCGCCGCCAGCCATCAGGCCGGTGACAAGGGAAATCGGGTTGTTTGCGCCGTCTCTTGCGCGGACACAGAAGTAATCCGCGTAGCCGTTTCGCGTAAAGACCTCGCACGTTTGCGCCAAAGTGGAATCATAGGTTTTGTTGTTGCCGCCGCCGGACATATTTGTGCCGGAAGCCGTGTTCCCGTAAATGGCCGCTCCGTCTTGATTGACGATCAGGGTTTCACCCGTCGGACAGGCGCCCACGCCGCCGCCAAAGCCGCCCGCGGTGTTTCCGGTGATCAGCGCATTCATGATCGACAGGTTGCCTTTTTCCTGAACGAAAATGCCGCCGCCGCCCCAGTCATTGTTGGAATTCGTTATGTTATTGGTAATGTATACCTTGTTCGTTGCCTGAATCACGCCGTTGGTGCCGCCGGCGATGCGAAGACCGCCGCCCTCGCCCAGTTCGGCGCAGTTGCCGGCAATGGTTCCGCCGCTCATGGTAAAGCCAACATTGTGGCCAAAGAAGCCCGCGTAAATGCCGCCGCCTGCCAGACCGGAATAGTTGCCGGTGACATAGCCGCCGGTCATGTTCATAACGGAACTGTTCGCCAGGGCGATGCCGCCGCCGCCGTGGGTGTTGTTGACATCGTTCCGGCAGTCGTTGCAACCGCATTCTTTATAGTTGTTGGTGACATAGCCGCCGGACAGGTTCAGCGTTCCGCTGTTGACGTAGATGCCGCCGCCGTTGTCCGAATGTCCGTTGATGACCTCGTTTCCCGTCACCGCACCGCCGGAGATGTTCAGCGTTCCGTTTTGAAAGAAGATACCGCCGCCGGAACTGCCACGGTTGGCCGCAATGACACCGCCTGAGATGTTCAGCGTTCCGTTGTCAACGTAAATACCGCCGCCGGGCGTGCCGTTACTGCCGCCGCCCACAATATAGCCGCCATTTATGTCCAGCGTTCCGCGGTCCACGGTGACTATATGTTTGCCGCCGGTGTTTTGGAGTACACCGCTCTGTAGTTCCAATGTACCCTTGACCAGAATCGCCTGTTCAGAATCCTCCCCACACAGAAGCTTTCCTGCGCCGGTGAGGGGGACTTCATGCCTTTTCAGTGTTTCCTTGGTGCCGGTGCCGGTGGGCGTGGATTCTGTGATGTAATACGTCAGGGTAGAATTGTCTTCACTCAGGCTTGCTGTATTGCCGTAAAGCTTGTCGCCGCCCGTGGTCACAGTCTCCTGAGGTGCTTGCGAGTCCACAATGGTGAGCTTCGCACCGTTGTGCACATCAAAGTACTGACTGGCCTTGCTGATCTTCAGGGTATGCCCGTTCAAATCGATGGTAGTGTTCTGCGTAATGCTCAAATTCGCACTACTGCCGTTGTCCGCCGTCCAGGCATCGCCGGTCAGCTTAAAGTTGCCGCCCTCGGAGAACTTATCCCCGATATAGCCGGACAGATCTTGGAAGGTCAGAAGCCGTAAATCATAGAGAGAGAAGTGATCCGTGTCTACCGTCACGTCGCCGTTTTCTCCGGTTTTCGTTTCCATGTCCGTGGCGGTCTGGGCATTCGTGTCAATGTGGTAGACCTTGGGGTAAAGCCCCTCCGTGTCAATGCCGCTGAAGGTCACGGTCACGGAGCCGGTTGGCTCGATCTCTTCCTCTCCGTGCCACAGGGTGATGTCCAGCAGGTAGCTCCGCTCCGGTTCGGCCTGTTCTTCTCCCAAAATCTGATCGCGAATCGCCCGACGCTCTCCGTCCGTCACCTCGGTCACCGTTACCGTGATTTCCCTTGCCGGATAGGGCAGGGAGGCACTCTCGCCGGTGATGGTCACGGTGATGCCGTTTTCGGTCTGCGCCGTCAGGGTGAATTCCTTCGGCCCCTCCGGCAGGTTGATATAGCCCAGAATCCCGGGGTCGTCCGCCCCATAGGTCAGCAGACGCACCGCGTCCTCCGCGTCGCCTTCCATGGCGGCGAAGCCGGAATCCGTGGTCTGCGCCACCAGACCCGCCCGGTCGGCCGTGCCGTCCCCGTCCCGGTCAAAGAGTACCAGATCTCCAACCGCCGGGGTGTGGGACTGTGCCGGTTCAAAGGCGTCCGCCCAGGACGTGACCCAGCCGCCGCAGTCCCTGTCCGGCGGGACGCCCTCCACCCCGGCGTAATGCAGGCAGAAGGTCAGGAACATGACGTTCCAGTCGCCGTAAGGCTCCCCGCACCACGCGCCATAGCGGGTGTAGCCCTTAACCGTTTCGCCGTCCTCCGCGACAACGTAGTTTTTCGTACTCTCGGCATAGCCCAGCTGGGTTTCGGCGATGGCAAGGGTATCCTGCCGCCAATTCCCGGTCAGCGTCACCCCCGCGAAGGTCTGCTCCCATAGCTCCGCCGTCTCCACGTCCGCGCCGGGGTCCGCGTAACAGGCAAGACTGTGGGTGTGCTCCTCCGTCCCGCAGACCAGTTCCCCATTTTCATCCCGACAGGCTTCCCCGTGGGTATGGGCGTCCTTACCGCAGAATACTGTTTCTTCCGGCTTGCAAGCCTCGCTGTGGGTGTGTTCTTCCTGTCCGCAGACCAACTCCCAGGTGCCGTAGCACCGGGCGGTATGCACGTGCGCCGTATCGGTGCAGGTCAGCGTCCCGGTGTCCACCGGCTCCGCCACCGTCTCAAAGCAGGCGTCGGAGTGCTGGTGCTCCAGAACCTGGGTCTGTCCGCATATCAGTTTGCCGTCAGCGTCAAAGCAGTCGGGCGTGTGACGGTGGAGGACGATCTCCGGTTTCGTGCAGACCAGCACCGGCTGAGCGTCTTCCGCCGGCTCCGTGGGCAGGTCGCAGCTCAGAACCTGCTCCCATTCATAGCAGGCATCGGTATGACTATGGTCGCTGTCGATTCCGCAGGTCAGTTCCCGGGACGTCTCATAGCAGCTCTCGTCATGCCGGTGTTCCTCGGATTCTTCCAGGCCGCAGGTAAGCACGGCGGTCTCGGTGTAGCAGGCATCCGTATGGACATGCTCCCCGCAGACCAGATCGCCCCGCACCGACGTATAGCAGCCCTCCGCGTGGGTATGTTCCTCCGGCAGGGCATAGCAGTCGGCAGTGTGCCGGTGTGCCTCAATCTCGGGAAGCGGACACCAGAGATTCCCGGTTTCGTCATAGCAGCGGGAATCATGGCTGTGAACCACAAAATCGGCATACCCGCACCTCGGATTTCCGTCGGCATCATAGCAGTCCGCCGTGTGCCGATGAATTTCCAGCGTCTCCGCGCTGCACACGGGAACCCTTTTCTCAACCGATGTCACCTGCGCATAGCAGGCGTCCGTGTGGGTGTGCTCCGGGATGTCACATTGCTTTTCCAGCGTGATCGCCGGCAGAATCAGCGCATAGGTGGTACAGAATACCACCACACCGGCAAGCACGGTCACTACCCGATGCCGGAGGCGCTTCCTCTTATGCACCTTCGTGTATTTTTCCGCACCCCGCAGAACATCATACTTCATATATCCCTTCACCATCCTTCCTATCTCAACGCGCCGAAGTCCGGCAGAGGCCAGACCCGGAATACGATCCTTCCGACGATTTGCTCATCGGAAATGCAGCCGACCGCGGTACTGCGGGAATCCACCGAGGTGGAACGGTGATCGCCCACACAGAAGTAGCGGTTATCCGGCACCTGATAAGGCAGCGTAATGTCACATTCTCCAAGGGCTTTTTCCGTCAGGTACGGTTCCTCCAGCAGCCTTCCGTCCACGGATACATTTCCGCTTTCGTCGATATCCACCCATTGGCCGGGGCCGGCAATACAGCGCTTCACCAGAATCTTGTTTCCCAGGTAGAACGCCACCAGGTCGCCGGGTTCAAAGCCTGAGCCCTTGACGGAGAGGACAATGTCCCCCTCCTTCAGCGTGGGCGTCATGGAAGACCCGTAGATCTGCAGCACGGGCATCCAGATGGTAGCAACCAGCACGGCTACAGCCGCAACAACCACAAGCGTATAGACGGTGCTGCGAAGAACGCGTTTATACCGCCGTTTGTATTTTTCTCTGCCAAGCTCCGCCTCCAGCTGTTCCAGAGTCGGCGGCTCGGGAGATTTCCACGATTTCGACTTCATAACTCTCCGCTTCCCTTTTCCGACATAAGACGCACGTTTTCCAGATATTGCTGCGCGGCTTTGTCCGCGGCCTCAAATACACGGTTCAGCTGCAGCGCTGCCTCCGCAAGGGAACCGGCTTTTTCAACCGCTATTCTGCGATCCCGGAGCTGCGCCTCCGCACGCTCCAGCCTGATTTTCAATTGACGGTTTTCTTCCGTCTGCGCAATCAGCATTTCCAGCAGCTCGCTCCGGCTTAACCGTCTCAGTTCCTTATCCGTCATCCGACTTCCCTCCAATCTGCGCTTACGGCTGAAAGCAGAAAAAAGCAGCGGTCATTTTCCTGCCCATCCTTCCCACAATGTAGCTAAAAGACCTGATTCCCGGTGATATACGGGAATTGGAATCGTTTCCAACCTCTTAATACAAATGATATCACGTTTAACACGTAAATGCAACCATTGACCGTCGAATATTGTGTGTCAGAATTAACGAATTTTCAGCTTTATTTTTGTTAATTATTCCCCAACTCCGGAAATAAGACGAAGCATTTCTGCCATCCATGCGCTTCTGCGCAGGAGATTCTGGAGGACGTATCGGAAATGCCCGGATTTAGAGAAGAGAAAAGGCTCACCCGCAGTGTCAGCTACTGAAAACTGCGAAAGGGAAAGCCGGGAATGAGCAGTTTTACCAAAGCAATGATATCTTTTAAGACTAGTATAGTGTATTTTACCGGATTCGTCAATACCCTGTAACAAGCAATATTCCCCACCCTTTTACACAAGGCGCCTCAATTTCTCTGTAATTTGACAGAATCTTCTTCGCGAGAGGATATGTCACAATCCGGAAGCTCGGTTCCTTTCAATAAGGAAAGGAATCCATGTCCCCATTGCGGCGTTGCCCTAAGCGTGTCGGAGTTCTGCAAGCTATGTACAATAAATAAAGCAGCACGCCCTGCCAATCAAGGCGGGGCGTGCTGCTATTTTGGAGCAGGATACGGGAGTCGAACCCGCCTTCACAGCTTGGGAAGCTGTTGTACTACCGATGTACGAATCCTGCGTACAGGTGCATTATAGCAGAGCCGCCGGAAAAAAGCAACCTTTTTTTGTCGGAAAAGGGAATCCCGGTTGAGGAAATCCGCCGGGTGTGCTATATTTAAGGTAACGACCCGGCGGGACAGAGCCGTGATTTGTAAGGAGAAGCGCTTATGGCAGAATATGAGCTGGTTTACGAGATCAAGAACCTTTGCCGCAACAACCAGATGCGGGACGTCTTCTTTGAAGAGGTGGAATGCGATGACCCGGAGGCCTATCTCCGCGGCCGCCTGAAGGGGAAAACCGTGGAATTTTCCACGGAAAAAGGCGCGGGCGGCAGTGTGACCATCCATGCGGTGGTGGACGGGCTGATCCAGAAGTACGTGTTCACGCCGGTGTAACAAAAATATCCACTTGCAGCCGTCGGATAAATGAGAGTTGGGCAAGTTTTCTGAAAAAATTCGCAAATTATGGGTTGAATTTAGATGGCATATGTGATACGATAAGTTAGTACCGATATGGGCGGAGTGCGCCCGTAGGGCAAAGTCACCATCCGCAGTCAAAAACGGCTCCCGAGCCATGAGTGCGCGTGGTGACGCGGCCTGTATGGACGAAATTCCGACCTGTCGGCCGCTCCTTTTCCGCTTTCGCCGGAAGGGAGGAGACGCGGGAGGGGCTGCGCTCCGAACCAGCGTTACGCAAAATCACTTTTAAGGAGAACCAGACTATGGCACCTCATACCATTGCCGTTGCCGGAAAGGGTGGTGTGGGCAAAACCACTACCTGCGGCATGATTATCGACTACCTGTGCGCAAAGAAGCGCGGCCCCGTCCTTGTGGTGGATGCCGACGCCAATTCCAACCTGAACGAAGTTCTGGGCGTGGAGGTGGAGACCTCTCTCGGCCAGATCCGGGAGGAAATGGCACAGGCAGAGCTGAAAGGCACCATTCCCAAGGGCATGACCAAGGCGGACTACGCGGAAATGAAGTTCGGCGACGCCCTGATCGAGGACGACGATTTCGACATGCTGGTCATGGGACGCACCCAGGGCAAGGGCTGCTACTGCTATGTCAACGGCGTGCTGCAATCTCAGCTTGGCAAGTATCTGCCCAACTATTCCTACGTGGTCATGGACAACGAGGCGGGGCTGGAGCATATCGCCCGGGGGACGCTCCCCCATGTGGACACCATGCTTCTGATTTCCGACTGCTCCCGCCGGGGCGTTCAGGCCGTGGCGAGAATCGCCGAAATGATCGACGAGATGGGCTTAAACCCCGGACAGATGGGTCTGATCATCAACCGCGCGCCGGACGGAAAGCTGGACGACGGCGTCCGTGCCGAGATCGAAAAGCACGGTCTCAAGCTCTTCGGCGTTCTGCCTCACGACGAGGCGGTTTACCGCTGCGACTGCGACGGCAATCCGTCCGCGAAGCTCCCGGACAGCGACCCCATGAAGGTCGCGCTGCGGGGAATTATGCAGTCTATCGGCCTGTAAGCCGGTAAACCCGCAGGATGCCGGGCGGCATTCCGCGGCAGAAACACATCCATAATTGCGCCGGGCGGTTTCCGCCCTGCGTGTGGAAAATATATCAAGGGGGATTACAAATTATGGCTTTCACTCCTAAAACGGCACCCTTCAGCGGCAAGATCAATGCCGTGACGCTGGGCACCGGTGACAAGGCAATCGTCATCGGCGGTCAGAACGTGATGCCGTTTTACACCTTCGATGCTGCCATCGAACACGCGCCCAAGATCGGTATTGAAATTTCCGATCTGGCAACACAGTGGGATGCTCCTGCTCTGAAGGAGTTCTACGCCGGCTGCACCACCATGGTTGACTTTGCCAAGAAGGCAGAGACCATGCCCGGCGCGGATTTCCTGTGCCTGCACTTCGAGTCCGCAGACCCCAACGGCGCCAACCGCTCCGTTGCCGACTGCGTGGCCGACGCCAAGGCTGTCGCCGAGGCGACCACCATGCCCATCGTGGTCATGGGCTGCAAGAACATCGAGAAGGACGGCGAGCTGTTCAGCAAGATCGCTGAGGCGCTGCAGGGCAAGAACATTCTGGTTCTGTCCGCCCGGAACGAGGACTACAAGACCGTCGGTGCTTCCGTCGCTCTGGCTTACGGCCAGAAGGTGGGCGCTGAGACCGCTGACGACATCAACCTCGCCAAGCAGCTGAACATCATGCTCAAGGGCCTCTCCATCAACCCTGAGAACATCGTCATGAACATCGGCACCGCCGCTGTGGGCTACGGCTTCGAGTACGTGGCCTCCACCCTGGATCGTGTCCGTCTGGCCGCTCTGGCGCAGTCCGATGCCGACCTGCAAATGCCCATCATGTCCCCCGTGTCTCCCGACGCCTGGGCCGTGAAGGAATCCACCGCTTCCGAAGAAGATGAGCCCGAATGGGGCAGCCGGGAAGAGCGCGCGATCGGGATGGAAGTCTCCACCGCCGCTGCCAACCTGACCGGCGGCGCTGACGCTGTCATCATGCGTCATCCCGCAGCCGTTGCCACCATCAAGAAGTTCATCACGGATCTCGTGTAATCGGAAGGAGGATACATACAATGGCTTTGAAAGGTCTTGACATTTTTAAGCTGTCTCCTAAGAAGAACTGTAAGGAGTGCGGCAGCCCCACCTGTATGGCATTCTGCATGAAGGTGGCGCAGGGTGCTGTGTCCATCGACAAGTGCCCCTACTTCTCTGACGACGCGAAGGCGATGCTCAACGAGCAGACCGCGCCTCCCATGAAGACCATCACCGTCGGCGATCACAAGCTGGGCGGCGAGACTGTCCTCTTCCGTCACGAGAAGACTCTGGTCAACAAGAACCTGTACGCAGTTTCCGTCTGCACCTGCATGTCCGCTGAGGAAGCCGACAAGAAGCTGGCCGACCTGCAGAAGGTTGACTACGAGCGTATCGGCGAGAGAATGTACGTTGAGTTCGTTTTTGTCGCCAACAAGCAGTCCGATCCCGCTGTCTACGCGGAGCTGGTCAAGAAGGCCGCTGCTACCGGCCGTGACCTGATCCTGGAGTGCTGGGATGTGGAGTGCGCCAAGGCTGCTCTGGCAGTCGCGGGCAAGAACGTCATTCTCGACGGCGCTACCCCCGAAAACTGCGAGGCTATGAACGCCGTCGCCAAGGAGGCCGGTGTTGTTCTGGGCGTTCACGCCGACAACCTTTCCGACCTGTACGACACCGTGAAGAAGCTGGAAGCCGCCGGCAACAAGAATCTGGTGCTGGACGTCACCGGCAAGACCGCCAAGGAGACGCTGGCCAACGCCGTTCTGGTGCGCCGCACTGCCATCAAGGATGGCGACCGCAGCTTCGGCTATCCCTCCATCGTCAACGTAGGCCGCATTGCCAGCGGCGATGACCATCTGCAGACCGCCTACGCTTCCATGTTCACCGAGAAGTACGGCTCCATCATCGTCATGGAGCACATGACCTATGCGCAGGCGCTGCCTCTGTACGGCCTGCGTCAGAACATCTTCACCGATCCTCAGAAGCCCATGAAGGTGGAGAGCAAGATCTATCCGCTGAACGGCGCCGACGAGAACAGCCCCTGCGCCCTGACCGTGGACTTCGCTCTGACCTACTTCCTGGTTTCCGGCGAACTGGAGCGTTCCAACCAGCCCGTGAACCTGATCATCACCGACGCTTCCGGCATGTCCGTTCTGACTGCCTGGGCTGCCGGTAAGTTCTCCTCCTCCACCGTCAAGAAGACCTTCGAGACGCTGGACATCGAGAACAAGATCAAGAACCGCACCCTGATTATCCCCGGCAAGGTCGCCGTTATGAAGGGCGAGATTCAGGAGAAGCTGCCCGGCTGGAACGTCGTTGTCGGCCCCACCGAGGCGGTTCAGCTGCCCAAGTACATGAAGGACAAGGAATACGAGGCCGCCGCCAAGGCTGCCGCCGCCGAGAACGCTGCCAAGGCTGCCACCACTGTGGAAGTCAAGGAGCTGTCCTTCGACGAGCTGCTGGCGACCAAGGTCCCCGAGATCAAGGTCGTGGACATGGGCGTCAAGTACAAGGGCTACAACCCCGAATCCCAGACCTTCGTCACCATCGGCGAGCGTATCCACTGCATCGCGCCCTCTGTCCGCAAGGCTATGGACGAGCGTGACCCCGAGCCCATCCTGAAGCGTGCTGCCGAGCAGATCGCTGCCGGCGCCACCTATCTGGACGTCAACATCGGACCTGCTGAGAAGGACGGTCCCGAGCGCATGATGTGGGCTGTCAAGCTGCTGCAGGAGAACTTCAACAATGTTCCTCTGGCACTGGACACCGCCAACAAGCGGGCTATCGAGGCCGGTATCAAGGTTTACAACCGCACCAACGGCAAGCCCATCGTCAACTCCGCCGATGCCGGTTCCCGTATTTCCAACATTGATCTGGCCGCTGCCAACGACGCCATCTGTATTGCCCTCTGCTCTGCCGACGGCATTGCCAAGGACAACGAAGAGCGCATGAAGCACTGCCACAACATGCTGGAGCGCGGCATGAGTCTGGGCATGGATGCCACCGACCTGTGGTTCGACCCCCTGTTCCTGGTCGTCAAGGGTATGCAGGACAAGCAGATGGAAGTTCTGGAAGCCATCAAGATGTTCGCATCGGAAGGCCTGAAGTCCACCGGCGGTCTGTCCAACAACTCTAACGGCGCGCCCAAGACGCTGCGTCCCATCATGGACTCCGCTCTGGTCGCCATGGCAATGATGCAGGGCCTGACCTCCGCCATCGTCAACCCCTGCGACCTGCGCCTGATGGAGACCATCAAGTCCTGCGACATCTTCAAGAACCACGTCCTCTACTCCGACTCCTACCTCGACCTCTAAGCCCGCGCCCGCAGGGCGGGCGGCCAATGACGTTACGGACTCTGGGTGGTGGTTTGAACATCCTTTGGGCCCCTCGACCGGTTGTGCGGCGGTTGTCCGTGCTGAGTGGGGGAGATTAAGGATGGATTTGGCACTGGGTAGTTGACGGACTGCTTTCGAGTCTGTTGATTAAGGTGCCGGAAGACCATAAACCCCAGAAGGTCGGCATTTGGCTGGCTGAGTAGATGTGACTGACAGTTTTCCCATGCACTACATGGCTGGGAGGGAACCTCCCTCCCAGCCAGTTTGCTTTTTCTGCTTTGGAAGAATTTGCTGCATTTGAAAGCCCCGGCGTGGTGCCGGAAACCAAACTGGTATATTCAGCCTTCGGGCTTAATATATATTATCTTCAGGATTCAAAAAATTGGGAGGAATTTACATGAGCGTATTAACCGATCTCATTTATGGCGGTTCCAATGCCGTTGCGGGACTGACCGAAGGTGCCGTAAACGACGCCATTGCCAAGTACGGCGCAGACAAGGAGATTGCCTTCCCCGATACCGCATACTTTTTCCCCACCATTTACGCTGCCACCGGCGTAAAGGTCAAGACTCTGGGCGACCTGCCCGCCTGCGTGGGCGTGCTCAAGAGCCTGATCACCAATCAGGAGGATCTGGGTCAGGCGCTGAACGCCGGCCTTGCGACCGCTGTCGGCGCGGAAATTCTTGAGGGACTGAAATACGTCGACGGTGCCAACCCCTACGAGAACGAGTCCGGCATCGGCTTCGTTCCCGACCCCATCATCCGTTCTCTGGGCGTGCCGCTGGTCACCGGCGATATCCCCGGCGTGGCCGTTGTGCTGGGCAAGGCGGACAATGCCGAGGACGTTGTTAAGGTGGTCAAGGACTACCAGAGCAAGGGCATCATGACCTTCATGGTGGGCGACGTCATCGAGCAGTGCGCCGAGGGCGGCGTCAAGATGGGTCTGGAGCTGCGTGTCATTCCTCTGGGACACGACGTGACCTCCGTCATCCATGTTGTTACCGTGGCCATCCGTGCCGCACTGATTTTCGGCAACGTTCAGCCCGGCAATCTGGCCGGTCTGCTGGACTACACCAAGAACCGTGTTCCCGCCTTCGTCAATACCTTCGGCGCCATTGACTCCGTGGTGGTTTCCGCCGGTGCGGGCGCCATCGCTCTGGGCTTCCCCGTGGTCGTGGACATCGATCTGGGCGAAAATCAGGTTCCCGGCGCTCTGGAGTCCGTATGCGACCACGCCGAGACCGTGAAGAAGTCTCTGGAACTGCGGAACATCAAGATCAAGGTGAAGGAACTGCCCATCCCCGTGGCCTTCGCCGCCGCCTTCGAGGGCGAGATCATCCGCAAGGCCGATATGCACAACGAGATCTGGTCCGCCAAGAACCCCACTGCCGAGCTGGTGGTGATGCGGGAGCTGAATGAAATCGAGGATCACAAGATCACCATCGTCGGCCCCGACTTCGATCAGGCCAAGGATCTGGCTCTGGCGACCTACGTTGAGGTGGCCGGTAAGAAGATGCAGGTGGACTTTGAGTCCGTTATCGAGCGGAAGTTCCACGCCTGGTTCAACTACATGGAAGGCGTCATGCACACCGGTCAGCGTAACCAGGTTCGTATCCGTGTCAGCAACGCGGCTTACGAAGCAGGTCTGCGTCTGAAGGACTTCGCCGAGGTTCTGTACGTTATGATCATGGACGAGTTCGACGCCGTTGTGGACAAGTGCCAGATCACCCTGATCACCGACGCTGCCGAGGCGGAGAAGTTCCGTGACGAGGTGGCTATGCCCCGGTACAACCAGCGCGACGACCGTCTGGCGTCCATGACCGACGAGGCCGTTGACCGTTACTTCACCTGCATCATGTGCCAGTCCTTCGCCCCCGCCCACTGCTGCGTGGTCACCCCCGAGCGTCTGGGTCTGTGCGGCGCCGTGTCCTGGCTGGATGCCAAGGCCACTTACGAGCTGAACCCCAACGGTCCCTGCCAGCCCATCTTCAAGGAAGGCTGCGAGGACGAGCGCACCGGCCGCTTCCAGTCTGTCAACAAGGCGATCTCCGACGCGACCCACGGCGCTGTGGAAAATGTCACCCTGTACTCCATTCTGGAGGACCCGATGACCTCCTGCGGCTGCTTCGAGTGCATCTGCGGCATTGAGCCGATGTCCAACGGCTTCATTGTTGTGAACCGGGAATACAAGGGCATGACCCCTGCCGGTATGACCTTCGGCGAGCTGGCCTCCTGCACCGGCGGCGGCGTCCAGACCCCCGGCTACATGGGTCACGGCCGTCACTTCATTTCCTCCAAGAAGTTCATCGCTGCTGAGGGTGGCATCGAGCGTATTGTCTGGATGCCCAAGGAGCTGAAGGACGACGTTGCCGAGCGTCTGAACAAGACGGCCAAGGAACTGTACGGCATCGACAACTTCACCGACATGGTTGCCGACGAGACCGTCACCACCGACTGCGAGGAGCTGCTGAACTGGCTGACCGAGAAGGGTCACCCGGTGCTGGGCATGGAGCCTCTGATGTAATGAAATTGAGATTGCGCCCGGGAAGGAAACTTCCCGGGCGTAGTTTTTTGTGGCTTCCCCTACTGAACGAGGAGAGCCTTTGGGGGACGGATCGCCACACCAGTGCTGCGGCATTGGCTTGCAATGCCCCCTATTGAGGAGCACATGCGTTCGGTCAGGTTATGACGCCGGGGTGATGAGCCATATCAAATTTAATATAGGTAAAAAAATACTGATTTCGCTGGACAATTGCGGGGAGCTATGTTATACTTGAAAAGAAAATAAAATTTCAGGCGGCGCTATCATTCCGTCCGGGTGTTTCGGCAATTTTTTGCCGGATGGCAGAGCCTCGCCCAAAAAGAAAGGGGTTATCCTTATGCCAAAAGTCGTATTTCAAATTGAAGGCGGCAAGCCCGTTACCGTCGATTGCAACGTCGGCGATAACCTTCTGGAGCTGGCTCGCCGTGCCAATGTGGCAATCGACGCTCCCTGCTCCGGCAACGGCTCCTGCGGCAAGTGCCGCATCAAGCTGGTGGAGGGAGAGTTGGAATCCTACCCCAGCCGCCATATTTCCGACGAAGAATATGCCGAAGGCTGGCGCCTGAGCTGCAGCTCGAAGGTCGTCGGCAACTGCACTGTGTTCGTTCCGGACATCGCCAGCGCCTACCAGTCCCGGATGAAGACCGCCGATTTGAGCAGCCCGCAGGAGGTCGCCATTTTTGACGCCTGCCAGAGCCAGCTGAAACAAAGCGGCATTCACTTTACCAATCAGTTCCGGGCGGTGGTCGTGACCATGGCCGAGCCGAGTCTGGACGACACCATGCCCGACAACGAGCGCCTGACATGGGCGCTTGAGGAAGCGCTGGGCGTAGAGAAGGTGGAGATTCCCTTCTGCGTCATGGTGAAGCTGGCCCACGTTCTGCGGGAAAACAGCTTTCACGTGTGCGTGAAGGGCGAACTTCTGGGCGATACCTTCCGCTGTATGGAAGTTTGCGCCCCGGAGGACACTGCCATCGTCGGCTGCGCCATCGATATCGGCACTACCACGGTCACCATGGTGCTGACCGATCTGACCACGGGTAAAATTCTGGCGAAGGGTTCCTCCGGCAACGGCCAGATCCGTTACGGCGCGGACGTCATCAACCGTATCATCGAGCAGGGCAAGCCCGGCGGCAGGAAAAAGCTTCAGGACGCCATCCTGAAAGAGACTCTGAACCCCATCATTGCCAATCTGTGCAAGTCCGCGGGGGTCACATGCCCGTCCATTCTGCGCATGAGCGTGGGCGCGAATACCACCATGAACCACCTGCTGGTGGGCGTGGATGCCCAGAGCGTTCGCATGGACCCGTACATCCCCAGCTTCTTCCTCTGGAACGGACTGCTGGCGCAGGACTTGAAGATTCCCGCCAACCCCCTGGCGCCGGTACTCATCGCCCCCAACATCGGTTCCTACGTGGGCGGCGACATCACCGCCGGTACGCTGGCCTCCGGCATCTGGGACAGCGACGCGCTGAGCCTGTTCATCGACCTTGGCACCAACGGCGAGATCGTGTTCGGCAACCGGGACTTCCTTGTGAGCTGCGCCTGTTCTGCCGGCCCCGCCTTTGAGGGCGGCGACATTTCCTGCGGTATGCGCGCCACGGACGGCGCCATCGAAGCCTGCACCGTAGATAAAGTGACCATGGAACCCACCGTTTCCATCGTGGGCGACAAAGGACAGAAGGCCGTCGGCATCTGCGGCAGCGGCATCATCGACATCATTTCCGAGCTGTACCGCTGCGGCATCGTCAACGCCAAGGGCCTGTTCATCCGGGAGGGCGAGCGCGTCCGCCGGGATCATCACGGCATGGGCCGCTACGTTATTGCCTTTGAAAACGAAAGCGAGACCGGCCGGGAAGTGTCCATCAATGAAGTGGACATTGACAACTTCATTCGTGCCAAGGGCGCGATCTTCTCCGCCATCGCAACATTGCTGCAAAGCGTGGATATGCCCATGGAAGCCATCGAGAACGTCTATGTCGCAGGCGGCATCGGCTCCGGCATCAACATGAAGAACGCGGTGAATATCGGCATGTTCCCGGATGTGGAGCTGGAAAAGTTCCACTACATCGGCAACTCCTCTCTGGCTGGCGCTTACGCCATGGTCATGAGTGACGAAGCCGCCGCAAAAACGGCGGAAGTGGCCGCAAACATGACCTATCTGGAGCTTTCCACATACCCCGGCTACATGGATTCCTTTGTAGCTGCCTGCTTCCTGCCCCATACGGACAAGCGGCTGTTCCCCCACTCCATTCAGGAGGCGTAACATGCTGGAGGGAATGCACCATGTGGCGGTGATTGCTTCGGAGGAAGCCCGAACCCTGGATTTTTATGTCAACAAGCTGGGGTTCACTGTGGAGAGCCAAGTCTGGAGGCCGGAGCAGCGGGATTATCTGCGGATGCTGCGGCTGGGGAATTTGGTGCTGGAGCTGTTCATCAAGCCCGACGCTCCTGCCCGGCTGACTCTGCCAGAGGCTCTGGGTCTACGGCATTTGGCCTTCCGGGTAACGAACATTCAGGCGGCTCGGGACTGGCTGAACGCACAGGGCATCGAGACGGAACCGATTCACGAGGACAAGGCAAACGGAGGGCACTATGTATTCTTCCGGGATCCCGACGGTCTGCCTCTGGAACTACACGATTAAGGAATAAGGAATATGCAAGTAGAAAACCACAAAGAAGAAGCCCCTTTTGCCCATTACGCGGAGCTGTTTCGCGATCTAAATCCCGCCGCCGTGACGGCGAGACTGTCGGACGTCCGCTGGGACGGGAAGGAATTCACCCTCAGTCTTCTGGGCAGAGCGTTTGCCATTGCCTACCCGGACTATGCCATCCGCGCGCTGGACGGCGGGGCGCTGCCGCCGCTGCCCTCCCAGACGTTTCTGCTGCGCTATCTGCTGGAAAGCAAAGATGTGGTCTGGCAGGGGCAGTGGAAGACCTTCCGGGAGATGCCCTGGGGGGAGATGTACATCAAGCCCTACACCGGCCGCGTGCTGACCCGTGCGGCCTTCACCTTCGGCACCCGGCTGCCGGCGTTCAAGGCTGCCTGCGAGAAAATGCAGGCGCTGCCCATGAAGCACGGAGACGCGGGCTATCAGTTCGACCTGATCGGCGGCTATCGGATGCAGATCCTGGTCTGGGAAGGGGATGATGAATTCCCCCCCAACGCGCAGGTGCTCTATTCCGACAATTTTGCGGAAGGCTTCGCCGCGGAAGATCGGGTCGTGGCGGGAGATATTCTGATCTCCACGATCAAAAGCCAGATGTAATACTGAAC
>UMCO01098327.1_pt1 | contig 19557 bp, 12 predicted proteins | sample 1964251 | NCBI WGS metagenome assembly UMCO01 (sample SAMEA4835970, study PRJEB28245) | human gut metagenome | biome: gut microbiome; material: fecal sample | place: Denmark | collected 2008
GGAAACGTGCCTGCTTGCCGGCTGCCCGCAGGATGGCATCGTCCTTGATCCGTTTCTCGGCTCCGGTACGACTGCCGCCGTCGCAAAGCAGATGGGGCGGCATTACATCGGCATTGAGCTGAATCCAAACTACTGCACGCTTGCCGAGCAGCGGATCGGGGGTGTGACGGAATGAGTGTCTACACCCGGCAGGATTTGAGCGTCATGCAGGCGTGGCCTTTAGAGCGAAAAATCCGCGTTACGCAGGCGAAGATTCTGGAATGGTATCACCACTACGGCGGCAAAGTTGCCATTTCATTTTCGGGCGGCAAGGATTCCACGGTGCTTCTTGATCTGGCGCGGCGAGCGTTCCCGGATATGCCCGCCGTGTTTGTGGATACCGGACTGGAATACCCGGAGATCCGCGCGTTTGTAAAGAGTGTTCCGAATGTGACGTGGCTGCGGCCGGAAATGCCGTTTTCCAAGGTTTTGACGACGTATGGCTATCCCATCATCTCTAAAGACGTTGCCAAACGCATCTATTATGCGCGGCAGGGCAGTCCGTGGGCGCTGCGGCATCTGAACGGTCTGAACGCGGACGGTACAACTTCAAAATACAACGAGCGATACGAAAAATGGCACGTCCTGCTGGATGCGCCATTTCTCATTTCGGACAAGTGCTGCGAGGTGATGAAAGAACGCCCCATCCGCAAATATGCCAGAGCCAACGGTCTGCACATGATCGTTGGCACAATGGCAAGCGAAAGTATGCGCCGCCAGAGCGCGTATCTCAAAACCGGCTGCAACGCCTATGACAAGCGCGATCCAACTTCACAGCCGATGTCGTTCTGGACCGAGCAGGATGTTCTGGCATACCTCAAAATGACAGGCATCCCGTATGCGTCTGTTTACGGCGAGATCGTCGAGCAGAACGGCAGACTGACGACGACCGGCGCAAAGCGTACCGGCTGTATGTTCTGTATGTTCGGCGTGCATCTGGAAAAGCAGCCGAACCGGTTTCAACGCATGGCGCTGACGCATCCGAAGCAGTATGCGTTCTGCATCCACAAGCTCGGCTGCGGCGCTGTGCTGGATTTTCTCGGCATACCATACTGCCCCGGAGGTGACAGCACATGAGCAAACGCGCCCCAAGGCTGCAATTCACCGATGAAGAACTCGCCGCCCCGGAGGTTTCCAAGGCGGCGAAAAAAGCGGAAAAGCATATCGAGAAGCTGGAGCAGGCAGAAGCGAAAATCCCAACAAAGAACGGCGCAGAGAAGCCGCGCCCAGCATCCAAGCTGCAACACGCCGTTCGGGATGTACCCGGTAAGGCGGTCCGTTCGGCGGCGCACCGGGAGGTTTCACAGCATGAGGATGATAACGTCGGCGTAGAGAGCGCACATAAGCTGGAAGAAGCTGCCGAGCAAACCGTCCGTGCGGTGGAAACCGCACATCGTTCCCATCAGCTCAAGCCGTACCGCAATGCAGACCGCGCGGAAGCTCGCGCCGACAGCGCCAATCTCGACGCGCTGCAAAAGCAGGCGCAACAGCAGAATCCGGAGCTGCAAAGCAATCCGTATTCCCGCTGGCAGCAGAAACGCGCCATCAAAAAGGAGTACGCCGCTGCAAAGGCTGGCGGCGGTACGGTGTCTGCCTCCGAAGTGACCGCAAAAGCCGCCAAACGCGCCGCAGAGGACACGAAAAAAGCGTCGGAGTGGATCGCAGAACACAAAAAAGGATTTTTGATCGCGCTGGCGATTCTGCTCGTCGCGGTGTTTCTTCTGAACATCGCTTCGTCCTGCTCGGTGCTGGTCGAGGGCGGCGTGACGGCGCTCGGCGTTTCGACCTACCCCAGCGAGGACAGCGATATGCTTGCCGCCGAAGCGCAATACTGCGCGATGGAGGCAGAGCTGCAGGCCAAGCTGGACAATTACGAAGCGACGCATGATTACGACGAGTATCATTTTGACCTCGATGAGATCGGACATGACCCGTATGTGCTGATCTCCGCGCTCACGGCGCTCAAGGGCGGCGCGTGGACGCTCAGCGAGGTACAAGGTGAACTGCAAATGCTCTTTGACAAGCAGTACATTCTCACAGAAACCGTGGAAACGGAGATTCGGTATCGACCGGAAACGAGGTATGACGAGGACGGCGACCCGTACACCGTACAAGTGCCGTATGAATACACGATCTGCACGGTCGCGCTTGAAAATTTTGACCTCTCCCATGTGCCGGTCTATGTGATGAGCGAGGATCAGCTTGCGCTCTACGCATCGTATATGGCAACGCTCGGAAACCGCCCCGACCTGTTCGGTGATTCAGATTATGTAAACAGATATTACGGCAATGGGAGCGGCGGCAGCTACGATATTCCTCCGGAGGCGCTGGAGGATGAACAGTTTGCCGCCATCATCAAAGAAGCGGAAAAGTATCTCGGTTTCCCGTATGTCTGGGGCGGCAGCTCCCCGGCGACCTCGTTTGACTGCTCCGGTTTCGTCAGCTACGTCTACAACAACTGCGGCGTTGGCTGGAACTTCGGCAGACTCAGTGCCGAGGGCATCCGACAAATTTGCTCCTACGTTTCCCCGGCAGATGCAAAGCCCGGCGATCTGATCTTCTTTGAAAAAACGTACAACACCACCGGCGCGTCGCACATCGGTATTTATGTAGGAAATAATACCATGCTGCACTGCGGCGACCCCATTCAATATACCAGCATTTCGTCCGATTACTGGCAGAGCCACTTCCTGCAATTCGGACGGCTGGCACCACCATAAGGAGGGACAATTATGAATCCGAAGATCAACAAACTCAAAGCGGAGCGTGCAAAGAACGACAGCAAAATTGCCGATTTGCAGACCCGCAACCGCGAAATTGATGCGGACATTATCAAGCTGGAAAATGAGGACATCGTGGGGCTTGCCCGCGCGACCGGTATGACGATGGAGCAGCTGGCGCAGTACCTCATGCACATCAAAAAGGGCGGTTCGCCCTTTGCCGCGCAGGGAAAGGAGGATGAAGCGAATGTACCCGAAGAAGCGTAACCGGCTGCGCGTTCTCGCGCTGCTGCTCAGTTTTGTGCTGGCGCTTTGCGTCCTGACGGGCGCTGCCCTTGCGGAAGAACCGTTCCCCGATACCCCGGAAGACCCCACGACAGAAACAGCCGAACAGCCGCCCGCGGAGGAAACTCCGGAGACAGAACCCGGCAGCGAAGACGCCCTGCCGTCTGAACCGGAACCGCCCGAAGAACCGCCGATGGAAGGTGCGTATGCGCTGGACGCCGATGTGCCGGGCGGCTGGCAGAACCGCCCCGCGACGATTTACGTGCGCGTGATCGACCTGAACGGCACCGACTGGGAGAAGGTCGAGGTAATTCTTCCCGGTATGAGTCCGTTCGACGTGACGCAGGAGCTTCTGGAATACGGCTGCGTGGAGCGCACGATGCTGGAAAACGGCACCGTGCTTTTCTTTGTCACAGACCGAACCGGCACGGTGCATGAATTGTCTCTGGACGTGTACTGCATGGACTTTTCTGCGCCGGTCCTTCGCGCGGGCATCAACGGCACGCTCCTGCGCGTAGAAGCCTATGACGACCTTTCCGGTGTTGCGGCGATCTATGTCAACGACGAGCTTTACACCACACTGGACGGCGGCGAGCTGAACGTGCGCATCGACCGCCTGACGGACGACGCTTACCTCTATATTGACGCGCTGGACAACGCCGGGAACTGGACGGATTACGTCGTTCTCTCCAACCCGTTCTATGAAGAAGCCGAACCGGAGCCGACGCCCGCACCCGGCACAGATACCGGCAAAGACCAGCACGACGAGCATTGCCCCTCCGATTGTGATTGCCGCAAGGAGCAGACGTCGACCGCGCAGCCGTCCGACAATACCGGCGGCAATACCGGGAATAGCAACAATACTGCTGCATCTGGCAGCGGTAAAAACACAGCCGCATCCTCGCAGCCCGCACAGTCTGCATCGTCCGATGCAGCGCCGGTAACGAAAGAGGACGGCACCGGCTTTACGCAGAACGGCAATTCCGTCACGCGCGATCTGCTGTACGACAAATACAGCAATAAGCAGTTCATCACGATTGAAACGCGCGGCGGCGAGACGTTCTATCTGGTCATTGACTATGACAAGCCGCTGGACGAGGACGGCGAACAGTATGAGACTTTCTTCCTCAATCTGGTTGATGAAGCGGACCTTCTGGGGCTGATCGACGAGGAAGAACCGGCAGAGGAAACTTGCGTCTGCACCGTCCATTGTGAGGTCGGCGCGATCAACACTGCCTGCCCCATCTGCAAGGCGAGCATGGTGGACTGCATGGGAAAAACGCCGGTTGCAGAAAAGGAACCGGAACCGGCAGCGCCCGCGGAGACAGAACCGGAACCAGAGGCAAAGCAGGAGGATACGAAGAAAAGCAGCGCCCCGCTGCTTCTTATTCTGCTGGTGCTGCTTGGCGGCGGCTTCGCGCTCTACTGGTTCAAATTCCGCAAGCCCAAGGCAAACACCAAAGGTCCCGTAGACCTCGACGATTATGACTTCGGGGAAGAAAACGGGGATGAAGATGCGGATGAAGATGCGGAATATGATACCGTGGATACCTCCAACGAATAAATCAGCTGAAACACAAGGTAACATAGACGCAAAAAACGCAGTCCCCGCGGGGACTGCGTTTTACTTATGTTCCGGACGGTCAATCCGTCTGATCTTCGCTTGTTTCAGTCAGCAGCTCTACGAACTCTGCCGGGGCGTACACGGAGATCTGTGTTTTGCTGTAATCCTTCGTGTTTCGCGTCACGATGCAGTCCGCACCGGAGCGCACCGCCGTTTCGACCATCACGGCATCCTCAAAATCGGAAATCTCCGCTGAGATCGCCTTGCGGATGTCCAGCGCCGTGGTGTCCAGCAGTCCGAACAACGCGCAGAGCTTTGTCAGAACGTCGCGGGTCGCTTTGTCGCTGTGCGTTTGCCGGTGTGTCAGATAGTAAATATCCGTAATGGCTTTCGCCGTCAGGAAGCCCTCAAACTGCCGGTTGGCGCAGAGCAGGAAAATCGACTGCGCATCCTTGCAGAACGGTTCGCGGCTTTGCAGCGCGTCCACGATGACACAGGTATCTATGACAGCTCTCATATCCGGTTCAGCCTTTCTTCCTTCGCTTCCTCCAACGTCACATCAGCCGGAAGAATCCCGAACAGGGACTTGGCAATGTCCACTCTGTCCTGATGGGGATTTGAGAGCTTTGCGACAACCTTGCCGTTTTTCGTGATATAAATGTCCTCCGTCGCTGCAAGCAGAAGATACTTTCCAAGATTGCTTTTCAGTTCCGTCGCAGTAATCGACATGATCTGGTTCCTCCCTTCGTGATTTGGTTCATTTATATTATATCCGAATCGAACGAAATATGCAACCGATTCGTGCGAAATAATTTGTGAACCGTCCAATAACATTCTGTGACTGAAACCGAGAAGCAGGACCGCTTATTGCATATGCGATTTGCAGAAAAAACACAACCGAAAACAAAAAATTAAGAATTACATAGGAGAACATCTATGACAAAGTATAAGTTAGTAATTGCAGAAAAACCGTCTGTGGGCATGGCGTATGCCGTAGTGCTGGGCGCGAAGAAGCGGATGGACGGTTACATGGAGGGCGGCGGCTGGCTCGTTTCGTGGTGCTTCGGGCATCTGGTGGAGCTTGCCGGTGCGGAAACCTACGACGAACGCTACGCAAAATGGAACCGCGCCGACCTTCCCATCGTCCCCGACCCGTGGCGCATGAAGGTTGCGCACACAAAGAAAAAACAGTTTTCCGTCCTGAAAGCGCTCATGGAGCGCGAGGACGTGACCGAGGTCGTCAACGGCTGCGACGCCGGGCGCGAGGGCGAAGCCATCTTCCGGTACGTCTACGAACAGGTTGGATGCAAAAAGCCAATGAAGCGATTGTGGCTTTCTTCCATGGAGGACGACGCAATTCTGGATGCTTTCGCGCACCTGCACGACGGCGCGGACTTTGACCGGCTTTACGACGCGGCGCTCTGCCGCGCCAAGGCAGACTGGCTGGTGGGCATCAACGCCACGCGGCTGTTTTCGGTCCTGTATCATCGCACGCTGAATGTTGGGCGCGTGGTGTCTCCGACGCTGGCGCTCATCGTCCATCGGGACGCGGAAATTCGTGCGTTCCAGCCCGAACGGTACTACACGGCATCGCTGACCTTCCCGGATTTTACGGCGGTCAGCGAGAAATTCAAATCCAAAGCTGAAGCGGACGCGGCGCTTGCCGCCTGTGAAGGGCAGAGTGCTGCCGTCTCAAAGCTCGACCGGAAGGAAAAGCACGAGAAAGCCCCGGCACTCTACGATCTGACTACGCTCCAGCGTGATGCGAACCGGCTGCTCGGCTATACGGCGCAGCAAACGCTGGACTACCTGCAAGCGCTTTACGAGAAGAAGCTCTGCACCTATCCGCGCACCGACAGCCGCTTTCTGACCGACGATATGCTCCCTTCGGTCCCCGCCATTGTGAGCTGCGCGGGCGGCATCTGCGGCGCGAATCTGCCCGTGTCCATGCACCCGGCGCAGGTGTGCGACGGTAAAAAGGTCAGCGACCACCATGCGCTCCTTCCCACCATCCGCGCGGGCGAAGCAGACCTTGACGCGCTGCCCATCGGAGAACGTGAGGTCTTGCAGCTGCTTTGCCGGCAGCTGCTGATCGCCGTCAGCGGCGAATCGGTCTGCGCAGACACGATTGCCGAGATCACCTGCGGCGGGTATGTCTTTACCGCGAAGGGAAAGACCGTTCTGGACGCAGGCTGGAAAGCCTACCTCAAAGAGCAGGAGAATAAACCGCTGCCCGATCTCGTCGAGGGTGCGTCGCTGCCCGCGCCGGCCGGCGAGGTCACAGAGGGCAAGACGAAGCCGCCCGCGGCATACAGCGAAGATACGCTGCTTCATGCAATGGAGACAGCGGGCGGGAAAGATATGCCAAAAGACGCGGAGCGCAAGGGCATCGGCACGCCTGCGACACGCGCCGCCATGATCGAAAAGCTCGTGGCAGGCGGCTTTGTGGAGCGAAAAAAGGGAAGAAAAGCTGTCAGCCTTGTGCCGGTGCAGGCTGGTGTGTCGCTCGTCACGATTCTGCCCGAGCAGCTTCAATCGCCGCTTCTGACGGCAGAATGGGAGCATAAGCTGGGGCGCATCGAGCGCGGCGAGCTTTCGCCCGAAGCATTTCTCGCAGAAATTACACAGATGGTGCAGACGCTGGTATCGGAGTATCAGCCGGTTCCCGGCGCGGAGGTGCTGTTTCCCTCTGGACGCGAGATCGTCGGCCAATGCCCGCGCTGCGGCAGCAATGTCACAGAAAGCAAGAAAGGCTTTTTCTGCGAGAAAAGCGACTGTAAATTCGGACTCTGGCGCGACAATAAGTTTCTGACCGCCAAGCGCATCAGCCTGACAAAGAGGGATGTGACAACGCTCCTGAAAACTGGGCGCGTGCATATCGCAAATATTTACTCCGAAAGAACCGGCAAGACCTTTGAAGCCGACCTGCTTTTGGATGACAACGGCGAGCGCACCGTCTACCGCTTCGATTTCGGCAGGGGGCGGACGACATGAAGCTGACCGGCTACGAAATGGAGACGATCATCCTCTACAATCAGGCTGAGCCGAACGCGCAGGTTTACACACATAACTCGAAGCTGATCGCCAAGCTGCGGCGGCTGCATGAAGCATCACCGGAGAAAGTGTATGCGGACTTCGACGAGCCGAACGGCGCGGCACGGTACATCGTCCCCAAAAACTGCGTGAACGTCCGACCGCCGTATAGTGACGCGAGACGCAAGGCTGACAGCGAACGCGCCCGGAAAGCCGGTTTGACCCCGCCCCAGCGGAAAATCAAAGAATGACAGCAGCCTCCGCAGGAACGAAGCGTCGTGCGGAGGCTGCTCTTTGTCTGGAAAGGAGAGCCTATGGCAGAAAAAACACCCATCAAAGAACAGATCAAAGCGCTGACAGAGAAAATCGAGGAAGGTATCCAGACTCTGTTCCAATCCGGCGATTTGGAAAAGTATCAGGCGTATCTTCGCACGGTGAGCCGGTTCCACCGGTATTCCGTCAATAACCAGATGCTCATTTTCTCGCAATGCCCGCACGCGACGCTCGTCGCCGGGTATCAGAAATGGCAGAATCAATTCAGCCGTCATGTGCTGCGCGGCGAAAAGGGCATCACGATCATCGCGCCGACGCCGTACAAAATCAAGGTCGAGCAGGATAAACTCGACCCCGACACAAAGCAGCCGCTGCTGGATGCGGACGGCAAGACGATCACAGAAGAAAAAGAGGTTCAAATCCCCATGTTTCGCCCCGTCAAGGTTTTTGACGTGAGCCAGACGGACGGTAAGCCGCTCCCGGAGCAGGTAAAATCGCCCATTGCGGAGCTGACCGGCAACGTGGAGCATTACGAAGCGTTCATGGACGCTCTGAAGCGGGTATCGCCGGTGCCGATTGAAATGAAGCCCCTGACGAACGACCTCGACGGCTTTTTCTCGCCATCCAAACAGAGCATTACGCTGCGTGAAGGAATGAGCGAGGTGCAGACTGTGTGCGCAGCCGTCCATGAGATCGCGCACTCGAAGCTCCACAATTACGCGATGCAGCCTGACAGCCAGCCGAAGGATTCCAGCACGGAGGAAATTGAAGCAGAAAGCATTGCCTACACCGTCTGTGCCTATTTCGGTATTGAAACGAGCGCAAACAGCTTTGGCTATGTGGCAACATGGTCAAAGGACAAAGACCTGAAAGCGTTCAAGGAAAGTCTTGATACCATCCGCAAAACGTCCAGTGAGCTTATTTCTGGTGTTGAGCAGCAATTCAAGGAGATTTGCAAAGAGCGCGGGATTTCTCTGGAGCCGGAGCAGCCCGCGCAGGAGCAGGATGCAGAAAAGCTCTACATGGTGGACAATGAAAAGTACATTCATGTGCAGCGCACAGACGGCGGCATTGATTACACGATCTATGACGCAGGCTCTGCCAAAGCGCTCGATGGCGGCGTGCTGGAAGACAGCGGGCAGCCGCTGTCTGCTGCGGCGCTTACGGTTTGCAAACTCCATAATATCGGGGATGCCGCCCCGATTCGGCTGGCACCGCTGGTGATTCTCGAAAACCTGCAGGAGGCAAACAAGATCACGCCGTGTGCCGCCGAAGAAGCACCGCCCGATACGCCGCTGCCCGAAACACCGGAGATCGTGCATGATGCGCAGGAAACCGCACCAGCGCTTGCCGTGCCGCCCGACCCCAGTGTGTCCATTGCCGCGATGCACGCTTTTGGGTACATAGACGCAGATATGCTGCCGCTCTCGAAAGAGCGTGCGCTGGAGCTGATGGAGCATGACGCGACGGTGTATATGCTCTTTGCGGAAAACAGCGAGGCAATGGCGTTTGAACCGGAGGATATTGCCATGCACACCGGTCTGTTCGGCATTTCCCGCGAGGATTGGGATGCGATCAAGGCATCTGTTCCGGTCATGGACAGCGGCAACGTCCAGAAAAAGCTGGAGCAGGCGTTTCTGGAAAGCCCCACGGACAGCTTTGCAATCTTCCAGCTCAAGCACGGCGAAGAACAGATGGCGCTTCGCTTTTTGGATATGGCATCGCTGAAAAAAAGCGGTTTGACGGCAGAAAAAGCAAACTACGACCTCATTTACACCGGCACGCTGCCGCAGGCGAAGCCTGTGCCGTCCACGCTGGAAGATCTGTATGTTACCTTCAATCAGAACTGCCCAGAGGATTTTTGCGGTCACAGCTTGTCCGTCAGCGACATTGTTGCCATCAAGCACTACGGCATGGTATCCTGTCACTACCTCGATAGCGTTGGCTATCAGGCGCTGCCCGCGTTCTGGACACCGGAGAATTACCTGAAAAACGCGGAAATGCAGCTGGAGGACGACTACGGCATGATTGACGGCATCATCAACAACGGACCCAAAGAGCAGGCCAAGACGCAGGAACCGGAACGCGGGACGGACGATTTGCAGAAGCGCCCGTCCGTTCTCGCCCGGCTTCGTGCGCCGCAGCCCTGTCAGGAAAAGAATGTGCGGAAACACGCGGAAAGGGATTTGGAATGAATAACTTCACAAACGACGAAATGAACCTGATGTGCATTTACAACACCGGCTCGCGCGAGGGTTTGATGCGGGAGCTACGAGAGATGCGCGGCTGCATCGGCGCGGATCAGCTGGAACTGCTGACCATGACGGATTCCGCGCTGCAAAAGCTGGAGAACATCAGCGATGCGGAATTTGCGGAACTGGAGCTGTACCCGGATTTCTAAGCGTATCATGCAATAAAAAGATTCCTGCCAAAACATCTTTGGCAGGAATCTTTTTATGTTTCGGTATTCTGCAATATCTGCAAACAGTAGGCTTTCAATTCCGGAATACCATCCTGGATGATCTCCCAGGTGATTTCGGAATCGACCGTGCCATAGCTGTGCGCGACGATATTGCGCATGGCTTTGATTTTTCGCCACGGGATCGCATCGTGGCTGTCGCGGAAGTCTTCTGTCAGCTTGCCGACCAGCTCACCGATCTGAAGAATACAGAGCGCAGCTGCGTTGCGGTAAATGGCGTCGGTTTGAAAGGTATCGTAGCTGTCGCCAAATCGCTCGACGGTCTGCTCGATCTGCTCACAGTAGGAAACGATGTGTTCCAGAATACTGGCGTCGCGGTCAAGCCTCATACAGCAGTACCTCGTCTTTCTGAATACTGGACAGGAATCGCTCACTCAGACTGCTCGTCGGGATCAGATCGACCGGCACGCCCAGCGCGTCTTCCAGATCAAGCAGCAAGCCGCCCATTTCAATGCCGCGGATGCGGCCTTTGTCGATGCGAAGGTCAATGTCGCTGGCAGGCGTCATATCTCCGCGGGCGTAAGAGCCAAACAGCCAGATCCGCTGCGCACCGTATTCCCGACCGAGTCTGGAAACAACCGATTTAATTTCCGGAATACCCATACTTCGCACCTCCTGATTCTTTCTTGCTTTTAGTATAACAGCCTTTTTCAAAAAATACAACCAGACTTTCCGAAAGGAGGTTTTGATTTATGTCAACCAAACTACAATTCTATTCAGAATTTGCCGACCGCACCGCGCGGCAGATCACCGGCAGCTATCGGGCGTGGACATCGTTTCTGGCAACCGCCGCGCGGCTTTATAAGTACCCCTACAACGAGCAGCTTATGATCTACGCCCAGCGCCCAAACGCGACGGCGTGCGCGGAGTATGACTTCTGGAAAGACCGCATGGGGCGCTATGTGCAGCGCGGCAGCACCGGCATCGCACTCATTGACACCAGCGGCTATCAACCGCGATTACGGTACGTTTTTGACGTGGCAGACACCGCGCCGCGCGATGCCGCCCGCAGCTTTACGCTGTGGGAAATGCGCACAGAGCATGAAGCAGCGGTCAGCGCCATGCTGAACGAGCAGTATGACGTTCCACAAGACGGTGGAATTATTGCGCAGTTTGAGCGCGTCGCGGACAAACTCGCGCTGGAATACTGGACAGAGCAGAAACGCGACATCTGCGACATCGTTGCAGATTCGTTTCTGAACGGTTATGATGAAGATAACATACGGATGACGTTCAAAACGGCGGCATCCACCAGCATCACCTACGCGCTTATGACCCGCTGCGGTTTTTCCCCGGACAGCTATTTTGAACCGGAGGATTTCATGCCGGTCTTTGACTTCAACACCCCGGCAGCGGTCAGCGTCCTCGGCACTGCCGTCAGCGAGATCAGCCAGCGCGTTTTAAGGCAAATCGAGATCACCGTAAAAAGACAGGAGCGCGAACGCCGCGCAGAAAGGACGGAAGGACATGGAGAACAACCTGACTTACAAGACCAGCGGAGAATTTCAGGTCCCCGACCTGAGCCTGCGCGAGAATCCGCAGAGCCAGCCGCTCGGCAAATACGGACGGATGCGGCAGACGTATCTCCGGGAGCATCGCCCGATCCTCTGGAATCAGATGATTCTGTCGGAAACGCTGTTTTCGCACCTGCGGGAGATCGACGAAGCGGCGAACCGGAGGTTGGAGCAGATGATGCCGAACCTGATGAAGTCGGCAGGCGTGACGGAGGCGCTGAAAGCAGCCGACCCATTGAAGTGGACCGGTCTGATGAACACCTGCAAGGCGCAAGCCGAGGAAGTGATCCTCGCGGAACTGATCTACGCGTAACCGAGCCAGTTCAAGGCGAACAAATATCGTTTATGCTCGAAGCGGAGAACGCGCAAACGTCCTCCGCTTCTTCCTTATCCATACCGTCGGAGTTGATTGACCATGTGCTGCGGCTGGGCGGCAATTCCGACGATACGCGCATGGTTCTTGCGGCGGCATTTCAAAAGGAGAAATCTGCGGAGGAAATCACCGAAATTCTGCGGCAGGAATTTCACGGCGGCAACGGCTTCAAGTTGGACGGCGCGGACTATTCCGCGTGGTACGCGGACGATGGGATTCATCTGGCAGCCGGTCGTGAAGCGGAGCGCGTTGAGGCGGCGCAGATTATCTCATGGCAGGACGCCGCCGCGCGGGTTGCGCAGCTGGTGGAAAGCGGCGAATATGCCACCAATGTAGAGATTGCCGAAGCATATAAGCATGAGCGCGATCTGCTTGCCGAAGCGTTGCTCCATCTGCGCGGCGATCTCAGTGACGATGCGCGGAAACAGGGTGATCTGAGCTGCTTGCAGGAATACGGCGGCAGCTTTCCCAAAGCGCTCGAAAAATTATCTGAGGCATTGAAAGACCCGGTGTTCCAGCAGAACCTTTCCGACGAATATGCCGCGTTCTGGACAGCATATGAGCTGGATAAGAATCTTCTTCGTTTTCACTATCATAAGCTGCGGGAAATCTGGCACAGGCTGAAGGATCTGCGCCTGCCGCGCTATGAATTGTCCGATGGCATGGCAGAAGTGCCAAGCGCGGCACAGTTCATCACCGAGGACGAGATCAGCCACACTTTGATGCACGGCAGCGGCTTTGCAGAAGGGAAAAGCAGAATCTACGCCTATTTCACCGATACGCACACGGAGAAAGAACAGGCAGATTTTCTGAAAAAAGAATACGGCGTCGGCGGGCGTACCCATGCTGTGTCCGGAGCCAGTAGCAGCTACGAGGGCAGCGAGCCGAAGGGCATCACGCTGAGAAAGGCAGACTGCGCAGATGTCGAAATGCGCTGGAACCGGGTTGCCGCGCGGATATCGGACCTCATTCGGCAGAACCGTTATCTGACACCGGAGGAACGGGCGGCTTATGACGAAGCGCTGGCGCAGGATACGGTGCGGAACACAGCCTATGACGGCTATAACGCCGTCAAAGAAGCCCATCCGGACGATATTGTACTGTATCAGGTCGGGGATTTCTTCGAACTCTATGGCGAGGATGCACGGGCAGTTGCAGATGATCTCAGCCTTGAGCTGACGCGCCGCAATTTGGAGGGAGTAGGCCGTGTTACCATGTGCGGCTTCCCCGCAAATGAGTTGGAAAAATACGTTGAAAAGCTGCGGGAAAAGCACGATGTAACAATTTCGCGTATTGGCGATTCCAGTCATGAACACACGGCATATACGCTCCCATCCATCGACCATGAGGCAGAAAAAGCCATCAATGCCTATGAAGCAGAGTTTGGCGCGGATGGCACAAGAGTATTCCGCGATCCTGCTGCCGAGCAGCCACCCCAAGCCACCGTAGAGGATCATCTTGAGCGGTACAGACCGATTGTAATTACCGCAGTCTCAGAAGATACCGCCTATCGCAACGCCTGCGGTCACTCTGACCGGGAAAATGCGGAGATTGAGTGCAACGCCGCCGTGCGCCGTGCCATCCTCGATTCAAAGGATATGGAGCTGATCCGGTTGTTCTCGGATGTACCGGAGTTCCGCAACCGTCTGCATCAGGAGGTTTTTGATGGAACCTATGAGCGGCTTCATGATCTGCTGCGACCGCTCTCGCAGGACGATATAGACGATGCGCTCCGCGCATGGAACGGAAATATCGGGAGCAAACACGCCGTGGTGCGGTATATGGAGCAGCACGGACGTGAAAAAGAAACTGCTGCATGGCTTGCTCATGAGTATGGCGGCAACGAGAATAACAATCTCTTTATCGTCCGTGCTGGAAGTCCGGAAACCGTCGAACTGACATGGCCGAAGGTACAGCGGCGATTGGCGCAGCTCATCCGGGAGGATCAATTCCTCACAGAGCAGGAAAAGCCTGCGTTGGAGCAGAGTCCGGACTACCGGCTTTTAGACCGGCTGCGGGCAGACTGTGAATACTTCCTTGGCGCAGGCGGTCGTGCGGAAAAGCACCTATGGGCAGGCAGCGTCTACGAGCAGATCGTCAAAATGCGGGAGCTGTATGACGCACTCCCTCAAAAACCGGAATGGCTGACCGAAGAAATGATTGATGATTATGCCGACCGGATGGCACCGCAGTATCAGGTCATTGCGTATCATCACATTGTAAACGGATTTGACGAGAAACGGGACTATCAGACGCTGGAAGAAGCGGAAAAAGCTGCGCAGAGCTATGCGGACGGCACGATGGAAAGCGGCGGCTTTGCGTATGACGGCGCTGCCGTTTACGATTTGCGAGAGGATCGGTATTGTTCCATCTTCGGTGATTACCCGGATGAACGGGCGCAGGCACAGGTGAGCGCCCCCAAAGCAGCTACGAAGGAACCGCCAGAGCAGCCAATGTCTGAGATAACGCAGGCAGTCCAAAACCTTGTGGGGCAGCGCGTAGAAATTGACGGCACGCTCTATCATGTTGATTCCGCAGATGAAACTGTCGCGCATCTCAGCGCCGTTCCATCCTCCAGCGAGAGCAATCACGAACCGGAACACCGAACTGAGCCGGTTTCCACCGTCCTTACGCGAATCGCAGATCAGGGGCGTGAGCTTGCGCCGAATGTTTTGGCATATCAGGCGCTTCACACAGAGCATCCCGAAAAGCTCATCGGTGTCCGTGTCAGAGAACGGCTGCTTTTTTATGGTGCAGACGCAGAACGCGCCGCCAGCGCCTTGAATCGCCGTCTGCTGCAACGCGATATTTCCAGTATGGGTGAAACCGCTGTGACCGGCTACGATTTTGGCCAGTGGGCAAGCGCAGCGAAACGGCTGCTGGAGCATGGACACAGCTTCGTGTTTGCGCGGCCAGATGAAACCGGGAATTATGAGATTTTCAACGAGGGGGATGCCAGGGATTACATTCCCATCGGTATGGAACTGGAGATCAACGGTCGGAGATTCGTCATTGACAGCGTGAATTTCGGCGCGGATGAAGTATCTCTGCGCGATGTGACGTTTCAAAACCGGCAGGGCTTTCCCATCTTCCGCACAGAACACGTTGCGTTTGTGCGCTCATTTGTAGAAGAACAGCAAAAGCCGCTCTCCTACACAATTCAGCCGGTCGAGGTCATTCCTGCGGAGCAGAACCATCTGCCATACGATGTTGTGATTCAGACGCTTCGCACCGAGTCGTTAGAACCGGTCATCTCAGCCCCGGAACCGGAACAAATGCCCCAAGCGGACGCACAAACTGTGCCGCCACAGGGAAACACCCCTCCCGCGCAAAACTTCCGCATCACGGATGATTTGCTCGGTGTCGGCGGCGCAAAGGCGAAATTCCACAGGAACATGGACGCGATCAACCTGCTGAAAGAGCTGGAGTTCGACAACAGGCAGGCCACGCCCGAAGAACAGGACGTTCTCTCCAAATACGTCGGCTGGGGAGGTTTGGCAGATGCCTTTGATGAAAGCAAGGATAACTGGAAAGACGAGTTTGCCGAGCTTTACGCCACACTTACCCCGGAGGAATACGCCGCTGCGCGTGCCTCCACGCTGAACGCGCACTACACCAGCCCCACGGTTATCAAGGCGATCTATGAAACTGTCGGCAATATGGGTTTCCGAACCGGCAACATTCTGGAGCCGTCAATGGGCGTCGGCAATTTCTTCGGCTGCTTACCGGAAACGATGCAGGGCAGCAAGCTCTATGGTGTGGAGCTGGATTCCATCACCGGCAAGATTGCCAAGCAGCTGTACCCGAACGCCAATATCACTGTCGCTGGCTTTGAAACAACGGACCGGCGCGATTTCTATGACCTCGCCATCGGCAATGTGCCGTTCGGACAATATCAGGTAAACGACCGAGCTTACAACAAGCTCGGTTTTTCCATTCACAATTACTTTTTCGCCAAGGCGCTCGATCAGGTGCGCCCAGGCGGTATCGTCGCGTTTGTGACCTCGCGCTATACGATGGACAGCAAGGACGACCGCGCCAGACGGTACATTGCCGAACGTGCCGAGCTGCTGGGTGCCATTCGTCTGCCGAACAATGCGTTCAAAGCAAACGCTGGGACGGACGTGGTTTCGGACATTCTGTTCCTACAAAAGCGCGACAGACCGCTTGATCTTGAACCGGCGTGGGCAAAGGTCGGCGAAAACGCAGACGGCTTTGCCATCAATCGTTATTTCATCGACCACCCGGAAATGATTCTCGGCAGACAATCCTCGGAAAGTACGCAATACGGAAAACAGGATTTCACTGTAGAACCCATTGAGGGTCTGGAACTTGCAGATCAGCTCCATGACGCTGTGAAATACATTCGCGGCACTTATCAAGTGGCGGCGCTGCCAGCGCTGGGCGAGGAGGCATCCATTCAGGAAACCATCCCCGCAGACCCCAATGTAAAAAACTTTTCCTATGCCGTCGTTCGCGGCGAGGTGTATTACCGTGAGAACAGCATCATGGTCAAACCGGGCCTGAACGCAACAGCGAAAGAGCGCGTCAAGGGCATGGTCGAGCTGCGCGACTGCGTACAGAAGCTCATTGCGCAGCAGATGGACAGCTTCGTTTCCGATGAAACGATCCAGCAGACGCAGCGGGAGCTTGATGCTCTCTATGACTCCTTCACGGCAAAATACGGGCTTATCAACTCCCGCGCCAACAGTCTCGCGTTCTCTGATGACAGCTCCTATTATCTGCTCTGCTCGCTGGAAATTCTGAATGAGAACCGGGAGCTAGAGCGAAAAGCGGATATTTTCACCAAGCGCACCATCAAGCCGCATGAGGTCGTGACCTCCGTGGACACGGCTTCGGAGGCGCTGGCGCTGTCCATCTCGGAAAAAGCCTGCGTGGATATGGACTATATGGCGCAGCTTTCCGGGAAAAGTCAGGAGGAACTGATCGACGAGCTGAACGGCGTCATTTTCTTTGACCCCGTGGAACGAGAATGGCAGACGGCAGACGAATACCTCTCCGGAAACGTCCGCGAGAAGCTGCGCATTGCCCGCAGCTACGCCGCGCCTGGATTCCCCAAAGACGGTCCTGCGGATTACAGTGTCAATGTCGCGGCGCTGGAACAGGCGCAGCCGAAAGATCTGGATGCGTCGGAGATCGAAGTGCGCCTCGGCGCGACGTGGATTGATGAGGACTATATCCAGCAGTTTATGGAGCAGACCTTCAAGCCTCCGTACAGCAGGAAGACCCCGATTCAGGTCAGCTATTCGCCCAGCACCGCAGAATGGAATATCAGCGGCAAATTTATCCCGTCGACGCAGGATGTCAATGCGTACATGACCTACGGCACGGAACGCGCCAATGCGTACCGGATTCTGGAGGACACGCTGAATCTGCGCGACGTGCGGATCTACGACACGACCTATGAAAACGGCGTAGAAAAGCGCGTGCTGAACCAGAAGGAGACGACGCTTGCGCAGCAGAAGCAGCAGACTATCAAAGACGCCTTTCAGGACTGGATTTGGAAGGACCCAATCAGGCGGCAGACGCTGGTGCAGCAATACAATGAAAAATTCAACTCCACCCGTCCACGCGAGTATGACGGCAGCCATATCCGTTTTTCCGGCATGAATCCGGAGATCACGCTGCGCGAACACCAGAAAAACGCGATTGCGCACATCCTCTACGGCGGCAATACGCTCCTTGCGCACGAGGTCGGCGCGGGCAAGACCTTCGAGATGGTCGCGGCAGAGATGGAATCCAAACGGCTGGGGCTTTGCCAGAAAGCCATGTTCGTCGTGCCGAACCACCTGACGGAGCAGTGGGCATCCGAATTTCTGCGGCTCTATCCATCCGCAAACATCCTTGTCACGACCAAAAAGGATTTTGAAACCCGCAATCGCAAGAAATTCTGCGCCCGGATTGCCACCGGCGATTATGATGCCGTCATCATCGGACACAGCCAGTTTGAAAAAATCCCGATCTCCAAGGAGCGGCAGGAGCGTTTGCTCCAGGAACAGATTTGGGAGATCGAGGACGGTATCCGGGAGCTGCAAGCGGCAAACGCCGAGCGCTTCACCATCAAGAGTCTGGAAAAAACGAAAAAGAGTCTCGAAGCGAAGCTCAAGAAATTGCAGGACACCAGCCGCAAGGATGATGTCATCACGTTTGAGCAGCTCGGCATTGACCGGCTTTATGTGGACGAGGCACATAGTTATAAAAACCTGTTCCTTTACACCAAAATGCGCAACGTTGCGGGACTTTCCGCCACCGACGCGCAGAAATCCTCGGATATGCTGTTAAAGTGCCGCTACATCGACGAGATCACGGGCGGCAAGGGCGTTGTGTTTGCCACCGGCACGCCAGTTTCCAACTCCATGACGGAGCTTTTTACCATGATGCGCTATTTGCAGCATGACACGCTCCGCGAACGGGACCTGACACACTTTGACTGCTGGGCATCCACCTTTGGCGAAACGACAACCGCCATTGAGCTGGCTCCCGAAGGAACCGGCTACCGGGCAAGGACGCGCTTTGCAAAGTTCTTCAATCTCCCGGAGCTGATGAACCTGTTCAAAGAAGCGGCAGACATCAAGACCGCTGACCAGCTCCACCTCCCAACCCCGACGCCGGTCTACCATACGGAGGTTTCTCAGCCGACGCAGGTGCAGCAAGGCATGGTGCAGGAGCTGTCCAAACGTGCGGCAGAGGTTCACAGCGGCAAGGTGGACGCGAAGAAGGACAATATGCTGAAAATTACGTCGGATGGACGAAAGCTCGGGCTTGACCAGCGCATCATCAACCCCAGCCTTCCGGACGACCCGTGCAGCAAGGTGAACCGGTGTGTAGATAACATTTTCCGTATCTGGCAGGATGGGCAGGCAGACAAGCTCACGCAGCTTGTCTTCTGCGACCTGTCCACGCCAAAGGCATCCTCAGCCAAGGCAAAGGGCAAGACGCTAGACAGCCCGGAGCTTCGCGCACTGGAAACGCAGCTTGCCAAAGACGGCGTGGAACCGGACGCACCGTTTTCTGTCTACGACGATATTCGCGGCAAGCTGGTCGCTATGGGCATCCCACGCGAACAGATCGCGTTCATCCACGAAGCAAACACCGAGGTTCGCAAGAAGGAACTGTTCAGCAAGGTGCGTTCCGGACAGGTGCGCGTCCTGATGGGCAGTACCTTCAAAATGGGCGCTGGCATGAATGTGCAGGACCGGCTTATTGCGCTCCATGATCTCGACTGCCCGTGGCGGCCGGGCGATCTGGAGCAGCGC
>UMCO01103377.1_pt1 | contig 18900 bp, 9 predicted proteins | sample 1964251 | NCBI WGS metagenome assembly UMCO01 (sample SAMEA4835970, study PRJEB28245) | human gut metagenome | biome: gut microbiome; material: fecal sample | place: Denmark | collected 2008
GATCCGATGCTGATTGCCAAGATGACCAATTCCGGAACAATTTCTTCTGATGTCATGCTCTTTAACATTGATTCTAAAGGTTCTGCAAAAGTTGGTTCCGGAAAAGAAGCCATTGTGGAAGTTTTTATGAAAGTATTCAATGAAATGCAGGGATACTGTGGCTCTATTCCATATCTTGCAGAATTTGAACGACAGCTTGATAACGAAGGCAGATTTGAAGAGTTTAAAGAGAAATTTGAAGAGATTGCAGGGGCACCGTGGGAGAAAAAGAGACAGGCATTCGCTGTGATTCAAGATAAGATTGTAAAAACGATTGTCGCGATGGATTTTATGAGCGAAGAAGCAGCCCGTAATTGGTGTAAAAGTGCTAAGAGTGGATACGATCTCAGCATTGAAAAATTCGTATCTCTGGTAAAAGAATATTGTGAGAAAAAAGGACCGAACCACCATGTAATTTTTCTCGTAGATGAGATTGGACAGTATATTGCGGATGATACCCAGTTAATGCTCAATCTCCAGACCATCGTAGAAGATTTGGGAACTGCCTGCAGAGGAAAAGCATGGGTGATCGTTACCAGTCAGGAAGATATTGACTCTATCACAAAGACAAAAGGAAACGACTTCTCCAAGATTCAAGGACGTTTTGATACCAGATTGTCCCTGTCTGCATCCAACGTGGATGAGGTTATCCGGAAACGTATCCTGGAGAAAAATGAGATTGCAGAGTCTGCATTGAAGCTGTTATACGAACAGAAAGAATCCATTATCAAGAATTTGATCACATTTACAGCAGATACAGCAGATAAGAAATTATATACAGACAAAACAGATTTTGCAGACTGTTATCCATTTATCCCCTACCAGTTCAATTTGCTTGGACAGGTATTGACAGCTGTGCGTACCCATGGGGCCAGCGGAAAGCATTTATCCGATCAGTCCCGTTCTATGCTGGCACTATTTCAGGAGTCTGCGATTCGGTTAAAAGACAGCCAGGAAGGTGTACTGGTACCGTTTAGTTATTTCTATAATCCATTACATAAATTCATTGACCATCAGCACAGTCAGGTCATTACTGATGCAGAAGACAATAGCAGACTGGATGAGTTTGATGTAGAACTGCTGAAAGTGCTATTTATGATTAAATATGTCAAGGAGATCAAGGCAAATGTAGATAACCTTACTACACTGATGATCTCCAATATTGACGATGACCGTATTGAAATCCGTAGCAAGATCGAAGAATCCTTAAAGAAACTGATCCGAGAGACATTGGTGCAGAAGAATGGAGAAATCTATATCTTCCTGACCAATGAAGAGCAGGAAATCAATAATGCTATCAATAACGAATCGGTAGAAATGGGGGAGATTATCGGAGAAGCATCTACCGTAATCTTCGAAGAAATCTTTACAGAAAAAAAATATCGTTATAGCAATCGTTATTTATTCCCATTTAACCAGAAAGTAGATGACCGGTATTTCAAAGGAAATCAATCTAATGATATCGGAGTATCCATCATCACACCATATGGAGAAGCTTATCCGGATTCTGCACTTCGTATGCTTTCCGTACAGGAACATAGTGTGATTGTAAAATTACCGAACGATAGTACATTCCTGGATGAGATTACAGACTCTATCAAGATCTATAAGTTCCTGAATAAAAATGCTTCCGGTGCAAGAGGAAGCTTTGATAGTATCCGTCGTGCAAAAGAAGATGAACGTATTGAAAAGAAAGATCGTATCCGTATCTTTATTGAGGATGCCTTAAAACATGCAGAGATCTATGTGAATGGCGATAAAGCCAACATCTCAGCAAAAGAACCGGCGAGCCGTATCAACGAAGCACTTGGAAAGTTAGTAGCAATGCAGTACAACAAACTATCTTACATGGAGACAGCACCGGAACTTTCTGACATTGCAGCAGTCTTCAATGGCAACGATGGACAGCTTTCATTCCTTGGAACCAGTGATACAACACCGAATAAATTAGCGATGGAAGAAGTAATCCAGGTTATCGGTCTTAACAATGCAAGACATATGAGAACATCCTTGAAATCTTTGCAGGACAAATTTGGGGTAGCTCCATATGGATTTAACCAAAAGGATGTACAGTGGTTGGTTGCTATGCTATTTAAGATGGGACGTATATCTTTGATTTACAATAGTCAAAGCTTATCTATGTTATCTAATACAAAGGATGAATTGGTACGATATCTGACAAAACGTGAATTTGTTGAAAAGCTATTGATAGATATCAGGGAAAGAGCAACCGACCGTCAGATTCGTTCCGCCAAAGAAGTAATAAAAGATTATTTTGGTTATCCATTATCCAGTGATGATGATGACACTATTATGAAAACCTTTAAAAATAAAGCACAAAATAAGTTAGCTGCCTTTTCAGATGTTATGGTTGAATATCGTATCAACCCGAATTTACCATGCAAAGCTTTGATGGAACAGGCAAAGAAACAATTAGAAGAACTCCTTGCAATTAATGAACCAGCAGAATTTTTTAAGACAGTGGACAGGGAAAAAGATGACTTGCTAGATGATGCAGAAGACACAGCACCAGTATTTGATTTTTTTCACGGTGACCAGAAAAAAATCTTTGAGAAGGCACAAAAACAGATTCAGATGTTTGAAAGTAGCAAGATTTATGTACGTCAGCAGGAAATTATTGATAATGTAGCACAGATGGAAGCAATTGTGACAGCAAAAAAACCATTTCGTCAGATTCAAAAACTTCCAGAGCTGTCAATGAAATTTGTCCAGCAATATGTAACTTTGCTAGAAAAAGAAGCAGAAGAGATGCGTCCAATCGTGGATGATGATCTGGAAAAAGTATTACATACATTAGATGAAAAAGAATTTGCTGATATTTTTAGAAATAAATTTATAAATGCTTTTGCAGAATTAAAGCAGAAGCTTGACAATTCCCATGAAATTGCAGCAGTGAAAAATATCAAACTGGAAAGTGATACATTAAAACTTCGCTGTATGGATGAAATTACAGAATATGAAGAAGGACATCGTCCGAAACCGGTACAGCCGGTAACACCACCGACAGGTAGCGGTCACACAGAAGAACCACAGAAACCGGTAAAACCTTCAGTGCAGCCCAAACCGAAGAAACGCAAGAATGTATCTATTAGTAGCGTGGCTGGTGCGAGAACCTATTCAATTGAAAATGAGCAGGATATTGATAAGTTCCTGGCAGAGATGAAGAAAAAATTATTAAACGAGCTGGATGAAAATACGATTATTACATTGAGTTAAGTATTCCAGTGGGAGGAAATAGTACATGAATAAAAATGCGATAAAAAAATTTGCCATAGAAGCAAGAAAAAAACTGATTGATTCGGTTACAGATAAAGCAGGTATGCTCGGTATCACAGAAAAATCATGCAGTGAACCGATTACCAAGGGAGCAGACTTTGAAGTATACCAGACCGTTGCAGGGACAGAAGCAACCTTGAACAGAAAACAGTGCGAGCAGAGAAGACGCCTAGTGTTTCAGATTGAATCTCGTGGTTTTGAAGCAGTTGTAGAAGAAGTTTCTTATACTTGGTTTAATCGAATTTGTGCAATTCGCTTTATGGAAGTAAATGATTATCTACCAAATAGGGTTCGTGTACTATCTTCCGAAAAAGAAGGAAAGATGGAGCCGGATCTTGTGACACAGGCACTTGATGTAGACTTAGACCTGACAGCACAGGAAAAAGAAGAAATCATCAACTGGAAAATGAGTGGTACATCAGAAGATACAGATAAAATGTATTGCAAATTATTTCTGAAGCAGTGCCACCAGCTGCATGATATTCTGCCGGGACTTTTTGAGGCAGATTCTGATTATATGGAATTACTGTTTGGTATTTCTTACACCAATAAAGATGATGTCATCTATATGCTGGTGAATCCGGAAACAGGTATTCCAGAAGAAGATTTTAATGTGTCTACACTGGACGAAGAAGGCAATCCGACTGGACAGGTGGAGATTATTGGATGGCTGTACCAGTATTATAATACAGAATTAAAAGACGATACCTTTGCAAAATTGAAAAAGAATGTAAAGATCACAAAAGAAAGAATCCCGGCAGCAACCCAGCTTTTTACCCCAGACTGGATCGTTCGCTATATGGTAGAAAACTCTGTGGGAAGAATCTGGATTGAACATTTAAGGGCGGTAGATCCAAGTATAGACGAAAAAGCAACAGCAGAAAGATTCGGATGGAAATATTATCTTCCAGAAGCAGAACAGGAAGAAGCTGTTGATGTAAAACTAGCAGAAATTCGTACTACATACAAAGATTTAAAACCGACAGATATCACATGCATTGATCCATGTATGGGAAGTGGGCATATTCTGATTGCGATGTTCGATGTGCTGATGGATATCTATGAAAGTGCCGGATATGATAAAAGAGAAGCGGCATTTGAGATTGTAGAATACAATATTCATGGACTGGATATTGACCAGAGAGCGTATCAGTTAGCCTACTTTGCGGTTATGATGAAAGGGCGTGGATATAATAGACGGTTCCTACGTGGAAGAGATGGAAAACCAGAGCCAAAAGTTTATGCGATTGTAGAGAGTAATGATATCCATCGGAATCATCTGCAGTTCTTTGGAACACATTTGAGTGAGATGGAAAGAAATGTGGCTGTGATGCAGATTGAAGGACTGCTTGATACATTTAAAGATGCCAGAGAGTATGGTTCTATTTTGGATGTAGATTCATGTGATTGGGACGTGCTTGAGAAATTTGCAGATGATCTAGGTACAATGGGACAGATTTCTTTTGAAAGTGTAGGAAGTGAAGAAACTCAGAAACAGTTGAGAAAACTGGTAAGAGTGGCAAAAAATCTGGGACAGAAATATGATGCGGTAGTGACAAATCCGCCGTATATGGGAGATTTAAACAAGGTGTTGCAAGATTATGTAAAGAAGTATTATCCAAATAGCAAGCATGATATTTGTTCTGTCTTTATTGAAAAATGCCTGGATATGGCAAAAAATAAGCATTATGTTGCAATGATTACACAAAATGCGTTCATGTTTTTAGCAAGATATGAAAAAATGCGACGTAATATATTAAAATATGATTTTGTCAATATGGCACATTTGGGATCACATGCGTTTGATTCTATTGGAGGAGAAGTTGTTCAAACTACAACATTTTGTATGCGGAAAAATAGTACTGCTGATTATATAGGAACATATGAACGCTTAGTGGACTTCCCATCTGAAACAGAAAAGAAGATAGCATACATTAAACATCAAAATACCTTCTACTGCCAAAATAAAACTTTTGATGTAATCCCTAAAACGCCTATGACGTATTGGGTGAGCTCAAATATTTTAACTATGTTTGCCTTGCCAAGATTGGATTCGTTGGCTGACCCTAGAGTGGGGATGTTTACGACTGATAACGATAAATATTTGCGTGAGTGGTGGGAACCTTCTATAGATGATATCGGATTTGGATTCAGGAATAAAGAAGAAGCATATAAAACAGATATAAAATGGTTTCCATATAATAAGGGCGGTGGATTTAGAAGATGGTATGGAAATATAGATTTGGTAGTTTTTTGGCAACATGGTGGAGAAGAAATTAAGCAAATTGTATTAAAAAAATATCCGTATTTAAAAGGAAATTATGATTTTGTTTTAAAAACAGATAATCCATATTATCATCCAGGAATAACATGGTCTGGTTTAACATCAGGTTCAAATTCATTTAGAATATGTGGAAATGGATTTTTATTCGATACGAATAAAGGTGCAATGATTTTTGAAAGAAAAATAGATTTACTTTATTTGCTGGGATTTTTAAATACAAAAGTATCACAAGTAGCAATTAATCTGTTAAATTCAACAATTTCTTTACAAATTGGGGATGTTGCATCGATTCCTGTAGCTATTGATAACAATCAGTTTGAACATGTAAAAGAATTATCTCAGGATTGCGTTGATATATGTATGAATGAATGGAATTCTTATGAGACAGCGTGGGATTTTCAACATCATCCATTAGTTTATAAAACTGTAACTATAGCCGAAACTTTTGCAAAGTGGCAAGCTGATTGTGATAATCACTTTAACCAATTGAAGACTAATGAGGAAGAACTGAACGGTATTTTTATTGATATCTATGGCTTACAGGACGAACTTACACCAGAAGTGGAAGACAAAGATATCACCGTTCGTAAAGCTGATTTATCCAGAGATATTCGTAGTTTTGTTTCCTATGCCGTTGGTTGTATGTTTGGACGATATTCCCTTGACGAAGAAGGTCTGATCTATGCTGGGGGTGAATGGGATAGCAACAAGTATAAGACATTCCTACCAGATAATGATATTTGTATCCCAATCACTGATGAAGAATATTTTTCTGATGACATTGTCGGACGTTTTGTAGAATTTGTCAGAACAGTTTATGGAGCAGATACTTTAGAAGAAAACCTCGATTTCATTGCAAATGCATTAGGTAACAAAGGTACTACTTCCAGAGAAGTTATTCGCAACTATTTCTTGAGAGATTTTTATAAAGATCATTTAAAAACATACCAGAAGCGTCCAATTTACTGGATGTTTGACAGTGGCAAACAGAACGGATTTAAAGCTCTGATTTATATGCACCGTTATGATGCAGATACTGTAGGACGTGTAAGAACAGACTATTTGCATCAGGCACAGAGATATGTAGAGACAGCTATGCAAAGTGCGCAGTATACCATTGATAATGCATCGTCAGCTTCTGAAAAGTCAAAAGCAACCAAAGCAGTAACCAAGTATACAAAGCAGCTTGCAGAGATGAAGATTTATGATGAAGCCATTGCTCATATTGCAAATCAGAGAATAAAAATTGATTTGGATGACGGAGTAAAAGTCAACTATGCGAAATTCCAGGGAGTAGAAGTGGCTCAGGAAGGGAAGAAGGCATTAAAAGTAGATTTACTGGCCAAACTGAAATAATATAGTGACTGGAGGTATATAGATATGGCATATAGAATAGAAGAACTGCAATTGAAAAATTATGGAATGATTGAAAAGTTCTATTGCAATCAGTTTTCAAACATAAATCTGATTATTGGTGAGAACGGAACAGGGAAAACATTTCTGCTGAAAGCTTTGTATTCTGCTGTAAAATCTATGGAAGAATATAAACGTGGCGATGATATATCGTCCATTAACGATATTTTATCGGAAAAGTTAAGATGGACATTTCAGGTAGATAAACTGGGGGATATTGTGTCCAGAACTGCAAAAGCGAAGGATGGTCTGGATTTTCATATGAAACTAGATAAAATGTCATTGAATTACCAGTTTTCCAAAAGTGCAGCCAGCAAAGTCAGTACAGTAGAACCAGTTAGAAATGGAAAAGAAGGGAATTCTGTTTTTATCCCAGCAAAAGAAGTGCTGTCTCTGTTTTCTGTTATTTTAAAATCACGAGAGATTGATAAATCTTTCGGATTTGATGATACTTATTATGATCTTGCCAGAGCATTGAGAATCTCTCCGTCCAGAGGCAAAAATTTTGCAGTATTTGCTAACTCCCGCAAGGTAGTCGGAGACGTTATTGATGGAAAAGTAGATTATGATGAAAACAGCGGCAAATGGTATTATAAAAATAAAAAAAATCAAAAATTTTCCATTGGAGCAACCTCCGAAGGAGTGAAGAAGATTGCTATTATGGACCGCCTTCTGGCAAATGGTTATTTAAATACCAATTCTATTATATTTATTGATGAGATTGAGTCTGCATTACATCCAAAAGCTGTCTGCCAGTTCTTGGACATGATTGATAATATTGCAAATGAAATGGGACTTCAGGTATTTATAACGAGTCATTCTTATTTTGTAATTAAAAAGTTATTATTGATTGCTCTCAAAAAAGAGAATACAGTTAAGTGCATTTCTCTGAATAAAGGAAAAGAGGCACAGATATGCGATCTGCATGATGGTATGCCGGATAATTCCATTATTGATACTTCAATACAGTTATATGAACAGGAAATTGAGGAGGTACTTTAATGGGAATTACGATTTCGGAATCGGAGATGCAGTTTGGAGAATATAAAGAGAATCAAGTATTTCACATTGAAGAAAGCAAACAATATACGGATAAGTTAAGGCAACAAGGAGTCCGTTGCTGTGAGTTTGTACTATTAAGAGCTAATAAATTATGTTTTATAGAAGCCAAAACAAGTTATCCGAACCCGATAAACGGATGTTCTTCTAAGGAGAAGACAGAGCGATATCGTGAAGATATAAAAAAGATTGCAGAAAAAATGCGGCATTCTTTAGAATTGTATGCAAACATTCTTTTAAACAGATATCCCAAAGATGGAGTACCAGATGAAATGACAAATGTGGCCTCATTAGAAATGAGGCTAATCCTGGTTATAAAAAATGCAGATAAGTCATGGATTGTTCCCCTTCAGGATGTATTCCGCAAGGAATTAAAAGCTGAAATGCATATATGGAAAATACCGGACTTTATTATATTAAACGAAGAACAGGCGAGGAAAAAGCACTTGATTGTTTGACGAATAATGCTAAAAAGATATCAGTTTATGGTAGAAATAGTGAGGTGATGTCGAATGAAATTAAAAAATATCAAGCTTTCCAATTACAGATGCTTCAAAGAAGCAGAGATTGATTTTGACGATCATATCACATTGGTAGTTGGTAAGAATGGTGCAGGGAAGACGGCAATATTGGATGCGGTGGCGGTTTCAGTCAGTACCTTTCTATTAGGTATTGCTGGTGGTGTCAGCAGAAGTATTTTGAGGGATGATGCCAGATATGAATTCTATGATTTGAACGGAACGATTGATCCGCAGCACCAGTTTCCGGTAAGTATTGAGAGTGTTGGCGATTGTTTAGAACAGCAAAATGTAAAATGGATTCGCTCTTTGAATTCTGAAAGTGGTAAGACAACAATCAAAGATGCAAGCAAATTGACAGGTCTTGCAAAGAAAGCACAGAATCAAATTATGATGGGAGATAAGTCTCTGGTACTTCCTTTGATTTCTTATTATGGAACCGGACGCTTATATGCACAGAAGAAGGAAAAGAGAAATCTGAAATCTTTAACGGAGTTTAAACGTCAGGTCGGTTACGTAGATTGTATGGCAGCAGAGTCGAATGAAAAGCTGATGTTGAACTGGTTCCAGATACAGACCCTGAAAAGTCTTCAGGAACAGCAGAAAACGGGAATTCTGGAAAGACCACAGCTTTTGCAAACAGTCGAAAAAGCGATTTGTAAAAGCTTTAAAAGAATTAGCGGTGCACAAAATGCTAGACTTTTTTTTGATCTTGATACGCATCGACTGGTACTGGAATTTGAAACCACAGAGAGCAATGCACAAAAATTTGCAATGGATGAAATGAGTGATGGATATAAAAATACACTTAGCATGATTGGTGATATTGCCTATCGAATGGCAGTGTTAAACCCTATATTAGGAGATCATGTGCTGGAAAAAACACCTGGTATTGTGCTAATTGATGAAATCGATTTACATTTGCATCCACAGTGGCAACAGACAATCTTAAGTGACCTCCACGCAATCTTTCCAGAGGTTCAGTTTATTGTCAGTTCTCATGCTCCGGCAGTTATCAATTCTGTTCCAAGAGAGCAGATTCGGATTCTGGATTCTGGTGCAATCTATATGCCTGCGGCACAGACCTATGGAAGGGATAATATTTGATTTTTAGATACAAGAGAAATGGAAGGAATAGAGAGATGGCCAACGGTTGGATTTTTCCAAGTAATAATTATGGCACGGTTACAGGTATTGGTGAAGCAAGCATAGAAACATTCAAGGGGTCACCATATCGGTCTTTGTCAAGAGAAATATGTCAGAATTCTATGGATGCACGTTTTGATAAAAATAAGCCAGTTGTTATAGAATTTTCTTGCTTTTCAATTGAGAACAGGGAGATTCCGGATTACAGTACACTGAAAAATTCTATCAATTCATGTCTGGAATTTTGGACAGAACAGAAGAATAAAAAAACAATAGATTTTTTTAAAAAAGCGAAGAAAGTGATTGAAAGTAAATTTGTAAATGTGTTGAGAATAAGTGATTATAATACAACAGGATTACTTGGATCAGATAAAGAATATAATACACCATGGCATAATCTTGTGAAGGCGGCAGGCGTATCTGATAAAGAGGGAACTTCAGGTGGAAGTTTTGGAATAGGAAAGGCAGCTCCTTTCGCATGTTCTGATATTAGGACTTTGTTCTATGCTACAAAAGATATTAACGGGCTTTCGGCATTTCAGGGAATAGCCAAATTAGTATCATTTAGGGAAAAAGGATTGTTCAAAGATAGAGATAGCATTACAACGGGAACAGGGTATTATAGTGCGGATAAAAAAAATAATCCATTGAGAGAGTGTCGTTCCATTGATCTGAATTATACAAGGAAAAAATATGGTACAGATATATTTGTTCTAGGCTTTCGGAAAAATGATGAGTGGAAATCTGAAATAATAAGCTCATTACTGGAGGATTTTCTCATTGCTATTTTTAACAATGAACTGGTTGTAATAATAGACGGAATGGAGATAAATTCAAAGAACTTAGGAGGAATTATCCAACAGTTTAAAGATATGGCACCTATTGCTTATAATTACTATCAGGTTCTTACAGACGAAAGGACCGTAAAAATAGAACATGAATTTACTGGACTGGGAGTTATTGAATTACGTATTCTTGTGAATCAAGGGTTTCATCGAAAGGTAATGATGTGCCGGAAAAATGGTATGAAAATATTTGATAAAGCGAATATTTCAGGAACAATTCAATTCGCAGGAATATGTGTGCTGAAAGATGAGAAGATAAATGAATACTTTAGAGATATGGAAAATCCGCAGCACAATGCCTGGGAGCCAGAAAGACATAGTATAGATTCTAAGTCAAAAGCGAAAAGCAATATATCAATGCTGTATAAATTCGTGAAGGAGTCTGTGCTTGATGTTGGAAAGAAAACGACGGTAGATGAAATTGATGCAGAGGGAATGGGAGAATACTTTGCTGATTTTGAATTAATATCTACAGATAATACGGGTAAAGAAGAGGCTGTAAGTACGCATACAAGTAATATTGATATTAACATCTTAAAGATAGAAAAAGAACAAATGGGGTATGAGGCAATCTTGGACGGAAGCATAGAATATCCTGAAGAAATAGATAAAGAAGAATTTGTAAAAGATTATGGAGATACAGGATCAAAAGATGACCATGATGATGGAAAAAATTCATCTCATATAGGAACTGGTTTTGGAAAAGGTGAAGGTGATGCTCCAGGAACAAATGGAATTGGAATAAGTGCATTTTCGGCTAATTATGGTGATTTTTCCGATGAGGCCAGAGTAATAAATATTGGAACGATGTCTGTTAGGCTATTTATTTCAGATCCTGTAAGGAATAAATATACTTTAATATTTGAACCTCGGAAAACTGCTGGAAAGGGATATTTGCAAATAAATCTTTCTGGTGAACAAAAAAATGTAAAAGTTTCTATTAGTAATGCCATAGATGTTCTTAATAATAAAATATTGCAGTGTAGGGAAAATAAAATTTTTATCGAAAATATTGAGCGAAATAAAAAGAATAAAATAATGTTTCAAATTGAATATACTGAAGAATGCTCTCTGGAGGTGAACTTGTATGGATATCAGGCATAGACTATATCCATATCCGGTGCTTTCGGATATGACGAATGATTATGTAAATAGTAGCTTTGGTATGCAATTGGAAGTTTCTCAAGAGATGAAAGAAATTTGTCTTTCAATCTCATTACAATTAGAAAATAAAGAAATCGAACAACTTATTATTGAGAGTAAGGCAGAATATGTCATACATATAGAATGTCCATATACTTCATATCGAACAGTTATTAAAACGGATGAAAACGAAATACAAAAAAGAATCCCAGAACATAAACTGAATGGAAAGGTTGCTATATGCACTTTTATTGTGGCGAAAAAAGAGATACCGCAATATTATAATAGTTCATTTAATGAAGATTATGGTGGCATGCATTTTTCTCTTAACAGAGGAAATATTATAGGTATTGGTGGACAGATAAATATTGAGATTACAAAAGAAATTGAAGAACTTTCTAAAATTCCTTCAATTTTTACAATTTGCAGGTGTGCAGCTGATGTTGATGAAAGTATGAAATTTGATATTACAGGGGAAAAAATAGCTATTACTCTGTGTAACAAAAGTTTTGAAAATTACAAAATGCTTGCAGGATCTCCTGCCATGCTTCCGGTTTTACACTCCATGCTCATTGTTCCTGTACTTATATATACATTCGAAATGCTAAGAAAAGAGGGAATTAGTGAATTTGAAGATTTACGTTGGCTTAAATCAATCAAAAGAACATTGAATAAAAATAATATGACATTGAATGAAGAGTTATTAGATACAATACCATCGTTTGAATTGGCACAGAAATTTTTGGATTTACCGGTAAATCGGGCATTTGATGCATTGGTTTCTATGGATACGACAGATGAGGAGGAGTGAGACATGAAGGTACACTTTCTGACAGAAAACGCATTAGAAGCATTGAGAGTGAATATAAATGGAAACCTTAAACACTATGCTGATAAAAATAATGATTGGATATATAATTATTTTGGTGAAGAGTCACCTTTCCGTGAATATAAACAAGAGTTTCCAGAATTTAAATTGTCTTTTAATACAGAAGATGATGCGGGAAAAAATGATGTGAAGAATACGATAGTATTATATTCTGCTATGAAAAGTCTTACCGATACGCAGGCAACAGATGAAAGGTTATGGAGTGGAATGTGTCATTGTGATTGCTGGGATTTTTTGCAGGCGAGATGGCAGGTAAAGGATTATCATGATTTATCTGATACAAAAGTAAGAACACGTTTTTTCTTTGGTCAAAATAAAAAAAGATCTTTAATAACAAATAGTTTGTCGAAACTATGGTGGTGTGGCAGGCTTACATATGATGAACAAAGGAAAGATCCATTTGAATTGACCAAATATCTCATTGATGATTATGCCACCAAAATGTTGATTATATTTTCTAATAATTATATAAGTAATCATGATATTACTGTAGGATTGTTTTCGGCATTGAAACACCTTGAAGATATTGGATATAAAATAAAAGAAAAAAAGCGTAGAGATATATATTATGAAGCAACTAAGTATCTAAATGTTCTGGGTGGAACATATGTGTTGGATTATTTTACATCAGAAGAATTAGAACAAAAAATTATAAAATATATGAAGTCAATTAAAGGGGCAAGCTGTATAGAATAGAAATTTAATCAAAGGCATTATAAATTATACAGACAGCCTGCTCATAATTGGAGATGGGAGTAAATAAATGGATTTACAAAACATACAAGAGCAATTGAATACTGAATTTTCCAAAAGGGATACTAGGATTATATTCTGGTTTGATGATAAAGGGGAATATGAAGACGAAGTATCTGAACTCCAGTTGGACAATGCAAAATTACATATTTTAGATAGAACAAACTGGTTTTATTCCAAATGGTTATTAAATGAATCAGATACAGAGGGTAAGTATCTTGTATATGCACCATTTCCAAAACCAGGTGATGCAGAGAATCCATTGGCAGATATGTATTATTATTCGGTTGCATATTATACAGATCGGGTATCCCAGATGTCACAGGAGATTGGAATTGATAATCGGTTTAAGGAACATCTGGCACAGTACAGTAACTTCTGGAAAAACAAGAATCGTATTGAGAAGTTTAAAGAACTTGGCATAGACCATTTCAATGTGGAAACTATTGATATTGGTCTTATTGCTGTGCTTACAGATGTAAAGACTCCGAATTTTGAAGAGATTACAAAACAGTTATTATTAAACGATAGCGAAGCATACATGAAAGCCTTAGAAGATAACAGACTTTTAGAAAAGTTTTGGGAGTTGTGTGAGAAGTATTTCGGTTACCAGTCTGAAAATCCGAACGTAGATGATCTGGCAGCATGTATGCTTTTAACATATGCATCAGTAGCATTGAAAGATACATTGCCATCTGTTTTGAAATCATATGTATTAAAAAAGAAGAATGATGTTATCGTATTTGTTCGGAATCTAATGGACAATGTACTTTATCAGGATGCCTATGATGCATTATCAGAAAAAGTGGATAAGACACTACGAGTAGTGAGTAGAATCCGGGATGAATTGAAAAAGGATGTGAATAAGTCAAAAGATCAGTGGGCACAGCTTTTAGATATTGCAAATTGTGATGCGTTCAGAGAATTGGATAATATTTTGATTGACTGGATGCTGGATCAGCTGAAAGATGAGATTTTAGATTCTCAGATTAATGGTATGAATATTGTACAGGTTGCAGAGTTACGAACTGCAAAGTCCTGCCATTTTGGGAATGTATATAAAAATGAATATCAGGCAATCAAACATGCTTATCAGATGATGAAGGCAGTATCTATTTTGGAAGTATCTAGTGATATCAAGGCTATGGTAGCTGATTATCAGAAACAAACATATTTGATTGATTCTTATTATAGATGGTTTTATAGTGCTTATGACTGTATAGAAGATATAGAGAGGTTTTCACAGGTAAGAGAACGAATTGAGAATATGTATTCTTTTACTTATCTGCAGAAAGTAACACCGAAGTGGAATCAGAAATTGACAGATAATTTCATAGTGGATACCGGGTTAAAACGCCAGGAAGATTTCTATAGGAACTATCTAAAAGCATATGAAGGAAAAAATCGTGTTATTGTTATTATTTCAGATGCATTTCGTTATGAGTGTGCAAAAGAATTAATGGAACGATTGGAATTAGATGAAAAGTGTACACCAAAACTAGAGTGTATGATTAGTGGACTTCCTTCTGTGACATCAGTGGGAATGGCAAGCCTTTTACCACACAGAGAACTACAGGTAGATGATAAACTGAATGTAACAGTAGATGGTCAGAATTGCGGTGATCTGGCATCTAGAGATAAAATTTTAAAATCACAGAATGATAATAATGTGGCTTTAGCATTCGATGAAGTAGCAAGCACGAACAAAGAGAAAATTCGAGAATTACTGCAAAAGAAGAATATTGTATATATCTATCATAACCAGGTGGATGCTCGTGGTGATAAACCTGCCAGTGAGAATGAAGTATTTACAGCTTGTTCTGAAGCGATCGAAGAGATTCATAAGCTGATTAAGAAATTAACCAATTATATATCAGCACCGAAATTTTTTATTACATCAGATCATGGCTTCCTGTATAAGAGAGATAAGCTGCATGAATTTGATAAAGTATCCTATGATAAAAGAATTTGTTCATATTCCAATAAACGGTTCCTGATTACGACACAGAAGGTAAAAGAGACAGGAATGAAATCCAGATTGATGCCATATATGAACAATTTATATGTAACGACACCGATAGGAGCAGATATTTTTAAAGTTGCTGGTGGTGGACAGAATTATGTACATGGTGGTTCGTCTCTTCAGGAGATGCTGATTCCTGTAATTGAATTGACAACAAATACCAGAGCTGTTGCCTACGACTATGTAGATGTGATTCTGACCTCCGTGAATCGAAAAGTGACGAACCTGATTACTTACTTTGATTTTATCCAGACAGAGAAAGTAACAGATACAATGAAGGCAAGGAGTCTGGTCGCATATTTTACAACAAAAGATGGAGAAAAGATATCTTTTGATGTGCCGATTATTGCGAATAGACGAGAAGATGCACCGGAGAAGAGAACATTCCATGAAAAATTTACATTGAAATCCAGAGAGTATAAGTATGGTGATAAGTATTATCTGGTGCTGGCAGATGCGAATGATGAGAAGAATATCCTGCAGCAATACGAATTTATGATTGATATTGCGTTTGTGGATGATTTTGGGTTTTAGTAAGATATAAGATGAAACCAAGGAGAATTTAGATGAAGTATGGGAAATATTATGAAAGTAAATGTCGTGAAAATAATTATAGTGAAAAAATGAAACAGTGTATAGAAGAGGCATGTCAATACTGTGTAGATAATGTGTCTGAAAATATAGATGGGAATTATAAAGGTGAACATCCATTAATGATGTTAGGAAAGATACAAAGTGGAAAAACAAGAGCATTTACTGCAGTAATGGCATTAGCATTTGACAATGGTTTTGATTACGTGTTTATTTTGACTAAAAATAGCAAAGCACTCGTTGAACAAACATATAAGAGAATGAAAAAAGAGTTTGCTTATTTTATTAATGAAGATGAAGTAGATGTTAGCGATATTATGAAACTTCAAGATGATTTAACTTCATATGAATTGGAAAAACATTTGATTTTTGTAGCCAAAAAGCAGAAAGATAATTTGAATCGTATATGCAACTTTATTAAGGATTATATGGTTAAAGATAAAAAGTGTTTAATTATTGATGATGAAGCAGATGTAAGTGGAATTGGGTATGAGAAAATTAAAAATAGGAAGGATGAATTTGATTTAAGAGCAGTTGCGTCTGAAGTTAATAAAATTAGAGGAAGTTTAGAGGGATATATATTTATTCAAGTTACAGCAACTCCGTATGCTCTTTATTTGCAACCAGAATTTGATGGCAAAGAAATAAAACCTATAAAGCCAATGAAAACAGTATTAGTGCCTTCTGGTGATACTTATGTTGGTGGAGAAGACTATTTTATTAATTTTACTGAGGATACTAGTCCGGGTAGATTTATCTATGAAGTGGTTTCAGATGAAGAACAGGAAATTGCATCGGCCAGGACAACTGACCGTAGGAGATTTAAGGAAGAAGAAATACTTATACGAGAAGACAGAATGAGTACTTTCAAAAGAGGAATCGTTAATTTTATTATGGGTGGATGTATTTTGGCTTATAATGGAATAAAAAACAAATATTCTTATGTGATTCATACAGCTGTTGCCAAATCAGCACATTCAAGATTGGCGGAGATTACAAGAACGTTTGTAGAAAAATTGGAACATAATTTGCCACAAGAGAAACAGCAAATTGAAAAATTATTATGCAATAGTTATGAAGATATGGAAAAATCAGTAGTTTCATACGGATTCGTTATGCCACAATTTAAAGAGGTTAAAATTCTTTTTTTTGAGGCGTTACATAAAGGTTATGTAAAAATTAGTGTAATTAACAGTGAAGATGATATTAATAAATATTTAAATGAAGATACGGGAGAATTAAAACTTAGAACACCATATTCTATTTTTGTAGGAGGACAAGTTTTAGATCGAGGAATAACAATCCCCAATTTAGTAGGTTTTTATTATGGAAGAAATCCAAAAACAATGCAACGTGATACGGTTTTACAACATTCGAGAATGTTTGGGTATAGAGAAAAAGATTTATTGTCAATAACAAGATTTTACACTACTCGGAAGATATATGAAAGTATGATTAAAATAACGCAAGTAGACAAATCTCTTCGTGAAGATATAGAACGTGGAAGATTTGAAGAGGGAATTTATTTTATTGAAAATGAGCAACAACCTTCTACAGCGTCAAGAATAATTCCATGTTCTCCTAGTAAAATTAGTGTATCAAATATTGTTTATTTAAAACCATTTGCTAGAATACTTCCGATAGGATTCACACCGAAAGCTAAAGCTATTACTGATTTATCAAATAGAAAAATAGATAAGATTTTAGATTCGGTAATGGATCGCAATCAAAAGATGCCAGTATTGCTATCAGTAGAAAAAGTAGAACAAATATTAAAAGAAATTTTTATAACACTGGTATCAGATGAAGAGACGGATCGATTTGTTTCAGGTGAAAAGATGATTTCTATTTTACGGTATTTAACAAAAACATCTAACCAATGTTATCTTATTGTAAGACGTAATAGAGAAATAAAAAAATTTAAAGAGACAGGAGCGTATAGCGATGCACCAGATAATGGTAGAGATGAACGAAAAAAAGCATGTGAAATAGCCCTGGATAAGCCTTGTTTAATTTTGTTGAAAGAAAAGGGAAATGATGAATGTTGGAAGTTTAGAGAGTTTTGGTGGCCTATTTTAGTTGTGCATAAAAATACACCCAAAACGGTATATGCGTTACCTAATCCAGATGAAAGAATAAAACATAAGTAGGGAGTATGAACATGGATATAAAACGTATTATAGAGTTTATTCAAAGTGAAACTACAGAAAATGAAGTAAATCTGTTAGCAGCATATCAAGCGATAGATTATATGCTAAGTGAAGAACAAAAAATTATTGATTGTTATATTCCTCAATTAATATCTAATAGAGATTACGATAGAGTTAATAAATATGTGGAAATGTCAAAAATAGTATCAGAAACATATTTAAATATGTTAGAATTGGCGCAAGAATATGGGTTAGATATTAATAAAACTATGGATGAAGAGAAGAGCGAAAAGAGAGAGATTGTAAACGAAGTATTAGAAGATGATATAGAATTGTTATTCTTAAATGACAAAAAGATTAATTATGAAAATTATCGCGTAGATGAAAGTGTAGCATATGAAGTAATGACAGATTTCTGTCATATGAAACCAGCAGCATTTTCTTTGGATGGAATTAGATACCCAGCACGATTATGGAAATTGGTATTACTAAAAACATGTGAATTATTATGGAAAAAAAACCATAATATATTTGAAGATTTCCTTGAAGATAAATTTATGCAAGGGAAAACTAGAAAGTATTTTTCAGTAGATAACAGTGATATGACAAGGCCAGAATTAATTAATGGTACAGATATTTTTGTGGAAACCAATTTAAGTGCAAATAATGTTAGAGATGTGATTATAAAAATGTTAGATAAATACAGAATTCCACATGTGGCATATAAAATTTATCTTAGTAAAGATTTAA
>UMCO01033912.1_pt1 | contig 18651 bp, 15 predicted proteins | sample 1964251 | NCBI WGS metagenome assembly UMCO01 (sample SAMEA4835970, study PRJEB28245) | human gut metagenome | biome: gut microbiome; material: fecal sample | place: Denmark | collected 2008
CTTGTTGGCGATAACTCCTCTAACTACTTTAACTACCTAAAAACAAAATAGGAAGTAATCGGATTAAATAAATCCTTATACTCACTTCCGGCGGAGCGCAGATCCGCCGGCACTATAGCAAACGTAGTGCGTCTTACGAAAGTGAAAAGTTAAAAGTGAAAAACGAAAAATCCAATAGTCTTGTGGCTTCTACTTATAAGCACTACGTTAGCATTTGACTCTAACTCCTAGCTCACCTTAGTGAGCGATAACTCCTCTAACTACTTTAACTCCAAATTACAATATACCCCTCTTACCTCCTTCGCTATCTTGTCCCAGTCATACTTTGCCATGTCGTAGTCTATGTGCTGTGGCTCACAGCTTATCACCTCTTTCAGTTTCTTCGCCAGCTCGTCCACGTTGCCCACCGGGAAGTAGTCATCTTTGTCAAGGCCCACCTCCAGGTTTGCCGGTATGTCGCTCACTATCACCTTCACGCCGTAGCTCATGGCTTCAAGCAACGCTATCGGCAGGCCCTCATGACTCGACGGCAGACAGTAGCACATGCAGTTAGTCAGCAGCGAGTGCAGCTTACGGCCCTTCACAAATCCCGTCAGCACCACGCCGTTCTTCCTCGCCATCTCTTTCAGTCCCCTTGAGTAGTCGTCCTCAAAGTCCGTGTCACCAGCCAGCACCAGCTTTATGTCATCGTCGCCGCCGTCTTTACTTTTTAATTTTTCATTTTTAATTCTCCCGAACGCTTCCACCAGATGGTGCAGGTTCTTTTCCGGCACAAAGCGGCACATCCCCAATATGTAGCGTCCCTTCTTGATGCCCAGTTCCTCAAAATACTCGGGATAGTCGCACACCTCAGGCTCCGACACGCCGTTATATATCAGATGCACGTTCTTTGTACGTCCGTATTTCTCCTTAATCAGGTTGCGTATCACGTCGCTGATCACTATTACGTCGTCAGCAAACATACACCCCATGCGCTCACCCAGCTTCAGCACCGCTTTGGCTGCCCTGCCCCATTTGTCCCTGTCATAGTCAGGGCCATGATGCGTAAACACCACCTTCATACCCAGCATCTTGGCGTATGGCACCAGCAGAGCCGGCCCTATGGCGTGTATGTGCAGTATGTCTGCCCCCAGTTTCTTCGCCTTGTTTATGGCTCTGTACGTATGTATAATGGCTTCAAACGACTTCTTTTTCGGTGTCTCAATGTCCACCAGCTTTACGCCTTTCCATTCTTTCAGACCGTCGCTGACGTAGCTTTTACGCCTTATCACCGTTACGTCTTCGCCCATGGCTGCAATTCTCGGAAACAGTTCCTCGCAATGCGTCTCCACTCCGCCCATGACATTAGGGATGCCACGGGTACCGGTAACAACAATTTTCATAAAATTTTCCGGATTAAAAATAAATCATTACTTTTGCCTCGTCATAAGCAAAAGTCCATGTCAAAGTTTTTTCTCAATATAAAAGAATCAGCCCAACACGCCGGCATAATTCTTCTTTCGTGCCTCTCCGCCCTTTGGCTGTTGATAAAAGGTAGAAGGATCAAATAAGTTATTACGATAGTAAAAAAACAAAAAGTGAAAAGTGAAAAATCCAAAGGTAATCGTTTTGGCAAAGAATCGCTTTTGATAGAATGAATACTTAACCTTTACTTTTTAGTTTCCATTAATGAGAAAGCCTGAAAGGCTGCACTTTTATAACCGTGGATTACTACCCACGGCTAACGTCTTAATGCGAAACAGGCACCCGAAGTGGTGCTACTTTCATATTTCTACAAACAAAGCATATGGATTTTTCACTCTTCACTCTTCGTTCTTCACTTAAACACGCTCTTCACTTAAATTATTATCTGTCAAAGTTCAAGTCTCCCTGTTGCGGGTCTTGTCCTACTTCGCAGTATTTAAAGTCTAAGCATGCAGGTTTGCCTTGCATTGAGCGTAGCTTGTTCTTCAAAGCCCACTTCAGCGGATACTTTATATATTTGTGCATCACAGGACTTGCCGTTCCTACCATCCAGCAGTTCTTCGGGCATTTGCGCACCTTTGCACGCACTCTGGCAGCCTGTTCGCTGTTCCATATAGTCATAAAGTCGGCATCGTGTATGTTGCCCATGCTCCAGCTCTTCGGCGTGTCGCTTCCTGCCGGTTTCAGTTTGTCGTTCGACACGTTGTTTGGGTCGGCAGCCAGCTTCTCGTTATATTCTGCCACTGTCATGTCGTCGCCGTCCAGCTTTGTCTTGTTATCGGCGTTCTTGTCGTCCATTCTTGTCTCCAGTCCGTTACACGGCATCACCTCTCCCCACGGGTCAATAAAGAAGTTAGCCGTACCAGCCTCACATGGCAGCATGCGGCGGTTACCTTCAATATAGTTTATCAGTCCCATGTTAAACCATGCACGGAACCAGCTCTTCGGGCTTTTCTCCTTCAGCTGCCAGTCGATGAGTTTCCTGAAGTTTCCGCACACCTCGTCATGGTTTGTAATCTTGTTATCCCCCTTATGGAAATAATAAGAATTGTGGAAAGCAGCAGTTGCAAACTCCAGTCCCATTGACAGAGATAGCTGATATAGTTTGAGCATATCTCCCGAGTTATAGTTGCTCACAGTACAACCAAAGCCAATATCCTTCAAACCCATACTCTGAAGAGTCTTTAATGTCTTGATAGCTTTATCAAAAGTTCCCTGACGGCCTCTAAGCTCATCATTCTTCTCTGCAAGTCCTTCAATAGATATGCGAATACCTATGTTAGGAAATTTCTTAGCCAAAGCTATTACCCTATCCTGAAACCATCCCGACGTAGATATCACAATGCGGTCAGTATGCTTATAACACTCTTCAACTATTTCATCCAGGTCTTCACGGATGAAAGGTTCACCACCTGTCAGGTTTATGAATTTTAATTTGGGAAGCGAACGAAGGTCAGAGGCTTTTAATTCCTCTTTCTTATCAGTAGGATTTTTCCAAATGTTACACATCACGCAACGCATCGGGCATCGATACGTCAGAATAATACTTGCGTCTGTAGGACGCGGCACATTCATGTTTGCCATAATATTTATGTTATATTTTTATTATAGATAATTCAGCTAATAAGTACATAGTAAACTCCCTGCAATGATTCTACGAAATGCTAAAAACACTATAGGATTTTTCACCGTTCACTTTATCGTTTTCACTTAAATGTGGTGTTTATTTCGTGTCACAGTTTCAGTTTATTCCTTTTTTATTATCAATCACAGCTTTAAACAATTCCATAAGCTGTTTATAATGCTGTTGTGGAGAATATGATGATACAACTTGTTTATATCCGTTTTCACCCATTTTTTTTGCCTTATCGGCATTGTCAAACATAAACTTTATTTTACTTCTAAAATCATTTATGTCTGCATATTTAAATGTCAAGCCGGTCTGATTTTCATGCACTAATTCTGGTAGTGATCCAAAATCAGTTGCTATAACAGCTTTCTTATATGCAAAACTTTCAAGTATGACATTTGGGAAATTATCATACCATTCAGATGGCACTGTTGTGCACAGACATGATTTCAAGTATGGCACAATTTCTTCAAATTTCTTTCTTCCCAAAAATTCAATGTTATGCTTTTTACCTTTAAGATAATTCTTTAACTCATTTTCATAACCATCATTTGAAAACCCGATAATCTTTAGATTATACTCGGTATTCTCAAATGCTTTTACCAAAGTCATCAGCCCTTTTTGTTTTTCTATACGTCCAACAAATAAGACAAATGGTTTATATTCTACTTCAGGATCAATTTCTTTAAGATTGAAGAAAGTCGGTATATGATATAATTTATTTTGTGGTATACCATATTCTTTAAGCCTTTCCAAAGTAAACGAAGAAGGAACTACAAATGCATCTATTTTCTTAGTTACATGCATTACATCATGCAGCCATTTTGCTGCCATCTTTATTGCTGAATAAACAGGAGAATTAAGCACGCAGCGATATTTCACACAACTCATTCGTTTACCCTTCAGGCAATCCTCACATACACCACATTTGTCATTATAGAACAATGCATTCGGACACATATATTGGAAATCCGATATTCGGTGAATTACAGGGACACCTTCAGCACGTGCAGCATCAACTATACTAGGAGATATTTTATTATGCATCTGCATTATATAAACAATATCAGGGCGAGTATCACGTATTAGCTGACGCATTTTTCTTTTTGCTTCAAAAGAGTAAAACATTCTCGTAAATGACTTTAATATCATTCTCGGCGTTTTCTTCTTGGCTTGTGCAAAATACACCTCGTCATCTACTATGTCAAGAAAATATTTTTCATAGTCATTCTTTAGGTTTCTGCTGCTTTTCACGCTAAAAGGAATAACCTCATGCCCATTCTGCTCTAATATTTCTTTTATATTAAAATAATAGCGTTCAGGACCACCGCTGATAAAATATCTATAATTAACTAATAATATTTTCATCGTATATATTTTTTATTGTTTAAAACAAACATTTTGCCTCTTCATAACTATCCAAACTTCCAATGTCAAACCTTTTTCCCGGCATAATCCAAGCATGCATGTCGGTACTCTCACATAGATAGTGAGCAAGGTTGCCTGGAGCATCAAAACCACAGCCATGGTTCATGCAGTCTTTAATAAGCGGTAAATCCTTTTTGCTGTAGATATAAAATGGAGGAACAGCCCAGTTTGACACAGGCTTCTCAGGTTTCTCCTGCATCTGCAGCACTTTCATGTTTTCATCAACGGCAATCACTCCTGTGCGCTGCAGCTTCTTCAGTTCGGGTTCGTTATGGCACATTATCACAGACGTGCCTTTCTCCTTGAAGAAGTCTACAAAATCCTGCAGCGAGAAGTCGAGTATGTTGTCTGCCGCTACGACCATCATGTCGTCATCCACATTGCAGCTGTCAATGGCCAGAAGCAAATCCTTAACGGCTCCAAGGCGTGTCTCGTTAGTCTCTGTCCCGTCGTCAATAATTCTTACAGGCTTCGTCGTTTTATGCTCTGCCGCCCACTTCTCAAAATGGCCTGCAAACTTATGATTTGTTACAATGATATGCTCGTCAATATCATCAATTCTATCTATATCGTCAAGTAGTCTGCCTAAGATAGTGCTGTTACCTATTTCTAACAGTGGCTTCGGAAAATTCTCTGTCAGCGGATAAAGCCTCGTTGCATATCCGGCTGCTATTACTATATTTTTCATATTTAGCTTATTCTGTGATAATTTTAAAGAAACTCAACACCGTTACTCGGGTTGCAGAAGTACACTTCAAAGGTGTCTTTATATTGTGGAAAACGCTTCAAATATTCTTCACTTACATATTGTTTTATTTGTTCCTCCTTCGACGGATCAACCAAGGCTATACATGCTCCTTTAAATCCTGCTCCGCTGAACCGTCCGCCGTATATGCCATCAGTTGTTCGCATTATTTCATATAAGGCAATCAGTTCTTTTGAGCCACATTCATAATTGTTTATCGAACTTTCACAGCTCTCAAATATGAGCTTTCCAAAAGCTTCTATGTCACCACGTTTCCATGCTTCAACACCTTTTCTCACCCTCTCACATTCTGTATAGAAATGCCTTCCACGCTTGGCAAATCTTTCAGGCATCCGGTCGGCGTATTTCACGAAGTCAGCTTCAGGTACATCTCTAAGGCGCGTATCTTCCAGTTCCTTCAGCGGCTTGTTCATGTATGCTTCTGTAATCCATGCAGCTGTTTTACATTCAGACACACGCAAGTTATAGTCGGTGCCCGTCAGCTTGCGTGTCACTCCACTGAAGAATACTCCTATTTTGAACGGCATCTGCACGTTGCCGCTACCAAAAGGAATAAGTTCATACTCTGATGTCTCTGTGTCAAGATACAGCAGTTTGTCTGACTCACACAACACCACGCAGGCCTGATCCAATATACCATTTCGCAAGCCTACATATTCGCGCTCTGCCTTGCTTGCATAGCTTATCACATGCATTTTGTCAAGGCTTATGTTGTTTACCTTTGCTATAGCCATTACAAATCCGCATAGCAGTGCTGCCGACGAGGATACTCCGCCTACCGGCATTGAGCCTTTAACTATTCCGCGCACACCTTTTTCCAGATAATAGTCCTGCTGTAAAGCCCATACAGCCCCACGCAGATAGTCGCCCCAATTGTTTTGTTTTTCATCCACAGGCTTCTGAACGTTGAAAGTCATCAGTCCTTCAAAACTCAACGAGGCCATTTCCACCTTTCCCGTATCTGTAGCCGAAAACAAGAAATCAATGCCATTGTCGAAGGCAAAACCGCTTACAAGTCCGTGCTGATGGTCAACATGCGCGCCTAACGGACAAATGCGGTATGGCGAAAATAACTGATATAAGGCATCTCCCTTACCAAAGAAGGTACGGTATGCCTGATGTAAGTCATACATAAAAATAAAAAAAATATAATTCTATGATTATTTCTATCTTTAATAGGATTGAATTACAGTAAATTATTCTAAGATAAAAATCATCAATCATTGTAAAACCTAATGTTTTTATTTGGAAAATAAGATCAATCCTTATTAAGTTTAATAGTACTTATTTACTTTGAAAACCCTCTACTTAATAGTTTTTTATATATTTCATCATAATGTCTAGCTTTTATATCCCATGTATATTCTTTCGCAGCCAATAACATATTTTTCCCTTTACGCCTAACTTTCTCTGGATGTTCTATACAATCCACCATAGAATTAACAAAAGATGTTATAAATTCTTCCTTTGTATTGCCATCAAAAGTCCAACCCAAATCTTCATTTAACAACAACCCGCTGCCAAAACGATTTATTGCTATTATAGGAATTCCATTTGACATTGCTTCCAATAACACAGAACCCGTTGTTTCACGTATACTTGGCATTAAAAAAACATCAGCTTTATCATACTCGTTTTTCATCTCCGTAAACGGTATACGCCCAACAAAAATAACATGTTCTTGAAGTTTTTTTGATCTATCCCATCTTTTTTTTAACTTTTGCATTTCTGGACCATCACCTATTATTCTAACTTCATACCGTTTATCTTCTGGTATCTCTTCAATTGCATCAAACAGGAAGTCAAGACCTTTTCTATAAATCATTCTTCCTGCCATTAAAAAGACACACTTATTTTTCAATGTATTCTCTTTCTTATAACAAATACTATCTACGGCTATCTCTGTTTCAACATGATTGCCACAACCCAAATAATATTTTGTTTCCTCATTTGCATATATAAAATAATCGCAACGTTTTAATCTACCAGTAACATTAAACCAAAATCTATACCAACGATTCATTATATCACGCAAAATTTCAACCGTATAATGTCCTCTCTTATAGCATTTCAAACCATTTGGGACATATTCACCTCCACCTAGCGGACCACAAACATATTTTATATTTTTTATTCTTCCATAATCTCCAATAGCTCTTAATTCTATTGGAGTAATCTGATGTATGATATCAATATCAAATTTATTACAAATGTTTTCCGCAATAACAAATGCCTGCTTATGCCATACATTCAAACGTCCTGAATAAAGGAAACCTTTGAACAATCTTTTGTATAAATTGGGAATATCTACATAATGAAACATGATATTATTAATTGGGTTTCGTCGCAAATAATACTCAATATCTTTTTTATGTTCAATCTTAGTTATCACATGTACCGGATGTATTTTTGCCATAGCAACTGACACATTCCATCCTACACGATCTTCACTTCCTGCTATTGGACTACAAGAATATGCTATATATAAAACCTTCATTTACAATTTCAGTTAATTGACGAAATGATATCTTCTTAATAAAATATCATATAATATTTTAATTATATAACAGAATTATATCGTTATATTTTATCTGTTGAATTATAACACAATAAATAATTTATTGTAAAAAATCAAATAAAATTATTTATAAATATAATCAATTAGAGCATCTAAATCAGACTTTTGTTTTTCATATATTTTAGAATAACGTTCTAATCCATTCTTTGAATATTCTTTATAGATATGTTCTTCTGTTATTAGCATCATTCTATTCATTATTTCTTCAATTGAAAAAGGATTAAAATACAACGCACCGCCACTACAAATTTCAGCTATAGATGAAAGCGGAGAAGAAATGACAGGTACACCATACCTCATTGCTTCAATTGGAGGATATCCAAATCCTTCATTTAAAGAAGGGTATACAAACACATATGCATTTGCATATAATTTTTCAAGTTCATCATCATCCACATAACCTAAAAAATCAAAATAACTAGGATTATTTATTCTATATTTAAAGTTTCTACTTGTGGCACCAGTGACTTTCATGCGTATATTAGTTATAAGATTATTTGATATTAATTGATCAAATGCCATAATTGCTCTTAAATTATTCTTTTCCCATCTGTTACCACTAACTAATAAAAAATATTTTTCAACATTACTTATTCTTTCTATTTTAGTTTTTCTTGATGTGTTTGGACTATAAAAAACTGGTATAACTTTATCTTTTAATTTTGGGAAATATGATAGAAGAGCATATTTTGAATGTTCTGAGACTGTAATTAAGCGAAAAGAGGTATTTATATAAGTATTTAAAAAATCATTATATTTTTTTGTAAAATATATTTTTTTAAAACATCTCTTAATAGTGAATTTTAAAATGCTCTTATAGTTTGTTTTATAACGATAAAAAATATTGTCAAATGGAGTTTCAAATTCTCTTAAACCATGAATCGTTCCATAAATATCACAGCATTTTAATTTTGCTAATGTTCCTGGAAGTGCAGAATACAATCGTTGTATATTATTTTCCGTAATAATATCTGATACCGATTTTTCCTTTATATCATATAATTTTATATCATTTATAACGCAAAGTTCCTTTATCTCAGGATTCAACCATTTTCTAGAATCATAAAAGCACGAAAAAACAATTTTACGTTCTATCATACGTTTAAAAATAATCTCACCATATTTTCCTCCTCCATGACGTTTACCGGAAGTATTAGGTTGGGTTGCAACTAAGTCAAACAGTAAATTCATATTTTTTATTTTATATTAAATAATACTTTTATTAATGCTCTTATTCTTTTGTATAAATCATATAGCTTAAACGACAAATCATGCTCCTTTCCTAGTACACGAGCTTCTTCGTATCTTTGTATGTTAACATGCTTTTGAGAAAAGCCATAGCGTCCTTCTATTATTGTAATTGGCATTTCTTTATATTCAAATTTCGCACCATGCTTATACATTTGAAAAACCATATTATAATCGGCACAACATTTAAACGACAAGTCAAACATCAACTTTTTGGCCCATTTTGTTTTAACAAAAATACACTGATGATTAAAGCCCATACTGAGGTAATGAGGATTATCTGAGTAAAAGGGTCTATCAACTTTATGAAGTATTAATCCCTTATTTGAAAGAGAATAATAATCCCCTAATACAGCGTCGCTCTCAGAATCAATATTATGAAATAAATCACTTAACGTTTTATTTGAATAAAATTTATCACCTGCATTTAAGAAAAATATCCATTCACCTGTAGCATGTTCTATACCTTTATTCATCGCATCGTATATGCCTTTATCTGGTTCAGATAATATAAAACTAATATTTTCCGAATACTGATTTATTATACCTAATGTTCCATCTGTACTCGCTCCATCAATTATTATATACTCTACGTTTTCATAATCTTGATTTATACAGCTTTCCAATGTTTCCTTCAATATCTTAGAACAATTATATGTTACTGTGACTATAGTTATCTTATCCATTATTATACCATATTATAAAAAATGAGCATGATGTTCCATATCATATTTTAAGTTTCTTGTTCTTTCTCCTATTTTTTTTGCAGGGATTCCTGCGACTATATCGAATGGTGCCACATCTTTTGTTACCACTGAACCTGCACAGCAAACAGCTCCCTCTCCAATGTGAACATTTGGAAGTATTGTCACATTACTACCTATCCAAGCTCTGTCTCCTATTACTACCGAACGTTTTTTCTGAGTACATCTAAAATAGGGATCTCTATGATCATGCTGTTCTGTCCAAATACTGACTCTGCTAGAAAAATTTACATTTGCACCTATCACAATACCATTACGTGCATCAAGTACAACATTATCACCAATTGATGTTCCTTTACCAATTATTAATTGTGCAGGATTTCGTATTTCAGCACCATAATATATTACAGCTCCTTTATCTAATGTAACATGAAAAACATTACGGTATAAAAAGTCTCTAATTCTATGAGAAGGTATATGTCCTGTTTTGTATATGGCATAACGAACATATTCATTTAACCAAATACCAAGATTAGAATGCAATCTACTTACTTTCTGCTTATGTTTATTTTCTGAAGCAAAGTTTTTTGCTATTAATTTTTCTTTTTTATTTTTTCGTTTAATATAAAAACTCAAAGGAAATAAACATACTATAAAAACAATGTAATAGGCATAAATAACGACAACTAAAAATGTCAATACAATAATATAAAAATACATATTCCTAACTTTTTAAATTAATATAATCTTTCTTTGTACTATCTAAAATTAGAAATGGAAATGATAAATATAATATATAATTATTATATGCTTCAGCTGACCCCAATATTATAATAAATAATAATACCAAAACTGATTCTTTAAAAGAAAACGATTTTTTATATGCCATAAAAGTTAAATAAAGCCATAACAAAAAAAGAGGTATTCCATAAGTAGCAATAATTGATGATGTTCCACTTCCTGAGCCATATCCACCTTTATCATCAATAACATTTAAAACAAATGGATGATCTGAATATCTTATTTGGAGATTATCAGTATTACCTATAATTGGAGATTTTTCTATATAATAAATATCTAATAATGTTGTTGAAAATCTATTTGCTGATTGTAAAGACTCATTGCTTTCCCAATCTGCAGCCAATTCAAGCTGATCATTTACCTTTTCTCTTAAAAAATCAAATTGAATATATGAAAAATATGCAATAATTCCAAAACCAAATATAGCCAATATTGTTTTAAGATTAAAATGACTTCTTAAATAATATAAGAATATCAAGAAGCCTAAGGCTAAATATCCCTGTGAAGATAATGTAGAAAATAATGCAAGTAATAAAATTATACATTTCTTTTTATATTCTTTCCACAAAATATCTAACTGATTAAAAAACATTAAGCCTACCATTAACAAATATCCTGCAAATGCTCCAGGTTCCCAAAATGGGCCACAATTTCTACGATCTATAATTTCATTTACACGTATATTATAAATAAATATACTTTTATAGTTATGCTGATTAAGAAAAGACAAAGATGGAACGTAACCCGTGGTAATCATTATAACATAAAAGAACAAACTTACACATGCTATCACATACATAATATTCATATATGCATATTTAAAACGCTCTCCTAATTTGTCCATTACATAAAATCCGGAAATCATTAATAATGGAATTTCGCGAAAACATCTTATTGATATATTATCATATTCTATCCATTGGATTATACCTATCAGCATATAAGCACATATTAGTATTAATAATTTTTTTATGCTTTGTTTATTTCTTTTTTTGTAAAGATATAACACACACATAAATGACAATAAATATGACTTAGCCGGTATTAAATTTCCGGAAGTAAATCCACACATAACAACAAAAAGGAATACTATAAAATATTCAAACCTTGTTATACTTAATAATCTCATACTTAATAAGTTAAAACTTGTCTAAATTCCATTTATTCTCTATACATTGTTATATCTTTTTTCACTACATTTGCAGGATTACCAGCAATACAAATATTCTCTTCCATATATTGTTTTGTAACTACAGCCCCTGCCCCAACTATGCATCCTTTAGGTAAATATGAACCTTTTAATATTATACTTCTTGTTCCTATCCATGTTTTATCTCCTATATAAATAGGACGATAATGGCAACCTACAGAATTTGTCTTTGTGTTAATCGTATTATGCCAATCTGTATCCATTATAAGCACATTCCATGAAACTGTTACCCGTGTTCCTATATATATTCTGTGAGCACATATAAGAGTCATTGCTGCAGTATTAACAAAATCTGCCCCAATATTAACTATAGCATTTTTCGTAACACAAATCCTGCACCCATGACCAAACGTTGCATTACCTTCAATTTCTAAAATACCTCCAATTTGCAATATTGAACGCTCATAACGTTTGTCAAAAACTCCAACACCACCAAAACCAAAGTGAAACATAAAAGGTTTCACTATTCCATTTTTCACCTTAATCTGGCCTTTCAAGTCTAGTATTTTGGTGTTATACCTAACTAAGCAAGGTAATTTTAAGGCATCATGTAAGGGGAATAATCTAATACTTACATATAGACTTTTGGGTATTGATAAAATTTTTTCAATTATTGGTTTCATATAAATTTTGTTACTATCTTTTTAACGCCATTGTCCAACGTCTAACATATTTCAACAAATCAAATCAAAATTTGTCATTTCCTTGTATATTTTTGTAATTTTATCACCATATTTTTCTTCCGAAAAATTTTCAATCGCATATTGTTGGGCATTATTGATTATATTTAAGACATCAACACTCGCAACATGCTCCATTATTTCTACACATGAATTTATGTCAGAAAAAAGGAATCCATTCTCACCATCTTTTATAAATTCTACAGTACCTCCTGTGTTACGTGCAATAACAGGACATCCATAAAACATGGCTTCAACAGTCACTCTACCTAAGCCTTCATTTTCAGAGCACATTAAAAATGCAGTTGCAGATGACATATATTGTTTTATATTTTTACAATAGCCAACAAAATTAACATTGTCTTTTAATTTGTATTCATTAATAAGCTTGCTTAATTCCAATTTATAATTATCCGTAACATTTCCGGCCATTATCAATTTATATCCTTTTGATGCTAAATTAGATAATCCAAATGCTTTTATTGCAAAAGATGCACCTTTTGCTTCACATAATAAAGCCGAAGAAAAAAAGAAGTATTTTTGCTTATTTGTATTTAAGCATATGTCAGAAACACATCTTACAGCATCCCAAATATAATAAGCATTACGTGCTTTATTCAATTCCCAATGATTATAGACAGATTTTGTTATTGCTATTACTGCATCTGAAGCATATATCATTTTTTTTAATCTCTTCCACCCTGTAAATGGTTGAAAATTAAAATCCAAATCCTGAAATTCACGAATATGCCAAACATGTTTGGCTGATAATTTTTTCGATAAATCTACGCCAATTGTAAAAACACTTGCATTTGAATGCACTATATCTATTTGCATTCCATTTAAATCTGAGATGACCGAATTAATACAACGCGAATTAAAATATTTATCACGTAAATAGTGGGGTATAAATCTAACGATATGTTTTACTTTACTCTTTTCTCTTATATTCATCCTAAAAGGATGAACGATGCATCTTATATTATTTTCAGTAAACAATTCATAAGATTCTCCTTTTTGAGGCAATAAAACTACTGGCAAAACACTATCACGCATCGAATGAATCATATTATATAGAGATAATGCAGCACCACCTAAATAAGCCGTGTGACAAATATATAAAATATTTAGTTTTTCCATATATTTAAATTGAAGTAATTATGGACTATTTTATATAGCACTTGATATATTGTAAATACGAATATTTAGTTGATATTCTTTAATAAATAGTTCTTTGAATCTTTAATATATTTATCAAACTTTTCATTAGTGTTAGACCATGCTATTTTTTTATACTCTAATTCTATTTCATTTTCATTACTAATAAATCTTGATGACAAACCAACCAAATTGAGAAGAGAAATTACTCTCTGATAATTATTTGTCATACTTACAAATATTTCTTTATTAAAAATTAAAGAAAAAGCCGTACCATGAAAAGATGATGTCACAACATATGATGCATTATAAATTAATGATATAAAATCTATTGGACCAACATCTTCATAATAGTTTTTATGGGATATCTTAAATATGACACTTCCTACTATATGGATAATTGGATATCCTGTCTTTTTCGATATTCTTGAAGCTATATTTTCAACCTGTTTATTTGATTGCAAATTATAAACTAATATATAATTTTTATATTTTTTCTTTTTATTATCAATTAACCGTAACCAACTTTCCTTTGGTATTAAAAATACAGGATCTAATGTTTGGCATACATTATTATAATACTTTCCTATATAGTTAAGCAAATCAGATTCTCTTACAGAAATAGCATTAAATTTATGAATGTTTTTCATAAATATTAATCTTATGTCATCAGAATCGCAAAGTATTCCCATACTTACAGAATATGTAATTTTCCGTTTTGCTTGTATTTTTTCATCCCCAAAATATATAGAGTCATATCCTTCAAAACCAATAGTTTTTTGATATCTCCAAATCTGGTCGCTTCCATATATTACAAGATCATATATTTCGTTTTTGTAGTTTGTTTTAGGGCTTAAATACTTATCAATAAAATTTAAAAATAAATCATATCGTCTTTTTCTGCGTTTATACATTAACAAATATCTAATAATGTATTTTATTTTATTGATAATTGATAACGATTTAAAAAAGTCTATATTAAACAATTTATAAATATCATCATGGTATTTGGGCCAATAATCAATGAAAGAAACATTATTGTATCCCATTTTATTTAAAAAAGCCTTTAAGGCATAAGCCTGAAGAACAGCTCCATAATTATGTGCACGATGAAATGTAAGTATTCCTATTTTCATAAATGCTTAATTCTTAAAATTGTTTTTATTTTATATTTCAATTTTGTGATATAGATATTAATTTTATGTCTTAATATAATTCCCTTGAATCCGTTACTTTGGTATATTGATATAAAGTGATCTTTTTTTGGATTGATTTTTGAAGGACATATTAAATTGGGCTGTAAACATAATTTTTTATCTGTAGGAATTATATTCATAGATTTGGAAATAATAGAGAAAATATTATATCCTTGAGAGGTATTGATAAATAATAATGAACACCCTTTATTGTCAATATTAAAATCTGTCGATATATTCTCCCATCCCCAATAATCTCCAATCGTTAAATCAGAAGGACGATAAAAATTCGTATAATGACAATTACCACATGAAGGGCGTAGCATTATATGTTGATAGAACAAATCGGTATAAATTCTTGATTCAACCTTCCTACCATTATTAAAAATAAAAGATTCTATATGTCCAGACCATCCAATACGTGACTTATCCCTAAAATCAACTTTTACAACTTCATTTTTATATTTTTTCTCTATATATGCTAAATAATCTCGCCATATATACGGACTTGGAACTCCGTGACATACAATATCGACCAGTACAAGATTTTCTCTTAGTTTCTTTCCTATATATGAATTTAATCCGGCAGTCTGGCATGGAGTACCTGAGAATAATACAGTATTTCCTTGTTTAAGGTCTTCTTTTACTTGGCGGAAAATTCCGTCCAAATCACTTTGAACATATTTTGAACCTTTAAACTCGTTTCTTTCTTCTTTTGTAGTTGCACGTTTGTGCGCCACTCTAAAATGATCTTTATAGCCGACGCCATACACAATTCCACCATTTTCCAATATATAATCAGATATGGCAATAAATGCAGCACCACTTCTGCTTGTTTCTATTTCATGTATGTCTTTGTGTCTTGCGGCATATATTTCAGGCTCTTTTAGATTTCGGCTTTTATCATAATTGTCATTGAACGCACAAACCTTCTCACACAAGCCACAATCAATACATTTGCTTAAATCCACTTTAGGATATTTAAATCCCAAAGTGTCAGGTTCCATTGTTATGGCATCTTTAGGACATATACTTGCACATGCTGTACAACCACAACAATCCGCCTTATCTTTTATTTGTATCATTTTCTGAATTTACTTTTTATTGCTGTTATTTTTGATAAAATAAATTGACGCTCATTTCTGTTACAACCCACAAAATATATCACGCTGAAAGTACAAATAACAGAAATTGCACATATCATAATAAAACTTATAAATGTCTCATTCAAATAATATGATAATAAGCAAGGAATAATAGCTGATAAAATTGTAACAGCCAAGACATTAAAATACACCTTACTCATATATTCACGTACAGAAAGACCAATCATGCCTCTTAGCATATATAGGCGTGATGCCAAACAGCATTGAGATATACAAATAGCAACAATCAATACAGTTTCTGGTATACAACCGTTTCTTAACAGAATATATGATATAGGCAAATTCATCATTTGCAGCCCCCCTACAACTATCTGATAATTGCGTATGTTCCCTGTCGCAAGCATGGCGGTTATAAGTGGATTTGATATTGATTCTGACATGGCAAAAATCAATACTAATTGTACAAATAATGTCGTATGATCAGGAACAATCTTAAGCCATAATGTAAGAATATAATGGGCATTGATTATTACCGGTAATGAAAGTATCAGTAATATATAAAAGGAAAGTCTTGCTCCTTGATGTATCAATGTCATCATATATTCTTTGTTTCCGGCTGCATACGATTTTGTAATCTGGGGATTAAGGGCCATCATAAAATTACTTACAAAACCGCTTATAGCACTATTTACCTGATATGCGATACCACGTGCAGCATTAACAGCCGGACCACAAAACAGGTTTATTACGATATTACCACCTTGATCTCTTAATACTGCTGATGTAGCACCAATGAAGTTCCATCCTGCAAAGCCAAACATCTTTTTTAAGAGTTCCTTATCAAATATAAAATGGTAAGTACATTCCTCAAAGTGTCGCTTACAATAATATCCATAAACAAAGCGGATTATTAATGCTACTGATGCCATTAATATTGCATAGAATATAAGTTTGTCAAATGGTGACCATAATAGCATATAAACAATAACAAGTTTAGCCACTACCTCCAATATGCTTATATATGCAAAAGCTGACATCTTTTCATGTGCTATTATTGCAGCATTGTATGGAACGCTTATCAGGTTTATTATAAAAGTCAATATAGATAGTTGAAACACCCAATTGGCAGCATACATACGGTCTGTAGGTATTGTCATTTTAGCATTTAGAAACCATCCCCCTATAGCTTCTGCCAAGATCAATATAATTAGCCCTAATACAAGTTGTATCGTTACTGATGATGAAAATATTCTTATCAGTTTTTCTTTATCTCCCTTACCAAGTTCATATGTAATAAACCTACTGATAGCAGATGACAAAGAGCCGGATATTACAGAAAACATAGCTACAACTCCGCCTACAACATTGTATATACCGAAATCCTCAACACCAAGTGTATTCAGCACTACTCGTGATGTATATAGGGTGACAGCCATCATAAACAGCATGCGTACATATAGTAGCAATGTGTTTTTTGCTATTCTTTTATTATTTTGTGCTGTATCAGTCATTATCTAAGTGAAAAACAGAAGCAAAGCACAATCGGGCTTGCGCAATTTACTTAAAAATTAAAAGTTAAACGTTTTAGCGGAAATGAATTGTTACAAATTAAAAATTAAATACCATTGCATTTTTTGAATTATAATGCTGTTGATTGTACCTATTGAATGTTGTATCATAGAGCTTTGAATCTATTTTTGCTATTATTATTTCTTTCATAACGTTGTGATTTGCGAGGTAAAACTCAGTGAGTTTTGAGGGGAAAAACAATGATTTTCTATGCAGAAATGATTGCTTTTCTGAAGTTATGAAGTTAAGCCATGTGCTTTGTAGAGTATTGTCATAACTTCGTTGCTTACTACTGTTCTTAGTAATTTATCTTTACATATCTAGAGCATTATCACCTTACTGTAACCTTATCACGTTTTTGCTCATTTTAGTCGATTTTCAACATATAATGAATGTTAATTTTTTGCCATCCAAAATTTGGATATTAACATTATTAACGTTTTTTTACTCGCTTTTTTCGGCATATTTTCGCATAAAAGTGACAACCTTGCCTGTAAGGTTGCAGTGATATACTCCACGCCATCACGAAGCACTTTATATCATTTATTATCAACACCTTATACTCGGCACAAGTTCTGAAATCGCAACGAAACAGGCACCAGAGTGTGATAGGGTGGCAAGTAGGTTTCGTAACTTTTATATAATATTTGTGTTTTGGGTCATCCAAAATGGATATTAACACTTATATTCCTCGGGCGCGCGCGTAAGGAGTTTATAGAGAAGGTTACCACCCTATAACTGGGTGAATTAAAAATGAAAAATTAAAAGTGAAAAATGCCTGGCGGAATTTAGAGTGAAAAATCCAAATACTTTGCTGGATCTTTTCGCAAGTACTGCGTTTGCTATTGACTCTAACTCCTAGCTCATCTTAGTGAGCAATAACTACTTTAACTCCAAATGACAATAGCACAGGAAGCCATGTGCCTTTGTTGCTTCGCGTCTGCTGCAGGACTAACTTTCTTAATTTTTAATTGCGCAAGCCTGCTTCCTTGTTTGCTCTTATGTCCGGTAGTTGCTACAATATAGCACCACGTCGGGTGCTCATAGTTGGCATTGTTACAGGCAGTGGGTGCCACACCCACGGTTACTGAAGTGTAGCCCTTCGGGCTATAA
>UMCO01017311.1_pt1 | contig 18636 bp, 19 predicted proteins | sample 1964251 | NCBI WGS metagenome assembly UMCO01 (sample SAMEA4835970, study PRJEB28245) | human gut metagenome | biome: gut microbiome; material: fecal sample | place: Denmark | collected 2008
CAGCGGCTGAGCGCCTCCACATTCGGCAGGATGCTCGAACCGGTCGTTGTAAAGCCCGAGATCATTTCGAACACCGCGTCGAGATAAATCGGAATCTCCCCCGAGAGCGTAAACGGCAGCGCGCCGACCAGCGACAAAACAATCCAGCCCGCCGCGACGGCAATCAGGCCCTCCTTGGCATAAATCGTCTTGCTGCGCGGCTTTGCAAGCTTCATTGCCGCAAATCCGATGATCGCCGCCGCCAGCGCCGTATAGAAAAACCAGATGCCGGACGGTTCGCGGTAGATGAGCGCCGCCGCAATCGGCAGGACCATAATCGCCGCCTCGATCAGCAAAATCGCGCCCTGAATGTAAAGAATCATTCGTTTGTTCATGGCTTATCCTCTGCGCTTATCGAGAATGTCGTCCAGCTCGTTGAGCCCCGTAACGCTCGTCACAACGACGACCGTGTCGCCCGGCTCAATCGTATCCTGACCGCTGGGGATCAGGATTTTGCCGGCGCGGTTGATGCAGCCGATGAGAAGATTCTTCCGGAGCCGGAGCGTCTGCAGCGGAATGCCGCAGACCGCCGAACCCTCTGCCACACGGAATTCCAGAGCCTCCGCCTTGCCGCCGACAAGCTTGTAGAGCGTCTCAACGTTGGAGCCCAGCGAGTTCTGCATCGATCTTGCATAGCGGCAGATGACGTTGGACGTGCTGAACCGGGGGTTAAAGACGCTTCCCAGATCCATCGTCTCAATGATCGACTGGAACGAATAGCGGTTGATCTTCGTGATAACCTTCACCTTCGGAAAGGTTTTGCGCACGTAAAGCCCCATCAGAACATTTTCTTCATCAATGCCCGTGAGCGCTGCAAACGCATCGGTCTGGGCAATGCCGCACTCGCGCAGAAAGCCCTCGTTCGTGCCGTCGCCGTGCAGAATTTCCGCCTTGGGAAGCAGCGTCGACAGCTGCAGGCAGCGCTCATAGTTCGCCTCGATGATCTTGACGCCCATGCCGAGATCTGTCAGTTGCTTTGCCAGATAATACGCGATATGACCGCCGCCGACAATCATGACCGTGCGCACGCGCGAGACAGCAAGCTTGATCTGGTGGAAAAACGCCTGCGCGTCGCGGATCGATGCGACAAACGAGATGCGGTCGCCTGCCTCCAGCCGGAACGAGCCCGACGGAATGTAGATTCCCTGCTCGCCGCGCTCGACCGCGCAGACCAGAATTTTGGATTTGACCAGCCCTGGCATCTCCATCAGCGTTTTGCCCGCGAGAATGGAGTCCGGCGGAATCTGTACCTTCAGAAGCTCCACATGCCCGTTGGCAAACGTGTCTGTTTTGATGGCGGACGGAATACGAAGCGTTCTTGCAATCTCCGTGGCGCACAGAAGTTCGGGGTTTACCGACAGGCTCAGCCCCAGGTCCTCAGAGATCAGCGACAGCTCGCCGCTGTATTCGGGGTTTCTGACGCGGGCGATGGTGTGCCGCGCGCCGATTTTTTTTGCAACCAGGCAGCACAGCAGATTCAGTTCGTCCGACATCGTCACCGCAATCAGCAGATCCGCCGCATCGACGCCGGCTTCCATCTGCGTTGCATAGGTTGCACCGTTTCCCTCGATGCAAAGAATGTCCAGGTCCTCGCTCGTCTGCTGCAAGGGCTCGCCGCTGCGGTCGATGATCGTAATCTCATGTCCCTCGCGCGAGAGCTGTTCCGCGAGTGTGCTTCCGATCTTTCCGTCACCAACAATGACTATTTTCATGGCAAGACTCCCGATTTCACAATAATTGATATATTATATCATGATTGTTTATCATATCACGTTCCGCCGGGAAAAGCAATCGCGCCCCCGTAAAGAAAAACTGCCCCCCGCAATTGACAGTCAAAGCCGCGCTGTGGTATGATAATAAAGTATGCGGGCGCCGCTTCCCGGCGCATGGTTTACCGGTCCGCATACACGTTTGCGGATCAAGCGTCACGCTCCGCCTCGGTTTCCTCACCGAGTCAAAATCAGAGGACAACAAAAAAGCGGCAGATTTTCTGCCGTTCCTATCTGCGCCCGTGGTGGAATTGGCAGACACGATGGATTTAGGTGACGTCACCTTGATGAATGTTTTTTCCATCGTTCCCCGCCGCGGATATTCTTCGGTAAAAGCAGGTTCGCCTGTTTTTATAAACGCGGATCAAGCGTTACGCTCCGCCTCGGTTTCCTCACCGAGTCAAAAACAGAGGAGAATAAAATAGCGGCAGGTATCCCTGCCGCTCATATCTGCGGGTATGGTGGAAATGGTAGACTCGGAGGATTTAGGTGATGTCACCTCAGTGTAGGTTTTTCGCCCCTTTATTCGCCGTGCTCATTCTTTGGTAAAAGCAGGTTCATCCTGTTTTTATAGATGCGGATCAAGCGTTATGCTCTGCCTCGGTTCCTCGCCGTGTAAAAATCAGAGGAGAATAAAATAGCGGCAGGTGACCCTGCCGCTCATATCTGCGGGCGTGGTGGAATTGGCAGACTCGGCGGATTTAGGTTCCGTTACCTCAGTGGTGTGCGGGTTCGAGTCCCGCCGCCCGCACCATAACTGGACCGGTAATTGATACAATGTGTCGATTACCGGTCCGTTTCATTTTATCCCGAAAAACCTTTTGAATAGGCCGTTTCTGCAAAACAGCGGGTGCATTTGAGGCTCTGCCGGAGGGTGAAAATGGGCCGCTTTTCTCCTTGACGGACCTACCTTTGCGGTATCTGCCGGAGGCCCGTATCCTATCGTTTCAAAAAATGACTACCGTTTCATACAAAGGAAGCCCGTGATGAGGACCGCTTGATCCCCGTCACGGCTTTTTTGCGTTCTGCCGTCATAGAGTTTCTTCAACCTTGGCCCCGTTCTTGAAACGGAACACCAGCCGACTGTCCTCGTAGACCGTTACCCGGTCGATCAGGTTGAGCCAGAAGCGGTCTGTGTACTCCAGTGGCAGCGAGGTGTCGATGGCCTTTATCTCAAACATGAAGCATTCCAGCACATCGGCCTGAAAGCTCCGTGTAATTCTCAATTTCTGCAGTTCATCCAGCCGATCCTGCGCCGCATGGTAACGCTCGACCAGTGCATCGTATTTCCTGTTGTATTCGTCCTGCGGAATGGCAGTGGTGGCGTTTTCGGCAATCAGCTTTTTCGTGAGGCCGGAAACAATCTCAATCTCATCATTGAGCGTGGCGCACTCTGCATCAATGGTGTCTGTGTTCAGGTATTCATCATGGATCATCCGGCAGGTCTCAAGCAGTACCTCCCGGTCCTCGGTAAGGTCGGCAACGGCCCGGAGGAACAGCCGCTTGATGCCCTCCTCGTACAGATGCGGTGTGCCGCAGCGGTATTCGCCTTTGAATTTGCCGTTGCACTGCCAGATCACCCGGCGGTACTTGTCCGTGCTGTGTCAGACCTTGCTGCCGTAGAATTCGCCGCAATCGCCGCAGACGATCTTTGCCGAGAACGGGCTGAGGCTGTTGTGGTGCTTGCCCTTGGCCTTCCGGACCGCCATTTCATTCTGCACCTTCTGCCATTCCTCCGGATCGATAATGGCCGGATGGCTCTGGTCCACAATGTATTGCGGCACCTCGCCCTCGTTGACCTTCATCTTTTTGGAAAGGAAATCCACGGTGAATTTCTTCTGCAGGACCGCCGAGCCCTTGTATTTTTCGTTCGTCAGGATGCTCTCTATGGTGCTGGTCTGCCATTTTTCCTTGCCGCGAGGCGTGGGGATGCCCTTGGATGTAAGGTGTGTGGCGATCCAGTTCACCGTTTTGCCCTGAACGAACAGTTTGTAGATTTCCCGTACAATCTCCGCCTCCTCCGGCACAATCTCCGGCAAGCCGTCAGGCCCTTTGCGGTAGCCGAGGAAGGATTTATACGGCAACGACACCTTTCCGTCTGCAAAGCGTTTTCGCTGGCCCCATGTGACATTTTCGGAAATGGAGCGGCTCTCCTCTTGGGCAAGGCTCGACATGATGGTGATCAGCAGTTCGCCCTTGCTATCGAAGGTGTAAATGCCCTCTTTCTCGAAATAGACCTCAGTGCCGTGTTCCTTCAGCTTGCGAACGGCGGTAAGGCTGTCCACAGTGTTTCGGGCAAAGCGGCTGACGGATTTCGTGACGATCAGGTCGATCTTTCCGGCCAGCGCATCCGCAATCATGCGGTTGAAGCCGTCTCTGTGCCGGGTGTTTGTTGCGAAGATTCCTTCGTCCGTGTACACATCCACGAACTCCCAATCCGGATTTGAGCGGATGTACTTGGTGTAATAATCCACCTGCGCCTCGTAGGAAGTAAGCTGCTCTTCGCTGTCGGTGGAAACACGAGCATACCCAGCCACCTTTCGTCTGCTCTGGGCATTGAGCGGCATTTTGGAATGGAGCGTCTTTGAAGCCGGTATTACAGTGATGTTAGCCATTGCGCTTGTTCCTTTCTATCGCTTTTTGCCTTGCGGCCTCTTTCATCTCCGGAGTCCAGCTTTTGGCCCGTGAGCGGTCATGCCATCGTTTAACGGCTTTTCTACCGTCTTTGAAGCGGAATACCAGCGTGTTCCCGTCCTCGGCTATGATTTCCGTTAAATCGCCAATATCCAAATCTGCGGTCATGGCCGTCAGCGTAGGCTCCGGTATCTGCTTGGAGGGACAGGCGGCACGGCCCTGATAATTGTAGGTGCTGCAAATCCACACCGGACCGGTGGCAGTAATTTTTCGCCGGTAGTGCTTGCCGCAGTGAGCGCACGTGATCAGGCTGGAGAATGGGTATCTGCCGGTAAAGAACTTCCCGACAGGAGCGTATTTCTTGGCCCTCTTTGCAATTTCGGCCTGTACCGCTTGATAATCCTCCAAGCTGATAATGGCCTCGTGCGTACCCTCTGCGTGGTACATCGGCAGCTGGCCCTCGTTGACCACGGTCTTTTTCGTCAGGTGGTTTTCCCGGAAAGTCTTCTGAAGAAGCAGGTTTCCGGAGTAGGCGTAATTGTGCAGGATGCGTGAAACGCCTCCCTTGCTACATGCGTTTTCGTACCGGGTCCTCACGCCGTCTGCATTTAGGTCGTTTGCGATAGAAACGATGCCTTTGCCGGAAAGGTACTCCCGGAAAATGCGCCGGACCGTTTCGGCCTCATCCGGCTCGATGACGTAGACGCCGTTTCGGTAGCGGTAACCGAGGAGCGTTCCATTCCAAGGCTTGCCTTCCTCGAAATTCTTCCGCACACGCCATTTCTGGTTTTCGCTGGCCGACAGACTTTCCTCCTGTGCGTAGGACGCAAGGATCGAAAGCATCAATTCCCCGTCAGCGGAAAGGGTGTGGATGCTTTGCTCCTCAAAGAAGACATCAATGCCGAGGGCTTTCAGATCTCGGACCGTCTCCAGCAAAGTAACCGTATTCCGGGCAAAGCGGGATATGGATTTGGTGATGACCATATCGACCTCCCCGGCCTTGCAATCGGATACGAGCTTGACGAAGCCCTCTCTGGTATCCTTGGTGCCGGTCTTGGCCTCGTCCGCATACACACCGATATACTGCCAGCCGGGATGATTCTGGATCAGGCCGCTGTAATAGCTGACTTGCGCTGACAGGGAGTGGTGCATCGCATTCTTTGCCGAGGACACCCGTGCGTATGCCGCCACTCTCGTCAGCATGGGGATGGCCGCTTTCGTAAATGTGACCTGTTTTACTTCTCTTGCCATAATCCGCCTCCGTTGTATCAAAGTATGGGTACTGTATATATCACTCTAAACGGCCCGGATAGCAAGCCTTATGCGGCAAATGTACTGTCCAATTCGATCCCGTATTTCCGGGCGATCATTGTGTAGATTTCAGCCCGATCCGCCTGTCGCAGAAAGCCCTCGCTCACCAGCCGGTCCACAAAGGACAGGGCCGTATGATAGCGGATCAGATTCTCCTGCCCGTACACATCAGGCTTGCGGTCTTCCTTTTCCAATGGGATTACCTCCTTTGCGATACTTGTAGTTCCAATACGCACTGCGGCAGCGGTCCGAGCAGAACTTTTTGACCTTGCGGCCCTTCGTCTGAGAGATCACCTTGCCGCAGTACAGGCAGCGTGATGCATTTTTCATGCTGGGATGGCGGCGAATGTAGGACTTGATCGTGTTGATCGATATTTCCAATTCATAGGAGATGGCCGTGGGGCCGTATCCGTCCCGATACATCCGCTCTATTTCCCGGCGTTCGAAATTATCCATCATAGCGGTTTCCTCGCTTTCTATAATCTTCATAGCAGGACCGGCAGCAGAATTTCCGGTGAGCGTTGCCGTAGCAACGGAAGGTTCGACCGCAGTTTTTGCAGACGAGCGTGTAGTACGCCTTTCGCAAAACCTGATCCTGATGGGAATTCCAGTATTCCATCCGGCAGCGGTCCGAGCAGAATTTCTTCTTATGGCCGCTCCGCTGTGTAACGGGTTTTCCGCACTGTGGACAGTTAAGAATAACGCCGTCCTGCGTTTCGTGTGTTGCCGATAAAATAGCGGCTTTCTGTGTAGTGTTCATACGTACCTCCGATAAGGGTCCGGGAGAGCAAGGAACGCTCACCCTCCCGGACGGATGGGTTTAAGCGGTGACGGTCAGGACCTTGATCGCATCCTTGCGAACAAGACAGGAATCGAGCAGTTCAAAGCCCACATAGCCCACCTGATCGGTCATGGCGAAACGCTCCTTCAAAGCTCTCATGGAGATAGGAGAACGGTCGATGATCCAGAAATATCGAAAATCACCGAAGAGGACAGGCTTTGCACCGGCGGCGATATCCGGCATATCGTTGCAGATATGGACGGGCTTACCGAGGATGGTGTCGCTGTTGCCATTCCAGAGATAATTACCGGCATCGTCCTTCAGCTTGTGCAGTGCGAGAGCGGTGCGGTCGTTCATGAGCCACACGGCATGACTGCGGTATTCCGGCTTTACGGAGAAGAACAGGTCGATGCAATCATCGTAGGTGACCGCATTTGTAGAGACCCCTGTTTCGGCTCCTTCAGTTTCGTGGAGAAGGCCGAAGGGCTCGTCCGTTCCGTTACCATTGATGAAGGCCCTGTCCTCCGCACGAGCGAAGGATTTACCCATGCGCTCGAAGATGTACTTGCGGAGATCGAAGTCTGCGTCAAGCGCAAATTCCGTGCTCAGCTTCACCAGACCGTCGATCTTGTGCGTAGCAACTGGGAAACGGGTGAAATCGTTCTGAGCATCGAAACCGGAGATGGCGGCACCCTCCGGCACGAACTCGGCATAATCGCTCGAATCCTTGGCCCAGATCACATCACCGCCGGTATGCTTTTTTAGCTCGGTCGCAAGAGGACGGATTACGCTCTCAGCAAAGATGGCCTTGCGGAAATCGGTCTCATCCGCCGCAGGAGCACAGAACGCACCAGTGGTAGCGGACATGGCATCATGCATTTCTGCCTCCGCATTATGCTTGATTCTCATGGCATTCCAGAAGGTCTTTCCGTATTCCGGAGTGGCCGTGAAAGCACGGATTTCGTTGATCGTTTTCATTCTCATCTTCTCCTTTCGGCTTCATCGTCACAGCGTTTGCATCTGTACAGGCCGTGCGTCATGGCATCCACGGCCATTCCGCAGAGGCGAAGCTGATCGTGGCAGTGCGGACACTCGATGTCATAATCGAGGGTTTCGACAAAGCGGGTCGGGTCACACGTACGAAGGCGGTAGCGTCTGTACAGCTTGCCGTCATTGTCGACAAGGTGCTCCGTCATAAAGAGCGGCTCCGTTTCCGAAAGATGTTCTGCCGTGAGCCACACCTCCTTCGGAATCAGGGATTTGGTGTTTTTGTAGTTAACAAAGGTGTAATTAGTCATCGTTTTTCCTCCATTTGATGAACTTTGGGGTTAATACCCCGTTTGAATTATGGTTTTTGCGTTCGTGACCCCGCGCCGCTGTCCGGCCCGGAAGGCCACAGAGATTCAGACCGCCCTACGGTCATCGGAACACAATCATACGCATCACCGCCTTTCATGTTGTTCACTCCCCACTGGACAAAAACTGCCCACGTGGTCCGCTCTTTTTGAGATGTTTTTTATTTCGTGCAGATAAGCCGTTTCACAGCCACCTGACGAAAACGCTTGTACCATCAGGGTTTTCAACCGCTGGTGACACTCTTTGACGGGTAAATCCGTAACTTTTCTATAGGCTTGTTTTTTTGGCCCTATAGAATAGTTTTTGAAAAGAGCGTCATCGACCGTCACCATTTACCAAAAAGACCTGTGCCGTCAGGCCCATAGAATGGATCGCCTGATGCGATTTCTCCCAGTACCCACTGGAGGAAAACCGTCCAAGTGGTCCGCTTTTTCGGAAAAAAATCTCTTCTCACTTCCCACCGGTCAAAAGGGTGCGTTTTGGTCTACGGTTTTGAGAAAAAAGTTTCCTCATTTCCCACTGCCCACGAACTTTCAAAGTGATCCACATTTTCCGGTGTTTTTTCTCTCCACTACCCACTGGAGGGTTTTACCGGTTTTGAACGAAAGATTTTGAATATTTCCTCCTTCTCTATCCTCTGGAGGCGAGGGAGTCGTTTTGACGAAGCTCGGATCATTTTTCCCTCAGTACCCACTGGAGGGCTTCGCCGGTTTTGAACGAAAGATTTTGAAAATTTCTTCGTTCAGTACCCACTTGACAGAAACCGGTGAAGTGGTCCGCTTTTTCGGAAACTTTTTTCTCCCACTACCCACTGGAGAGAAATGGGCTGTCTGGCCAAAAAGATCTGAAACTTTTTCTCTCCAGTGCCCCCTTGACAGTTCGGGCCTTTTTGAACGAAAGATTTTCATATTTTCTTTCCTCCAATACCCCCTTGACAAAAACCACTGTTTTGACCAAAAGGATTTGAAGTTTTTTCTTCCAGTACCCAACGGACACGAGGGACCGTTTTGAACGAAAGAAAAAGAAAAAAGCCCTCGGAAATTTTCCGAAGGCAGTAGAAAAATTCATATTGTTGTGCTATAATACTGCTATATTGCAGCAGATGATGTGCAAAGGAGATGCAATTATGAGCTTTCAAGCAGAGTTGAAACGGATACGACAGCGTTGCTTTTTGTCACAGCAGGCGTTTGCCAAAGAAATAAACGTGGCATTTTCCACGGTTAATCGCTGGGAGAGCGGGAAGACAAAGCCCAATCTGACTGCCATGAAAAGCATAAAAGAATTCTGTTCCAGAAACGATGTGGATTACGCTTCCCTCGAAGAACTCTGGTTGGATCTGGGATCGGAGGGAAAGCAGCATGGTTAACTGGATACACTTTCCGAAGAATAAACCGCTGGACAAAGTCTCTGCTCAGATTGTCAAAGCTTTTGAAGCAGTCGATGCCACCATTGACTCTTATACGCATCAGCTAAAAAGCGATGAGGTACTTACAGCGGTCCGTCCGGGGCTGGAGGCCCTTGGATTTGATGTCGAGAAAAGTAAGAAAAGCGATGACCTTGTTGCAGTCCCGGTGCTGTATGGTGTAAACGGCAAAATCGAAAAAGCCTTTGAAGCGGACGGTTATCTCTCTACTGCGGGATACGTCATTGAGGTTGAAGCCGGACGAGCCGTTGTCAACTACCAGTTCCTTAAAGATTTCTTTGAGGCGTGCACGATGGTCGGTGTAGATAAACTCTGTATTGCTGTTCGGAACAAGTATCGTGCTTTCAATGATTTCGACCGTGTTTGCAAATTCTTTGAAGCTATGTATGCAAGCAACCGACTCGGCATTCCACTTTCAGGATTGCTGATCATCGGCTATTGATGGAGGTGTCACACGAATGAGACTTGAAGATTTGATGGAGCGCGCCGCGCAATACGATGAGAATCTCGCACGTGATATCAAAGACTATGTTCACGGCCGCAAATATGGCCTCGTATATGAAGCCTCCAAGCCTGAATTTGTTCGGATGTGGAAGAAGCCCGTGGTTCGTGGGGATATTGTAAATATCCTGCCTCCTCGTGGAGTAATGGAGGACACAAAAAACGAGGATGACCCTTCTGAAATCGTTTATAAGGTTATCGCCATATCCGAAGGTGTAGCCACTTTACGTAATGAAAAAACTGGTGAAACCGTTACAGCATCGGTTGATGATATTGTTGCATTAGCCCGCTTTGATAAGCCTATCTATGCAGGGCTGAAAGAAATCGGCCGTGTGGAGCGCGGGGGTGATAAACCATATCACGTCGTCATTAACGGAGAAAACTATCATGCGCTTCAGACCTTGGTATATGCTTATCAGGGGCAGGTGGACTGTATTTATATAGACCCTCCATACAACACCGGCGCAACGGACTGGAAATACAATAACAACTATGTGGGCAAAGACGATAAATACCGTCATTCCAAGTGGCTGACATTTATGGAAGATCGTCTGAGGCTTGCGAAAAAACTGCTCAATCCTAAGGATTCCGTTCTTATTGTAACGATTGATGAAAAAGAATATCTACGACTTGGATTGCTATTGGAGCAGTTGTTTCCTGAAGCCAGAATACAGATGGTTTCAACGCTAACTAATTCTCGCGGAGTTGCACGGGAAAACGGTTTTGCTCGTGTCGATGAGTATATTTATATCGTTCAATTTGGAGATTCTTCTGTTAGTAGACTGCCATTGAGTGATGAGTAGAGGGTAAATATCAAAGAGGATAAGCGAGTAACACATCTTAGATGGTCAATGTTGATTCGTTCTGGCTCACATTTTCTAAGATCAGATAGTGTTAACCAGTTTTATCCCGTTTTCATTAACAATGACGGAAAGAGTATCCACTCCGTTGGCGAGCCTTATTACGGAGATAACCGGAATGAAATAATTCCCCCAAAAGGTACATTCGCGGTTTGGCCACTTCGAAAAGACGGAAATGAAGGGAACTGGCAAATTTCAAATACTAATTTGCGCAAACTGATTGCGTCCGGCTTTGTAATGCTTGGAAGACTATCAAAGGGTACCGTACCAATCTATTATCTAAAAAAGGGCGAGATTGCAAAGGTTTACAATGGGACATATAAAATATGTGGGCATAGGGCTGACGGATCAATTATTTCCGAAACTGAAGTCAGATCTTTGGTAACAGGGACACAATGGAGAATTGGGTCCCATGATGCGAGTATAGGCGGCACCAGTTTACTAAAGGGTATTTTCGGAGCAAGTCCGTTTACTTATCCAAAGTCTCTTTATGCCGTTCATGATACTTTACGTTTCTTTGTAAATGATAAACCTAACGCGCTGGTGATCGATTTTTTTGGTGGATCTGGAACAACCTTACATGCAGTAAATCTGCTTAATGCTGAAGACCAAGGGCATAGAAAATGCATTCTTGTGACAAATAATGAAATTTCAGAAGATGAAGAAATAAGCCTAACTGCACAAGGATTAAGACCAACCGATCAAAAATGGGACGATCTTGGCATTGCTCGTTATGTCACATGGCCACGGACCGTTTGCTCTATAGAGGGACACGATATCAAAAGGAAACCATTAAAAGGCAATTATGGGTGCCCCATAGAGACCTATCAGGGATATGACGGATATATTGTCGATCCTGAGACTGGCAAGAAAAAGCGGAAGAAGCTGTTTGAAAAGGTCAAAAAGCCTTTCTATCCAGAATTAGCTGACCATAAGATGTCTGACGGATTCGAGGAAAATGCCATCTTCTTTGACCTTGAATACTTGGAGCCTTCTGTAGTAAGCGCAGATCTGGCTTTCGACCGTATTGCTCCGATCCTGTGGCTGGCCGGAGGATGTAAAGGAGAGATTCTTCAACGCCAGAAGGGGTATGTGATCGGAGAAACCTATGCTGTACTCTTCGATCCACGCTATACGACGCGCTTTGTTGATGCTGTTTCGGAGAATAAGGAAATAAAAACCGTGTTTATTGTGACGGATGCAGCAGAGCGTTATCGTAGCTTATGTGCAGAATTACCGGGGTGCAGAGTAATGCAATTGTATGAAAGCTATCTTCGCTCCTTTGAAATCAACGCCATTGGATAAGGAGAAAAACGTATGAAATTTGAATTAAAGGATTTTCAGGTAACTGCGACAAAGGCATTACTTGATAGAATGCTGAAGGCCCGCGATGCATACTATCGGGACGGTGATCCTACATCGTGCTGCTTGGCGTCTCCTACCGGCTCCGGTAAAACCATCATGGTGGCTGCTGCTGTGGAAGCGATCTTTAACGGCAACCCCGAATGGGGTATTGAGCGTGATCCGTTTGCTACCGTATTGTGGGTTTCCGACAGCCCGTCTTTGAATGAGCAGACGATTTATAAATTCCGTGAGGCCACAGATCTGGACCCCACGCTGATCGAAACCATTGAGAACACTTTCACTGGTGATCACGACGAACTGGAACCGGGACATATCTATTTTCTGAATCGCCAGAAGTTGTCCAGCGCTGGCCTGCTTACTAAAGGTGGAGAAATCCCCACCTTCTGGCAGCTGCTGCGCCGCACGGTAAATGATAGCTCTGTCCATCTTTATATGCTCTATGACGAAGCACATAAAGGTTTGGGCAGCGCGGACAAAAAAGATACTGCCGGTGAAACAATCACAAGCAGGATCATCGATGGAGATGATGGGAAATGCCCGATTCCTGTGGTTGTCGGTATCTCTGCAACACCGAAGCGCTTTACCGCTGCAATGGAAGGGCGTTCAGAGCGTATCCCTTATCCTGTCGTAAAAGTTAGTCCTGCTGATGTTCAAGCCAGCGGTTTGCTGAAGGACAAAATTGTATTGCAAGCTCCTACTGAAGGTGCAGCAGTTTATAACATTTATCTTAATGATGCTTGTAAAACGCTCGTGCAGTCGACGGCACTATGGCAGATGTATTGCGAACAAAACGATGCGCCGATGGTTAGGCCGTTAATGGTCGTTCAGGTGCCTAATAAGATATCTCAGGATAAGATTCGGCAAATTTGCTCTGAAATCTACGAAAAGATCCCGTCATTGGACCGCTCTACAGCTTTTGCACATGTTATTAGTGGCGAAGGCGATATGTACCTCGCTCCGTATGAGGTGCCGTGTGTTGAGCCGCAGGATGTGCAGCGTAAAAGCGATATTCGTGTTCTTTTTGCAAAAGAAGCTATCAGCACTGGTTGGGATTGCCCGCGTGCTGAGGTCATTTTCTCTATGCGCCCGCATCAGGATGATACCTATATCGCACAGCTTATTGGCCGAATGGTGCGTACTCCGCTTGCGGAAAGCGTGAATATTGAACTCCTCAATTCTGTTAGTTGTTTTTTGCCATACTTTGATCCCGCTACGTTGGAAAAAGTCGTGAAGTATCTGACCGAAGAAGGCAACGATGATTACAGCGGTGTTTCTAGAGAATCCGGACGCGAGATCGTAACAAAGCCAGTCAATGTCGAATGGGATCACACCTTTGGAATTGACGATGTATTCACCGGTATTGCTTCACGTGAACGAGCACACTCAACATCAAATTACATTGATGGTGTCATTTCCTATGCGGGTATGCTTGAGGAAAATGATATCGGCGCAGAATCTATTCCACAAGAAACCGAAGAAGAATCTGGAACTACACCGGTCAATGCTGAAAACACAGGAACTCCGATTGTTCTTGAGAAGACCGAAGATGGTTCCTCGCCAAAAACAGGCAGTGAAGCAACAGAAGCAAAAGCCCCTGTCGCAGGCGTACCGGCTGTTGCTCCTGCAGCGCCGCATATACCGACTGCAGAAGCGGAACCGGATGCTCCCGGCGAACTTGAAAAAGCCATTGATGCCATGCTCCGGGCATTGAATGAAAGCATAGTTACCTTCAATGACAAATTTGAAGCTGCTCGGAACACGGTTCTCCATGCAAAATCAACGCAAGTTGAGCTGAAATACTTGGACGCGGCTTCTGCAAAAACGAAGGTCTATGAAGACGATGCGGATTCCTATGCTATTGCCAATGCGCGCAGACGCGGCGATGTTACTCTTTCCCCAAGTGTAACGAATGCATTTTTCCGTCAGCAGATCTTGCTTGGTATGGAACCGCTCGATATTAATGTAGAAATTGCTGCTGCAGCTGCCGTTCCGGAAATTGTCGAGGCCGTGAAGCAAAGCGCCAGAACTAAGTTGGAAAAACTGACGGAAGAGTACGATCCGGTGATTGCAAAGTATCCCACCAGCGTGCGAAATCAATTCTCCTCCGGTATGAGCAAACATGGTATCCCGCATACGGTATTCCTTGATAAGCCAGTTGCTGACACTCAGGATTCCGGTGGCAAAAAGTATTCCAAGCATGTAGTAAACGATCCGAAAACGCACATGGCGTGGTTCAATCTCTATGATTCCGAAGATGCCGTCGTTATGCATGAATTGAGAAAGCCGGAGGTTATCTGCTGGTACCGCAATCCGGTCGGCAAGACGACAGGACAATCGTTGCGTATTCCATATCGTCTTGGTGATGATCGGAAGGTGCTGCATCCCGATTTTATCTTCTTTGAAAAGGTGGGGGATCGAGAGATGCCGGCCATTGTTGATCCGCACGGGCTTCATTTGGCCGATACCATGCCGAAACTCAAAGGCATCGCTCGATATGTTGAGGATTTCGGAGAGTCTTTCTCTCGTTACTGGTTTGTTTCTGATTACAAGGGACAAGCCACTTATCTCGACATGAAGGACGCAGAGACACGTTCCGTTATCAGCACCGCATCCGATGCGTATGAGTGTTTTGCCAAGTGTGGCAAAAAGTATATGGATGGCCCGCTTTCTAAATCGAAGGACGGGTATAGGAAGAAATAACCTGACAGAGTGGATATTTGAATTCATAGGAGGCAAGAGATATGAGTGCCGGAATTTGTATCATGAACAGAAATGCAATAGCGATGGCTGCTGATAGTGCAGTCACCGTTGGTGACCATGCGGCAATTCATAATTCAGCAAATAAGCTGTTTTCGCTTTCACGGGTTGCCCCTGTTGGAGTGATTGTTTATGCAAATGCCGCGCTTATGACGGTCCCTATTGAAATAATTGTTAAACAGTATAAGAAACAGCTTGCTGATCGTGTGTTCCCTAAGTTAAATGATTATGTTAATGATTTCCTTGATTACCTTAGAGATAAGTCCCAGTTTTTTAGATTTGATATCAATGAGCAGACATATGTTTTACAAGTGTTTTCAGATCTAATGCGCGGATTGCTCGGGGACTACAGAATAATCATGAGTTCAGAGCAAAACAATTCCGGGAAGCCTCTGGATGAAAACGGAATGAAAAAAGTGGCAGAATCGGCGGTCAGCTCGACTATTACTTTCGTTAACGGGATCAAGAAACGAGCGGACTACCACTTCGGTGAATACATAGAGAATCATTATCTCAACACATTTGTCGATTTAGTCAAAAAAGACCAAAATCTGCAATGGCTTACAGATAAATAGATTCAAGAAGTGTGCAAAAAATCATGTGAGCTGTATGATACGGATTTTGATAGGGGCGGCTTTGTTGGCGTAGCAATTGCGGGTTATGGCGAAGAGGAAATATATCCACATTTGGTCCACTTGCATATTGGGGGTGTCATTGACACAAAATTGAAGTATAATATTATTGAGAATGTGGAGATATCAGAAAGCACTACAGCTTCCATCGCCCCGCTTGCTCAGACCGATGTAATGCAAACATTTCTGTTCGGTATTAATGACCAATTCATCAACGATTTGGCCCAAGAGATTCCTAAACAGATTAATGGGTGTTTAGATTCAATAGACGACACCTGTTTTGCTCAAGACAAGAAAGAAGATGTACGCACTCAACTTACGAATGTTACTGGAAGAATCATTCAACATATGACAGAGACGGCCGGGAACAATTATATGCGTCCGATTATTCAATCTGTGTCATCTCTCCTGATTGAGGAATTGGCTTTGCTTGCAGAATCTATGATAAATATTACATCTCTTAGAAGAAAGGTTGCTATTGATAGAAATATTGGAACTGTCGGCGGACCAATTGATGTCTCGATTATTTCTAAGGGAGACGGCTTTATCTGGTTAAAGAGAAAGCACTATTTTGAGAGAAAATATAATCCACAATACTTTTATTCTCATTTTGACAAGAAAGAAGAGGTGGATATTAATGAAGAATGACGCAGTAAAAATAAGTATTGAATCAGGAGAAGGAACGTTAGTATCAAATCAAGATGGAATTGAGTTTGTTCATTCTGAATTCATCAGAGATCAGATGGTAAAGCTAAATTCTGACAGTGAAGTAGAACTAAATATCACTGAAAATGATCAATACAGCAATAGCAATACATTATCGCTTAGCTTTATAAGAAAAAAGATGATATTAGGTTAGTTTCTGAATAATTACAGCGGCTCTCGCATTTTCAGATTGGTTGCACCCGCACCTGTGAAAATGCACCTTGTATCAATCATTCGGTCCAATGCCATCTGCGCCAGACTATTTGTTTGGCGCTTTCTATTTACTTAACTATGAGGTATTGCTATGATCGACTGGTTTAAAAAACACAGAGTGTTGTTTGCACTAATCTGCGTGGTTATTTTGCTCCTGCTAATGGGTATTCCCTTTGTTATCAATATCCTATTTAAGATAAACACCACAACAGATATCTTTGTAGCCGAATGGTCTGCCGGTGATGCATTGGGTTATTATGGTGCAATCCTCTCCTTTCTTGGCACTGTGGTCTTAGGCGCTTTAGCCTTGTATCAGAACCACATTATCAAAACAGAGGCAGATAAAAAGGCAGCGCTTGCTGAAGAACAAGAACGTGCCGAGAATATGCCCCGCTTCTTCTTGCGTTTTCAGTGTGCCAGTGGATTCTGTGGGAGTTTAAAATTCGCAGTAATGAATGTATCGAACAACATCGCGTACACCGTCGATGTTTATGATATAAAAATTAAGGGTGGGTCCAAAACGATCTGGGAATCCGATGATACCTATGGTGCCCCTGCAATTAATCCGCAGAAAGAGATGACCATTCAATCAAAGTCACCTGCGACTAATGAGACTGGAGAATTTACACTTTTTGCTACAATGAGTTGCATGGACAAATATGATGGGAAACACGAGTACATACTTAAAATGACTTGTCGTTACCCTAATCATTACGATGACACAAGCGTAACCGAAATCAAGTAACGTCTAATTAGCTGAGGGAGACTGTCCCTGTAACGATAAAATGTGGGTGTCGAGGATTAGTTTCCTCAACGCCCACATTTTATCGTTCAACTTGTGTACTTGTTTCTTAGATACTCGGCAACACATTCGATTTCAGGGAAAAGAGCTGCGCGATTGATTGAGAATGTCTCCAATTGTTCAAGCAACTTCTTTTTTCCCATCAATCAGTATAACTACTTTTTTCCCGTTTTCCCTATATCGAAATTCTTCCAATGATCTTTCGCCGTCAGGTAAACCACATAGGATAAATGCACCATCTTGCATAACGATTCGGTCATTATTTTTTAGCGCATAGACAATGAAGCTACTCACCAGATCGTCCTTTTTGATTTCATGGTTCTCGGGTGAAATTAAAACCAGTTCCCCATAGCTCTCGGGATTACTCTCACATGCAAAATACAGCGCAACAAGAGGATTCCTTGTGATATCCAGCAAGCGTGTAGGCAAACCATAGTGCTGCATCTTTACCAGTTTCTCAAGATGAGTGTGACATTTTTCAAAGTCGTCAGGGCAATTAATTATCAGTTCGTGGTATATTTCACTTTCGTTCTGCAATAAGCGCGGGGTTCGCATGATTGACGGACGCAAAATATAGTTTGGATCTGCATGTCCTCGGAAAAACAGCGTTCCTGCCTCTTTCTTTAGTGAAGAAACATAACTGTTTACACTTGAAACAGAAGATAGAAAATGTATCTCAACCTTTTCCGCATTATATACTACACCTTTTGAAAAACGGATATCATTTTGTATACCATGTAATTCTTTTATCTGTCCAAGCAACTCTTTAGTGAAGGCATTTCTTTCTTCAGAATTTTTCAGTGTCTTGTAGACCCAGTTAACAATGGCACTGGATTCTAAATATGTAAGCTCGCACCGGGATCTATAGATATCATCGTTATATGATCCTTCCCCCATTTTTTGACGCCAAACAGAAGAAGCCGTATTTTTGTTGGGAAATCTTCCTTGGTACAAAACCGCATATCTCGATTTGCTTGCCACAAGGCGCGCATATATATCTTCTTTCTTTAGTCGCCCAAATATGTATGCACTCATATCGAAATACCCATCAGAAAGCATTTTGTCCAGACATATATTTTTAAATGCTTGCTGTATATCCTCGATATAATACAAATCGTCAAAAAAATAAAAGTAGAAGAAAGCGTCCACCCCCCCCAGAAGCATATCTATCTCAAAGTAGTCATTTACTGTCATTAATTGTAGCAAAAAAGCGGTTTATCTGCAAGCCTATTGACTTATATTCTTAACTTTTCCATCACGATCCCATCAATCTCCTGCTCCAGCTCCTGAATTCTTTTCTGTAACGACAAAATGTGGGCGTCGAGGATTGGTTTCCTCAACGCCCACATTTTTTGCATCTGTGCCAGTTTATTCACTTCCTCGACGTATTGTTCCCGCATAGCTTCAGCATACTCCTGCACCGCTGCATCCAGCACCTCCTCATGGATACGGTGAGAGCTGCAATAACCTTTCCCGTTCCGGTGGTAA
>UMCO01093258.1_pt1 | contig 18620 bp, 15 predicted proteins | sample 1964251 | NCBI WGS metagenome assembly UMCO01 (sample SAMEA4835970, study PRJEB28245) | human gut metagenome | biome: gut microbiome; material: fecal sample | place: Denmark | collected 2008
CGCCGGCACAATAGCAACGTAGTGCGTCTTACGAAAGTGAAAAGTTAAAAGTGAAAAACGAAAAATCCAAATGTATTGTGGTTTCTACTTGTAAACACTACGTTTGCAATTGGATTTTTCACTCTTCACTCTTCGTTTTTTACTTAAAAATGCTCCTTTAACTACCAATAATATTAGCGCATGTTTTTTCACTTAAACTTTATCCTTTCGTTGCGATGTTCCACAAGAACAGCGTGTTGCCTATAATATATCTTCTCCACATTCTCTTAGGCTCTTTCAGCAGTCTGTATGCCCATTCCAGTCCATGCTCCTGCCACCACATCGGAGCACGTGCCACAGTGCCTGCAAAGAAGTCGAACACTGCGCCTATCGTTCCTACGTGGCAGTGTATGTTAAGCTCGTTCCAGTGTGAGTAAGTCCATTTTTCCTGTTTCGGTGCCGTCATGCCTATCCACAGCAAGTCGGGGTTAGCCTTGTTTATAGCCTCTATTATGGCGTCGTTGTCTTCTTTGCTGAACTCCGGCTTATATGGTGGCGAATACGTCTCCACTGTTATGTTAGGATAGTCCACGGCAGCCCTTTTCTTTATCAGGCTCAGCACCTTTTCGCTGCTGCCCATAAAGAAGCATTTGCCGCCTTTGCGGTTCAGCTTGTCCATCTCAAACACAAACAGATCCCATCCGGCTATGCGCTCTTTGGGCTGCGACTTAGCCTTCAGCCATTTGCATGCCTTCACTATGCTCACTCCGTCAGGAATAAGCACGTCGCCTTTAGTCAGGGCCTCTGCAAACAGCTTGTCCTTCAGGGCTGTGTTATAAGAGTGAGCGTTAATTGTGTTTATCAGCAGTTTGCCCTCAGGCAACTTGCCAAGTGCATCTCTGCTCTCCTGTATAGAGAGCGTCTTTAGTCTTATCATAGTGTTTATTTGTTATGCTATTCTATTCTAGTTTTACATTTTATCCCTCTGACAGTAGGGACATACCACGGTGTGTCCTAATGTAACGTCGTGATTAATAATAAGTTACCTGTTCAAATTTCGCTTTTGCGAAACTTGAAAGTGAAGATATGTCGTGTGATGACAATAAAATTCAAAAAGCAGCGTTTTTAAATCCAAACAGCCATTAGAATTTATTTCGTAGCCAAGCACAAGCACGAAACTTTGTCAAAGTCTCACACAACATGAAAAAGTTCTACATAGATAAAGTATATAATGCGTATATAGGTCTTGATGCCAAACAGCGTAAAGACCTTATCCGTCAATTAAATTCGCTTGATATACCAGTAACAAATATTGAAGCCTATACCTATCCTGAGGCTCCCGGCATCAGGCATCTTTTCTTTTATTTTAAGGGAAACAGCAATCTTGTGCCTTATTTCCTTTTAGAAGAACAACAATTAGAAAAGATACAAGAACAAATTTATTCTTACTTAAAATAACTTGTTCATCCAATCATTTCTTGATACAAGCTGCCAATTTGATTATTTATTGTATTAATGTTAAATGTTGTATTGGCAAGGTTTACAGATTCTTTTATAATCTTGTTTCTTAACTCATTGTCGTCAATAAGCCTTTGCATGTTTTCTGCCAATTTATCTATGTCTCCAGCATTAAACAGCAGCATGTTTTCACCATCTATAGCGATGTCAGGAATGCCGCCTACAGGAGTTGTTATCACTGGCAGTCCGTAAGCCCATGCGTCAAGCACAGCCATTGGGAATCCTTCTGCATAACTTGGCAGGCAGAAAATCTCCGATTCTTTAAAAGCCTTGTCTTTTGCATCACCGCTAACCCAGCCTAAGAATATCGTTTGACTTTCTATTCCTAAGTTTTTAGCCAGTTCTTCGCCTTGCTTAACTTCACCATTTCCGGCAAAAACTATTTTCCAGTCAGGATATTTATTTGCTATTTTGGCAAATGCTTTTATCATATCGGCATATCCTTTTCTGGCATTTACTGTTCCTGCATATAATATCTGTTTTTTATTCTGATATGTCTTGTCTGACACCTCTGATGTACATGGATTATAAACAACCCTTACTTTGTCTCCTAAATCAAAAGCGTCATTAACATACTTCTTCCATAATTGCGATAACACTATCACGCAATCAGCTTTACCAAACAGATATTTGTACACGCCTTTATGTTTGCTGTTAATTGTTGTATCTGGCGAAAAAGCATGAAAGTGCACAATTACTTTCTTACCAAACAGTTTAGCAAAAGGCATAAACAGACATTTCCTTATAGCTGAAGGCGGTTCACTCATGTGTATATGAACCAATTTACAAAACGGAAGCAAACATATAAATGTTAGCCAACCTTTTATCAGATACAATATCTTCCATCCGGCACCTTTGTCTATATGTGTTTCTATCCATTTGCAATGATATTCTTTCCACTGCTTGCCTTTTTTATGTGCATTAATTACAGATGTTATGCCACCGCGGGTTTTGTGGGATGTTGCAATGATTAATGTTTTTATCATTATATTACTTAAAATAGCGCTTGTGTTTCTATAGATTACATAATAAATTTCCTTATAAGAGATTTATAAAAGACTCCTTCTTACATAAAGAATATTAATGAAACTTTTAACTCAATACTTTCTTTATAATATTACTAAGTCCTAATTTCCTAACAATTGGAGCCAAGATATTTGATTTTAAATTATCAATCCAATTATAATGGCCATATTTATTTTCTACATAACTTATTCCGTATTTATGATAATCACACCAATATTTCTTACGGAGTTTAGGTTCTGTTACATGTCTTGACATACAAACTTGAATAGCTGGTTTCAATTCTGTTTGAATGCACGATAGACCACTCTTTATTTGATTAAAAACTTCTAATCCTTTTTCCGTATTAATTAATATGCAAGAAACACCTAAAGAGTCTTCAAAAGTTGGATCAACATTTTTAATATTCCAATAATCGCCAATTGTAATATCTGAAGGCCTAATTGTATTTGTAAATTTACAATTATAACATGAAGGTCTGTTAATAAGACCTTTAAAAAACATATTTAAATATGTTGAATTTGTTATATTACCATTGTCCTTAATAAGAGTAAATTTATATGAGTTTCTCCATCCACAAGATTTGTCTCTAAAAATAATATTTTTTACGGCTTCATCTTCCCTATTAATAATATCTTTAAATATACGTGGACTTGGAGTACTATGACACAAAATATCAATTACGATTAATTTAGGATAATCTTTACCCAGAAAAGATGCTAATCCGGCAGTCTGACAAGGCGTACCAGAAAATAATACATAACTATCATTTTCTAGCAATTCCTTAATCTTGACAAAAGAATCAGTCATGTTGCTTTGAACATATTTTGATCCTCTCATTTTATTTCTGCCTTCTATTGTATTTGCTAATTCATGCTCAACTTCTGCATTTACTGAATTAAAAGTAGCACCACATACAAATCCATTATTAGATAAAATATAATCAGAAATAGCTGTGAAAGCTCCACCTGATGTACTATGAAGTCTCACTTGATTATTATTTTTTATAGCAAATATTAAAGGTGTCTCCAGTCTTTTATTTACTGTTTTACTAATATCTCCTTTTTGCCATGGACATTTTTTCAAACAGATTCCGCACTCTATACAATCGTTTTCATTAACTAAAGGATATTTAAAGCCTTCATCGTCAGTTCTCATTGTGATACATTTCTTTGGACAAGAATGTACACATGCACTACAGCCTGAACAATAATATTTATTTTCAATAGCATTAATATGTTTCATTGTATATTAATGTTCTATGGAATTTAACAAATATGATATAGAATCATTACGAAGTATATCTAGTTTTATGTTTGCTTCTTTAAAATCAACATTTAATGGTATATTGTCCAATTCATCAATGTTGGTAAGTAATCTCTCATAAAGACCTACATTTTTCAACAATGTTTGGGCACGCTGGGGAGAATTTCTTTTTATTACACTTACAAAGTCTTTATTAAAGTTAACCGCAAATGCCGTTCCATGAAAAGAATTTGTTACGATATATGTTGCGTTAGCAAATAACCATAAAAATTGTGCCGGACCACAATGTGGTATATTTATATCAACTTTAGAATGTCTTTTTGCCATATTTGTAATCAGTGCAACCTTTAAACCAAGTTTATCAGCAATTATACGGGCATAACTTACGACTTCATCTAATTCATCTATATAATAAACAAGTACGTAGTTACTTTTTATTTTAACACTTGATGCATATTGTAACCAACCATCCTTGTTTAACAAAAGTGTAGGATCTAATACAACTTTTACAGGTTTATTTATAATAGACTCTAATTGTATAGCACCAGACGACTCCCTTGTACTTATATGAGAATACTCATTAAGCCATTTTCTTACTTGTTTTTTTTCATTTTCATCATATATATATGAACCTACAGATGAACCATAAGATATTTTTTTATATTTATCTTTAGATGCAAAGGCAAAAAAATATGCAGGATTAATTCTATTTAAGCCTCCACATATAGGATTCCAAATTTGATCACTTCCACTTATTAATATATCAAATTCTTCATTAAATGATTGCAGCTCTTCCAATGAATTATATCGTTTGTTAGAAAGTAAAGGAGCAATAAATCTCCTATATCTGAATAAGCGTGGAAGATTATATATTTTATAAATGATATTTTTAGGGAATTTATATATACGTGGTGAATTCGGTATTTTCCTATAATCAATAATTCGTGTATAATACGAATTATTATTAAGAAACGTAGTTAATGCAAAAGCTTGTAGAAAAGCTCCATAATTTAAATCACTATGTATTGTTATAATACCTATCTTTTTCATCCCTTAATTGTTTATTAATTTATTAAATAAATCATGCCATTTGGGCATTACGTTATCTATAGAAAATCGTTGTATATTTTTCCTGGCATTATACCCCATTGTAAGTCTTAATTTTTCATCATTCATGAGTTGTATTGTGTGCTTTATAAATAAGTTTTCGTTTTTATATGGGATACAAAAGCCATCATCACCATTATTTATTATATCTTTTGGTCCACATTTACACGCAAATGCAATTACAGGCACTCCACATTGCATAGCTTCTGTTAAAACCAAGCCCCATCCTTCATAATTTGAAGTCATAAGAAATAAAGATGATTCTAAATATCTTTGTTGTATATTTTTATCTGGTCTATTAATAAACACAGAGTCCTTCAAATTTAATTTACAAATCAATTGGTTTAAATAATCTTCATCTTCCCCTTGTCCAAAAATATTGAGTTTCCAATCTTTACATTGTTTTACGATTTCAGCCCACATATTTATTAATGTATCAAAACCTTTCTGATTATCCAAGCGTCCTACTGCAATAGCTGTTTTAGATTTTAAATCAGCGTATTTATCAACATTTCTAAAAGAGAGTATATTTGGAATGTTTATTACATTATTTATTTTGTTTTTCCATAAGTTTCTATCTTCCTCTGTTAAAACAACGAACTGATCATATTTAGGTATAATAATATTTTCTTCTTGCCAACAGCGATAATAATAAGCAAGTTTTGTTATAAAGCCAAAATGAAAGGCTTGAGCCATTTTTATTTTATGTCCTTTGCAGAAATGAAATTCCAATATTTTTTTACTGCCGTCTTTTATATTAGGCAAGAAAGCCGATTCTTGAGTGAATGTGGAAATTGTTATATCAGGATGTAAATTGAATAATATATCCGAAAGTTTCTGTTTATGTAATTTATGTAATTTTCTGCGCTCAATTAATCTTTTCAAGATTGGTAAACTTAAAGTACTATCATAATCTAAATCTAAATCAATTATTTTTATTTTTTCATTTAAATGAAAAAATGGTATTTGGTTTTTCTGATTTGCAACAACAATTGTAACATCATATCCATAAACTTCAACCAAATAATTAGCCTTAATACTAACAATTCGTTCAATACCACCGGGATGGAATAGTTGTGGAAGACAATATACGATTTTCATATTTTTAATATCCTATTATATTCTTTGATATAATTTTTTGCGGTTTCTTCTATATTGAAATTATTATATACACGTTTATAAGCATCATAAACTAATTTTGTATTATCTGTATTCATTATTTGTTCTATCTTCAAAGAACAATCTTCTATGTCTCCATTTTTAAAGCAATAACCATATTTGCCATTTTCTATGATTTCTAGCGGACCTTCGTTTGCTGAAACTAGTACAGGTACCATTGCAGCCATTCCTTCTGCTACGGTTAATCCAAAACCTTCGAAGAGGGAAGGTTGACATACTAAATCATAATCACATAGGTGCTCCGCAATCCAGTTATTTGTTTTTTCACCTTGTAGAGTGATGTAATTTATTAAATTATATTTGTTAATTAAAACTTTTAAATATTCATAAGATTTTCCGTTGCCTATGAAATCGACATGTATATTATTATATCCCTTATCTACAAGAGATTTTACTGCCATCACTAAAATGTGCTGACCTTTTTTCTCATGCATTAATCGGCTAACCTGTACTATATTAAATATATTTGATCTATTGCTTGTTTTATCTTTTTTCTTAAAATCAGAAACATTTATGCCATTGTAAATTATGGGAGCTTCTATACCGATTCTTCTTTTTACATCATTAAAAACACTTTTAGATATAGAACAATAGTGACTATAGTATTTAAAATATTTTTCATCTATATTGGTATCGTGTATTGTCCATAACATTTTTTTCTTAAACGTTGGAAGTAAAATCATACCAATTCTTGGTGCATGACAATGTATAATAGTAGGGGCTAATTTTAATAGAAGAAAATTTAGTTTTAAATATGGAAATATATTTTTTGATTTCAAATGTCGATGTAGATAATATACTTTTATTCTAGAATCAATTTTTTTTATTAGAGTCTTATCAAAAGATTCATTTATAACAATTAAAGAGACTTTTTCTTCTTTTATTTGCTCATTAATAATATTGACAAGCATGGTTTCAAGTCCACCCAATTGTAAAGACCATGTTAAATGAATAATGTGCATTTTTATATTAAGAATTGAAATTTATAGAAAATTTAATTTTAAATTGTATACATTTCATAAAAATGTATATAAACATAGAATAAAAATATATTTTACCAGATTTTTTTATTAATATTAATCATTTTATTTTCTTTTTTAAATACTTTAAAATCTGTACCAAAGATTTATTTGAAAAAATTATTCTGTATACATAAAACTTACTTTTTAGTAAATACATTTTTATCTTATAGTTATTTTTTAAAATGTATTTTTTCCTTTTTTTATAGAATGATGATATTTCTTTGTGGCTATATAATTGAGAAAATATCATGCTTATTATATATTCTAAATTTAATATACTTATTATTTCTGTTTTGGGATAATGATATTTTAATAAACACAATTCTAAATAGTCTAAAAACATAAATTTATTTTTAAAGCTATCACGAGTGACTATTCTGGTTAATGAGTTGGAATGTATCACATAATGGTATAATGGATATTGCAAATAATTGATACTTCTTATATTCTTTAATAGCATCTCTGCTAATAACAAAACGTCTTCAGAATAAAATATATCATTATGAAATCTTAGACCATTATATGCTGAACGTCTTACCATTTTATTCCATAAAGCTCCCATTGTTTTCCCCTCTAAAATAGAATTTAAAAGATCACACGGGTAATAATGCGTATCTACGTTATTGGTAATGGTAATATTTGATGATTCTGTATAATATCCACAAACAACCATATCAATATCGTCTGTGAATTTATTATACATTTTCTGAATCATATCATATTCAATATAATCATCAGAATCAATATAAATTATGAAATTTCCTTTAGATATGTCTAAGCCTAATTGCCTTGTCGCAGCTATTCCTTCGTTTTTTTTGTGTATAACACGTATTCGTTCATCATTTTTTGCGAAATTATCACATATTTGTCCTGAATCATCTGTGCTACCATCATCTATTAAAATAAATTCTATGTCTTTAAAAGTCTGATTAATCAGACTGTTTAAACAATGCTTTATATAATTTCCAGAGTTATATACTGCTACAATTATTGAAACAGATGGATTAACTATTTTGGAGGGGCTTGTTTGCATAATTAAATTCTAAATAAATACAAAATAATAAAGTATATAGCAGAACGAAGTTACTTCTAAAATTCATATAAGAATAAAATGTTGTTCCAGAAAATAAGACACGACTCCATAATGCAATATAGAAAATATTATGAATGGGTAATTTGTTTCTATAGGTTTTTATTTTCATTAAAAGTAGTATTGATATTAATGATAAAAATAGAATAGTTCCAACAATATTGTAATCTGCAAATATGAAACCAATGTATGTATAAAAGACGTTACCTCTGACTCCCAAATTTTGGTTTATTAGCCAATTATCCTGTACAGAATCTACATCCGTTAATCCTAATAGCCATCTTAATGCAACAAATGTATTGTCTCCGTTTGTTGATTTAGTAACGTACCACATGTCATTATTAAAATTTAAAGGTCCTTCACCTGCGTATAATGCTAACCAAGTGAATATATTACCTGTATCAGATTCGCTACTATTATAACGGCTTATAGTAACTAACAAGACTGCTATAATTAGAAAAGAAATTAAGAATAATCCTATATAATTTATTCTTTTCTTTATCTTCTGATCTATGTTTTTTTCCATAATAGCGTACACTATAAACAGATAAAATAGATTTTGTACTAAACCAGAACGTCCGCCAGTATTGAAAGAAAATAAACATTCATTAAGGACGACACACAAGCAGCCTCCAATTAATTTCCATGACTTTTTCTTTAAACTTAACAAATAAAACAATACAATTGGTGAAACTAATGAAAGATAATCACATAAAAGCTGAAATTTTCTTCCAAAAAATGACAAATAGTTTTCCCTATCTTCATACATATCACTTAATACGTCACTATTTCCAAATGAAACAGGTAATCTAAGAATGTTCTCGATTAAAGGAAGAATGGAGCAAAAAAAACAGAATAAAGCAACATTAACTAATATCTTATGTTGTTTTGAACTATAGGAATATCCAAAATATTGGATATGGTCGTATTTGTATATTGGATATATTGAGATATTTAAAGCTACAAATAAATATATGAAGGGTATAAGTGTTATTTTTGAATAATCTCTAACAACTCCATTAGTCGCTTCATAGAAAAAATATGCAGATATAGCAGATAATATCCAAATTAAAAAAATATATATACTAGTTTTTGTCTTATATTTATGAATATTTAAAATGGAAAATATAAAACAAGAAAGTAATAATAAAAAGTATAATAAAATATAAGTTACTGATTCCATTATTAATAACTATTTAATTTCGTTTAAATAAAAATCGAAACAGTTTCTGAAATCTTACACTAAATTTCCAACCAAATAAATATTCAATAAATTTTGTTATATTTCTTGTTGGTAATAATATTGGAAGATTAAGTTGATTTAGAGTTTCTATGATTCTTTGAGACGCAATCTTTTTTTGTGGATATAAAACATAAAGTAATATACCTATATGTTTGGCACAAATGGTTCTATTATTTAGATTATCGCAATAATTTAGAATTAATTTTGCAATTATTTTATAAGATTCAACTACAGATAATTCTGCTTTTTCGGAGTGATTGTTTGAAATTGTTCCTGTATTTTTCCTATTCCAAATGGCATATTCTGTTGGCTCAAATATTGCTTTATCTGCAATAGAATATATTCTTGCAAAAAATTCACCATCTTGATTTTTTAATAAACTTTCATTCCAGCCTGATGTTTTCTCAAATAAACTTCTATGCATTAAATGGCAATGTGGGCAATTCCATTGATGGTGTTTCCACATATCTATTAATAATTCTATAGCAGGAATGTAATCCTTATCTATAAGTCTAATAAAATTATCTTTTCTGCCATCATCATAAATAATTTTTAATGTTGAAAAAACTACAGAATTGTTTGTTCCGTGATTCTGTAAACATTTTAATTGTTTCTCTATCATTCCATCAGAACATTCATCATCTGCATCTAAAAATTTTATGTACTCACCTTTGCTTTGCTTGTAAGCGTAATTTCTGGCAAAATTGCTTCCTTTTTGTGGATTAAGATATACATGAACGTTTTTTGAAGCATGTTTTTGGGCGACATAAAATGAGTTGTCTGTAGAATGATCATCGACAATAATAATCTCGATATTTTTATATGTTTGTTTTTCTAACTTTTGTATTGTTTTCTCAATATAATTTTCAGAATTGTACATTGGGATTAATATCGAGACTAGAGAATTTTCCATATTGTTTCGTTATATTAAAATTTATTGTTGTTTTGATTTAAAACATAAATATGTAAATTTTCTATTGATAGGATTTCTTTCGTTGTGTGAAATTCCAAATAGATATATTATTAAAGATGTTATTATACAGGATATAAATGAAGTTATAATTAAGGATAAGAAATTGGTATTGAATAAACTGTGGATTACTTCAGAAGCAATGTAGCATATCGTTCCTAAAATAATATTTTTACATACTATTGCAAATGTAAAATATTTAAATTTATATGATGGAACTAGTTTTCTCAATATAATAAATCTAACAAATAATCCTATAAATACAACAAAAATAGTTGGATACATAGCCATATATGGTTTTCCTCCAAAATATAGTATTAAATAAGCTAAAGGTAATTCAAATAACATAACAATACATATTGATATTTGAAAGATTTTTATTTTCCCTGTTGCTTGTAATGCTGTTACTAATGGTTGGGCTATTGAGTTTATTAGTGCCGCAACAAGAGCCAATTTTAGAAATTCAGAAGTATATTCAGGCACATTATATAGCCATAGTTTTAATATATAATCCATATTGATTATAACAGGAATAGACACTAATGCAAGCAAATAAAAAGAATATCTGCATCCTGCATATACTAAATTCATGCTATTTTGTATATTCCCTGTTGCATATTGTTTTGTAATCTGCGGATTAAGTGCCATGATAAAATTTGAAGAGAATCCCGAAATAATACCGTTAACTTGCAAAGCTACACCACGGGCTGCATTAATAACTGTTCCAAAGAAGATATTAAGAATAACATTTGCTACTTGATCCTTAAAAGAAAAGCCGAGATTACCAACAACGCTCCAACCTGCAAATGAGAACATCTCTTTAAATAATGTCTTGTTAAATATAAAATGATATGTACATTCTTCAAAATGTCTTTTACAATAAAGTCCATAAATCAGTCTTATAATAAAAGCCACACAAAGAACTAAAATACCATAAGTAATAAGTTTATCATAATTTATTACTAATAATAAAAAGACAATCAATAACTTTAATATAACTTCTAAAATGCTGACATAGGCAAATGCATTCATGTGTTCATGAGCAACAATACATGAATTATATGGAACGCTAACTATTGTAAGCATAAAAGTTAGTATAGAGCATTGATATACCCAGTTTGCAGCTGTCATTCTTGTAGGTTCAATATTAAGATGTGTATTAACGAACCAAAGTCCTACAGTTTCAGCTATAATGAATATAATTATTGCTAAGATAGCGTGAATTGTAACAGAAGTACAAAAAATAGTTTTTAGTTTATCTTTATCGCCTCGTCCAAGTTCAAATGAAATAAAACGTTGGGAAGCTGCCGTCAATGCAGAATTTAGAAATGAAAGCATTGCAACAATACCTCCAACGACATTATAAACACCATAATCACTAACTCCCAAAGTGTTAAGAACCACGCGGCTGGTATATAAGCCAACCACAATGGTTAATAACATTCTAAGATATAGTAAGATTGTATTTTTTGCTATTCTTTTATTATTTGATTCTAATGATGACATTTGAATTTCAATTAAATTTTAGATCATCATAAATGAGATTCCAATAATTTGCAATATTATTTTGTAATATATGTAAATAAAGAATAGGATTAGTATCATATCCTTCAATAGAATTGTCATTACGTATAATTAAGAAAAAGCGACCATCTTCTTCTTTTATTATGATGTCATTACTATCAGGCATATACTTCACATAAGCTCTATGAATAGATAACTTAAACACATCATAATTATCTTCTTTGACAAATCCTAACAGAAGTAAATATTCTTCTCTTAATGGGATAGGCTCAAGCATATCCCATTTATCCGGATTATTTATTATTATATCTTCCTTTGTAGAAATTATATTAATAATTGCATTCTCGTTAATTAAGTCTATTTTTTTACTTTACATATATCTGAACACTCATTTCCATAGTTTAATAAGATAAAGTTACCTTCTTTTAAGTCTTCTATATTCATAATATTTAAATAATTAATGTAATTATCAATCCCTTCTAAATATATCCCTTGTGTAAACCTTGTCCTTTACATCATCCAGACAGCTGTCATATCTGTTGGCAATGATAGCTTTAGACATTGACTTAAATTCGTTTATGTTGTTTACTACCTTTGAGCCAAAGAACGTGCTGCCGTCTTCAAGTGTTGGTTCATAGATAATGACCGTTGCTCCCTTTGCCTTGATACGCTTCATAACGCCCTGTATGCTTGACTGGCGGAAGTTATCACTATTTGACTTCATTGTCAGGCGATAAACACCGATAACACACTGATGCTCCTGTGCCGGATTGAAGTCGCCACGGTTGAAATAGTCATAATATCCTGCCATCTTCAATACCTGATCGGCGATGAAGTCCTTACGTGTGCGGTTGCTTTCAACAATGGCATGTATCAGATTCTCAGGCACGTCAGCATAGTTTGCCAACAGCTGCTTCGTATCTTTCGGCAGGCAATAGCCGCCGTAGCCAAAGCTCGGGTTGTTATAGTGTGTGCCAATTCGCGGGTCAAGGCATATACCCTGAATGATGGCCTGAGTGTCAAGTCCTTTCACTTCTGCGTATGTGTCAAGTTCGTTGAAATAGCTTACACGCAGAGCCAGATATGTGTTGGCAAAAAGCTTTACAGCCTCTGCCTCTTTGAGTCCCATAAGCAGTGTGTCGATGTTCTCCTTTATGGCACCCTGCTGCAGCAGTTCGGCAAATATCCTGGCTTTCTCCTCCAGATTATCGCCAGCAATGGCCTTTATAGCCTCGTTCTCGTCATCACGTCCTGCGATATGTTTCGGATATCCTACGATGATACGGCTGGGATAAAGATTGTCATACAGTGCCTTGCTCTCTCTCAGAAACTCCGGCGAGAACAGCAGGTTGAACTTCTTACCCTGCAGCTTTGCGTCGTTCTTGAAACGCTCAGCATACTTGACATAAAGGCTTCGGCAATAGCCTACGGGTATGGTGCTCTTTATCACCATCGTGGCATCAGGATTGACATCCAGCACAAGGTCGATAACCTCTTCTACATGACTTGTGTCGAAATAGTTCTTCACAGGGTCATAGTTTGTCGGGGCTGCTATAACCACATAGTCGGCTTCCTTATATGCAGCTGCACCGTCAAGCGTTGCAGTCAGGTTAAGTTCTTTTTCTGCGAGATATTTTTCTATATAGTCATCCTGTATAGGACTTATCTTGTTGTTTATTTTCTCTACCTTTTCAGGTATTACGTCAACTGCAGTTACTTTATGGTGCTGGCTTAAAAGTGTTGCGATACTAAGTCCTACGTAGCCTGTTCCGGCCACAGCAATCTGTAAGCTATTAAAATCTTTCATATCTATAATAATTATTTTATTGATATATTTTTCAACTGATTTTTAATTAAAAATTCACTGTTTTCTGTTGCGAAACTCAGTGGTTTATGTTAGAAAAACAAATGAGTTATAAAAGCCCCACCAAACCTCCCCGTGGGGAGGCTTTTGCTGCATTGTTTAATTTTTCATTTTCGCAAGAATTTCGTTCTGCATCTGTCTTTCTTTTTCCACCTCTATTCTTAGTAATTTATCTTTACATATCAAGAGCATAATCACCTTGTAGTAAGGTTGTATATATTTTGTTTGTTATGTAACATTTATTGTTCTATATCAGAAAATCTTTTTTCGGTTTTGAAAAAGATTTTGAAAATAAATATTTACATTTTATTTTTCGGCTTTATTTTTTATTTCAAAAAAGATTTGGCCTTTTTCGCGTTTTTTGCTACAGGTAGTGATTAAAGCCTGCAGTGCTCTGTCAAAGGACAACCGCACAGATGCAAGTCGCTGTATATATGCATGTTACGTTTGTTTCTTATGCCATTTTCAGCCTTCCGGAGCACTGTAAGAGTGATAGGGTGGTAAGCTGTTTTCAAAACTTTTTATATATATGCGATAAAATAAATTATCGGCATGTATATATATTCATTTTATTTTTTTTGCGCGTATATAATATAAAAAGTTTATAAAGTAGGTGGTAAACCTAGCACTGCGTGAATTAAGAGCCCCACCAAACCTCCCCCGTGGGGAGGCTTTTGCTTCTCGGTAGTTTGAGTAGTATTTTCTAAGTGAAGAGCAGGCGCAAAAGCGCAAACGAAGTTCAGCGTTAGCTAATTAAAAATTAAAAGTGAAAAACGCCAGGCGTAAGTAAGAGTGAAAAATCCAATCGCTTTGTTGGATCTTTTCGCAAGTACTATGTTTGCTATTGACTCTAACTCCTAGCCAACTTGTTGGCGATAACTTCTATAACTACTTTAACTCCTATCCGGATTCTGCATCTGTCCTTCTTTTTTCACCTCTATTCTTAGTAACTTATATTTACATATCTAGAACATAATCACCTTACTGTAACCTTATCACGTTTTTGCACATTTTAGTCGATTTTCAACATATAATGAATGTTAATTTTTTGTCATCCAAAATTTGGATATTAACATTGTTAACGTTTTTTTTACTCGCTTTTTCGGCATATTTTCGCATAAAGGTGACAACCTTGCCTATAAGGTTGCAGTGGTATACACCTCATCATCACGCATTATCTTATATCATTTATTATCAACGCCTTACACCAGATAATAGTTCCGAAATTACGACAAAACAGGCATTAGGGTGTGATAGGGTGGTAAGTAGGTTTCGTAACTTTTATATAATATTTGTGTTTTGTGTCATCCAAAATGGATATTAACACTTATATTCCTCGGGCGCGCGCGTAAGGAGTTTATAGAGCAGGTTACCACCCTATAACAGGGTGAATTAAAAATGAAAAATTAAAAGTGAAAAATGCCTGGCGGAATTTAGAGTGAAAAATCCAAATACTTTGCTGGATCTTTTCGCAAGTACTGCGTTTGCTATTGACTCTAACTCCTAGCTCATCTTAGTGAGCAATAACTACTCTAACTCCTTTAACTCCCAATGACAATAGCACAGGAAGCCATATGCCTTTGTTGCTTCTTGCCAGCATCAGGACTAGCTTTCTTAATTTTTAATTCTTAATTTTTAATTGCTCAAGCCTGCTCTTCACTTAATAATGTTCCTTTAACTCCTAATTCGTTGTTTTCTTCTCATTTTCGCCCGAACTGCTATTCACTTTATTTCCTCTTCCGTCTTGAAGTTGCCGCGCCAGGCGATGGAGCCTTTGGTGATGAGGCGCTCGATGGGGAGACACTCGTAATAGACGAAACTTCTGAGGAAGGCCAGTATGCTGTTGTCGTTAGACTTTCTGGTGCCGGTGGTGAGGTCGATGGTGTATGACTCGGTAAGATGGCCGTGATCCCATACTTCATAGTCGGTGCGGCACTCCGGTGTATGCGAAAGATCCATGGTCCATGTGCCGTCGGGACGACCTTCGGCATCACAGCGGCCAGTGAAAATCTCGCCGGAGAAATGACCGTTTATGGCACCACAGGGATGACCGTCGCTCATTTCCACTAAGAGAAGATTGTCAACGGCATTTCTGCCGTTCTTGCCGGATGACTTATACTTATAGATGCCATTGTGACGGCCCTCGAAATAGTCGACGTAGAGCAGCTTGTTGGAACCATGGCGCTTATGATGGAACTTCCAGCGGCCATGTTTGGCTGCTGTGCAGATAGGTGCCGCTGACATAGTCGGTCGTCTTGCCGTGAGGGTGGTAGTAATATTTGCCCAGATAATAGAAGCTGCCTTCGTAAACGCGGCCGTCGGCATGCTCGTCGTAGTAATAATAGGCCTTTCCGTCGAGATAGCGGCCGGCATAGTGCTTGCTGCCATTACGTATTTTGTGGATAAAGGGAAATTTAAGTAGTTCCTTAAACTGCCTGGACAGTGTGTCAAACATATTTTTTCTTTTTGTTTTATTTGTGCCCTCCCGGCTGTGGAGGGCATTAAACATCTACGATGGCGTCAGCCGCAACGGGTCTGCAGAAAATAGTCAGTAAGAATGAATTAACCGATGTTGATGATTGATATTAAGAGTTAGTCGGTTTAATGTTATATGATGTATTTGTTTTTCAGTACTGCTGACACGTTATTACGCCAGATTTATCATTCTTGCAATATTGTGATTTGTATATTGTTGAAGGCAAGGCCTCAGCATCAGGACAAACTTTCTTGGTTTTTAATTGCTCAAGCCTGCTTTTCGTTATTCACTTAGAAAAATCGAAACTTAAGCCTCCCCACGGGGGAGGTTTGGTGGGGCTCTTTATTTGCGCCTCAGTCTCTTGTGAGTTGGGTGATGAGCTGTGTGAAGTAGTTGCGCCACTCGTTGAGCTTTTCTTGTTCTGCCTGCTGTTGTGGCGACTTGATGAGGCGATAGTTTTCTATCCTGCGCTTGTAGCCGTCTACTATTATCGAGTTGGCGGCCAACAGCTGGATGCAGGTAAGGCTGTCGCCAGGCTTCAGGTTATTGTCTTAGACTGCTTTAATGAATCCGTGACGTACATGCAGCTCTGTTTCTAGTGTCCTGCAGCTGCGGCAGGTTGATTTAACTAATTTGTCGATAACCACTGTGGTTAACAGACGTGCCTTCTTTTCGGCTGATTCTAAATTTTTCATTGTTGTATAATTGAATTTACACAATATCATTTTTGGTGCCGGCGGATTATCATCGGTAGTTATAGTAGTTAAAGAAGTTATAGTAGTTAAAGTCATATGCTTTGTTGATTCTTTTCGCAAGCACTACGTTGCTAATGTGCCGGCGGATCTGCGCTCCGCCGGAATTGAATATAAAGATTTGCAATCTGATTACTTCCTATTTTGTCATTGCATCATTTATACTTCACTTAAATCTGCGGTACTTTTAGCGGATCAAAAATTAGCTGCGCTGACCTTCGGTTCTGATATTATATTCCGGCAGATTAATTCTATTGATTGTCGGCTGCGCTCGGCATAACCAAATGAGATTTGCTTCTGCTCTCACTTGCACGACAATTGCAAATCAGCCGGCACATTAGTCTTGTTGATTATTATCAATCGTAATACATTGGCTATACCCACAGGACATTCGGTAGTTGTTAGAAGAGTTAAAGTCATATGCTTTGTGGCTTCTTATCATAACTTCATAATCACTACGTTCGCTATTGTTCCGGCGGATCTGCGCTCCGCCGGAATTGAATATAAAGATTTGTAATCTGATTACTTCCTATGTGGCATTACATCATAACTTTATACCAAACATTAGCAAACGTAGGTAGTGATTGCAAGTAATTTCTTTAGCCTTTAATTTTTACTTTTTATTTTTTATTTTTTTATTGCCATCTGTTCACTGTTAATTTTTCACTTATATAGCGTTGCGTTAGCAACTTTTTTGTCCCGTTGGGGACAAAATGGTGAAATATGTTCAGAGTGGCTATATCTTTGCACAGTCTGTAGCTAATGGAGTAGGGTGTTATCCTGCCGATGAAGCTTTGGGCGATGTGTGTCCGGTGTTTTTTTACCTGACTGATATTGCCCGCCTTTACGGTTAAGTTCTGAAATTAATTGGAGATATGATGATATATGTGGTGTTTATTATGACGATTCTGTTACTCTATCGGATCGAGCAGGTCGCGCGATATATTGACCTTGGCGCTGCCGAGGATGCCGATGTCGATGACGAGGCTGGTGCTGTTGTCGGGACACTGAAGGACATAGCCTTCGAGGCCCATGAGCTTGCCTCCGTTGACGCGTACCTTCTCGCCACGGCGCAATGGGCGCGGGTCGATGGTTACGTCGCTCTCGGCATCGCTGACCATACGCATAAGGCTGCGCATCTGCTGGTCGGGGATGACGGCAACGGGGCGGTGGCCGTTTTCGGGACTGCCGGCTATGTTGACCATGAAGCGCTTGATGTATGGCAGGAACACTATCTCCTTGCGGCGCATGAGGTCGGTGCAGCGGATGAAGACGAGGGTGGGGAAGATGATGCGCTCTACGAGCTTGCGGCGGCCGTTGCGCCATGTGCGCATCTCCTTCTGCGCTGCCACATAGACCTCATAGTCTTTTTCGTTGTCAGGCTGCGACGCAATGCGTGCCAGAAGCCTCTCGCAACAAAGTTTTTCGGAGTTGTTGTTTACGACGGCTATATACCAATGTTTGCCGTTTTTGGCTGCTTTTGGCACGCCTACGGCGCCGTCGGTAGGTGTTACCGTCGGACTTTTAACATGCATCGGTGTATTGCTATCCATAATAGTCTCGTCTGCTTAGCTCAACAAATTGATGACTCACTCTTACGAAGAGTA